>Ga0209564_1000071_pt1 | contig 301332 bp, 284 predicted proteins | sample AraplaCol_mMF_r2_FD_184272 | JGI IMG/M metagenome (GOLD analysis project Ga0209564, IMG submission 184272) | Arabidopsis root microbial communities from North Carolina, USA - plate scrape MF_Col_mMF_r2 (SPAdes) (version 3) | ecosystem: Host-associated > Plants > Roots > Endosphere | place... | reverse complement strand
CGAACAGGACCGTGAAACGACTCTGCGCCGATGATAGTGCTGCAACCAGTGTGAAAGTAGGTTATCGTCAGGCTCTTATTAGAAAAGCCCGCTAGGCATGTGCCAGCGGGCTTTTTGCTTTTTCAAACCCGGTAAACCTGGGTCTGACCCGCAGGGTCAGACCCCCAACGGTCTTATGGCCGGGGCAGGGTTGTGCGCTGTTGATCTTCGCCGAACGTCAAAGGCTTCGAACCCAACCTTTGGTCAGCGGTGTTGCGTGAAAGCATCATCGTTTTCATTTATATTATGTTGCGAAATATAAAGTTTATATAATTTATATTTTCCACCTAGCAAGCAACATAATATGGCGTCGAAGTTTCGGTACGTAGCACTCCTGGCTTGTCTGCACTTCCCCGTGCAATTTGCACATGCGCAGGCATTTTCCCGCACCCCTAACGAAGAGTACGCAAAAGGTAATTACGCGCGTGCTTTCCGCGGTTTCTTCGAGCAGGCCTCGCGCAGCAACGATCCCAATGTGCAGTTCAACCTCGGCATGATGTACGAGCGAGGCCAGGGTACTGACCAGAACGACGCTGAGGCGGTGAAGTGGTACACGCGCGCCGTCGACCAGGGCCACGTTCCTTCGATGCGCCAGCTGGCGGGCCTGATGGCCGCGGGCCGTGGCACCAGGCAGGACGGTGCCGGAGCTTTGGCCCTGCTGCGCAAGGCGATCGAGCAGAACGACGTGGGCGCGATTGAGCAGGTGGCCGGCATGTACCTCGAAGGCAAGGGCGTTCCAGCCGACCAGGCGCAGGCAAAGCAGTGGTACCAGAAGGCCGCGGCAGCAGGCAGCAAGAATGCGCAGGAAGCACTGACCCTGATCGCTGCGATGGAGCGCCAGGCGGCTGGCCCGCTGGCGCCGATCCGCAAGCGTGCGGTGGCCGGTGACGCCAACGCCCAGTACGACCTGGCTGTGGCCTACCACACCGGTAACACGGTGCCGAAGGATCCGGCGCAGGCGCTGGAGTGGTACCTGAAAGCCGCGGAGCAAGGCCATGCGATGGCGCAGTTCTACGCAGGCCTGCTGTACTCCAGCGGCGATGGCGTGGCACAGGACCTGGTCCAGGCGCGCGCATGGTTCACCAAAGCCGCGGCTCAGGACAACAAGGACGCCGCCACCAACCTCGCCGTAATGCTCGACCTGGGCAAAGGAGGTCCGGTTGATCTGCCACAGGCTGCAATCGTCTACCAGCAGGCGGCAAAGCTGGGTAGCGCCCAGGCGCAGGTAAGGCTGGCCGGCATGTATTGGATGGGCCAGGGCGTCAAGAAAGACTACAGCCAGGCCGCAGTCTACTATCGCCAGGCTGCAGAACAGGGCGAAGTCACCGCGATCCGCAAGCTGGTCTACCTGCTTGAGAACGGCGTGGGTACCGCCCGTAATCTCGATGAATCGAAAAAGTGGGCCGCCAAGCTGGAGCAACTGGGCGGCAGCAACTAAGCAAGCGATGAAAGAGGCCCGCCAGGCTTGTCCCAGCGGGCCTTTTTTGCTTAAGGGCTGACATTCATGCGCTGCGTATGCGTCCAGTTATGGTCGTAGGCGCTGACGGCAGATGCGAAGGTGCGGTAAGTCTGGCCCTCGCCTGGCCACGGGTTCATGATGTAGATGTAGTTGGTCCCGTTATAGGTTTCGTAACCGCGTCCCACCATGATATGGCCGCCGCCATTGGTCCAGCCGTAGCGGATCACGAAGGGGCGGTTGCCGTTGATCTCATTCACCACCGAATTCCACGACAGGTAGTTGTTGATTGCGGTATTGGGCACGCCCCAGTTGTACAGGATGTTCTGTACGCTGCCGGAAGTGCCGTACATATTGTTCGGGCGATTGGCGTAGCTGTTCCAGTTGAAGGTGCTGTTGCCGCAGGCGTAGTTGATGCCGTAGGCCCAGTTCACGATCTGGCACTGGCTTGGCGTGCGGTTGTAATAGTTCAGGACTGCCTTGCTCGAACCGGCCCAGCACCACTGGCTATGCTCTTGCGTCACCAGCGGGACATTCAAGGTGCGCCATTGCGCGAATGCGGAGGGCAGGGCAAGCACCAGCGCTGCGCCGGCCGCGATTTTTGCGATTTTCATGTTCGGCTCCTCTTAGCGGAATGCTTCGATGTTGGCTTTGACGGCGGCGCGCAATGGTTCCAGCAACTCGGTGCCATCGACCAGCTGGTTACCGTTTTTTTGAAGCAGCAGCGATTCGCGAGCCGAGTGCAGCGGAGCGAATTTGGCGCGGTCCACTTCCAGCAGGTCGGAGCGCGCCTGATAGATGCGGATGAAGCGCAGGTTGGAGCGCGCGCTGTTGCCGTGAACGGCCATGGCGGCATCCACGTCTTTCGCAAGCACGGAGGCGCCATAGGCAACGGTCTCATAGCGGCCGTTCACTTGCTGGACTGTCGCCAGGCCAATTGGCTTCCCGTGCAGGGAAATGACGAAGCGCCACTCGCCGGTTGGCTTGGCCAGCGACGCCAGGTCGCCGCGCAACAGCAGCTCTTTCGGATCCACAGTGTAGACCTCGAAGCCATGGCCGACAGTGGCTTGCTTCAAGTCGCTGACGTCCGTGATATCAAGCGGGAAATCCACCGGCGCGCTGCCGGGGCGAATCGCCTGCTGGTGCTCGGCGAATTGTGCGAGTCCGCGTTTGGCGGCCTGCAGTGCCGCGCCATTGTCTGCTTTTGCCAGGAATGGGGCGGCCATCAATGCTGCGCAGGCAATGCGCAGCCAGAGTCGATGCGTAAGCATGTGACTACTCCTCTGAAGGTTGATCAGATATTTTTGAGGTGCGAGGTGATTGCCCCCTCTGTGCTGGACCTGAGAGTTTCACAGGCGTTGGCGGCCTGCTTGCTCCTTCGGTGCGACGGCGTTGCTTTGCCGGCGGCTCTTCAGAGTTGTGAAAACACGCGACCGGTCCTTTGGCCTGAGAGATTCCGGGGGCGGCTTGCTCCTTCGGCGTTGTCCATGGGGGGGGACAAACTCTCCCGATCACGCGACCGGTGTGCACCGGCAGCGAAAACAGGATAGCCCAGGGATTTGTAGGAATTCAATTGTTTTCCGATGTACGTTGCGTTTTCGCCAAGGAGGCCTTTCCTGTTATTCTATTGACACTCGCCTGGGAAATTGGTAACGTTTCCAAAAATAAGCAGCGCACTACAGGAGACGGGATGTTTAAGCAGTTATTTGCTTGTGCCATGGCGCTCGGTGCCGCATCCGCGCAGGCTGCAGGGCCCAGCGCAGAAGTGATCCACTGGTGGACTTCGGGCGGCGAATCCGCTGCCGTCAAACAGCTCGCAAATGCCTATCGTGCCGCCGGCGGCACCTGGATCGATACGGCAATTGCCGGGGGCGAGCAGGCCCGCGCTGTTACCCTCAATCGCATGATTGGCGGCAAGGCGCCGGCTGCCGCGCAGTTCAACATCTCCAAACAATTCCTCGACATCGTGGATCAGGACATGCTGATGCAACTGGATGATGTCGCGCGCCAGGAGCATTGGGAAAGCACGTTGCCGGAGCCGATCGTAAACGCCATCCGCATCGATGGCCATTATTACGCAATGCCGATGAACATCCACATGCAGACGTGGATCTGGTACTCCAAGGCAGCCTTCAAGAAAGCGGGCATCGCAAAAGAGCCGGCGACCGTTGACGAACTGTTTGCCGCGCTGGACAAGCTGAAGGCTGCGGGCCTGGTGCCGTTGGCGCATGGAGGCCAGGCTTGGCAGGAACACATCCTGTTCGCATCGCTGCTGGCCAATCTGGGCGGGCGCCAGCTTTACCTGCAGGTGATGCGCGACCGGGACCAGCGTGCCATCAACTCCGACGCGGTGCGCAAGGTGCTGCTGGCATACAAGCGCCTGCAGTCATACATTGATCCCGCATCGCCGGGCCGCAACTGGAATGACGCGACGGCGATGCTGGTCAGCGGCAAGGCCGGCGTGCAGATCATGGGCGACTGGGCCAAGGGGGAATTCAGCAATGCGAAGATGGTGCCTGGCGTCGATTACGGCTGCATCCCTGGCCTTGGCGTGAACGCGCCTTACCTGATCCAGGGCGACGCATTCGTTTTCCCTCGCTCGGATCGGACGGAAGTTCAGCAGGCGCAAAAGCTGATGACGAAAGTGCTGCTGGCGCCTGCAACACAGGTGAGCTTCAACAAGCTGAAGGGCTCGGTGCCACCGCGTGCCGACGCCGATACAAGCCAGCTCGATGCCTGTGCCCGCGCCGGCGCCGCTATCATGCGCGACCGCAATCGCCAGGTCGGCGCCCCTGAGATTTACCTGACGCCCGACCAGAACGGCGCTGTACAGGACGCGCTGACCGCTTACTGGAACACGGCGATGCCGGTCGAGAAAGCGCAGAAGGCGTTGGCCGCAGCGCTGAGGAACTAAACGGTGCGTCGAGCCATGTCCTACGCGGCGCTGTTGCCGATGCTGCTGACGGTCTGCGTGGGCTATCTCGGCTCGTTCGCCTGGACGTTCTATGTGTCGCTCACCAGCTCGCGCAGCATTGCGACCAATAAGCTGGTTGGAATGGCGCAGTATGAGCGCCTGTTCGACAACGAGCGCTGGCTGCTGTCGTTACATAACCTTGCATTGTTCGGCGTGCTGTTCGTGCTGGCCTGCATGGTGCTCGGCTTCCTGTTGGCTGCGGCGATTGACCGGCAGGTGGCCGGTGAGGGCGCGCTGCGAACGGTCTTCCTTTATCCCTATGCGATGTCGTTCGTCGCGACAGGGCTGGTGTGGCAGTGGATACTGACGCCGGGCGGCATTCCCGGCCTGCAAATCGACTGGCTCGTGGACCAGGACCTGGTGCTGTACACGGTGGTGCTGGCGTCAGTCTGGCAGGCCTCGGGCTTTGTCATGGCGCTGATGCTGGCGGGCCTGCGCGGCGTCGACCCGGAAATCTGGAAGGCAGCGCAGCTGGACGGAATACCTGCCTGGCGTGTCTATCTGTCCATCGTGCTGCCGATGCTGGCGCCGACGCTGGCCACGGTTTTCATCCTGCTTTCGACCATGGTTGTGAAGCTGTACGACGCTGTCGTATCGATGACGCAGGGCGGCCCCGGCACGGCCAGCGAGGTGCCGGCGAAGTTCATCATGGACCACCTGTTCCTGCGCGCGAATATTGGCTTGGCGTCAGCTGGGGCCGTGGTGTTGCTGCTGACGGTGCTGGCATTGCTGGCGCCATGGGCGTATGCCCGCAGCCGGAAGGTGGCGGCATGAAGGCCGCGCGCGTCGGGCTGTACGTCTTTTTGGCCAGTGCGGCGCTGTTCTTCCTGCTGCCGCTATACGTGATGCTTGCCACCTCGCTGAAATCGATGGATGAAATCCGCCTGGGGAATATTTTTGCGCTTCCGCTGGCGCCGACGCTCGATGCCTGGCGTGCGGCCTGGAGCGAGGCCTGCACCGGAGCGGCCTGCGAGGGAGTGCAGGGCGGGTTCTGGAACTCGGTGAGGATCGCTGTGCCAAGCACCGTCTTGCCGATTGCGCTGGGCGCGCTGAATGGCTATGCCTTGTCCTTCTGGCGGCCGCGCGGCGCGAACCTGTTATTCGGCATCCTGCTGCTGGGGGCTTTCGTGCCGGTGCAGGTGATGATCTATCCGTTGGTGCGCATGATGGCCGGCCTGGGTGTATTTGGTTCGTTGCCGGCAATCGTGCTGGTGCACCTGGTGTTTGGCATGCCGGTATTGACGCTGTTGTTCCGCAATTACTACGCGGCGCTGCCGCAGGAGCTATTCCACGCTGCCCGTATCGACGGCGGCGGATTCTGGCGCATCTTCTGGCATGTGATGCTGCCGTTGTCGGTGCCGATGCTGGTTGTGGCGGCGATCATGCAGCTCACCGGTGTTTGGAACGACTATATTCTCGGCCTGGTCTTTGCGGGGCGTGACAACTTGCCGATGACGGTGCAATTGAACAATGTGATCAATACGACGACCGGCACCCGTCTTTACAACGTCAATATGGCCGCCACGATCCTGACGGCGCTGGTGCCATTGGCGATCTATTTCCTGTCGGGCCGGTGGTTTGTGCGCGGCATCGCCGCCGGTGCCGTGAAAGGTTGAACGGATGTCGAACGTAAGTTTGAAAAAGCTGGACATTACCCTCGGCGGCAACGCCATCATCCGAGGCCTGGACCTGGAGGTGGAGGAGGGCGAGTTCCTGGTCCTGCTCGGGCCTTCCGGTTGCGGCAAGTCGACCCTCCTGCACAGCATTGCGGGGCTGACGGAAATCAGCGGCGGCGCCATCGAGATCGGCGGCAAGGACATGTCGCGTACCGATCCCAGCGGGCGCGGGATCGGCATGGTGTTCCAGTCCTATGCCCTGTATCCGACCATGACGGTCGAAAAGAATATGTCGTTCGGATTGCGCATTGCGGGCGTTGCAAAGACGGAAATCAAGCGCCGCGTGGATCGCGTGGCGGCGATGCTGCACCTGGGAGACCTGCTTGACCGCAAGCCTGCCGCGCTTTCCGGCGGGCAGCGGCAACGCGTGGCGATTGGCCGCGCCCTGGTGCGTGAAGCCGGCGTCTACCTGTTCGATGAGCCGCTTTCCAACCTCGATGCCAAGCTGCGCACCGACCTGCGGCGCGAGCTTAAGCTGCTGCACCAGCAACTGGGCGCGACGATGATTTACGTCACGCATGACCAGGTGGAGGCGATGACACTGGCCAGCCGCATTGTCGTGATGCGTGGAGGCCAGGTCCAGCAGGTCGGCACGCCAGGCGAGGTCTATGAACGGCCTGCAAACCTGTTCGTGGCGGGCTTTCTCGGTGCGCCGGCAATGAACTTTATTGAAGGCGAAGTCGATGCCGCCGGCATATTTGCGGGCGGTTGCATGCGGCTGGCAATGGGCAGGGCTGGCGCGGCAGGCGTTGCGCGCAAGGCTGTATTGGGCGTGCGCCCTGAGCATATTTCGCTGGTACCGGGTGGCGCGCTGCAGGGCAGGGTCACGCTGGTCGAGCCGATGGGCGCCCACCGCGTAGTATGGCTCGATTGCGGCGGCAAGCAGCTTTCCTGCATCCTGCAGGGCAGCCGTGCGATTGCGCCGGATGACATGGTCGCATTCGATATTGATGCACAACGCGCTTCGCTGTTCGACCCGGACAGCGGCAAGCGCTTTGATTTGGCGGGCGCTTCAAGTATGCTCGCGATGACGTTATAAGAAGATAAGGATTCCAGTGGCCACTATCAAAGACGTAGCCCGCCTGGCGGGCGTAGGACTGGGCACCGCTTCGCGCGTAGTCAGCGGCAAAGGCTCGGTGTCGCCAGCCACGCTTGAAAAGGTGAAGAAGGCAATTGACGAACTGGGATTCCGGCCCTCGCATGCGGCGCGCACGCTGCTGACCGGAACCAGCCAGATGATCGGGGTTTATATCCCGGTCCTGAGCGGCACGTTCTACACGCCGATCCTTCAGATCATCGATACCGAGTTGCGCGCTGCCGGCCTGCACATGGTGGTGGCCTTTGGCGTAGGCCTGGGCGATGAACGCAAACAGGCCAAGGACGGCATCCAGTTCCTGATGGAGCGCGGCTGCGATGGCCTGATTGTGATGACCAGCGCTTTGCTGGATGAAGATATTGAAGCGCTGGGCACCCAACAGGGCAGGATTGTCGTGCTGAACCACAGCCTGGCCAGCATCCAGGACCAGTGTTTCACTGTGGACCATAAGCTGGGTGGCCGCCTCGCGGCGCGTGCACTGCTGGACCACAAGCACCGGGACATCGCCGTGGTGGCCGGCCCGTCGCGCCTCGCCGACAATGTGGCGCGTATCGAAGGCTTCATGGAAGAACTGCAGGACGGCGGCATCGACACAAGCCGCATGTGGGTCGCCGAGAGCGACTTTTCGCCCGCCGGTGGCTGGGCCGCAGCCAAGGAACTGGTGGAGTCGGGGCACCGCTGCACAGCGCTGTTCTGCGCCAACGATGAAATGGCGGTGGGCGCGCTGTCCTATTTTCAGGAGGCGGGCATTCGCGTGCCGAATGACTTGTCCGTGATCGCTTATGACGACACGCCAAGTGCGGAGTTTTCGGCCCCACGCCTGACGACCGTCCATATGCCTTGGCGCGAGATGACGATGAATGGCCTGAGCGCTTTGCTGAACCGCTGCTACGACCTGCGGCGCACAGTGACGCGCAGCTTCCCTGTGACGGTAACGCTGCGTGCTTCCCTGGCCAAGGCCTCCAGCGCCAAGCGCAGGGCCGCTGCATGAACTGAACCAGCAAAAGGGGCGCTTGCGCCCTTTTTTTCGACACAATATGGAAACCTTTCCAATTCATGTACATTACTGAATATGACTACTCCAGACCAGATTGAACCAGGCGCTCCTGTGCGCAGTGACTTTGCCCGCGACTTCCTGTGGGGCTGCGCTACCTCTTCTTACCAGATCGAGGGAGCCGGCAAGGAGGATGGGCGGGCCGAATCGATCTGGGACCGCTTTGCCGCCACACCCGGGAAGGTGCGTGATGGATCGAGCGGCCTGGTAGCTTGCGACCATTACCACCGCTGGCCGCAAGACCTGGATATCGCCCGCGACATGGGGCTGAACGCTTACCGCTTTTCGATTGCCTGGCCGCGCATCGTGTCCGAATTCGGCGCGGCACCCAACCAGAAGGGCCTCGACTTCTACTCGCGCCTGGTGGACGGCATGCTGGAGCGTGGCATCCAGCCCTGGGCCACTTTGTACCACTGGGATCTGCCGCAATACCTGCAGGACCGCGGCGGCTGGGCCGAACGCGATACGGTGCAGCGCTACCTCGAATTTGTGGATGCCGTCACGCGCCGCCTGGGCGATCGCGTCCATCACTGGATCACCCATAACGAGCCTTGGTGCACCGCCATCCTCGGCAATTTCGAAGGCATGCATGCACCGGGGCTGACCAGCTTCCCCACTGCGCTGCAGGTTTGCCACCACGTGCTGCTCTCGCATGGCAAGGCGGTGCCGCTGATTCGCGGGAATGTGGCTGGCGCACGCGTTGGCATTTCCCTCAGCCTGCATCCGCTGCGCGCCGCCAGCGCCAGCGAGGCGGATCGCGATGCATGCGAGCGCCACGATGGCCTGCGTTACCGCTGGTTCCTCGATCCTTTGCATGGCCGGGGCTACCCGGCGGCGACGCTGGAGCAGGTTGGCGCAGCCGCGCCGGTGGTGCACGACGGCGATATGGAGGCGATTGCAGCAGCGACCGACTTCATGGGCGTGAACTACTATTTCCCCGAAACGGTTGCAGACGCGCCCGGCCACGAGCCGTTGGGTGCGCGCGTGCTGCCGCCTCCAGCCGGCGCAGAAATCACCGCGATGGGGTGGGAAGTGGCGCCGGAAGGCATGAGCGAGCTGCTTGGCCGCATCCACGCTGACTACGCGCCGAAGGAGTTGTACATCACCGAGAACGGCTCCTGCTATGACGATCAACTGCTGGCCGATGGCAGCGTGGCAGACGTTGGGCGCCGACGCTACCTGGCGCGCCACCTGTGCGCCCTGAAGGACGCCATTGCAGCCGGCGTGCCGGTGAAGGGCTATTTCGCCTGGAGCCTGGTCGACAATTTCGAGTGGGCGGAAGGCTACCTGCGCCGCTTCGGCCTGGTCCACATCGACTACACAACACAAGAACGAAGGTTGAAGGAAAGCGGCAAGTGGTATCGCGCTTTCCTGCGACAGCCATAAGAGGAGACACGATGAAACAGGTTTCAATTCTGGCCGCGGCGATCGCCATGGCACTTCCAGCCGCGGCAGCGCCGCTGGCCGGTTGGCCCCATGTAAGCAGCGCGATCAAGACCGACCCGGCGATCGAGAAGCGCGTCGCCGACATTGTCGGCAAGATGACGCTGGAGCAGAAAATCGGGCAAATGACCCAGCCCGAGATCAAGACCACCACGCCGGACGACGTGCGGCGCTATTACCTTGGCTCAGTGCTGAATGGCGGCGGCAGCTGGCCGAATGGGAACAAGCGCGCAAGTGCGGCGGAGTGGCTGGCGCTGGCACAGAAATACCACGACGCATCGATGGCGACAGATATGGCGGTCAAGGTACCCGTGGTGTGGGGCATTGATGCCATCCACGGCAACAGCAATGTGTTCGGCGCCACCCTGTACCCGCACAATATCGGCCTCGGGGCTGCGCACAATTCCAAGCTCGCTTACGAGATCGGCGCGGCGACCGGCAAGGCGGTGCGCGCGACGGGCATCGCCTGGGTCTTCGGTCCGACAATCGCCGTGGTGCGCGACGACCGCTGGGGACGGACGTACGAGAGCTTCTCGGAAGATGGCGGGCTGGTGGCGCAGTATGCCGGTGAATACGTCAAAGGCTTGCAAGGCCGATTCAAGTCAGATGCCAACGTGCTGGCCAGCGCCAAGCACTTTGTTGGCGATGGCGGCACCTATCAGGGCAAAGACCGTGGCAACAACAAGGCTTCGCTGGAGGAGATGATCAATATCCACGGCGCTGGTTACGTGCCGGCACTGGCGGAGGGGGCACAGACGGTGATGGCCTCATTCAATAGCTGGAACGGCGTGAAAATGCATGGCAGCCGCGAAATGCTGACCGATGTGCTGAAGACAAAGATGGGCTTCGATGGCTTCGTCGTCAGTGATTGGAACGGCATCGCGGAAGTGCCGGGCTGCCGCAACGATAGCTGTCCACAGGCGATCATTGCCGGCATTGACATGATCATGGTGCCGGATGACTGGAAGGCCTTCATTGCCAACACCATTGGCCAGGTGAAAGCGGGTGAGATCCCGATGTCCCGCATCGACGATGCTGTAACCCGCATCCTGCGCGTCAAGCTGCGCGCGGGGCTGTTCGCCAAGAGTCCTTCGCAGAACGCTTATGCCGGCCGGGATTCGGCCTTGCAGGATCGCGAGCTGGCACGCCGCGCGGTGCGCGAATCGCTGGTACTGCTGAAAAACGAAGGGCCGGCGCTGCCACTGGCGCGCGGCAAGAAGATCCTGGTAGTCGGCAAGAGTGCCGACAATATCTCCAACCAGACCGGGGGTTGGTCGCTGACCTGGCAGGGCACGGACAATAACAATGCCGATTTCCCGACTGCCGATAGCATTCTCGCCGGCATACGTGCTGCGGCGGGAGAGGGCAACGTGGAGTTCAGCGTTGATGCGAAAGGCGTTGACCTGTCGCGCTTCGATACCGTGATCGCGGTCGTCGGCGAAAGGCCTTACGCGGAAGGCGATGGCGATATCGGCCCTTCGGGCACGCTGCGCCATAGCAGCCGGTATCCGGAAGATCTGGCGGTGCTGGAGGCGGTGGCGGGCAAGGGCAAGCCGGTGATCACTGTGTTCGTCGCAGGGCGGCCACTGTTTGTGAACGACTTGCTCAACCTGTCCGACACTTTCATTGCGGCCTGGCTGCCGGGCACGGAAGGCAAGGGCGTATCTGACCTGCTGGTGACAGGCCCGCGCAGCTATGATTTTCGCGGCAAGCTGTCCTTCTCGTGGCCGAAATCGGCATGCCAGACGCCTTTGAACTATGGCGATGCCAACTATGCGCCGCTGTTCCACTTGAACTACGGCTTGCGCAAGGGACAGCGTTCGAAGCTTGGCAAGCTGGATACCTCCTATGCTCCGGGAGGCTGTGGATCGAGTAATACTGTGCCGGTACACGGGCAGGCCGACCGCTCCAGCTTCCCGCTGGTGATACGCAGCAGTGGCGAACAACTGGCATTGGGCGCGGACCTCAATGCGACATTCCGCCTGCCAGGGATCACCGTGCAGACGGCGCAGGTGAATACGCAGCAGGACGCCAAGCTGGTGACATGGTCTGCTGCTACGCCTGCCGGCGCAACGCTCCTTGCTCGCGGCCCCAAGCCGGTCGTGCTGCCAGCGGCCGCGGTTAAGGACGGGGCACTTCAATTTGATGCCATCGTATCCGCGGCGCCGCAGGGCAAAGTCACGCTGGCAATGCAGGACACAGCATTGGATGCGACACGCCTGTTCACCCGCCTCGCTGGCAAGGGCAAGCAAGGCGTCAAGCTTCCCCTCGCTTGTTTCACAGCGCGCGGCCTGCAACTTGAGCGCATGGACGCGCCGTTCGCCATCAGTGCCAACGCACCGTTCGCCGTCGCCATCGCCAATATCGAAATCACCGGTGGCGCCGCTGCTGCTCCCGATGCGGTACCTTGCGAAGAACTGAACAAGGAGAACTAAGTGAGTGGGAGGGGTTTCGGCGCCAAGTACTGTTCCATGTACGCGGCGCAGTAGTTCTCGACGTACTGCTGGTGCGGCGGCAGCTGCGCTACAGTACGCGCTACATTGCTGCGGATGCTGTCGAGGAAGCAGGACAGCTCGGCATCTCCCATCAGGTCCGCGGATGGGTGGTGCTGCAGCGGCATGATTCCCTGGCCCAGCATCACCTGCACCCACGAGTTTTCTGCAAACAGTTCGTTGGACAGGCGGAACACGCGGCCGGTTTCTCGGAACAGGTCGATGCGCTGCTGCAGCGACGCCGGAATATCCATTTCGGCACAATGGCGCCAGAACGGCGCGTCGCGGCGGTTTGTAGCCTTGTAGTGCAGGATGATGAAGTCGCGGATATGCTCGATTTCGGCCCATGCCTGCTTGTTGTACTCGTCGATCTCCGACTGGAAAATGCCGCTGGAAGGGAACATCTGCATCAGGCGGATGATGCCGCGCTGGATCAGGTGGATGCTGGTCGACTCAATAGGCTCCAGGAACCCGCTGGCGAGCCCAATTGCGATGCAGTTCTTGCTCCATACCTTGCGGCGCTGTCCGGGCTTGAAGCGGATCACGCGTGGCTGCACAAGCTGCTCGCCGGTGATGTTCGACAGCAGCCTGGCGCGTGCGGTATCGTCGTCGACGAACTTGCTGGAAAAGACAATGCCATTGCCAACGCGATGCTGCAGCGGAATGCGCCATTGCCATCCCCATTCATGGGCGATCGCCCTGGTATAAGGCACGGCAGGGCCGGTCGAGGAAGTTTGTACTGCGATCGCGCTGTCGTTGTGCAGCCATTGTGACCAGTCTTCGAATCCTTCGCCAAGGGTTTCGCCAATCAGCAGGGCGCGGAAACCGGTGCAGTCGATGAACAGGTCTCCCTCGAGCATGGCTCCGGAATCGAGTTGGAGCGCTGTGATATGGCCGCTGGCGGCATCGGTATGAACCTTGGCGATCTTGCCTTCGATGCGCTGGGCGCCGTAACCCTCAGAATACTTGCGCAGGAAGCGCGCGTAGGCGCTGGCGTCGAGGTGGTAGGCATAGTTGATGCCCTCGCGTGGCAGGTGGCCAAAGCGGTTCAACTGCGCGGCTTTCAGCTCCAGGCAGTAGTCGCCATAGTCGCTGGCCAGCTTGCGTTCCCGCCCTTTTTGCCAGAAATGATTGAAGCCGGCGGTCCAATGGTCGGTGCCAGTCATGCCGAAGGAGTGGATGTAGTCTTCGTTGACGTTGCGCCAGTTTTCGAAGCTGATGCCGAGCTTGAAGGTCGCCCTGGTAGCTGCCATGAATTCCTGCTCATTGATTTCCAGCAGCCGGTGGAAGTTCAGCAGGCTGGGAATGGTCGCCTCGCCAACGCCGACGGTGCCGATTTCGTCCGACTCCACCAGCCTGATGTCAAGGACTTTGCCAAGGTTGCGGGAAATCGCTGCCGCGACCATCCAGCCAGCGGTGCCTCCGCCTGCAATGACAACGCGCCGCACCGGGCGGCACTGGGACTGTTCATCTCTCACTTCGGTCTCCGATTATCGGTTGATTCTATTGAGAAGCTGGGCGCGCATCATGCGTGCCGCGTTGTCGTCGATGGGGCCTAGCATGCGGCGCGCGCTCGCCGGAATGTGGGCTGCCGTTTGTTCATCGGCCTCGAACACATAATGGCGGAATACCTCCTGCCATGCGCGGCGCTGTTCGGGCGGCAGGTCGCGGATCGAGAGCAGCGACAGCATCAGCGCGTTGGCGGGCGTGTCCATATAGGCGGGCGACTGGCGCCACCAGTAGTTGACCAGCACATTGAAGCAATCCAGCGCTTCGACATGGTGCCACCACATGCTGGGGATGAAGATGGCGTCGCCCGGTTCGAGTTCAGCGGATCGCGCGTGGCGCATTGCCTCGCTGAAGCGCGGGAAACGTTCGAGATCTGGCTGGTGCAGGTCGACCAGGCTGATTGGCTGGCCGGCTGGCGTGAAGTCCAGTGGGCCTACGTACAGGTTTTCCAACTGGGCTGGCGGGAATAGCGTGAACCTGCGCCGGCCGGCGGTCACGCAGGCCAGGTTGTCGGGCAGGTCGTAGTGCGCAGGCACACGCACCCGGTTGCCGATCCAGATGCTTGCGAGTGCGTCGCGCTGGCCCAGGTCGAGCGAGTTTTGCTCGACGTAGCCGGGGAGCGCGGTCGCTATCGTGGTAGAGCCGACATAGATGGTTGGCGGATGCGGATTGTCGCGATGCCTTTCCAGTTCGTGCAGGACTTGGTCCAGGCGCGTGTGTACCGAAGTGAAATTGAAGCCGCTCAGGTCCTCATTGTAGAAAATGCGCCCGCCAATGTCGGGGGGCGCGAGCATGGCGACCACGGTGGCATCGCGGCAGAAGCGGCGCAGGTAGGCATTGGCACTGGTGCCGCTGGCCTGGACTGCTGGCCAGCGCGCGACCAGCCCGCGAAGCACGAGCGGATCGGCAGACGCCAGCAGTTCGTCATTGAGATCGGATGGCGTTACGCCATGCAGCTCGCGGATCGGTTCAGCACTGGCCAGCATGGAGGCGGTTCTTGCGTTCGATCAGCGCGCGGAAGTTGGACAGGGAAGCAACCACCATGTAGATGGCTTGCAGGTATCCGGCGCGGTTCAGGCCTTCCAGCACGCTGCCAGGCAGCGTGGCGAGGCGTTCTTCGTTGACGGTGTAGAAGCCGGCCAGGCGGTATTGTGAGCCGTCATCCAGTTCGATGTCGAAAACGAAGGACTCCAGCAACTGGTGCTCCAGCAGCGCAGCCAGGAAGCCGCGTGCCTGCTGCAACCCCTGGTGGATGGCCAGCAGGGTGGAGTTGATGCCCTCCAGGTACCCGGACGTTCCGCCATGCGGCAGGAAGACACGCTCGCCGCTGGACGTGCTGAGACGGGGATTTTCGAGGTCCACATGCACTGTCAGTTCGTCGCCGTTCACGCCGATCAGGAAGGGCTGGCGCTGTATCGTCAGGGGAACATAAGCTGCCTCCCAGCCTTGCAAGCCGAGGAACAGGTTTTCGCCTTCCTGGAAGCCGAACAGCGCATGTGCCTCAAAGCCGCCGTCGCCCAATTTGCGGAATACGATGGGATAACAGGCCTGCACGTCGCGGAATTCGGACGGGAAAGTAAGGGCGGACATGACGTTGTCACCGAAATGGGCGCCGCGCCCGGTTTGCACGTGCAAGTCCTTGTGGTCGATGTTATTGAGCAGGACAGGTTTGGCCATGGTGATCCTTGGAAGGGCGGTTGGCCGGGGGCTGAGGCGACCCGGCCGAACCGCGGCTTGTCGTCAGAACTTGTAGCGGGCACCCAGCATGTAGCGTGGCCCGGACTGGGTTACGAACAGCGCCATCGTTTCGGCGCGGCCATGGACACGCTGGATTTCGTTGGTCAGATTAATCGCCTCGAACTGTACGCTCAGCTTCTCATTGAAGGCGTAGCCGATGCTCAAGTCGAGCTGGCCGTAAGCTTCCGTGTAGTTCGGGTTAGGACCAGCGCCATCGAAGGTGGAGGAGAGGAACTTGTCGCGCCAGTTGTAGGCTGCGCGGATCGACCAGTTCTTGTCTTCGTAGATACCCACCAGGTTGGCTGAGTTGCTAAGGCCGACCAGGGCGAACTGCTCGCCGATCTTGAAGTTGTCGTACTTCAGGCCGGAATCCACCCACGTGTAGTTGGCCGAAAGCCCGAACCCCGAATTGCCGAACATGTGCTGAACGTTGATCTCGGCGCCTTTCAGCTTTTCGTTCTTCTGGTTGGCGAAGGAATTGATCTCGAACGACATGACCGGATCATTCGGCTGGCCGACGATGGTGCCGGTGGCATTGCCGCTTGCATCGTCCGGCCCTCGCGTCACCCCTGGGGCGGTTGGGTGGTTGCGGAAGATATAGTTGCGAATGCAGACACGGTCGGTTCCGCAATTGCCTTGCTGGACAGCCTCGTTCCACAGCGCCCCGCCAACAGGCGTGTGCAGGTTGAACGGGGTAGCCGTAATTTTCGACTGGCCCGCATAGTTGCTCAGGTCTTTGTGGAACAGGCCGATCGAAGCGAAGCTTTGCTGGCCGTAATACCATTCCCACGACAGGTCCAGGTTCTTCGATTTCACCGGCTTCAGTTGCGGGTTGCCCTGGCTGCCGGTACCGCCGAAATCGCGCGCCAGGCGGTCCAGTGTGGTGCCGCCCTGGATCTGGTCGTAACGCGGGCGGCCGATGGTTTCACCGTAGCTCGCGCGCAGTTTCATGTCAGGACGGATATCGGCGTCCCAGTCGACGCTAGGCAGCCAGTGGCTGTATTTGCCATTCAGCGTAGTGAAGGTCGGATCGCCGAAGCTGAGTGGGAATTCGTTGGCCGATACCCAGCTGACGCCCGTCGCAGCAGGCACCAGTGCGGTCGACATAACGTCGGTCTTTTCATACCGCACACCGATATTGGTGTGCATCGGGATTGACGTATCCCAGTCGGTACCAAACTGCACGTAGGCGCTCTTCGATTTTTCCTGGGTACGCTGGTCGGAGTCGAAGGTACTCTTCGGCATGTACATGTCCGGCAGGCCTGTCACCTTGGCGGTCAGGGCGCGCAGCTCGGCGAAATTAAAGGTGTAGAACTGGTTGAACAGGGCAGGGTTGCCGCTGCCGTTGATCTTGTCGTAGTACTGGCGCAGCGACTCCTGGTGGAACAGACTGGCCGGATAGTCGGATGCTGTCGAAGCACCGCCCCAGGAATCGCGCTGCTGGGTCGACATGGCGGAGCGGTTCTTCACTTCGATGGTACCCACGCCAAAGTTCAGGTTCGAGGCTTCCAGCAGCTTCATGCTGCCCTTGAATTGCGCCTGTTCGATCTCGCCTTTCATATAGCCGTTCTGGAACACGGAGCCGGTCACCTGCTGCGGAGCCCTGTTGAAGTCCGCGCCCTGGATGCTCAATACAGGGAAGTCGTCGCGGAAATCGACCGTGGTGTCGCCGCGGCTGAAGCTGGCGGTGCCGATTACGTTGCTGGAGCCGAACGGGCTGTCGGCCTTGGATTCGGCGCTGGACTTATGCACGTCCAGTTCCAGCTTCATCCCATCGGTCTTCCAGGCCGCGTTGAAGCCGAGCGACTGGTTCTGGGTCTTGGTGGCGAAGTCGGCGCCGCCCATAGCGATATCGCTGTTCGCCGCCGGCAGCAGCTCGGTGTAAACCAGCGGGGCAGCGACCGGGCCGTTGCTCCAGGTCGAAGTGGATGGACCGAAATTGAACCAGGCCGACAAGTCCTGGCGGCGGGTCTGGATCTTGTTTTCGGAATAGGTGTAGTCCAGCGTAGTGGTGAGCTGCTTGACCGGCGCCCATTGCAAGGTCAACTGGCCATTGGTGCGCTGGCGCTGTACGCCGTTCATGTTGTAGTTCAGGTTCTGCGGCAGCGAGTAAATGTCGCCGTCTTTCGGGCGGTTGGTGGCGCCGGTTTGCGGCAGCGGGCCAGCGTTGCCCAGGAAGGGGCCGCGCCAGCCATTCGCCACAGAAGCCTGGTTGAAGCCCAGGTTGCGCTCCTGGTAGCTGGCGCTCAGCGCCACGCCGAAACGGTTGTCGTCGAAGGTATTGCTGTAGATGCCCGATACTTCCGGCGTGGTCGCGCTGCCCCGCTTCACGTCGCCGGGCAGGTTGTTGTGCGAAGTGTCATGTACTGCCTTGACGCCAACGCTGGCCACCATGCCCGGGCGGTCCAGCGGACGCGCCGTCAGCACGTTGACGGTGGCGCCGATGCCGCCGGTCGGCGTTTCGGCGCGGCCGGTCTTGTAGACCTGGATCTGCGAGATCGCTTCCGACGCCAGGTTGGCGAAGTCGAAAGCGCGGCCATTCAGGTCGCCCAGGTTGGAAGTTGGCATCTGGCGGCCATTCAGCAGCACCAGGTTGAAATCGGGGCCAACGCCGCGCACGGTGACCTTGGAGCCTTCGCCGATGGAGCGGTCGATCGATACGCCGCTGATGCGCTGCAGCGATTCGGCCAGGTTAGTGTCGGGGAATTTGCCGATATCGGCTGCCACGATGCCGTCCACGATGCCGTCGGCATTGCGTTTCAGGTTCATCGAAGAACCCAGGCTGGCACGCAGGCCGGTCACAACCACGGTCGTCATGTCGCCGGAGTTGGAAGGGGCGGGCGCTGCGCCTGCCTGCTCCGTTTCCTGCGCCTGGGCTGGTGCGATGAGCGCCGCGCAGGCGGTGGCTACTGCAAGGCTCATCAATGTCTGCTTCGCCTTAGGATAGTGCATTTGGTCTCCTTGATTCTTATAGTCTGGCCGCCTCCCCCAACCAGCATGGAAACGTTTCCATGTAATGCTTAAAAATACTAGGGGCAGCAAAATCGATTGTCAATAAAATACGCCGGGAATCGGCAGGAAGTGTGGGGTTTCCGTCATCAAACTGGAAACGTTTCCATTCTGGTCAGCGCAATATAGCACTGTTCAAATTTTGAAGTCAACAGCCTTTCCGTGCTATATTCGCAACAAAAATGGGAACGTTTCCACTTGGGGATTCAAGGAATGTTGAAAGCATTTTTTGTCGTATTGCTGGGGCTGCAAAGTGCGCAAGCAGTGGAAACGTGGCCAAATGGAGCCCGCGCAGCGGTCAGCCTGGCTTACGACGACGCACTCGATTCGCAGCTCGACAACGCGCTGCCGGCGTTGGAACGTTATGGTTTCAAAGCCACGTTTTACCTAACCTTGGCCAATGCCCCGGTGCGCCGGCGCATGGCGGAATGGCGCGCCGCAGCGCAACGCGGGCACGAACTGGGCAACCATACGCTCTTCCATCAATGCTCCCGGAGCTTGCCGGGCCGAGATTGGGTCGAAGCGCACCGCAACCTCGATACCACCAGCGTCGCCCAAATGCTGGACCAGGTGCGGCTGGCCAACACCCTGCTGCAGGCGATCGACGGCCAGCACCAACGTACTTTCAATGCTCCGTGTTTCGATCAACTGGCGGCGGGGAAACCATACTGGCCGGCCATTCGCGACGAATTTGTGGCGCTGCGCCCTGCCGGCACGGCGCCGGTTGGCTTGAGCGGCGCCCAGCTCATCGCACTGGTGAAGGAACAGGGCGCCCATGGCGGCATCGTGAACCTGGTTTTCCACGGCATCGGCGGCGATTACCTCACGACCAGCAAGGAAGCGCATGAAGAGCTGCTGCGATTCCTGGCGGAGCATCGCGGGGAATATTGGACGCAGACCTACCTGAATATCGTGCGCCATCAGCGCGGCAACATGCAGCCCGAAAATCGCTATTCGGATGCTAGTCCCGGCTTGCGCAAATGATGTTGGATGATTACTGCCGGGGTATATCGAAAAGGGGACTAATGGTACACTCAAATGCATGAATGCAATCATCATTGCTGCGGCTTTGCTGGCCGCCCCGGCGACGCCGGAACAGGCAGTTGCCACCCTGTGGCGCTCTCTTAGCCACGATGCCGGACAGGCTGGCAATGAAGCGGCGCTGCGCGCCATCCTTCACCCAGACGCCATGGTGTACGGCGCCCGCTACCGCGGCGGCGCTGCCGCGCTGTCCGTGGCGCGCGGCACCGATTTCGCGACAGGCATCGGGCGCGTCGACGAAAAAGGTTTCTATGAATGCGAGGTGGCGCGCGAGGTACGCCAGTACGACCGTTTCGCCACCGTCTACAGCGTAGTTGAATCGCGCAATGACCGCAGCGCGCCGAAAGCGAACTTCACGGGAGTGAACAGCATTCAGCTGTACCGCGCCGACGATGGCTGGCGCATTATCGGCCTGTACTACCAGGTCGAGCTTCCAGGCCAGCCGATTTCGCTACAGGGCGGCAAGTCAGGCGCTTGCCTGGAGGGATAATGCACGAAAAGACCGCCCGCGCCATCATGCTGGTCAAGGCGATCGAAGAAGCCGACCAGCACAAGGAAGTGCTGACCGACGACGACCGCAAGTTTGCCAGCCGCACTGCGCGCGAGCTGGCGCACTGGCAGGCAAGCGAACAGCGATCGGCGTCAACGCTGCCGGATTTCCTCTATCACCGCGCCGAACAACTGCTCAAGCGGCTGGCTGCGCGGCACAAGATGTTCGCTTCAGTCACGCAGGGCCACAGCGGCATGTGGGGCGCAAGCTGGCTGGTGCCGGTGGTGGCGCTGCTGGTCGGCGGCATGGCCGAGCGCTTCGGCGATCCGCACCGGGTCGACGTGCTGTCGATGCCGCTGCTGGGGATCATCGCCTGGAATATGCTGGCCTACCTGCTGTTCATACTATGGGCACTGCTTCCTGCGCGGCGTGCCGGCTTGCGGCGAGGGCTGGCCAATCGCATGGCGCTGGGCGGCGGCCACGTTCCCCGCCGCCTGCCGCACGCGCTGGCGGGCGGCGTATTGCAGTTCATGGTGGACTGGGCGCGCCTGGGGGCACGCCTGAACCTGGCCCGTATTGCGCGCATCCTGCACTGGTCGGCCGCCGCATTTGCCGTTGGCGCCATATTGTCGCTGTATGCGCGCGGCATCGTCGAAAACTATGCGGCCGGCTGGGAAAGCACTTTCCTCAGTCCGTGGCATGTGCACCGCCTGTTGTCCGTGCTGTTCGCGCCCGCTGAATTTATCTTCGGGCTGGAAGGCTTTACCCTGGACGAAGTGATGAATTTGCATAACTGGGGCGAGTCGCACCTTGGCAACGGCGCGCGCTGGGTGCATTTGTACGCCGCCAGCCTGGTGCTGTATGTAGTGCTGCCGCGCCTCGTGCTGGGAAGCATTGCCGCCGTGCGGGCGCTGTGGCTGCGGCGGCATTTCCCGCTCGACCTGGACCAGCCTTACTTCCACCAGCTATCGGTGGCGGCTGGAGGCGAACCTGGCCTGCTGCGCGTGCTGCCCTACAGCCTGACCGTGGACGAAGCGCGCAGCAAGGGGCTGGACGCCGTGGCGCAGGATATGCTGGGCGAGCAGGCGCGCGTGCGGCTGCTGCCGCCTGCGGCTTATGGCAGCGAAGCGCCGGCGCTGGAAGCTGGTGAAGGCGTGACCAATGCCGTCCTGTTCGGGCTCGCCGCCACGCCGGAGCAGGAAAACCACGGCGTCTTCCTGGCAGCATTGGGCAAGGGGCGCAAGCTGGTCGCGTTGCTTGACCAGTCGGCCCTGGCTGCGCGCACCGATGCCAGCCGCTTGAGCGAGCGTATCGAGTTATGGCGTGAGTTCTGCATCCTGCACGGCGCCGAGCCGAAGGTGGTCGACTTGCTTTCGCCGGCGGAAACGAGCGGGGGAGCGGCATGAGCGTCGCGCCAGTCACCATCCAGCTGGCACTGGTCTCCCACACCAATAACGGCAAGACCACGCTGGCCCGTACCTTGCTGGGAGCCGACGTGGGACAGGTACGCGACGCTGCCCACGTCACCACTTTCGCGGAATCGCATGCGCTGATGACGAGCCAGAACGGAGACCGCCTGCTGCTGTGGGATACGCCGGGCTTTGGCGACTCCATGCGCCTGATGAAGCGCCTGGCGCTGACCGGCAATCCGATCGGCTGGTTCCTGCGCGAAGTGGTGGACCGCTACCGCGACCGGCCGTTCTGGCTTAGCCAGCAAGCGGTGCGCACCGCGCGCGACGAAGCGGACGTGGTGCTCTACCTGGTCAATTCGACCGAGAGCCCGGGCGATGCCGGCTATATACCCGCCGAGATGCGCATCCTCGACTGGCTGGGCAAGCCGGTGCTGGTGCTGCTGAACCAGATGGGGCCTCCGCGCCCTTTGTCGGAAGAGCAGGCCGAACTGCTGCGCTGGAAGGACTTCATGCTGCAGTTCGGCCAGGTGCGCGAAGTGCTGCCGCTGGATGCCTTCGCGCGTTGCTGGGTGCACGAGCGGGTGTTTTACGACGCCCTGGGCGCGCTGGTCGGCCCGGAAAAGCAGCAAGGCTACGAGCGCCTGTTCTCGGTGTGGGAAGACACCAATGCGCGCCGCTTCAAGCAGTCGATGGCGGTGATGGCGCAGCAGCTGGCCGATGCCGCGCACGACAAGCAGATCGTGGAAACGGTGGAACGCGGCGTGATCGCCTCGGCGCTGAAGATCATCGGCATCGGCAAGGGCGAAGACCGCAAGCGCCAGGACCGCGCCATGAACACGCTGGTGGCGCGGCTCAACCTGGCGATCGGCCAGGCCACGGTCAACCTGCTGGCGCTGCACAAGCTGGACCCTAGCGAGGCGCCCAAGATCAATGCGCGCGTCAGCAACAACTTCGTGGTGCTGGCGCCGGTGGACAAGGGGCAGGCGGCGCTGCTGGGTGCCATCGTCTCGGGCGCAGCCACCGGCCTGTCGGCCGACCTGGCTGCAGGCGGCCTGACGCTTGGTACCGGCGCTCTGCTGGGGGGCGTGATCGGCGCGCTGACCTTCGCCGGTGCCGCCTGGGGATTCAATGTCGGCATGGACCGCGAAGTGCCGACCATGTCGCTGTCGGACGATTTCCTGCGCACGCTGCTGGTGTCCAGCGTGCTGCGCTATCTCGCTGTAGCGCATTTCGGCCGCGGCCGCGGCAACTTTGTCGAGGGCGAGGCGCCCGCGTTCTGGCAGGATGAAGTGGAGCAGGCCGTGGCGCTGCGTGAAACGGAAGTAAAAGCCTTGTGGCAAACCTTGCGCGAACAGGAAGAGCGCGACCTTGCGCCGGCCAGCACCGTGCTCACCGCTATCACGGCGCACGTGCTGGCACGGCTCTACCCGGAAGGTCAGGCTGCGAATCCGCCATCGATATTGAGGCCGGCACCGGTCACGTAGCCGGCATCGTCGCTGGCCAGGTAAGCCACCATGGCTGCGATCTCCTCGCCGCGCGCGTGGCGCTTGATCGGCATCAGGTCGTGCAGCGCTTTGGCGAAATCGCTGTGCGCCGGATTCATGTCGGTGTCTACCGGGCCTGGCTGCACATTGTTGATGGTGATGCCGCGCGGGCCCAGGTCGCGCGCCAGCCCTTGCACCAGGCCGGTCAGCGCCGATTTGCTCATCGCGTAAATCGAACCGCCAGGGAAGGGCATGCGCTCGGCGTTGGTGCTGCCGATATTGATCACGCGGCCGCCGGCCTGCATATGCGCCACCGCTGCCTGCGTGGCTGCGAATACGCCGCGCACGTTGACGGCAATGGTGCGGTCGAAGTCTTCCAGCGTCAGTTCCGACACGTCGCCCAGGTGCAGCACGCCGGCATTGTTGACGAGGATGTCCAGGCGGCCGAAGCGCTTGGCGATATCGTCGATGGCGGCGCGGGTGGCGGCAGCGTCGGAGGCATCGACCTTCAGCGCAATGGCCTTGCCGCCGGCTGCAGCGATTTCGCCCGCCAGGGCATCGGCAGCAGCGCCGGAACTCTGGTAGGTGAAGGCGACCGTGGCGCCGTCCTTGGCCAGGCGGCGCACGATGGCGGCGCCGATGCCGCGGGAACCACCGGTAACGAATGCGATCTTGCTCATGATTTGCTCCTGAATGTTGGTTGGGATGGAGCTAGTATGGTCGCGACATTGCATGCTGACTAGCTGGTAATATTGAGTATCACTTTCAACCAAATGTATTAAATGGGCCCACTGAACCTGTTCGAATCCTTCCTGCAGAGCGCCGAATGCGCCGGCTTTTCGGAGGCAGCGCGGCGCCTGGGCCTGACCCCGGCGGCGGTCAGCAAGAACGTGGCGCGCCTGGAGGCGCGGCTGGGCGTGCGCCTGTTCCAGCGCAGCACGCGCCGGCTGGCGCTGACCGAAGCCGGCGAACGCCTGCTGCAGCAGGTGCGTGGCCCGCTGGCCGAGCTGCAGGGCGCCATTGCCGGCGCAGCGCAGGATGCCGGCGAACCGGCCGGCACGCTCAAGGTGGCGGTGGCGCATGGGGTGGGGCGCATGTACATCCTGCCGCTGCTGAAAGGCTTCCTGCAGCGCTATCCGGGCGTGCAGCACGACTGGCGCTTCGACAACCGGACGGTGGACCTGATCGGGGAGGGGTACGACGTCGCCATTGGCGGCGGCATCGAACTTGCGCCCGGCGTGGTGGCGCGCGAACTGGGGCGGCCGCGCATCCTGGCCACGGCTGCGCCGTCCTACCTGGCAGGGCGCCGGCTGCCGCGCCATCCGTCCGAGCTGGCAGGATGGGAAGGCATTGCACGCCGTTCGGCCGAAACCGGGCGCCTGCGTGAATACCTGCTGCGCAATGCGGCCGGTGAAGAGGCTGTGGCCGAGTTCCGTGCGGTTGCCACTTTCGACGACCCGGAAGCGATGGCGCAGGCGGCCTGCATGGGGTTGGGCGTAGCGCTGCTGCCGGGGCCCCATGCGGCGCCTCTGCTCGAAACCGGCCAGCTGGTGCGCTTGCTGCCCGGCTGGCACGCCGAGGTGGGGCCGCTTTCCATCTACTATTCCAGCAAAAAGCTGTTGCCGGCCAAAACGCGCGCCTTTGTCGATTATGTGATTGCTCAAATGCGGGCGGACGACTTTGCGGGGCGTCTCGACAGGCTTTGAAAGATCACGGTAATATGGGCTTCCAATTCATCAGCGATAGGGGTGCCTTCCATGAAGTTCCGCCTTGTTACCCGCAGTGATTTTGATGGCCTGGTGTGCGCGGTGCTGCTCAAGCACCTGGATCTGATCGACGATATCCTGTTCGTGCACCCCAAGGATATGCAGGATGGGAAGATCGCGGTTACCAGCCGCGATATCACCACCAACCTTCCTTATGTATCGGGCGCCCACCTTGCGTTCGACCACCACTTATCCGAGACCATCCGCAATACGGGCGACCGGCAGAACCACGTCATCGATCCCAATGCACCTTCGGCCGCGCGCGTCGTCTATGACTACTACGGCGGCGGCAACAAATTCCCTTCGGCCTGGAACGACATGATGCTGGCCGTGGACAAGGGCGATTCGGCCCAGTTCAACCGCGACGAGATCCTGGACCCCAAGGGCTGGGACTTGCTGAACTTCCTGATGGATGCGCGCACGGGACTGGGGCGCTTCCGCGACTTCCGCATCTCGAATTACAACCTGATGATGGACCTGATCGATTATTGCCGCACGCATTCGATCAGCGAAATCATGGCGCTGCCGGATGTGAAGGAGCGCAGCGACCTGTATTTCGACCATGCGGAGAAGTGCAAGGAGCAGATTCGCCGCTGCTCGACTGTGCACAAGAACCTGGTGGTGCTGGATTTGCGCAATGAAGAGACGATTTATGCGGGTAACCGCTTTGTCATTTATGCACTGTATCCTGAGCAGAATATCTCGATCCACGTGCTGTGGGGGCTGAAGAACCAGAATACGGTATTCGCGACCGGCAAGTCGATTTTGAACCGGACGTCAAAGACCAATATCGGAGCCCTGATGCTGGAATACGGCGGGGGCGGGCATGAGAATGCCGGGACGTGCCAGGTGGAGAATGAGATGGCCGAGGATGTGCTGGGCGCGCTGATCGTGCGCATCAACAAGGAAGGCTAAAACCGGTGCCTGGCCCGCAGGGCCAGGCACCGCCGCTCGACAAGCGAATTAGAAGTCTTTTTCAGGTAAAGCTATAGAATTATCGGTCGAGAACTGGTAGTCCTTGAACACGTGTTCCGCCGTCAGCAGCTGGTAGGAACCATCCGGCTTCTTGAAAGAAGTGTCCTTCAGGCGGTAGGTGTAGTGGCCGCAAGTCCAGCAGTTGAAGTTGCGCATATGGGTGCACAGGCAGGTCTTGTCCATCACCTTGATGCCCTTGTCGCTGCCGCCGTTGGCCACCACTTCGCGGTTGTACGAATTGATGTAGGCGCAGTTGCCGGTCGCATCGAGCAGGTAGCCGTAGGATTCGCAGCCCGGGCGGATGCCGGCGCCGATAGCAGGGGTCTGCTTCAGCATGCGCATCGGATAGCCGGTCGGCGAAATGCCGTTGACGATCACGTCGTCTTCGGTGGCCTTGAAATATTCCTGCTTCACGTCGTCAGGCAGGCCGCACTCCTTGGTCACGGTAAAGCGGGTCGCCACCTGCACGCCGGCCGCGCCCATTTCCAGGAAGGACACGGCATCGCTGCCGGTGAATACGCCGCCTGCGGCGATCACTGGAACGTCCAGGTTTTCAGCCTTCATGTAGTCCAGGATTTCCTGCACGATCTGGTGCAGGTCGAATTCCTTCCAGTCCTCCAGGCCAAAGCCCAGGTGGCCGCCGGCCAATGGACCTTCCACGATCACGTAGTCGGGCAGGCGGTTCAGCTTCTGGTTCTTGCGCAGGAAGATCTGCAGCGCGCGTACGGAGGACACGATGATGCCCAGCTTCGCTTCGCGGAAGCGCGGATGGTCCGCCATCAGGGCGAAGGAGCCGAAGTGCAGGCCCGCCGACAGGGTGATGCCGTCGATCCCCGCATCCAGCGCCGCGTTCAGGCGGGTGCGCAGGGTTTCCTTCGGGCCGTTCATGGTCAGCTTTTCCATGCAGTTCACGAAGATCAGGCCGGGGCCTTCCTTGCGCTGCATGGTGTCGCCGATATGGCGGCGCTGGGCTTCGGCCAGGCGACCGAGGTCGAACTGCACCTCGGACTTGTCCATGTTATTGATGTTGTGCTTGTACAGGCGGGTCTTGTCCTTGACGAAGGTGGTGTCGAACTTGCGGTCCGAGACATCCTCCACCATCGCATCGGAAATATGGCCGATGCCGCCAAGGCGCGCTGCTTCCAGCGCCAGTTCGGTCGTGGAAATATCCACGCCCATCCCGCCGATCATGATTGGCACATACTCTTTGTCGCCAAACTTGAGGCGGAAATCGTCAACACGTTTCATTACAGTCCTTCGATCAATCGCGGAAATTGTTGAATTCCAGAGGCGTGTCCGGCACGTCCTTGCGCAGCAGCTGCATCGCAGCCTGCAGGTCGTCGCGCTTGGCACCGCTCACACGTACCGACTCGCCCTGGATGCTGGCCTGGACCTTCATCTTGCTTTCCTTGATTACCTTGGTGATCTTCTTGGCGGTCTCGGAATCGAGACCGTTCTTCACCTTGATGACCTGCTTGACTTTGTCCCCACCAATCTTCTCTACCTTGCCTTCGTCGAGGAAGCGCACGTCGACCTTGCGTTTGGCCAGCTTGTTGGTCAGCACATCGCGCACCTGGCCAAGCTGGAATTCCGAATCGGCGAATGCCGTCAGGTCGTTTTCTTTTTGTTCTACGCGCGCATCGCTGCCTTTGAAGTCGAAGCGGGTCGAGATTTCCTTGTTGCTCTGGTCGACGGCGTTGCGCACCTCGATCATGTCCGCTTCGGATACTACGTCAAACGATGGCATATTCTTTCCTTTACAATGAAGCACCCGCCCTAAAGGCGGATTCAAAAGAAGCGACATTTTAACGGACAAACAAGCGAACGCTCGGTCGTTTTTGTCATAATTGCACTATAATCGAGCAAAAACTTGATCTGCCCATGCCTTTCCCCGATTTTCTCCAGCACGAATACCCACTGAAGCAATTAAATACGTTCAGTATTGATGTACGCGCCAAACATTACCTGCGCGTGACATCGCTGGAGCTGTTGCGTGCCGCGCTGGCCGATCCGCAACTGGCAGCCATGCCGCGCCTGGTCCTGGGCGGCGGCAGCAACCTGCTGCTGACGCGCGACTTTCCCGGCCTGGTGCTGCATATCGCGCTGGAGGGCCGCGAAATCCTGGCCGGTACGCCAAGCCATCACCATGTCCGTGCCGCCGCCGGCGAAACCTGGCACGACTTCGTGCAATGGACGCTGGCGCAGGGCCTTGGCGGGCTGGAGAACCTGTCCCTGATTCCCGGCACGGTGGGCGCAGCTCCGATCCAGAACATTGGGGCGTATGGGGCGGAAACCAAGGACTATTTCCTGTCGCTGAGCGCCTTCGACCCGGCGACAGGTGAAGTACGGGTGATGGATAGCGCCGCGTGCCGCTTCGCCTACCGCGACAGCGTGTTCAAGCACGAAGGCCGTGAACTGATCATCCTCGACGTGAGCTTTGCGCTGCCGCGCGCCTGGCAGCCCAACCTGCGCTACGCCGAGCTGGCGAACGCCGTTGCGGAGCAGGGCCTGGCCGCGCCAACGCCGCAGCAGGTGGCCGATACCGTGATTGCCATCCGCCGCCGCAAGCTTCCCGATCCGGCGCTCATCGGCAATGCCGGCAGCTTCTTCAAGAATCCCGTGGTCAGTGCCGAGCACTGCGCCCAGTTGCTGGAGAAGTTCCCAACGCTGGTGCATCACCGCCAGCCGGACGGCAGCGAAAAGCTGGCAGCGGGGTGGCTGATCGACCAGTGCGGCTGGAAAGGGAAGTCGATGGGCGCAGCCGGCGTCTATCCGAAACAGGCGCTGGTGCTGGTCAACAACGGTGGCGCTACCGGCGCCGAAGTGCAGGCGCTGGCCGCCGCCATCCAGGCTGACGTGGCCGCGCGCTACGGCGTAGCGCTCGAGCCGGAGCCCGTCTTTATTTAATCCTCGGCGTTGACGACGCGGTTGCGGCCGCCAGCCTTGGCAGCGTAGAGGGCGCGGTCGGCTGCTGCGACCAGTGCATCCCACGACGATTGCTTGCTCGGCACAATGGTCTTCACGCCGATCGACATGGTCAGCACGCTGTAGGGAAGGGCGTTGGCGTTCTCGATCTCCAGCTTCTCGAGCTGGCGCAGGCAGGCATTGGCGACGTTCATCGCGCCGGCGTTGTCTGTCTCCGGCAGGATGATGGCGAATTCCTCACCACCGTAGCGCGTGACCAGGTCGGCCGGCCGCTTCAGGTTTTCGGTCATCACGGCCGCCACCTTCTTCAGCGCCAGGTCGCCGGCGGGATGGCCGTAGCTGTCGTTGTACTGCTTGAAGCAGTCGACGTCCACCATCAGCAGCGACAAGGGCGTCTTGTCGCGCTGGCCGCGCTGCCATTCCAGCACCAGGGTTTCGTCGAAGCGGCGGCGGTTGGATATGCCGGTGAGCGGGTCGAGCGCTGCCAGCTTTTGCAGCTCCACATTGGCTGCCGCCAGCTTCTGCTGGCTCTCGCGCAGGAAACGGAAAGCCTGATCGCGCTGCAGGCGGTGGATGTGGGCGTTGGAGTGGTGGCGCACGCGCGCCAGCAACTCCAGCTTATCCGGCAGCTTGACCAGGTAGTCGTTGGCGCCAACGGCAAAGCCGTGCGCTTTCAGCTTCGGGTCTTCGCGTGCGGACAGCACGATGATCGGCACATGCGCCAGCATTTCTTCGGCGCGGAAGCGGCGTATCAGCTCAAAGCCGTCCACTTCCGGCATCACCAGGTCCTGCAGGATGACGGTAGGCTGCAGCGAATTGGCGCAGGTAATCGCTTCGCGTGCATCGGTGATGAAGTGGAACTCGATATCGTCCTGGTCGGCCAGCATGCGCCGCACCGCTTCCGCGATGATCAACTGGTCGTCAACCAGCAGCACGCGTACCTTGAAGTGGGTCAGGCTTGGCTCGGTTTCCAGGTTCAAGGTGAGTACGTCAGGCATCGCTTTCCTTCAAATCAGTTTGCCTCCGATCGTGCCTCGCAGGAATGGTCCGATCTTATCGAGAGGCAGGATGGTTTGCGCCGCGTCCAGTTCAATCGCGGCGCGTGGCATGCCATATACAGCGCAGCTGGCCTGGTCCTGGGCAATGGTGTGCTTGCCCGCGCGGCGTAGCGCCAGCATGCCTTCGGCGCCATCGCGCCCCATGCCGGTCAGCAGCACGCCGACCGCGTCGCCTTTCCAGTGCTGGGCCACGCAGTTGAAAAACACATCGACCGAAGGCCGGTATGCGTAATCCTTTGGGTTGGCATCGTAACCCAGTTGGTACTTTTCATCCAGTACCAGATGGTCGTTGCTTTTGGCGACCATGACAATTCCACCCTGCAGGGGAGTGCGGTTTTCGATTGCACGCACCGGCACCGCCAGTTGTTCCGACAGCCATTTGGCAAAATGGTCGGCAAAGTTTTCGTCGATATGTTGTACCACCACGACGGCGCAATTGCGCGGCGGAGTCCAGCCGGCGAGGATGCGCGCCACGGCCATCGGACCGCCGGTTGAGGCGCCAATGGCCACCAGGGTGTCGAGCGCCACTTCGCGCGGCTCCTGTTGCGCGGAATTGCGGCGTGGCGGCATGGACTGGTTGCCGCCGCTGTGGCGGATCAGCTTGTCCATGGTCTTGATCTTGTGCAGCAGCTCGGCGTCGCCGCCTTCTTTCCCTTGCAGCATCGGCGTGGCCGTGACGTCCAGGGCGCCGGCGCCGAGGGCGCGGAACACCTGGTTGACGTTGTCCTGCGGACGCCCGGTCACGACCAGGATGGCGCACGGGCTCTCCTCCATGATGCGGCGCGTCGCTTCGACCCCGTCCAGTTCCGGCATGTTCAGGTCCATCAGGACCAGGTCGGGGCGGTCGACGGCGCATTTCTGCACGGCTTCCAGGCCGGTGCGGGCGATCCATGCCACCTGGTGTTCCTGCGTGCTGGCGACCACGCGCCGCAGCGCTTCGGCCGCCATCGGAACGTCGTTGGCAATTGCTATCCTCATCGGTATGCGTCGCCTATCAGGTCGGACACCGCATCCAGCAGTGTCTCGTCGTGGAAGCTGCCCTTGGTCAGGTAATAGTCCGCCCCCGCAGCCAGGCCGCGCGCGCGGTCTTCCGGCCGGTCCTTGTAGGAAACGATCATGACAGGCAATTTGTGCAAGTGCAGGTCTTTCTTGATCAGGGTGACCAGTTCAATGCCATCCATGCGCGGCATGTCGACGTCGGTGATGACCAGGTCGTAGTCGCCGCTGCGCACTACGTTCCAGCCATCGATGCCGTCAACCGCGATGTCCACTTCAAAACCGCGCCCGACGAGCAATTTGCGCTCCATTTCGCGCACGGTCAGCGAATCGTCCACGACAAGGATGCGTTTCATTCTACGCCGTCCGGCGTGGTCTGCGCGCGTAAGTTGATGCAGGCCGCCTTCTTCCAGCAGCTTCTCAACTGAAAGCAACAGGTCGGGCACGTCCAGGATCAGCACCGGCTCGCCATCGTCCAGCAGGGCGGCGGCCGAAATATCGCGCATCTTGCCGAAGATCGGGTCAATGGCCTGTACTGCCAGGCTTTCTTCGCCGCGGATCTTGTCCACTACCAGCGCATAGCGGCGCGCACTGGCGCCGATGACTACCACCGGCATTTCCTCGGCATGCTCCATGTCGCCCAGTTCCAGCACCTGGGCAGCGGCCACCAGGCCAAGGTGTTCGCCCTCATGGTCGAAGAACTGCTTGTTTTCCAGGGTGTGCACGGCGCCTTGCGGCACCATGAGGACGCGCTCCACCTTGACGATGGGGACGGCATACGCTTCCCCTTTGACGTCCACCACCAGGGCGCGCACGATCGATTGCGTGAGCGGCAGCGTGATCGAGGTTCGGAAGCCTTTGCCCAATTCGGATTCGATGCGCACCGTGCCGTTTTGCTGGCGAATGGTGTCGTGCACGATGTCCAGGCCTACGCCGCGGCCGGAGATCTCGGTAATGCCGCCTTTCAGGCTGAAGGCGGGCAGGAACAGGAATTCCATCAGCTCAGCATGCGACATGGCTGCCACCATCTGCTCGGTGGCCATTTTGCGTTCGATGACGGTGCGGCGGATTTTTTCCGGGTCGACGCCGCGGCCGTCGTCACTGATCTCGATGTTCAGCATGCCGGCGCGGTGGCGTGCTTCCATCAGGATGGTGCCGGTGGCTGGCTTGCCGGCTGCGAGGCGTTCTTGCGGGCTTTCCATCCCGTGGTCGACGGCATTGCGCAGCATGTGGTTCAGCGGGCTTTCGATGCGCAGCAGGATGTCACGGTCGACCAGGGTGTCTTCGCCTTCGACCTGCAGCACCACGTCCTTGCCCAGGTTGCGGGCCAGGTCGCGCACCATGCGCGGGAAGTGCTGGATGCCGTCGCGGAAGGGGCGCATGCGCAGGGAGAGCACTTCATCGACCATGTTCTCGGACCCCATCAGGAGCCGGCGTTCATAGTTTTCCATGTCCGTGATGTGCTCCAGCATGAACTGCTTGAGCGGCTGGCTTTTCTGGATCGCCAGCAGGGCCTTTTCCTTCAGCGCCGGGTCGCTGGTGCGGGAGGCGGCTTCCATTACGTCTTCCAGCACCGCGAACAGGGCGGCCTGGTTGCGCTTGTAGCGCTGCATGCCCTGGATCAGCGGATGCAGCTGGTGGGCATTGATGCGCGCTTCGCTTGCCAGTGCGAGCAGGCGGTCGAAGTTTTGCGCGGTTTTCATCGGCGGCAGGCTGCGGCCGGGAACGGCTGGTTCCGCTGTGCCGTCGGCGGGTGCGTCGATGGCCAGGCTGGCGGCTGGCGCGGCTTCTGGCGCGAGGACCGCCGCAGGTGCTTGCGCTGGCGTTTCTGCGGCGGGCGCAGGCGCCGGCGGTGAGGCGACGGCAGATGGCAGAACTATCGGCTCCGGCAGGAAGGCAATGCCCTGCACATCATTCATGGTCTTGCTGATCTGCGCGCCATTTGCCGCCAGCCAGGTATCCAGGTCACCGTTGACCCGCGAACACTGCACGATCAGGTCGACCGCTGCCAGCAGGGCGTCGACCCGGTTGGGCGTCAGCTTCAGCTTGCCCGCCTGCGCCGCAATGAACGCATCCTCCATGCCGTGTGCGAGCTGGACGATCATTTCCAGCCCGACGATGGAGGCTGCGCCCTTGATCGAATGCGCGGCGCGCATCATCGATTCCACAGCGGCCGGGTCGTTGCGGCGTTCGAAGGCCAGCAGTCCGTCGGTCAGGATCTGGGTCTGGCTGTCGGCCTCCATGCGGAACAGGTCGAGCATGGAGAACTGGCTCAGGTCATCCTTCTTGTCGCTCATCGCAGCGTCCTCGCGAGTTGGTAGCCGAGCAGGCTGTCGTCCAGGCAGCCGACCTGCATGTCTTCATGCGGCAGGACCCCGGCCAGGTAGCGCTCGATGCCTTTATTGATGGTCGCGGCAGGCGGTCTCAGGTTGCTGGACGCGTAGCGGATGATGCCGTGCAGTTCGGCCACCGGCAGGGCGTAGGTTTGCGCTTCCCACTGCACCAGCAGCATGCGGGCGAAAGTATGGCGGCCGGTGCTTGCCTCGCCGCCGGCTTCGTCGATCCCCAGCAGCTCGGCCAGCGATATGCAGGGATACAGCTTGCCGCCGGCATTCACCACGCCGCGCAGGCCGCGCGCGGTGCGGTGCGGCAGGCGGTGCGGGATGGCTTTCGGTGCAATCTGCTGGAACATCCTGGTCGGCAGGGCAAGCCACTCCCGGCCGATGCGGAAGGCGACGCACGAACTGTCTTGGCGCGCGCCTCGATCCTGCGGGGCGCGGAAGTGTTCGGCCCATTCTCTCAGGTAGCCCGTATCGACGGGACGTTGCAGGTTGCGCAGCGCGGCACCGGCATACACCTCGCAGTTGCGGCAATGGACTGCCTTGTCGAGAATCTCGCAGCTATGGTCGCCGGCGACGCCGATCCGGTTCCAGCAGGCGTCGAGGTCTTGGATTTGATCAGTCATTGTTTTCGTCGGCTATTACTGGGGCTGCTGGCGCTGGAATGCACGCGCGGCCCGGGCTTTCAGTGTGGCCGCGGCGCTGCGGTTGCCGCCTTGCTCTTGCAGCAGGGCCAGGTGGCACAGGGCTTCGTAGTGGTCGGGTTGCAGGTAGAGGCAGCGCTTCAGCTGCGCTTCGGCTTCGGCTTGCTTGCCTGCGTTTTCCGCCAGGAGGCCGAGGATGAAGTAGGCCTCCGGCGAATCGGGCTGCTGCGCGAGGAATTCGCGGCAGGCGGAATCGGCTTCCACCAGTTTGCCGGCATCGGCCAGCTTGCGCGCGTGCACGAGGAGGGTTTCGTCGCCGGCAGCGATCATCGGGGGCGTTGCGGCTGCGCTGGCGCCTGTACGGCTGGCATGGGCCGAACGCGGCTTGGCGGCGGCCGTGGCTGGAGATGTGCCGGCGGGGCGCGTGCCGGTGCCCGCTGGCGGCGCTGCCTGGGCAATGCGGGCGCCTCGCGCCGGGACCTCGGGTGCGGCGGCAGCGTCGGCTGCGGCGGCGGATTGACCCGGCGCGGGAGCGGGGCGTTGAGTGCGTCCGGCGCGGGCTGGCAGGGCGTCGCGCGCGGGGGCGCCGGGGCGCTTGATGTCCTTGCGCAGGGCAAATGCCTGCCGGTGCGGCAGCGGCGAGAAGCCGTTGCGGACGAAGGAGGGAACTTCCGCGTACCCCGCCAGCATCATGCCGTCATTGGCCAGGTGCGCGGACAGGCGTTCGATGGCGGCCGCGGTGGTCTGTTCGTCGAAGTAAATCAGCAGGTTGCGGCAAAAGATCACGTCATACTGGCGTGCCGAACCAAGCTCGCCTTCGAGAATGCTGCCCTGGTGGAAGCGGATGCGCGCGCGCAGGGCATCGTCGATGCGGTATTGCTCATCCTCGCCGAGCCAGGTGAAGTAGCGGTCGCGAAACGACAAGTCCCGTCCGCGGAAGGCGTTGCGCCCGAAGACTCCTGCTTCGGCGCGTGCAATGCAGGCCGCGCTGATGTCTACGGCGTCGATCATGAACGACTGAGGTTTTACGCCGGCATCGCACAGGGCCATGGCCATGGAGTACGGCTCTTCCCCGCCGGCGCAGGGCACGGACAGAATGCGCACGACTTTGGCGCCCTCGGCCAGGCGCTGGCGCACAAAGCCGGCCGCCGCAACGAAAGCCTGTGGGTCGCGGAACAGCCAGGATTCCGGCACCACGACCAGTTCCACCAGATGGCGCAGCTCCTCGTCGTCCAGCCGTTCCAGGTAGGCACTGCGCTCAGCCTGCCGGGTCGCCTCCATGCGCCGCTTCACTGCCTGTTCGACCGTATTGCGGGCCAGGTTCATGCCGGTCAGGCTGCGCAATGTGGAGAGTACGTTCATCCTGCTTCAACCTCCGCCGGGAACAGGCGCGCCCGCAAATCGGCCGGCAGCAGGTCATTGACCTCGACCAGCTGCACCATGCCTTTGGCATCGCCCGCCACCTGGCCCAGGAAAGGGGCCGCCTGCACGCCGCTGGGCGCCAGCTCTTGCGTCGACACGTCGTGCACGCCCTGCACGCGCTCGGCCATCAAGCCCAGCGCATGTACCTTGCCATCGGGCGCCGTATAATCGGCCACCACGATGCGCGTGTCGAAATGCTGCCTCGACGGCGAACCGCCGCTGATGCGCGACAGGTCGATCACGGGCGTCGGGGCGCCGTGCAGGTTCATCAGCCCAGCCACACTGTCCGGCGCCAACGGAATGCCTTTCAGTTCCAGCAGTGGCAGCACGCGCCGCACCTGCCGCAAGGGCAGGCCATAGCGGTCGGGGCCAATGTGGAAGACTAGTACTTTCATGCGTTGACGGCGAAGGTGGAAACGCTTGATTGCAGGTCGCCAGCGGCATACTGCAGCTGATGCACTGCCTCGCTGGTGGCTTTCAGCGATTCGACGGTCTGCTGCGTGGCATCGTTAAGTTGCATCATCGTTTCGCTGATTTGCTGCGCACCCACGGCCTGCGCCTGCATGCCCTGCAGTACAGCGTCGAACTGCGGCGCCAGCTTCTGCACCTGGTCCATCACGCCGGACAACTGGTCGGTCACCTGGCGCACTTCGCCAACGCTGCGGCGGATCTCTTCCGAGAATTTGTCCATGCCCATGACGCTGGCCGAAACGGCCGACTGCATTTCCTTCAGCATCTGCTCGATGTCCCAGGTCGACACGGATGTCTGGTCTGCCAGGCGGCGGATTTCGGTAGCCACCACGGAGAAGCCACGGCCCGCTTCGCCCGCCTTCTCCGCTTCGATAGCGGCGTTCAGCGACAGGATATTGGTCTGGTCGGCCACCTTGGTAATCGTGGTCAGCACCGAGTTGATGTTGGAAGCTTTTTCCGAAAGCGCTGCCAGCTTGGCATTGATGGAGTCGGTCGCGTTGACCATGTTTTGCATGGTCTGGTCCATGCGGCGCAGGTTGCCCTGCGCCTCGGAGGTGGCGTTGGTGGTGAAGTCGGCCACCGCGGTTGCGTCTTCCATCGTCTTCAGCAACTGCGAGGTATTCGACGAAATCTCCTTGGTGGTACTGAGCACTTCCACCGAGGTCTGGGCCTGTTCGACCCCGGTCGCTTCCTGCTGTTTGGCCGAAGCGGCAATTTCTGTCGCCGAGGTGGTGACCTGGATGCCGGCCTTCTGCACATTGTTCAGGAGCTGGCGCAGGTTGTCGAACATGCGCTGCAGTCCTTCGCCGAGCTGGCCGATGGCGTCCTCCCCGGTGACGGTGATTTTTCCGGTCAGGTCGCCATTGGCCGCACCCGAAACGGTGACCAGCAGTGCATCGACCTTGCGCCGCAGGTCGTTGGTCAGGTCCAGTTCGCGCCTGGTTGCCGCTTGCAGCTGGACCGCCATCTTGTTGAAGTCTTCGCTGACCTTGCCCAGTTCGTCACCGGACGTGACCTCGATGCGTGCCGACTCGTCGCCGCCGCCCAGGCGGGAGAGCGCTGCGGTGAGGTTGCTCAGCGGCCCGAGGATCGCACGCGCCAAGGCATAGGCGATCAGCACCGATAACACGACTACCGCGATGCCGCCACCGATCATCAGGTTGTTCTGGCTGGAGTGCAGCTCGACGGATTTGGCGCTGCGTTCGGCAAGCAAGCGGCGCTCTTCTTCGCCAGCCTGGTCCATCAGCTCGCGTGCGGCGGAAACGATGGCAGCCGCTTCTTTCAGCTCCGACGACTGGCCCAGGGTATCCGCAGCGCCCTTGGTGTCGCCCAATGCGCGGCGTTTTTCGATCTGGCGGCGAATGTTCACATCGGCCCAGGTGGCCAGCAGGGCTTGCGCGCGCTTCAGGCGCTCGTTCTGCTGCGCGTTGTCGGCCGTTAGCTGGACCGCTTTCGCAATATGCTGCTTCAACTGTTCGGCATTTTCGCGCTCGCTGGCGATGAAGGTCTCGTTGCCGGTCAGGATGTATCCGCGCGTGTCGACCTGGATCTGCAGCGAGGCGTTGTTCACGCGATCAAGCTCGATCAGCACCTCCATCGTGTGCTTGTCCCAATTATTGGCATCGGTCAGGCGGCTGAAATTATTGTAGGCCAGGATCAGGAGTAGCAAGATGATTGCCACTATGCTGCCGAAGCCGATATACAGTTTATTCTTGATGCTCAGGTTATTCATGCGCGGGTCTCCGGGGACGAGGGACTTTCTTCCAAGGCAATGTAGCAAAAAAAACGGGCCGCGCAAAGCGGCCCGTCCTGGAGAGCGGAGCAGTGATTACTGGCCGCGCTTATTCCTTGCGTTGGCGGCGATGCGCATGCGCAGCGCGTTCAGCTTGATGAAGCCACCGGCGTCGGCCTGGTTGTAGGCGCCGCCGTCTTCGTCGAAGGTGGCGATGGTCTGGTCGAACAGCGAATCGGTCTTCGAATCGCGGGCCACCACGATCACATTGCCCTTGTACAGCTTGACGCGCACCCAACCGTTCACGGTTGCCTGGGTGTGGTCGATCAGGGTTTGCAGCGCAACGCGCTCCGGCGCCCACCAGTAGCCGTTGTAAATCAGCGAAGCGTAGCGTGGCATCAGGTCGTCCTTCAGGTGCGCCACTTCGCGGTCCAGGGTGATCGACTCGATGGCGCGGTGCGCCTTCAGCATGATGGTGCCGCCAGGGGTTTCGTAGCAGCCGCGCGACTTCATGCCGACGTAGCGGTTTTCCACCAGGTCCAGGCGGCCGATGCCGTGCTTGCCGCCCAGGCGGTTCAGTTCAGCCAGGACGGTGGCAGGGGACATGCGGGTGCCGTTCAGGGCCACGATGTCGCCCTTTTCGAATTCGATGTCCAGGTATTCCGGCTGGTCCGGAGCAGCTTCCGGGCTGACGGTCCAGCGCCACATCGATTCTTCGGCTTCGGCACTCGGGTTTTCCAGGTGGCGGCCTTCGAAGGAGATGTGCAGCAGGTTGGCGTCCATCGAGTATGGCGCGCCGCCGTTTTTGTGCTTCATGTCGATTTCGATGCCGGCGTCTTCCGCGTATTTCAGCAGCTTTTCACGCGACAGCAGGTCCCACTCACGCCATGGGGCGATCACGCGCACGCCTGGCTTCAGTGCGTAGGCGCCCAGTTCGAAGCGAACCTGGTCGTTGCCCTTGCCGGTGGCGCCGTGCGAGATGGCGTCGGCGCCCGTCTGGTTGGCGATCTCGATCAGGCGCTTGGCGATCAGCGGGCGTGCGATCGAGGTGCCCAGCAGGTATTCGCCTTCGTACACGGTGTTGGCGCGGAACATCGGGAACACGAAGTCGCGCACGAACTCTTCGCGCACGTCGTCGATGAAGATGTTCTCAGGCTTGATGCCGAACTTCAGCGCCTTGGCGCGTGCCGGCTCCAGTTCTTCACCCTGGCCCAGGTCGGCGGTGAAGGTCACGATTTCGCACTTGTAGTTATCCTGCAGCCATTTCAGGATCACGGAGGTGTCCAGGCCGCCGGAGTAGGCGAGGACTACTTTTTTTACGTCGCTCATGGTTTTCTCAGTCAGTTGGGTTTTCGGTGTCGATGCGGCCCAGGAGCAGGTACTCGATCAGGGCTTTTTGCACGTGCAGGCGGTTCTCGGCTTCGTCCCAGACCACGGATTGCGGGCCGTCGATGACGTCAGCGGAGACTTCCTCGCCGCGGTGGGCTGGCAGGCAGTGCATGAACAGGGCGTCCGGCTTGGCGCGCGCCATCTTGGCGGAATCGACGATCCAGCCGTCGAAAGCCTTCAGGCGGGCAGCGTTTTCTTCTTCGTAGCCCATCGAGGTCCAGACGTCGGTGTTGACCAGGTCTGCGCCTTCGCAGGCGTCGGACGGGTTGGCGAAGAAGGTGTAGCGGTCGGTCGATACCAGCGACATGTCCATGTCGTAGCCGTGCGGGGTGGAGACATTGACGTGGAAGCCGAACACTTCGGCCGCCTGCAGCCAGGAGTACAGCATGTTGTTGGCGTCACCCACCCAGGCCACGACCTTGCCCTTGATCGAGCCGCGATGCTCGATATAGGTGAAGATGTCGGCAAATACCTGGCATGGATGGTGTTCGTTGGTCAGGCCGTTAATCACCGGTACGCGCGAATGCGCAGCGAAACGCTCGATGATGTCCTGGCCGAAGGTGCGCACCATGATGATGTCGCACATGCGGGACATGACCTGGCCCGCGTCTTCCACCGGCTCGCCGCGGCCCAGCTGGGAATCGCGGGTATTGAGGTAGATCGCGGCGCCGCCCAACTGGTGCATGCCGGCCTCGAAGGAGAGGCGGGTACGGGTCGAATTCTTGTCGAACACCATGACCAGGGTGCGGTCGATCAGCGGGTGGTAGATCTCGTAGGCTTTGAACTTGCGCTTGATTTCCGCTGCGCGGGCGATCACATATTCGTACTCCTCCAGGGACAGGTCGTTGAACTGGAGGTAGTGCTTGATGCTTTTAGGTGGTATAGACATCTTTGCAAAGTTTTGCTGCGGTGGACTAAAGATTATACGGGCATTTCAATAAATCGTGGCCGGGCGTTCGGGATCATGCTGCGGCGCTGATAGTGGCAGGTCCAGCGCGAAGGTGGTGCCAGCGCCGCCGCTGTCGACGGCGATCTGGCCGCCGAGCAGGGAAGTGACGATGTTGTAACTGATTGACAGCCCCAGCCCAGAGCCGCCTTGCCCCAGTTTGGTGGTGAAAAACGGGTCGAAGATGCGGGTCAGGTTCTCCGGCGCGATGCCGCTGCCGTCGTCACTGAAGGATATTAGCACGCGGCCTTCCACCGGTGTCGCCGCCACCAGGCGCAGTTGGCCGCCTTCGCGGCCATCGAAGGCGTGCAGCAGGGCGTTGTTGATCAGGTTCGTGATGACCTGGCCGAAGGGACCGGGATAGCTGTCAAGCATGATCAGCTCCGGCACCTCGAACTCGATCTTGTGGCCTTCCTTGCGGATGCGGTTCATCACTGTGGCCACCACTTCATGCGTCACCTGGTGCAGGTTGAAGATGCGGCGCTGCTCGGTGGTGCGGTCGACTGCCACCTGCTTGAAGCTCGATACCAGGTCGGCGGCGCTGTGCAGGCCGCGCATCACCAGCGTGGAGGCCTTGCGCGCATCGTCGATGAAGGCCAGCAGCTCGGATTTGCGCAGCCCGCGGCCGTTGATCACTTCTTCCAGCTCGGTGGTTTTCTGTTCCAGCGTGCTGGCAATCAGCAGGCTGTTGCCGATCGGCGTATTCAGTTCATGCGCCACGCCGGCCATCAGTGCGCCCAGTGCTGCCAGTTTTTGCTGCGACACCAGTTGCGACTGGGCTTCCTGCAGCTGCCTGTAGGCCAGTGCGTTATCGAGTGCGATGGCGCCATAGGCGCACAGGGTGCGGAAAATCAGGCGTTCCCGTTCGCCGTAGGCATTGTCATGCATGGCCTGCGCGGTCATCACGCCCAGCGCCCGTTCGCCCACCAGCAGCGGCACGTAAAGCGCGCTGCGGCTGGCTGCGGTACCGGGCGTGACCGTGCTGTCGCGCTCCGGCGGGATCTGGTCGATGTATACCTCGCGCCGTTCGCGCAGGCATTGCGCGGTGTAGGCGGTAGGGTGGTCAAGGGGGATCGTGTTGCGGGGCAGGGCCTGGCCGGCTTCCACGCCGAAGGCACGTTCCAGATGGCGGCCGGAAGGATCGACCAGGTAGACCGCGAAGGTATTGGCTGACAGCAGCGCATGGGTGTAGCGGTCCAGGGCCTGGAACACGGCGCCGGCATCGAGGTGGGTGGTGATTTCCTGGCCGATGGCGGACAGGCGCTCGAGCAGCTTGCTGGTCTGCTGCAGCACCTCTGCGCGGCGCGCTTCGGACATGGCCAGCTCGCGGTGGTGCAAGCCTTCCGCGCGTGCTTGTTCGGTCTGGTGGTGCACTTGCATGGCGATGGCGCGGCTGGTGGCCTCCAGCGTATGGGTCTTTTCGCGCGCGGCGCTGGCGGCCGTGGCCATCTGGTAGGCGCGGCCAAAGTCGCCCAGGCTGGCATACTCGGCGCCCAGCGCGTCGTACAGGTCGCCTGGGACGGTGTAGCCTTTGATCGTTTGCGCGGCCTCCAGCGCCTTGTGCAGGTAATGCAGGCGGGCGTTGGGCGCTTCCATGCCGGGCGGGGCCGACAACTGGAGCTGGCCGTGGATCAGGGCCAGCACGCGCAGCGCCGCAATATGGTGGAAGGCATTGTGGTGGCGCGCGGCGCGCTCCACCGCCAGCAGCGCCATGTCCAGCGCTTCCAGCGAGCGGTTGAGGAAGCACAGGGCATGCGCCTGGCCGCGCAGCGCAACGATCTTGAAGTCGCCCTGCTGCAGTGCTTCGGCGCGCTCCGACAGGCGCTGGAAGGCATCGAGCGCTTCGCCGTAGTCCTTTTTGTCCAGGCATAGCTCACCCAGGTGCTGCAGGGCGATGGCGTAGGTGCGGCCGTTGGCCTGTGGCGCCAGGATCACCAGTGCTTCACGCAGCAATTCCTCCGCGGCGTCGAGGCGGCCCAGGCGGCGCACGATGTCCGCCGTGTGCACCAGGCAGGAGCCGATGCTGCGCGGCCAGCCGGTGGGCTTGGCCAGTTCCATGGCGCGCTGCATCCATTCCAGGCCGGAATGGTGGTCGTTCAGCTGCGAGAATTTCTCAGCGATATTGGTTGCGGCGGTGGCGGCGGCGCGGATCTGGCCCGTTTCGAGCGCGGCCTCGTAGCTGCGGATGTAGAAGCCGGCCGAATTGCCGATGTCGCCGGCCTGGCTGGCGGCGATGGCAAAGAAATCGTTGATCCAGCAATCGACGCTGGGCGGCACCTCTTTGGACAGGTCGAAACGGTCGCCCCAGCGCTCGGTGGCGGCGCGCAGGTCGCGCAGCGCTGCCCAGCGGGCCTGGACGGCATCGGCGACGGTGGCGCGCTGTTCGTCGCCCGCCAGGTGGGCCGCTGTGGAGCAGGCCTCCAGTTCGGCATCGCGCTGGCCATGGTTGCCGCGGTCGACCGAGATCCACGCTTTCAGCCAATGAGCGTCGGCGCGGCCGGTATGGTCGTCCTGTGCGTCGAAGACTTCCAGCGCGCGCGAGGCCAGGCTGGCGGCGGCGTCGAGCTCCCCAAGCAGCCAGCGGATTTCGCCGTCGACCAGTTGCAAGCGCGCTTCCAGTGAACCCCGGGCATCGTCCGGCAAGTGGGCGGCCGGCAGCAGGGCCGACGCTTCGCGCGCCAGTTCCTGCGCGCGCTTGCCGTCGCGCTGGCGCAAGTGCCAGGCCAGGGGCAGCAGCACTGGAAGCCGGGCAATGCCACGCAAGGGCAGGAGCTCAAGCTCCCACTGCGCAACGGCATCGTCATCGGCAAACAGCAGCTGCATTGGCGTCCTGTCAGTAAAGCGTTTGCGAGGACTCGTGCAGCAACTGGCCGTACAGCGTGTGCCGCATTTTCGCGATCTTGCCTTCGTTGACGGCCTCCAGCACTGCGCATTGCGGCTCGCTCAAGTGCCGGCAGTTGTAAAAGCGGCAGCCGCCAAGATATGGCTGGAAATCGCGGAAGGCCCGCTCCAGCATGCCTTCGCTCAGGTGGTACAGGCCGAATTCCTGGAAGCCGGGCGAATCGATCACGCTGGAATCGGGCCCCACCTGGTACAGGCGGGTGAAAGTGGTAGTGTGCTTGCCGGTATCGAGCGCCTCGCTGATTTCGCGGGTGGCGATATCGGCGTCCGGCACCAGAATGTTGATCAGCGAAGACTTGCCCATGCCGGACTGGCCGATCAGGATCGAGGAATGCCCTTGCAGCAGGGGCGCCAGCGTGGCGCCCGTCTGCTCCGGCTGGCCGGTGGCCGACACTTCGATCACTTCATAGCCCATGGCCGAATACACCTGCAGGCGCTTGCGGGCGTGCTCCAGCATGTCGGTTACGTCAACCTTGTTCAGCAGCAGGCGCACATGGATGCCGGCCGCCTCCGCCGCCACCAGGGCGCGCGACACCAGGTCGTCCGAGAAGCTTGGTTCCGTCGCGACCACGATGAACAGTTGGTCGACATTGGCGGCCAGCAGCTTGGATTTGTACTGGTCGGAGCGGTACAGCAGCGTCTTGCGCTCCTGGATTTTGTCGATCACTGCCTGGTCGGGCGAAGTCAGGGTCAGGTCGACGATGTCGCCGACCGCCACATTGGTCTTCTTGCCGCGCGTGACGCATTGCAGGCGCTGGCCGTCCGCTTCCGCCAGGTAGTGGCGGCCATGGGCTGCGATGATGGTGCCGGTTCGCTTGGTTCCCTTGCTCATGCCTGGCCCAGTGCATCGGCCTTGGCGGCACAGATGAAATCGTTGATCGACAAGCCGTTGACCGAGTGCGTGTCGTAGCGCACCTGGCAGGTCTTGTAGCCCACCACTATCTCGGGGTGGTGGTCTTCGCGGTGGGAGATGTAGGCCAGCGCATTCACGAAAGCCATCGTCTCGTAGTAATTGTTGAAGCCGAAGGTGTTCACCAGCTTGCCGCTGGCCATGCTCCAGCCATCCAGCAATTGGCACAGGCGCAGCGCTTCGGCCGCATCCAGGGCTTGCGTCTGGTGGCTGCAGCGCAGCGCGCGCAGGTCGGCCGCGGTGTGGATATTTGCTGTCATTGTGCTGCCGCCAGGTTGAGTTGACGAATCCGCACGCTGGCAGGCGGGTGCGAATCGTAGAAGGCCGAATGCAGCGGGTCAGGCGTCAAGGTCGACGCATTGTCCTCGTACATCTTGACCAGCGCCGATACCAGGTCGCGCGCATCGGTGTGCTTGGCAGCGAAGGCATCGGCTTCGAACTCGTGTTTGCGCGAGCTGAGCGAAGTCAAAGGGCCAAACAGGAAAGTAAATACCGGCAGCACCAGCATGAACAGCAGCAGCGCCAGTGCGTCGTTGGAATGGCCGGGCACGATGATCGGATTCACGCCCAGGCCGGTGTAGAACCAGAGTTGCCCTTTCAGGTAGCCCAGCAGAGCCAGGAAGCCAAGCGACAGGCCAAACATCACCACGATACGCTTGATGATGTGTTTGAGCTTGAAGTGGCCAAGTTCATGCGCCAGCACCGCTTCCACTTCCTGCGGCGACAGGCTGGATACCAAGGTATCGTAGAACACGATGCGCTTGGCTGCGCCAAAGCCGGAGAAATAAGCATTGCCATGCGCGCTGCGCTTGGAGCCGTCCATCACGAACAGGCCTTTGGAAGCGAAGCCCACGCGCGCCATCAAGCCTTCGATGCGCTGCTTCAGCGATTCATCGGCCAGCGGGGTGAACTTGTTGAACAGGGGCGCAATCAGGTTGGGGTAGAGCGCCATCACCAGGAGCTGGAAGCCGCACCACACGAACCATGCATACAGCCACCACAGGCTGCCCGCCTTTTCCATCAGCACCAGGATCACCCACACCAGCGGCAGGCCGATCACGGCCGCGACGCCGGCGCCTTTGACCAGGTCCAGGAAGAACAGGCGCTTGCTCATCTTGTTGAAGCCAAAGCGCTCTTCCAGCTTGAACTGGCGGTAGTAGTCGAGCGGCAGGTCGACCACACCCGAGATGACGCAGACGGCAACGATCAGGCCAAGCTGGTAAGTCATGCCGCCGCCGGTGGCGTTGAACAGGGTCGCAGAAAGCCATTGCAGGCCGCCCAGCAAGGTAAAGCAGATCAGCATGATGCTGGACACCATGAAGTTCACCAGCCCCAGCTTGGTACGCTCAATGGTGTAGTCGGCCGCTTTCTGGTGGGCCGCGAGGGGAATCTTTTCCGCGAAGTCAGCCGGCACTGCGGCGCGGTTTTGCATCACATGGCGAATGTGGCGCGAGGCGAGCCAGAAGCGCACCACCAGGGTTAATGCTAAAAAAGCAACGAACAAAAACGAAAACGCGTGTGAATACATTCTGTGCCTGTGAGAAAATGGCGGATTAATCCTGCCTTATATTGTCTTAGAGAGAATTATGTCACAAGCGAACGACACCCCAGCAACCCAGGCCACCCCGCAGCGCCCGAATGAAATGAACCTGGTGTGGGTCGATATGGAAATGACCGGCCTGGAACCTGAGACCGACCGCATTATCGAAGTGGCAATGGTAGTCACCGACATGCACCTGAACGTGCTGGCAGAAGGCCCGGTGCTGGCGATCCACCAGTCGGACGAAACGCTGGACAAGATGGATGCCTGGAACAAAGGCACCCACGGCCGCTCCGGCCTGATCGACCGCGTCAAAGCGTCGACCGTGAGCGAAGCCCAGGCCGAAGCGGAATTGATCGCCTTCATGCGCCAATGGGTTCCGAACGGTAAATCGCCTATGTGCGGCAACACCATCGGCCAGGACCGCCGCTTCATGGTCAAGTACATGCCGAAGCTGGAGGCGTTCTTCCACTACCGCAATATCGACGTCTCGACCCTGAAGGAACTGGGCCGCCGCTGGAAGCCGGAAATGGTCGCCGGATTCAAGAAAGCGCAGAAGCACACAGCGCTGGCCGACATCATCGAATCGATCGAAGAACTCAAGTACTACCGCGAGAACTTCATCAAGCTGTAATTGCAGTCATCACGCGTTCCGTCCGCTGTCACGTGCGACGGAGCGCAAATCTTGCAAAAAAGTATACGCAACCTCAGGGATTAACTATAATTTCGTTTTGGCAACTTTTTGCCATTGACGAATAGGATAGTTATGAGTGTTCGCAAGTCCCTCCTCAAATTGCGCCTGTATTGCGGCCTGGCTTTGCCGGCATTACTGGCCGGCTGCGCCACGACGGTGGCAGATCCCCTTGCAGTGCCGTTGACGGCCGAGCAAAGCGCGGTAATCGTCACCGTGACCAACAACACGACCATAGCTTACAGGCTCGATGAGCTGACCGTGCGCCGCCTGGGCAGTGGTCAGGAATTCCTGTTGAAGCAGACTGGCAACCTGTCGTCGCGCGACACCACCTTGTTCGTGGGCGTATTGCCTGCGGGGGAATACCAGCTCGCCACGGTGAGGGACGACGTCTGGAGCAGAACCGTGAAGTTGCAGGAAGGGCCTGGCTTGACCGGCAATTTCCGCGTGGTCGGTGGTGCGCCGACCGACCTGGGCCGGCTGATTGTTACTCCAATCAATTTCAAGGCCGTGGTCGGGCGCAGCAGCCGCGTTATCAGCAACTACCCTTTGATCAGGGGCTTTGCGCCTGAGTACGCGCGGCTGTTCGAAAAGGAGGCTGCCGGCGGCTGGATGGCTCCAATCCGGGACGAGGACAATATCGAGGATTACGCGCGGAGCCGGCCCGGCGACGTTGGCTGCATCACGGAAGCAGATGGCGGGATCGTTTTGGCCGGCGCACGCCTGGGCACCCTGATGCAGCGCCAGCCGAGCGGCAAATGGCAAGGGCTGCGCGGTAACAGCATCGCTGCGCTCAACTGCGCATTGCCGGTCAACCTGCCCAATGCCGACCTGCTGGTTGCCGGCGAGTTTGGCACGCTGCTGCGCCATGCGAAAGGCGACGCCACGCTGCGCCAGGTCCAGACCGGGGACCTGCCTGCCGGGAACCTGCTGCGCATCGTCGGCAATAGCCAGGGCGGCTGGTATGTCGCCAGCCTGCGCGGGGACACCGTCACCCTGTACCATTCGCCTGAACTGGAAAGCGGGAAATGGACCGAGGTCCGTCGCGACAAGGTCGACCGCCTGATGGGGAACTTCCATTACCGCTACTGGATCTGGCCCACTGCCAATGGCCTGGCATACACCACGGGCCGGGGCGCAATTCAAATGCTGGACTTTGCCACGAAGCGCTGGGACACCGTTGCCTTGCCTGAGAACGAAAGCTTTACGGAACTGGCGCTCAGTCCCAATGGGATGATTGCAATGCGCGCCGGGTCCGAGAAGCACTATGTTTCCCATGACGCCGGCAAGCACTGGGAAATGATAAAGGCCAGCCTGCAGGGGAGCTACGTGGACACTGGTTCGATCCAGCAAAGGGCCGATGGATCAATGGTCATTGTTGGGCAAAACCTGGCGCACCAGAGCGCACTGTTCCGCAGTTGGGACAAGGGACAGAGCTGGCGTGCTGAAGCGGGGTTCCGTAATCGCTTCCGTGTGGAGGTTCTCAAGTCGGCGCCCATGCTGCGCTACTCGGACGATAACCAGGACTATTTCATGACCCTGAGCACGCCGATGAGCAATGGTTACTGGACTGAAGAATTTTCCACTTACGACAGCGAGTATGCGAAGTTGGAAGAACAGCGCAAACGCAAGTAAACCAGGTTCCCAGCGAGGAGTGTTATGAATTTCAGCAAGTTCGTTTTCAAGGCAGGCCTGTGCCTGATCGCCCAGCCGCTTGCCATGGCTGCCGCCGCGCAAGCGGACCGGAATGCAATAGCCATCAGCATTACCAGCAATACCAGCCAGATTGATACGTTTGACCGCCTGCGCCTGCAACGCGTCGGTTCGAGCCAGACTATCGAGCTGAAAAAGAACGAGAAATTGATCTCGCGCGGCACCAGCCTGTTCACTGGCGCCTTGCCGGCTGGCGAATACAAGCTCTCCATGCTGGCTGATACCAAGACCCACCTGAATCTGCAATTGACGGAAGAGAGCGGTTTCATTGGCAAATTCAGTGTGAAGGGCGGTGGCCCGGTAGACTTGGGGCGCCTGGTCATTACGCCGATCAACCTCAAAGTGCTGGTTGGCCGCAGTGGCCGCGTGACGAATAATTTATCCCTGATCAAAGCGTATGCGCCGGATCAGGCCACGCAGTATGTACAGCAAACGGCAGGCGGCTGGGCCGACCCGCGTCATCGCGATGACAAGGTCGAGGAATATGCCATCAGCAAGCCCGGGGATCTCGAATGCATCACCGAAAAAGACGGCGTTATCGTGGCTGGCGGACGCATGGGTACTTTGATGCAGCGCCAGGCCAATGGCTTGTGGCGCGGATTGAGCGGTCCGGGCATCGCTGCGCTGAATTGCGCGTCACCGGTCAAGCTGCCCAATGCAGAGATGCTGGTGACCGGAGAGTTTGGCACGCTGCTGCGCCTTGCCAAGGGCGAGAGCAAGCTGCAGCCGGTACCGACCGGCGACCTGCCATTTGGTAACCTGTTGCGCGTCGCAGGAAACGCCACCAACGGCTGGTATATCGCCAACCAGCGTGGCGATAGCGTGACCTTGTTCTATTCGCCGACCATCGAGAACGGGAAGTGGACCGAAGTTCGCAAGGAGCCGGTCGAGCGCCTGCCGGGAAGGCAGGGTTACCGCTATTGGATTTGGCCGACCAGCAACGGCCTGGCCTATACAACGGGGCGCGACACGATCCAGTCGCTGGACTTCGCCACCCGCCAATGGAGTACCCTGGCTTTGCCGGGGAAGCAGAAGCTTTCCAGCCTGGCGATCAGCCCGACGGGCATGATCGCGATTGCGGGCGGCGGCAAGCAGCATGTCTCTTATGACGCGGGCAAGAACTGGGAGCCGCTCAAGGTCGCCTTGCCTAAAGGTTTCTCGGAGGCAGGGCCGGTACAGCAAATGGCCGATGGTTCATTCGCGATGATGGGCGTGAACAACCTCCGCAAGAGTGCGCTGTACCGCAGCGCCGACAAAGGCCAGAGCTGGCAGATGCTGACACAGTTTGAATGGCCTTACCACATGAAAGTCCTCAAGTCCGTTCCTTTCCTGCAGATATCGGACGAGAGCAGCTTCGGCTTCCTTTCGATGAGCACGTCGACGGACGGTGCGAAATGGAGTTCGGAATACACCAGCTACGATCGGGAATTCGACGAGCGGCAAAAGGAGCGCAAGGCGAAATAAGGCCCCTCAGTCTCTGAACGCCGGCGCGCGCTTGGCCATGCCGGACATCATCGCTTCCTGCAGGTCGGCCGACATCAGCATGGCGGCATTCCAGGTGGCGTTGTAATTAAGGCCGTCGGCGATGGTGTGGTCGCGCGCGTAGGTGATCATTTCCTTCACGCCGCGTACCGCCAGCGGGGCCTTGGCGGCGATATCGGCCGCAATGGCGCGCACGCCTTCGCGCAGTGCTTCCTGCGATTCGAAGACGCGGTTGACCAGGCGGATTTCCTTTGCTTCCGCCGCGTCCACCTTGCGTGCCGTGTAAGCCAGTTCGCGCGCCATGCCTTCGCCGATCAGGCGCGGCAAGCGTTGCAAGGTGCCCACGTCGGCCGTCATGCCGATATCGATTTCCTTGATCGAGAACCAGGCATCTGCCGAGCAGTAGCGCATGTCGGCACAGGTAATCAGGTCGATGCCGCCGCCCACGCAGGCGCCATGCACCGCCGCCAGTACTGGCTTGCGGCAGCGTTCCAGGCTGGTAAGGGTATCCTGCAAATCGAGGATGATGCGGCGCAGGGATTCGCGCATGCGGCCATCGCACTCGTTCTGGATCTGCTGGCCCAGTCCCATCATCATCTGCAGGTCGATCCCGGCGGTGAAGGCTTTGCCTTCGCCTTCCAGCACCGCGACGCGGATTTCGGGCGTGTCGTCCACGTAGCGGAAGGCGCTGCGGATGTCGTGCCACATGGCCAGGTTCATCGCGTTCATCTTTTCCGGCCGGTTCAGCCGCACAGTGGCAATGTGGTCTTCTACGCTGACGACGACTGTTTCGAACTCTGGAATGCTCATGGGGGTCTCCTCTATAGTCAGGACCGCAATTATGGCAGCGGCCACGCGCAGGATTTAGAATAAAGACGCAAAAAAGCCCGCGCATGGCGGGCTTTTCCGGAGCGTGGCGCTTATTGCTCGGCGCCGTGGCACTTCTTGTACTTCTTGCCGCTGCCGCATGGACAGTCGTCGTTGCGGCCGACTTTCGGCTCTTCGTGCTTGACGGTGGTCACGCCGGTCTTGCGGCGCGGTACCCACCATTTGTGGATGGCCGGCAGGTTGGCCTCGATATCCAGCGCCAGTTGATGGGCTTTTACCGGGTCTTCCACTTCCGGCAGTTCTTCCGGCTTGATCTCGTCAGCGCCCAGCAGGTAGATCGGACGCATCAGCGGGGCTGCTTCGGAGTCCCAGATCGCGTCCCAGGAACCAGGGCGCAATTCCATGCCTTCCCAGAACCCCCAGCACCAGGCCTCGGCATTCAGCAGGACTTTGCCTTCGTGTTCGTGCTCGACGAACAGCGGCTCGAACTCTTTCGGCGCCACTTCAAAGGTCACCAGCACTTCGTTCATGAAGCGGGTGATCAGGTTGTAGATGCGCTCCTCCTGCTTCGGGTTCTTGAACTTCGGGCCATCCTTGCGGTCTTCGCCCCAGATGCTCGGCAGCCATTCCGCCGGGGTGATCGGCTCCGGGCCGATGGCGATGGCGGTCAGGTAGCCATGCAGGTGGTCCATCGTCATGGAGTCTTCCGGGCTCTGGTCGCCCAGCAGGAAGTTGTCGAGTTCGTCGAATTCTTTGTCGGTCAAAGGCTGGTCGAGTTGCATGGCTTGGTGCTCAATATATTGGGTCGAAGGGCGACAGTATACGCCCTGGCCCTTACAATAGCGAGAATGACGCATCCATTCCTTGAATTGAGCCCGGACCGGGTACTCGACGCCCTGGCCAGCATCGGCCTGTATGGCGATGGCCGCCTGCTGGCGCTGAATTCCTATGAAAACCGTGTCTACCAGGTGGGCATGGAGGAGGGGCCGCCGGTGGTGGCCAAGTTTTACCGCCCGGGGCGCTGGACCGACGAGCAGATCCTCGAAGAGCACGCCTTCGTGCAGGAGCTGCAGGAGCGCGAGGTGCCGGCCGTCCCGGCGCTGGCGCGCGATGGCCGCACCCTGCATGAATTCGAAGGCTTCCGTTTTGCCGTCTTCCCGCGCCACGGCGGCCGCGCGCCGGAAATGGACGATCCCAAGGTGCTGGAGTGGACCGGCCGTTTCATCGGCCGTATCCACGCGGCAGGGGCGGTGCGGCCGTTCGCCACGCGCCCGACCCTGGACGTGGCCTCGTTCGGCGAAGAGCCGCGCGACTGGCTGCTGGCCAACGATTTCCTGCCGCCGGAGCTGGTCACGCCCTGGCGCTCGGTGGTCGACCAGGCGCTGGACGGGGTGCGGCGCTGCTATGACCGGGCAGGGCAGGTGGAGCTGATCCGCCTGCATGGGGATTGCCACGGTGGCAATGTTTTGTGGACCGATGCAGGTCCGCATTTCGTCGACTTCGACGATGCCCGCATGGGGCCGGCCGTGCAGGACCTGTGGATGATGCTGTCCGGCGAGCGGAGCGACATGGTGCGCCAGATGGGCGATATCCTCGCCGGGTACGAGGACATGCGGGAATTCGACCCGCGCGAGCTGTACCTGGTGGAAGCCCTGCGCACGTTGCGCCTTATCCACTACTCGGCCTGGCTGGCGCGGCGTTGGGACGATCCTGCGTTCCCGGTGGCTTTTCCGTGGTTTAATACACAACGATACTGGCAAGATCGTATCCTCGAATTGCGCGAGCAAATCGCGCTGATGGACGAGCCTCCCCTCTGGCCGGTTTAACTGGTAAAACGCGAGAATTGGCGGGATTTTCCCGCCTTGCTCGCACGCTTCGCCCCTGCTGGACTCATCGATAATGGCAACATCACCCCAAAAGCCAAGCGAGATCCTCATGCAAGCACAACTGCCGCCAAACACCGACGCCGTCGCCAGCGACCGTGCTGAGCATGAGAAAGCCGAACTGAAAGCGATCACCGAAGCCATCGCCCGCGTCGAAGCGGAAGCGAAGGCCCAGTGCGCCGCCGAATCGCGCGCCGTGGCCGAAGCCCGCGCCCGTGCCTTGGCTGAAGACCGCGCCGCCCTCGAATCCGCCGCTGCCGCCGCTGCGGTGCAGAACGCCGAAGCCGCCGAAGAAGCCATCAAAGTCAACAAGGAGCGCCTGGAAACCCTGCGCGCCGCCGCTTCCGCCAGCGTGGCTCGCCTGGAAGCCGTCAAGCAGGAAACCGCTGAATTGCGCGCCCGCGTCGATGCCGACATCCAGGTGCGCCTGGCCGCCGAACAGCGCGCCAGGGCGGAAGAGGAAAGCCGCCGCCGCGCCGCCGAGCAGGTGGCGGAAGAAGCCAAGCTGACCGAAATGGCCAGCAAGGCCGCCGAAGAACTGGCCGCGCAAGCCGAACAGGCCCGCCTGCAAGCTGCCGAACGTGCCGCCGCCGTGCAGGCTGCACGCGACGAAGTGGTAGGCGTGGCTTCCGCCGACGCCCGCATGGCCGCCATCGCCCGTGAACGCGAGCGCCAGGCCCACGCCGCCCGCCTGACCGCCGAACAACTGGCCAACACCGAAGCCGAGGCGCTGGAAGCGACCCGCCAGCGCGAGCGCGCCGACCAGGTTGCGCTGGAAGCCGCCTTCAAGCGCGCCGCCGCCGAAGTGCGCGCGCTGGAAGAAGCCCGCGCCCTGGCCCACCTGGAGCAGGAGCGCGAACAGATCGCCTTGGCCAAGGCCGAATCCGACCGCAGCGCTGCCCAGTCGCTGCACCTGCGCCTGCAGACCGAAAAGGAAATTCGCGATGCGGCCCTGCACCGCGAACGTGTCGAAGCCATGGCAGCCGACGCCGCCCAGGCGCGCCGCGACGCCGACCTGCAGATCATCGCTGCCACCGAGCGCCGCGTGGAAACCGACCGCCAGCTGCACGCGATTGCCATGGCCCGCGTGGAAGCCGAGCAGCAAGCCGATTTCGAAACCCGTGCCCGCCTGGAGGCGGAAGCGGTAGCGCTGGAGCAGGCCAAGCTGCGCGAACAGGCCGAGCAGGCCGCCGCCGAGCAAGCCCGCATCGAAGCTGAAGAGCACCAGCGCGCAGCCGCTATCGCCGCCGAGCGCCAGCAACTGTCAGAGCGCTCCGTGATCGTGGCTGCGGAACAGGCTTCGGCTGAAAAGATCGAACGCGAAGCGGTGGCTGCCCAACTGGCTGCCGCTGAAGAGGCCAATGCCCTGGCCCAGGAAAAAGCCGCTGCCGCCGTGCGCCTGGCCGATGCCGAGCGCGCCCGCGCCGAAGCGGAGCAGGCGGCACTGGACGCCATCAATGCCCGCCTGGCGGAAGCCCAGCGTGCACGCGCTGAAGCCGAACAGGCCGCACAAGCTGCCATGAACGACCGGATCGCTGCTGAAGAAGTGGCCACCGCGGCGGCCAAGGCGAGGGTCGATGCCGAACGTGCCGGCGCTGCCGAAGCGCGCCGCAAGGCCGCTGCCGATGCCCGCCTGCAGGTCGCGGCCGAACAGGAAGCGGCTGCCGTGCGTGCGATGGCCGAGCAGGTTGAATACGATGCGGCGAACAAGACCGCCGCTGCCGAAGCCGCCGCTGCCCAGGCGCGCCTGGCCGGTGAGCTGGTCAAGGCGCAGGCCGAGCGTACCAAGGCAGAGCAGGCCCGCGTTGCGGCGGAAGAGTCGCTGCTCAAGTCCGAACTGGAATTCGTGGCCAAGGAACGCGAAACGCTGGCGCTGATCGATCAGAAGCTGGTGCAGCAGCGCGCGGCCAATGCGGCCGAAGTGCGCGCCGCCAAGGCGATCGAGGTGCGCGTGGAGCTGGAGAAGAAGGCTGCGGCTGCCGCCAAGTCTCGGGCGGATGCGGAGGAACAACTGTTGGAAGTTGCACGCCAGCGCGAGGCGGCCGAACAGGCGGCCAATGAGGCGGAATGGGCCAAGCTGGCGGAGCAGAAGACCCTGGTCGATACCGTTCATGCGCATGCCGAGCTGCAGCGCCGGGTGACCGCAACGACTGCGGCGATGGTGGAGTCGAAGAAGAAGCTGCTGGAGCAGGAGGCACGACGCCAGCATGCGGCGCAAAATATGCTGAGTGCGATGGAGGATAAGGCGGCGCATCCGGCCGACGAGCATTCGGAGACCATGGCGCGCGATGTGATTGGGCGGCTGAAGGAAACTGCTGGCGCCGTGTGGCGCGGCCGCTAAAACCGGTAAACCGGTGTCTGACCCACGGAGTCGGACACCAGGCCATCCGGCTGGTGTACCGGTTTAAGGCTGAACGTTCACCGACTCAACAAAATACTGCGTATCGCCAAAGCAGGAAGTCGGCACTCCCTTATGCTGCGCATAATGCAGCACCACCCGCTTGCCCGCCGCCACCGCAATCTGCGAGGCCACCGCATCATCGCGCACGGTAAACTCGAACTTCTCCGGAATCGCCCCCGGCATCGAGGTCAGCAGAATCTCCCCCTCCCAGGTCTTGCAAATCCAGCCGCGTTTGGAAAACTTCTGCAAATACCCGGCGCGTTCGCCTTCCGAATACGAATAGCTCAACGCCACCCACACATACGCCGCAAACAGCAGCGCCACGGCGGCCAGCAGGCCGCCAACAATCACCAGCACACGACCCATTAAGACTCCTGAGGATGTAATTTCTTATATTTGAGGGAAGACCACAGCGAGACAGCAATAAACGCCACCCCGGACAGGCCGGTGAACCACTCCGGAATGTGATACTTCACGCTGGCGAACATGATCAGGGCCAGGATGCCGATCGCGTAGTGCGCGCCGTGCTCGAGGTAAATGAACTCGTCCAGCGTGCCCTTGTGCACCAGGTACACGGTCAGCGAACGTACATACATCGCGCCAATGGCCAGGCCCAGCATGATGATCACTACATCGCTGGTGATGGCAAAGGCGCCGATCACGCCGTCGAAGGAGAACGAGGCATCGAGTACTTCCAGGTAGAGGAAGCCGCCGATCGAGCCGCCGGCCACCGCCTTGCCCACTTCGCCATGGCCTTCTTCTTCCAGCAGGCTGCTGATCCAGCCCACGCCCACGTAAATCGCGGTACCGATCACGCCCGAATACAGCACGGTATAGCGCTTGGCTTCCGGCACCATCTGCACGCACAGCACCACGGCGACCAGGGTCAGCAGCACGGCCAGGCTCTCGGTGCCGTATTTGCCCACTTTTTCCTCAAACCAGTGAATCCAGTGCACGTCCTTTTCTTCGTCGAACAGGAAGTTCAGGAATACCAGCAGCAGGAAGGCGCCGCCGAAGGCTGCCACTTCCTCATGCACGCCCAGCAGGTGGCGCGAGTATTCTTCCGGCGTCTTGAGCGCCATATCCCACACCGAGATCATGTCCAGCCCGGTCGCCGCCGCCACGATGGCCAGCGGGAAAATCAGCCGCATGCCGAACACGGCCACCAGGATACCGACCGTCAGGAACAGCTTCTGCCAGAACGCGTTCCAGTTCTTGAGGACGGAGGCATTCACCACCGCGTTATCAAAGGAAAGGGAGACTTCCATCACCCCCAAAACACCGGTAATCCATAGCGCGGTAATCGCGGCGGACATGCCGCCATGGTTATAGCCCCACCAGCCGGCCAGCCCCATCAAAACGATGGTGACAATAATCGAAATCCTGAAATGCTTCATTTTTGCTTGCTATTAATATTGTTGGTGCGCCGATTATAATGGGGGATTGCCCCTTAGGACGCTATAAATGGATCTCGCTTACCTGCTGACGCCTGTTTTGACCTGGATTACTGTCGGTCCGATCAAATTCCTGATTAACAGTATCAAAGCCCGCAAATGGGCATTCAACCTGGTTGGAAATGGCGGTTTCCCATCCAACCACAGTGCCGTGGTGTCCAGCATGGCCACCCTGATCGCCTTGCGCGAGGGCATCGGGCATCCAGCCTTCGGCGTGGCAGTCGCGCTGTGCTTCATCGTGATCATTGACGCCAACAGCCTGCGCCAGCACGTCGGCCGCCAGGCTGCCGCCATCAACCGCCTGGCCAAGGATGCCACCGACCATAAATGGCTGCGCGAACGGATGGGCCATACCGTGGTCGAAATCACCGGCGGCCTGGCCACCGGCATCGCCATGGGGCACATTGTTTTCGCCCTGTTCCCGCGCGTTTAATCCCTCCAAATACCCCTGGATTGCTACATTAATGTAGCAATCCTTTCTTGCAGTTCAGCCACCGTTTTTGCGGTTCATCCGCGAATCCTGCAGTCCAGCCCTAAAAACCAGCAGTCTGGCCCGCGGTGAATTGACACTCTCCCTCTGTAAAAGGATACTTTTGCACGCTGCAGAAGTATGCATTCCATATTCAAAAATAAGCCGTCCACCAAACTGGAGATTCACATGTTGCGTAAAACCCTATTAGCTCTCGCCGTTGCATCCGCGCTGGTCGCTTGCGGCAAGTCCGACAAGGCGCCTGAAGCCGGCAAGGCCAGCGCCTCGGCGACTGCCGACGCGAAAGGCAAGGGCGATGACAAGAAGCTTGCAACGCTGCAGGTTGCATCTGAAGATCTGGTGACGGTGGAAAGCAATGCCCTGTCGTCCGGCCCGGTGATCACCGGCTCCATCCAGCCTGAGCGCAAGGCCGACCTGCGCGCCGAAGTCGGCGCCGTCGTCATGCAGGTGCTGAAGGAGAACGGCGAGGCGGTCAAGAAGGGCGACCTGCTGGTGCGTCTGGACGATACCGCCTTGCGCGACAACCTGGCGTCGGCGCAGGAAGCGGTGCGCGCCTCGACCCAGTCGCTGGACCAGGCCGAGCGCGTGCTGGCCCGCCAGAAGACGCTGAAAGCCTCCGGCATGGTGTCTTCGCAAGTGCTGGAGGACGCCGAAGTGCGCCGCAATAATGCCCAGTCCGACCTGTCGGCCGCCAAGGCCCGCCTGGTCGCCGCCAACCAGCAGCTGACCCGCACCCTGGTGCGTGCACCGTTCGATGGCATCGTCTCCGAGCGTAAAGTTTCGGCCGGCGACACCGCGCAGATCGGCAAGGAACTGGTGAAAGTGGTCGACCCGGCGTCGATGCGCTTTGAAGGCCGCGTCTCGGCCGACTCGGTGGGCGTGGTCAAGGCAGGGCAGGGCGTGGTGTTCGCCATCAACGGCTACCCGGGCCAGAACTTCCTGGGCAAGGTCAAGCGCGTTGACCCGGCTGCCAATCCGGTGACCCGCCAGGTTGAGGTGCTGGTCGATTTCGCCGACAAGAACCTGCCGCGTGTAGCCGGCCTGTTTGCCGAAGGGCGCATCGAAGCGGAGACCACTTCGGCACTGATGGTGCCGGAATCGGCCCTGGTCAAGCAGGGCGACACTACCTACGTCTGGAAGATCAAGGACAAGGCCCTGGCCAAGGCCCCGCTCCAGATGGGCGCCCGCGATGCACGCAGCGGCAACTGGCAGGTGCAGACCGGCCTGTCCAAAGGCGACATCGTGATGCGTACCCCGGCCTCCAGCTTCCGCGACGGCCAGAAAGTCGACCTGCAGATGAATAAGGCGGTCGCTTCCGCCTCGGTGCCGGCTGATGCAGTAAAAGGCAACTAAAAAGGCAACTGACCATGTTCCTTTCCAATTTCAGTATCAAGCGCCCCGTCGCCATGATCGTGCTGATCGTGGCGATGATGGCCATGGGCCTGTTGGCCCTGTCCAAGCTGCGCGTCAACCAGAATCCGGACGTTGAGATCCCGCTGTTGATCGTCAACATTCCGTATCCTGGCGCTTCGCCGGAAACGGTCGAACGCGAGGTGGTCAACCGTCTCGAAAAATCGCTGCAGTCGATCGCCGGCGTAACCGACCTGTATTCGACCTCGCGCGAGGGCAGCGCCACTATCGAAATGCGCTTCACGTTCCAGAAGAACCTGATCGAGGCGTCTGACGAAGTGCGCAATGCCATCGCATCGGTGCGCTACAAGTTGCCGACCGAGATGCGCGAGCCGATGATCCAGCGTATCGACACCTCGGCCGACCCGATCATGCAGATGTCGCTGTCGTCCAAGACCCAGTCGCATGCCGTGCTGTCGCGCCTGGCCGAAGACAAGCTGGCGGACCGCTACCGCGCGCTGGACGGCGTGGCCGTGGTGAACGTCAACGGCTCGCTGCGCCGCGAGCTGTCGGTGCTGCTGCGTGCCGACAAGCTGCGCGAATACAACGTCTCTGTGGCCGAAGTGGCCAATGCGGTGCGCATGCAGAACACCAATGCCCCGGTGGGCAAGGTGCGCGGCGACCTGGAAGAGAAGGCGATCCGCCTGGTGGGCCGTATTGAACGTCCGGATGAATTCAAGGACATCGTTGTCAAGCGCAATGGCGACCAGCTGATCCGCCTGGGCCAGGTGGCGACCATTGAAGACGGCTTTGCCGAAATCAATAACGTCAGCCTGCGTTCCGGCAAGCCGAACGTCGGCCTGGCGGTGATCCGCGCCCGCGATGCTTCGACCGTGTCGGTGGCCAAGGAAGTGCGCAAGCTGACCGATGAAATCAACAAGGAATTCAAGGAAGAGGGCAACGGCACCTCGCTGGAAGTGACCCGCGACGGCGGCGAAGACGCGCAGGATTCCCTGAACAACGTGATCGAGGCGCTGGTATTCGGCGCCGTGCTGACCATCTTCGTGGTGTACGCCTTCCTGAACTCCTGGCGTTCCACCCTGATTACCGCGCTGTCGCTGCCTACCTCGGTCGTGGCAGCCTTCATTGCAGTCTGGCTGTGCGGCTTTACGCTGAACTTCATGACCCTGCTCGGCCTGTCGCTGGCGATCGGCGTGCTGATCGACGATGCGATCGTGGTGCGTGAGAACATCGTGCGCCATATGCAGAATGGTTCCGACCGTCGCAAGGCGGCGCTGGAAGGCACGGCCGAAATCGGCCTGGCCGTGGCAGCGACCACCTTCTCCATCATGGCAGTGTTCATCCCGGTCGCCTTCATGGGCGGCATGCCGGGCGAATGGTTCCGCCCCTTCGCACTGACCGTGACATGCTCGGTGGCGGTGTCGCTGTTCATCTCCTTCACACTGGACCCGATGCTGTCGGCTTACTGGGGCGACCCGCCTGACCACCACAGCGCGCCGAAGAAGGGCATCGGCAAGGTGCTGGACAAGTTCAACCACTGGTTCGACCACCAGGCCGACCGTTACGGCAAGGTGATCGCCTGGGCGCTGCACCACCGCCGCTGGATGGCCGTGATTGCGGTGCTGACCTTTGTCGGCGCTCTGGTCCTGCAAGGTACCGTGGGGGGCTCCAGCTTCCTGCCGAAAGTGGACTTCGGCACCATCGCCATCGACGTGCGCACCCCATCCTCGTCCAGCCTGGATTACACCAAGACCAAGATGGACAAGGCTGCGCAGATCGCCCACACCATCAAAGAGGTGAAGGCGACCAGCACTTACGTCAACCTGTCGGGTGGCCGTATCTGGGTCGACATCGGCAAGCGCAATGAGCGCAAGCGCGATGCCACCGAAATCGGCATCGAACTGCGCCAGAAGCTGGCCGGCCTGGTGGGCGGCGAGTTCGTGGTGCTGGAAGACATCAACAACGGCGCCCGCAAGCCAGTGCAGATCGACTTCGTCGGCCCGGATTCGCGCAAGCTGATGGAGATCACCAACCAGTACATGGACAAGCTGCGCCAGGTCAAGGGTGCGGTTGACGTCGGCCTGTCCGAACAGGATCCGAAGGACGAGCTGCAGATTGAATTGAACCGCGGCCTGGCCAACTCGATGGGCATTTCCGCCGGCGATGCGGCGCAGTCGCTGCGCGTGGCCTTCGCCGGTATCGAAGTGGGCGACTGGGTCGACCCGACCGGCGAGACCCGCGACGTTGCCGTGCGCCTGCATCCGGAAGACCGTGTCAGCCCTGACAACATCGAACGCCTGCCGATCGCCGTCACCGGCACCAACCAGATGGTGCCGCTGGACCAGATCGCCAAGATCACCATGGGCAAGGGCCCGGCAACCATCCGCCACAAGAACGGCAAGCGCATGGTGTCGGTTTCGGCCAACGTGGAAGGCCGCTCGAACGGCGAGGTGATTGAAGAGGCCAAGAAACTGGCCGCGCAAATGGACTACCCTCCAGGCTTCGGCATGGACGTGGGCGGCTCCGGCAAGGACCAGGCGGAAGTGTTCGGCGCGATGGGCATCGCCCTGGTGTCCGGCATTGGCCTGATGTACCTGGTGCTGGTGATGCAGTTCGGCTCCTTCACTGCACCGGGCGCGGTGATGCTGTCCTTGCCGCTGTCGCTGATCGGCGTGGTGGTGGGCCTGCTGCTGACCGGCGGCACCCTGAACCTGATGAGCTTTATCGGCGTCATCATGCTGATGGGCCTGGTGGCCAAGAACGCCATCCTGCTGCTTGATGCGGCGCGCAAGTGTGAAGAAGAAGGGTTCGGCCGCGAAGATGCGCTGATGTATGCGGGCCGCATGCGCCTGCGCCCGATCCTGATGACGACCTTCGCACTGATCGCGGGCATGATGCCGGTGGCGATCGGCATGGGCGACGGTGGTGAGTTCTACCGTCCGATGGCCGTGGCCATTATCGGCGGCACCATCACCTCGACCCTGCTGACCTTGCTGGTTGTGCCGACCTTCTACGACAGCATCGAGATCACCCGCGACAGCATGGTGAACAAGTACAAGATGCGCGAAGCACGCTGGAACACCGCCGTGGCCTTCGTGCTGACCTTCGTGGAAGCGATCCTGGCGCTGACCTTCGTGCGCCTCGTGTACCGCTTGCTCAAGAAGCTGTTCATGCTGGTCACCCGCCGTGGCGGCCAGCCAGGCATGGCCTGATCCCTGCCTGGCAGGAACCAAGGAAGGGCCCCCGGGCCCTTTTTTGTTAATCTTTAACTTACAAAAAGATAAACAATGTTTTTATCTAACTTCAGTGTCAAACGGCCGGTCGCCATGATCGTGCTGATCGTGGCAATGATGGCGATGGGTTTGCTGGCCCTGTCCAAATTGCGCGTGAACCAGAATCCGGACGTGGAAGTCCCTGCGCTGTTCATCAATATCCCGTATCCGGGCGCCTCGCCGGAAACGGTGGAACGCGAAGTGGTCAACCGCCTGGAAAAATCGCTGCAGTCGATCACCGGCGTGACCCAGATCGAATCGGAAGCGCGCGAAGGCGTGGCCAGCTTCGATATCGAGTTTTCCTTCGATAAGAACCTGATCGAAGCCTCCGACGAGGTGCGCAACGCCATCGCCTCCGTGCGCTACAAGCTGCCGACCGAAATGCGCGAACCGATGATCCAGCGCTTCGACACCAGCCAGGAGCCGGTCATGCAGCTGGCGCTGTCGTCCACGCACCAGTCGCATGCGGTAATCTCGCGCCTGGCGGAAGACAAGCTGGCCGACCGCTTCCGTGCACTGGATGGTGTGGCCGTGGTGAACGTCAACGGCGCGTTGCGGCGCGAACTGTCGGTGCTGCTACGTGCCGACAAGCTGCGCGAATTTAATGTGTCGGTGTCGGAAGTGGCCAACGCCCTGCGCATGCAGAACACCAATGCCCCCGTGGGCAAGGTGCGCGGCACGCTGGAAGAATCGGCGATCCGCCTGGTGGGCCGCATCGAGCGTCCGGAAGAATTCAAGGACGTCGTGGTCAAGCGCAATGGCGACCAGCTGGTGCGCCTGGGTCAGGTGGCGACCATCGAAGACGGTTTCGCCGAAGTCAATAACGTCAGCCTGCGTTCCAGCAAGGACAATGTGGGCTTGTTCGTGGTCCGCGCGCGCGACGCGTCTGCGGTTTCGGTGGCCAAGAAGATCCGCGCCCTGGTAGACGTCATCAACAAGGAGCTGGAAGCCGAAGGGCAGGGCACCAAGCTGGAAATCACCCGCGACGGCGGCGAGCAGGCGCAGCGTTCGTTGAACAATGTAGTCGAAGCGCTGGTGTTCGGCGCCGTGCTGACCATCTTCGTGGTGTACGCCTTCCTGAACTCCTGGCGTTCCACCCTGATCACCGCGCTGTCGCTGCCTACCTCGGTCGTGGCAGCCTTCATTGCGGTCTGGCTGTGCGGCTTCACCCTGAACTTCATGACCCTGCTCGGCCTGTCGCTGGCGATCGGCGTGCTGATCGACGATGCAATCGTGGTGCGTGAAAACATTGTGCGCCATATGCAGAACGGGTCCGACCGCCGCACTGCCGCCCTGAATGGCACGGCGGAAATCGGCCTGGCAGTGGCAGCGACCACTTTCTCCATCATGGCCGTGTTCATCCCGGTTGCCTTCATGGGTGGCATGGCTGGCCAATGGTTCCGTCCCTTCGCGCTGACCGTGACCTGCTCGGTAGCGGTGTCGCTGTTCATCTCCTTCACGCTGGACCCGATGCTGTCGGCCTTCTGGGGCGATCCGCCGGACCATCACACAGCGCCGAAGAAAGGCATCGGCAAAGCGCTGGATAAGTTCAACCACTGGTTCGACCACCAGGCCGACCGTTACGGCAAGGTGATCGCCTGGGCGCTGCACCATCGCCGCTGGATGGCCGTGATTGCCTTTGCCACCTTTGTTGGCGCGATTGTGCTGCAGGCAACCAAGGGCGGCACCAGCTTCCTGCCGAAACAGGATATCGGCTTGATCAAGGTTGAAGTGCGCACGCCATCGTCCTCCAGCCTGGCCTACACACGCAGCAAGATGAGCAAGGTGTCCGAAATCGCGCTGGGCGTGAAGGACGTCAAGGCCACCAATGTGAACGTGAACCTGGCCGGCGGCTCGATCTACGTGGACATCGGCAAGCGCAGCGAGCGCAAGCGCAATGCCCAGGACATCGGCAGCGAGCTGCGCCAGAAACTGGCCGGCATGGTCGGCGGCGAATTCACCGTGATCGACGACTTCTCCAACAATGGCCGCAAACCCGTGCAGATCGACTTCATCGGCCCGGATTCGCGCAAGCTGATGGAGCTCACCAACCAGTTCATGGACAAGCTGCGCCAGGTAAACGGTGCGGTGGACGTAGGCCTGTCCGAGCAGGATCCCAAGTCCGAGCTGCAGATTGAGCTGAACCGTGGCCTGGCCAACTCGATGGGCATTTCGGCCGGCGATGCCGCAACGGCGCTGCGCGTAGCCTTTGCCGGGATTGAAGTGGGCGACTGGGTCGACCCGACCGGTGAAACCCGCGACGTGGCCGTGCGCCTGCATCCGCTGGACCGCATGAGCCCGGAAAACATCGAGCGCTTGCCGATCAGCGTGCCTGGCACCGGCCAGATGGTGCCGCTGGACCAGATCGCCAGGATCACGATGGGCAAGGGCCCGGCGGCTATCCGCCACCTGAACGGCATGCGTACCATTTCCGTCACCGCCAACGTGGAAGGCCGCTCGGCCGGTGAAGTCAACAAGGATGCCCAGAAGATCGCCAAGGAAATGAACTTCCCGCCGGGCTTCGGCATGGACGTGGGCGGCGCCGGCAAGGACCAGAACGAAGTATTCGGCGCCATGGGCATTGCGCTGTTGGCAGGTATCGGCCTGATGTACCTGGTGCTGGTGATGCAGTTCGGCTCCTTCACCGCGCCGGGCGCAGTAATGCTGTCGCTGCCGCTGTCCCTGATCGGGGTAGTGGTGGGCTTGCTCGTCACCGGCAGCACCTTGAACCTGATGTCCCTGATCGGGGTGATCATGCTGATGGGCCTGGTCGCCAAGAACGCCATCCTGCTGCTCGATGCGGCGCGCAAGCAGGAAGAGGAGGGCGTCGGCCGCGAAGAAGCGCTGATGAACGCCGGCCGCATGCGCCTGCGCCCGATCCTGATGACGACTTTTGCCCTGATTGCCGGCATGATGCCGGTAGCAATCGGCTGGGGCGATGGCGGCCAGTTCTATGCGCCGATGGCGATCGCGATTATCGGCGGCACTATCACCTCAACCCTGCTGACCCTGCTGGTCGTGCCGACCTTCTACGACAGTATCGAGATTGCCAAAGACCGCATGATCGCCAAGTTCCACCGCCGCGATGAGCGTTGGGGCGCGGCACTGGCCTTCGTGCTGACTTTCGTGGAAGCGATCCTGGCCCTGGTTTTTGTGCGTCTTGTGTTCCGGTTGGCAATGAAACTGGTCAGTCTTGTAACCAGAGAGCAACAGAGGGCAGCAGCCTGATTCTCCTCTGGGGGGAGGGGCGCATGCCCCTCTTTTCTTAAACTATTTTCAATTAAAAAGCACCGTCGTACTGTTTTAGTGTAGACTGCGGTGCCCTCGCGCATTTCTTATGACGCAAGGTTAAACATATATCAATAACGAACAGCCGAGACCTACCTTGAACCCAAAATACCTCTCCCTGATGATTGCTGCCGCCCTGTCGGCCGCCGCAATGAACGCTAACGCATCCGGTTACCGCTTCGGTTCCCAGTCCGTGTCCGGCCAAGGCACCGCGGACTCCAACACCGCTGAAGCTGCCGATGCTTCCACCATTTTCGCCAACCCAGCCGGCCTGTCCCGTCTGGAAGGCACCCAATTCTCCGGCGGCATCACCGCCGTGGTACCGCACTCGACCTACGACGACCAGGGCTCGAAGCGCTTCACCAACACCCCAGCCGGCGGCGTGGCTCACCAGGACGACTACGCGCCGAACGCGGTCGCTGCACCATCCCTGTACGTGTCCCATAAGCTGAACAACCAGTGGACCTTGGGCTTCGGCACCTTCGTGCCTTACGGCGCCAAGCTGGACTACGACAACAACTGGGCCGGCCGCTACGCGCTGACCAAGATCGACCTGAAGTCGGTCACCCTGAACCCATCCGTTTCCTTCAAGCTGGACGAGCGTAACTCCTTCGGCTTCGGTATCGATGCCGAGTTCATGAAGGCCAAGCTGGGCCAGGGCGTTGACGTGCCTGGTTCCATCCTGTTCCTGAACGCCAACGCAGCGAACCCTGCGGTTGCTGCGCGCCGCGCTGCACTGCTGCAGGCGATCGTCGCCAAAGGCGGCAACCCAGCTGCCCTGGCAGCCGCAAAAGACGGCCACGCCACCATGGACGGCAAGGATTGGGGCGTGGGCTTCAACCTGGGCTACATGTTCAACCTGACCCAGGACACCCGCTTCGGCCTGTCCTACCGTTCGTCGATCCACCACAAGCTGAAGGGCGACGCAGTATGGGACTTCTCCGGCGTGACCACCGATCCAGTGGTGAACGCAGTCCTGCAAGCTTCCTCGCGCAAGGCCAACTCGCCAGCACTGGTTGACCTGAAGACCCCAGAAACCCTGTCGATGAGCGTGTTCTCCCAGGCTGACGACAAGCTGGCTGTGATGGCTGACCTGACCTGGTCCCGTCACTCCCGCATGGAAAACCTGAACATCCAGTTCGTGGGTACCGGCGAAGGCGACGAAGTGATCCGCCAGCAGTGGAAAAACACCATGCGCGCATCGCTGGGCATGAACTACAAGCTGAACGATGCATGGCTGCTGCGTGCTGGCGTTGCAATCGACGAGTCCCCAGTGGACAAGGCATCCCTGCGCCACGCAGCACTGCCTGACTCGGACCGCAAGCAGATCTCCTTCGGTGCAAACTGGAAGGTGTCGGCTAACTCGTCGATCGACCTGGCCTACAGCTACCTGAAATTCGACGACGCATCGTCGTCCTACCAGAACCAGTGCAGCCCACTGTCTGCTGCCGGCACCTGCACCGGCAACGGCGAAACCACCATCGGCACCTGGAAGACCCACCTATCGCTGGTTGGCGTGTCGTACAACTACAAGTTCTGATCCTTACAGGATGGACGAAAAAGCCGGCGCCTGCGCCGGCTTTTTTTATTTGAGCAGGGCAGGCGCATACAGTGCGCTCTGGAACTCCGGCACATATTCGTATTTCAGCATTTTGCCCAGCTTGAGCGAGCGGATGTACTCCGACAGGCTGCCTTCTCCCAGCGTCAGCTTCACCAGGCTTGCGTCACTGCTGGAAGCATGGCGAAGCTGGCGCGAGACTGCATAGCCAAAGGTCAGGCGGCCTTGCCGGTCAAGATTGGTGAAACTGTTGGTCGCCATCTCGACCTTGTCCGACAAGCCGTCCAGCTTCTTCGCCTCAAAGGTGATCTCGTTGCCGATCCTGAATGCCACGGATTGCGGCGACTCGGTGCGGTCGATACTCGTCAGCCATTTCGGCAGGTTGTAGCCCACCACGCCGCGTACCCGCGCCAGTTCGGTGTTGACCGGCAGCTTGAGGACGTAGCCCCAGAAGTCTTTTGACATTGACTGCCGCATCAGCGTGAAGGGACCAAAGCTCGCAGCGCCAGGCCTGGTCGTGATGACGGACAGCGCTACCTCGTTATAGCTGTCGTTGTCGCAGAATTCGTAGGCGTAGGCGGTCAGCGCGACCAGGCCGCGGCCTGGCCAGACCTGCAGTGGCGGGGCTGCCTCCAGCACTTTTTCCGGCATCAGCTCCTTCAAGCGGTCCAGGTCGGCGGTGAAGACCGCGGTGATCCGGCTGTTCTTGTAGTAGAAGTTCGGTATGTACGTTTCGAAGCCGATGTCGACCCTGGTCTTTTCCATGCCCTTGAACCAGCTAAGGTCGAGATTTGGCGCTTCGGCAGCTACCACCGATAAGGGAGGATTGGAACGATAGCGGTCGTACAGGCCGCCGGCAACGACGGGCACCGGATTGCCGGCGATATCGATGATTTTGCTGTCGGCCCACGCTGCGGCAGCTGCGCTCGACAACAGCAGTCCGTAAGCCAGCTTTGCCAGGTTCATGCTTGCACCCATTGCCGGTATCGATAGTTCCTGATCGTTGTGTCCAGCTGTTGCTGCAGCAGCGCAAGGACAGGCGGTACATTGGGGTTCGCGGGTTTGCCGTGGCTAAGGCGTCGCAGCTGGTGCTTCACCATCGCCATATAGGTTACCGAAGCCAGTACCTTGTTTTTCCATGTGACGGCGCGGAGCAAGGGCGCGTGCGCCTTGTCGGTGCGCCACGAATTGGGCAGGTTCGGATCGAGCGCGAGCGCGGTGCCGATGCCTGCCATATCGATGCCGCTGGCCAGCACTTGCTCCAGCACCGCAAAACGGCGGATGCCGCCGGTGACCATTACCGGCATTTTTGCGACCGCCCGGATGTCCTTCGCAAATTCAAGGAAGTAGGCCTCGCGCGCCAGCGTGCGGCCGTCGCGCGCTTCGCCTTGCATGGCGGGTGCCTCATAGCTCCCTCCGGACAGTTCGATCAAATCTACGCCGAGAGGGTTGAGCATTTCGACGACTTTTTTCGCGTCGTCCGTACTGAAGCCACCGCGCTGGAAATCGGCCGAATTGAGCTTGACTGCGACAGCGAACCTGCTGCCCACCGCGGCGCGCACGCCTTTGACAATGTCGACGAGCAGGCGTGCGCGGTTCTCAAGCGAGCCTCCCCAGCGGTCCTCGCGCTTGTTGGTGATGGGCGACAGGAACTGGCTAAGCAGGTAGCCATGCGCTGCATGGATCTGGACGCCGTTGAAGCCGAACTTTTCCGCCAGTTGCGCCGTCTTGACGAAGCGCTCCTGCACTTCTGCGATATCGGCCTCCGTCATGGCACGCGGCGCTGCAAACTGTTTGGAGAAGCTGCCCAGGTCCATCGCTACTGCGGATGGGGCGAGGGTCGGCTGCCCCAGTGCTGCGGGCATCTGGCGGCCAGGATGATTAAGCTGCAGCCAGATATGCGCGCCGTGCGCCTGCGCTGTTGCTGCCCATTTTTCGAAGCGGGCGCTGTACAGCCAGGAATCCAGCACTACGCCGCCTGGCCCGGTCATGGCGCGGCGGTCGACCATCACGTTGCCGGTGATGAGCAGGCCCGCGCCGCCTTCGGCCCAGGCGCGGTACAGCCGGATCAGTTGATCGGAAGGGGCGTGGTCCTTGTCGGCCATGTTTTCTTCCATGGCGGCTTTGGCAATTCGGTTTGGAATGACAGCCCCATTGGGCAGCGTCAGTGATTCAAAGGGATTCATTGTGGTGTCTTGGTAGTTGCGATGACTCCACCTTAGGATTAAAGTTCACTTGAAGGTCAAGCATTAATTTTGACTGTTGACCCTCAAGCAGGCTTTAAGCTTATAGTGATGCCGTGACTGACGGATGGGCGCTATGAAAATTGGGGAACTGGCCAGGCAAACCGGCCTGGCAGCATCGGCGATTCGCTTTTATGAATCGAAAGGGCTGCTGAAGGTGGGCAGCCGGCAGTCCAACGGCTATCGCGAATATCCGGCGGAAGCGGTGACTGTGCTGAGGATCATCACCGACGCCCAGCACGCTGGTTTCACGCTCGAAGAAATCGGCCAATTGCTGCCGGATGGGGTCCTGTCATGGAAGCACGATGAATTGCTTGGGGCATTGCGGAAGAAGATTGCCGACATCGAGGCGCTGGAGCAGCGCCTGGCGCGCAGCAAGTCCGAACTTCAGTCGCTGGTCGAAATGATCGACTCCAAGCCCGCCGATATTGGCTGCAAGGAGAACGCGGAACGGGTCATCGCCAAAATGGGCGCCCGCAAGCGGGCAGCCTGACAATCATGGCCCTCAAAGCCGTTATCATCTTCCTGCTCCTGGTTGCTGCCTACTTCTGCTGGTTTGCGGTCGAGTATTCAGCATATATCTGGATTGCAGCTGCCTCGCTGCCTACGCTTTGCGGCATTGGCTTGGCTCGGGGCCGCCGCTGGGCGGGCTATCTTTGGTATTTGCTGGCAATGGGCGTCAGCGCCTGGTGGCTTATCACCATCGCGGGCATGGCGTTGCGGGGATGGCCAGGCAGCGATGTTGTGGAAACCGTAGTTTCTTTGATCCCCGGCCTCTTGCTTCTGGCGGTTGCAATTGGCGGAAGTATCGCCGTACGAAGGGCTAATTAGCGAACTGCCACATTCGGAGCGGGCGACGGCCCTGGCCCCCTGGCCGCGTTATCGGTTCAACGCTGGTTTGGGTCGCTGTCGAAGTGGAGCATGTGCTCGACGTGCACCTTGATTTCGCCATTCAGGCTAGCCAGTTCGGAGCGCAATTCGCGCGCCGACTCGTCGCCGATGCCTTTGACGGTAATACAGTGCTCATAACAGCCGGCCCGGCGCGAGATCACCCATTTTTCGATCTGGGCGTTTGAGTTTTTCAGAGTCGTTTCCAGCTGGCCTGCAACAGGTTCATTCGTTCCAAGCGAGAGATGGAATGTATGGGTCATGCGGAACTGGTTGCGCCATGCGCTGAGGTCCAGGGAGGAGGCGGGGGAGGTATGGGTTGTCATGGTTTCTCCTGAGAGCTTGGCCCGATTCGGAGCAAACCATGTCGCGCCCGCTTCGTTGCCGTTAATAGGCCGCATCGCCGTAATGGCTTCCACCTTGCCCGGGTGAGGCAGGTTGGCGTCGGATATACCGACTCTTGATGCTATTAGCTGCTAACAAATTCGTTGAACGAATTTCGTTATACAGAACTTGTGTTCAATATAGCGGAATTTTTTGAAGTCGGCAACAGGTCATTGAAATGGTGGTTAAACCATCAATATTTCGACTTCGACTCAATTGAAGATCATGCCCGTCACGAGAAGCAGGGGCAAGGTACTCGCAACTGCGGCGACTTCCAGTAACCGGTTGCCGGGTCTTGGCTTCTGTATCCTGCGATAGCCAATGAAGCCGAGCAGGGTAGCAATGCCCGAAAATGCAGCTGTAACTGCGGCGCAAAAGCCAAGCAGCAAAACAATTCCCGTCCCACAGACAAACTGCCCATTGCTGGCACGCTCCTGCGCCCACTGGGCAAATAGCCAATACTGGTAAATGTAGTAGGCGAGCGGCAGCAGGGACAGGGCGCCCATGGCCAGGGACCAGAACCTGAACGATTTGATCAGCATGTCGCCGGAAGTGCTGCAGTAGACCAAGGAGCGATGACACTCCAACCAAGGCGGGTGTACAGCGCGCGGCCATCCTCGGTCGCCACCAGCAGGCGTTCGTTCGCGCCGGCTTGAATCGCAAGGGAATCGAGCGACTGCATGACGACACTGCCCAGGCCACGGCGGCGATGGGATTCCGCGGTTTCGATCTGGTCGAAAATGGCGGTGCGGCCGTGCAGCACGATGCGGCCGGATGCGGCAAGTTCCTGGTTGTCGTGAATCACGCGCACGACGTGCGCACCGTGCTGGGTTCCGAAGACCGCCTGATACCCTTGCGGCATCGCCACCGCATTCGGAGCCAGTGCGGGCCCTTGCATGAGGTAGCCGGGGCTCTCGATGTGCCAGCGTGCAGGCAGTGCTTCTCGCAAGACCTGGGGCTCGACCGCCGCCTTGAGGAAGATGAAGGGATCGCGTATGCGGTCAGCACAGGCTTGAAGTGCTGGCCCGGCATCGACAAATACATGGCGCCGCAATTGTTCCGGCTTGCCGACTTCAACGACAAGGCCGCCTTCCAGTTCAGACGGCAGGGGTACTCCTCGCGACAAGCTCCAGCCGGTAAGCCAGCGTTCGATAAGTGCGCGATCTACTTCCATGCCAACCCCTAGTGATGTTTTTATCAACCCAGCTCACGAGTGTATCAGCGGCAGGGAAGTCTTGCATTTGTAGTGCAATTACATCGTTGATGCTGCAATGTAGTTGAGTTAACCAGAGCTAAGGAGCAGAATCGATTCGCTACCAAGTAGCAAAAATACATAAATCAAGAATAGGGAGACATTAATGAAAGTTCGCCGTGCCCTCCGGGTGGCGATGCTTGGCTGCGCCTTGCTTGGCAGCCCGGCCGCCCAAGCCGCCATCAACGCCAACAACCTTGGCGCCGCCTACGACGCCACCAAATCCAGCATTAACTTCAAGATTTACTCCAGCCGTGCCACCCGCATCGACCTGTACCTGTACAGCGCAGCCACCGGGCAACAGGAAAAAGCCAGCTTGCCGATGACCCTTGGCGCTGGTGGCGTCTGGAGCCTGAACGTCACCAGCAGTCAGTTGGCCAGCTACGGCATTACCGGCACGGTTTATTACGGCTATCGCGCCTGGGGCCCGAACTGGCCGTACAACGCGGCCTGGACCAAGGGTTCGTCGACCGGCTTCATTACCGACGTCGACGCCAACGGCAACCGCTTCAACCCCAATAAGCTGCTGACCGATCCGTATGCGCTGGAGATCAGCCACGATCCGACCGCCGCCACAACGAGCAATGGCACGATCTACGCCAGCGGCGCCCTGTACCGCAATATCGACAGTGGAAGCAGCGCACCCAAAGGCATCGTGCTGCAGGGCGACACCCAGTCGATCGGCACCAAGCCCACGCGCGCTTTCAAGGACGATATCGTGTATGAAGCCCATGTGCGCGGGCTGACCAGGAACGACAGCAGCATCACGGCCGCCTATCGCGGCACCTATAAAGGCGCCGGCCTGAAAGCACCTTACCTGGCCAGCCTTGGCGTGACCGCGGTCGAATTCCTGCCGGTGCAGGAAACCCAGAACGACACCAACGATGCGGACCCGAATTCCAATACGGGCGACAACTACTGGGGCTACATGACGCTGAACTACTTCGCGCCGGACCGCCGCTACAGTTACGACCAGACAGCCGGCGGCCCGACCCGTGAGTTCAAGGAAATGGTGAAGGCCTTCCACGACAACGGCATCAAGGTGTACATCGACGTGGTCTATAACCACACGGGCGAGGGCGGCCAGTGGAATGCCGGCGACAAGACCACCTACAACATCTACGGCATGCGCGGGCTGGATAACCCGACCTACTATTCGCTGACCAGCGACTACCAGAACTCCTGGGACAACACCGGCGTTGGCGGCAACTACAACACCCGCAATACGGTGGCGCAAAACCTGATCGTCGATTCGCTGGCTTACTGGCGCGACAAACTGGGCGTGGACGGCTTCCGTTACGACCTGGCCTCGGTACTGGGCAACACCTGCCAGCACGGCTGCTACAACTTCGACAAAATGGATAGCGGCAATGCTCTGAACCGAATTGTGGCTGAACTGCCGGCGCGCCCTGCGACTGGCGGCAGCGGCGTTGATCATATCGCCGAACCCTGGGCGATTGGCGGCAATTCCTACCAGGTCGGCGGTTTCCCGGCTGGCTGGGCGGAATGGAACGGCATCTACCGCGACGTGATCCGCCAGGACCAGAACAAGATGGGGCAGGTGGCAATCACGCCGGGGACCCTCGCAACGCGCTTTGCCGGCTCCAGCGACCTGTATGGCGATGATGGACGCAAGCCTTGGCATTCGGTGAACTTCATCACTGCGCACGACGGCTTCACGCTCAAGGACCTGTATAGCTGCAACGCGAAGAACAATAGCCAGGCCTGGCCTTACGGTCCAAGCGACGGGGGCGAGGACAATAACAATAGCTGGGACCAGGGCGGCGTGGCGAGCGACCAGCGCAAGGCTGCGCGCAACGGCATGGCGCTGATGCTGTTGTCGGGCGGCGTGCCGATGGTGGTTGGGGGCGACGAGGCGCTGCGCAGTATCAACTGCAACAACAATCCCTACAACCTGGATTCCGTCGCTATCTGGCAGAACTGGAGCTGGACTGCTGACCAGTCCAACTTCCAGTCCTTCACCAAGGGGCTGCTCGCCTTCCGCAAAGCCCACCCCGCGCTGCGCCCTGCGAATTTCTATTCATCGACGGACGGCAACGGCAACGTGATGGAGCAACTGCGCTGGTTCAAGCCCGATGGTGCGATGGCCGATGCTACCTACTTCAACGACAGCAACAACCACGCGATTGCGTGGCGCATTGACGGCAGCGAGTTTGGCGACAGTGCTTCGGCCATCTACGTCGCCTACAACGGCTGGAGCGGTAATGTGAACTTTACGCTGCCCTGGCCTGGCACAGGCAAGAGCTGGTACCGCGTAACCGACACCTGCAGCTGGGCCGAAGGCGCAGGCCAGGTTCGCACGCCGGGAGCGGAGGACTTCATCGGCGGCGAGAACTACGTTTACGGCGTTTGTGGCCGCGGCGTGCTGCTCTTGATTGCGAAGTAGAATAGTCGGCGCCACCAGCCTGGTGGCGCCGATTCTTCTTGAGGGAGGGCCTGCAATGAACCGCAGGGAATACCTGGGTCTTATTGGATCAATCGCCATCACGCCAGTCGCCTCGGCGTTCGGCGAGGCACTGCCATCAAGCTACGAGGCGGTGCTTGCTGCCTATCCCGATTTCAACGGCACCATCGTCGTTGGCCGAGGTTCTTCGATTTTGTTCAGCAAGGCTACTGGCGTGGCCGATCCGCAATCCCAGGCGCCGATGGCATTGGGAACGCGCTTCGAAGCGGGCTCCGTATCGAAGTGGGTGGCATCGATGGTAGTAATGAAAATGGTGGACCAGGACATTCTGCGGCTGGACGAACCGATCAGGCAGTACCTGCCGGACTACCGCGCAGACAACGGCGCCCGGTTGACGCTGCGCCATTTGATGAGCCATTCAAGCGGGGTCCCAAACGACCTGATTGCGGCAAGGAAGGCTGACCCTCTCGTAGCGCGCACCGAGCTTGGCCAAATGGAAGCGGTCCAACGCTATGCCAGCGGAGACTTGCGCTTTGCCCCGGGCGCCGCCTGGGATTATTCGCATTCCAATTGGCTGATCGTCAAAGCGATCGTCGAGCGCATGGGGGGCCGCCCGTATCGCGACGTGGCTGCAGCCTGGCTCGTGGAGCCTTTGCGTTTGCGCGACAGCGGCCTTTTCAGCGGCGAGTCGAGTGCAGTGCCGGGCATGGCGCTGGCCTACGCAGGGCCTGCCAGCGCGTGGCAGCGCAAAGTGAACGCCGTACCCGATTACATGGCCATGGCGGGAGGCTTCTACAGCAGCGCGCCCGACATGCTGCGGTTGATGGATGGCGTACTCAATGGCAGTATCCTCAGTCCTGCGTCACGCATGGCGCTGATGAAAGTGCAGATGCCAGGCCAGCGCTACGCGCTCGGCGGCCGGACACAGATGGAGATGATCGCGGGCCAGTTGCGCGAGGCAGCCTGGGAAGATGGCTCGAACGGCGGATTCCGTCTCGTCGCGCGCCGGGTGCTGGCAGACGGCGTCACAGTCATCGTATTCAATAACAGCAGCTTTGACCATCAAAAGCTCGGCACATTGGCAAGCGGGTTGATGGAGGCTGCTTATGCCTGATTGGGGAAAAACGCCGACGCTGTGACGTCGGCGCTTTATCAGCGGCCGGGTTGCTGGCCGCTGGGTGGAGCTGTCGTGCTAGGGGTATCGGCCGCGTTGTTGGCTGGCGCGGCGCTATTTCCGCTGGCGCCGCTGGTTGAATTGCCGGCCGCGGTTGCCGGTGGGCCCGGCAGCGCGGCAGCAGGCGCCGGTGCGGTACCGGTGCCGCCCGTATCTGGTGTGGTCTTGGTCGCGACGCCGGTTGGCGGATTGGCTGGACTCTCGGCGTTTTTCTTGTTGCAGGCCGGTAGTGAGGCGGTAAGGGCACCCAGCAGCAGGGCGCCCGCAAGGCGGAAGATCGGCATGTCGTCGCCTCCGCATCAATAAGTTGGACGGCGGTCGCGCTGCGTATCCTTCTGGTCCACCTTGTCGGGCGCAGTGGACGGAGGCTGGCCGGCGCCGGTAGTCCCGCCGGTTCCGCTAGTCCCGCTGGTGCCTGGCGTGGTGCCGGTCGCTGGCGGTGTTGTCGTGTCAGGTGGCGGCGTCGTGGTATCTGACGGCGGTGTGGTTGGCGTCACTGGCGCTGGTTCAGGCGTGGCCGGTGCCTTCGACGGCGGCACGGTTTCCGGTGCAGTTACCGGCGCCGGAGTGGCATCTTCCGTGCGGTTTTTGCAGCCAGCCAGGCCGGACGCCAGCATTGCGCCCAGCAGCAGGGCGCTTGCTTTGCTCATCGTATTCATCTCGAGATTCCTTTCATTGGGCAGCCAGCACCCGCAACAATGCAGGGACTTCGGCTGCAATTTCACGCGCCAGGTAGCCCAGCGGGCCGCAACGCAGCGCCAGTTGTTCGCCGGCCGCCGCATGCAGCACCGCGCCCCAGGCCGCAGCCTGTTCCAGCGAAGCGCCGCGAGCCAGCAACCCGGCGATGATGCCGGCCAGGGTATCCCCCGAACCGGAGATGGCCAGGCCGGCATTGCCGCCCTGGTGTTGCCACAGTTTGCCGTCCGGCGTCGCCAGCACAGTGGTGGCACCTTTCAGCGCCACCACGGCATTCCAGCGGTCGGCGGCGGCTTGTGCTGCGCCATGCGGTTCCTGCTCAATACTGCTGCGCATACCGCCCGTCAGGCGCGCCAGTTCGCCGGCGTGCGGCGTCAATAGCACAGGCGTGGAAAAGCGGAAGTGCTCCCAATCGACAGCTTCGTCCAGCAAATGCGGCTCGCCACGCGGATGGACTACGCACATGGCCATCGCATCGAGCACGATGGGGATGGCGCTGAAGCGCTGTAGCAGGTGGTGCACCAGTTCCCCGCAGCTGGTCTCGTCCTCCATTCCGGGGCCAACCAGCAAGGCATCGGCCTTGCCAGCCAGTTCGGCAAGGCGGCGAGCACTGTCGGATTGGAAGCCATGCGCCGAAGTCTCGCCAAGGCTGATCACGCGCGCTTCGGGGATAGCCGCACCCACTTGTGGCGCAACGCTGGCCGCAGTGGCGATAGTCAGCTTGCCGGCGCCGGCACGCAGGGCCGCTTCACCGGCAAGGATCGCAGCGCCCGGCATTTCCGCAGAACCGGCCACCACCAGCACATGGCCGCGGGCTTCCTTGTCGCCATCAAAGCCCGGCTGCGGCAACGGCCAGTCACGCAGCAGGGCTGGATTCAGCTCGATTGGCGTGGCGCTGCTCATGGTTTCGGTGCGGCCGGGATGTCCGGCTTGTCAGTGACGGGCGTGCCGCTCTCTTTGAGTGGCGCGACGAAGTTTTCCAGTTCCAGCACCAGCTTGCCGCGCTTGCCCGCCTGCGGATCGAACTGGTAGGACGTAACGCCGCAGTTGGGAACGTCGGCGGCGCGGTCGATAGCGAGGATGGTTTCCTCATCCAGCCGCTCGAACAGGTAGCGGAAGCAGTTCACGATTACCTGGTGGCCAATGATCAGCACGCGCTCGCGGCGGTATTCGCGGGTGATGGTATCAAGCACGCTGCGCAGGCGCAGGATCACATCGCACCAGCTCTCGCCGCCGGGCGGGCGAAAGTAAAACTTGCCGACGTGTTTGCGCTGCGCCGCCAGGTCCGGATATTTATCAGCGATGCCCAGCGATGTAAGCCGGTCGGTGATGCCGAACTCTTTCTCGCGCAAGCGCTCGTCGGAAACCACGGCCAGCATATCTTCAGGCCCGAGGCATTGCAGCACGGCTTGCGCGGTGGCGCGGGCACGCAGGTAAGGGGAGTACAGCACGACATTGGGCTGCTGTCCGGGCGGCAGGGCAGCGAACCACTGTGCCAGCGCGTCGGCCTGGCGCAAGCCCAGTTCGGAGAGGGGAACATCGACATCGCGCTCAGCAATATCGATCAGCAACTCATTGGCAGCCGTGGCAGCATCGCGCGCCACGTTGCCGGCACTCTGGCCGTGCCGCACGAGCCAGATCTGTTGCGGCCATTTTTGCTCCATCGCATACCTTTCGGTGGATAGCCAAAAGCTTATGGTAAGCGATGCGAAGGCGGGGCGGCACACAATCCCCGCCGGCAAGATTTACAGCCGCGCCCGTGTCACACCTTGGGGTCACACCCCAAGTGTGACACGAGCTCAACTGCTGCCTGGTTGAGGCCGTGTCAAGTTTGAATTAACCTTGGTACAAGAACATGAGCAGTTTTAAGAAGGCCGACCAAATCCCTGTAGGCAGTCGTCAAACTCATTTCGGTCGAAGACTGCCAGTGGCGATTTCGGCGAGGATTCCCATTTGGTGGTTTGCGCAAGCCCAAGCAGGGCTGCATCTGGAAAACCAAACGCCCCGGCGCACCATTGCTCGATTGGTGTACCGTTGATTGCCATCCAGGTGCACGGAGCGCTGGCAAATCCCGGCTGGTGGCGCCGGCTGGTTCGTTGTTGCTCATGGCTTGATGCCTGTCGCCAGCGATGCTCCTGATCGCTTCATTTCCATGCCCCTTGCTACTGTTGGATTGTTTGGGCGGACGTTGAGCGGCGACGTGTTACCGTCCGTATTGCAGCGGCGGCCGCCACAGCAACGTTCTTGGTGGCGAGAATCATATAGACCCAAGCCTTCTGCCAACGGCGCTCCACGACGAATACATGCAGATGCCAGTTCGGCCGCTTCCGAATTGAGGCGCCGCTGTGAATGATCATGAATGCCTGCGGATCATTAACTGCATCGGTGGCCAATTGCTCCGCTTGCATGAGGAAGAATGACATGAGTTCAACTGACGAAACAAGCGGCGCTTCGCTGTGCGGCTCGTGACACAAAACGTAGCAGTGAGGCAGTAATGGCAAGCGGTACCTGACCAGCAAGCAGGAACGTTCCGCATAATCTGGAGGAAGCAGAACCTGTCGATCGAGCATGAAATGCCGCATGATTGAGAACTTGCCTCCCGGATTAATCTTCGCCTGGCCTGGACGTGTCAGAATGCATCGCGTGGGCAAAGCTTGGCGCTGATGGCCTGACCCGTCAATTCACTTCGTGCCTGTAGTTGGCCGCAGCGTATTGCTGGAGCGCGGCGATTCTCTTTCGCGTCTCGCGCTTGAAAAAGAACACCACCACGGGGGTCAATAGCCACGAAAGCCAGCGCGGCTTGGTCGTGATGTTGTACGAGAAAAGGACGCGAGTCTTGTCCGGGCCGAGTTCCTTGAAGTTCCAGCCACCGGCAAATTTATCGAAGATATACGGGCCTTTGATCAGCTTCACGGCCGCGACCTTGTTAGGCTGGTAGGACACATATACCGTATCCATGCTGAGGCCATTGGCCGCTGTGCAGCGAACCAGTTCGCCTTGCGCGGCATCGGTGGCGTTGACCAGGAAGGCCTCGGTCGTCAGCGGATCCCACTTGGCCCGCAGGTCGTAATCCTGGGTGAGCTTGAACAGGTATCCGGCGCTGGCGCCGACTTCGAATTCGTAGCGGATCAGCATATCTCAGGTTGCCGGTTGGGAATCGACCTGAAGTTCCTGGTCGCTGGCGAAGGCCGCCATATTGGTCTCGCCCATCACCCGGCTGGTGACGGTGCCGGCGGCGATCGAGCCGCTGACATTCAGCGCGGTGCGTCCCATGTCGATCAGCGGCTCGATCGAAATCAGCAGGCCAGCCAGCGCCACCGGCAGGTTCATGGAAGAGAGCACGATCAGCGCTGCAAAGGTCGCGCCACCACCCACGCCGGCCACACCAACGGAGCCGATGGTGATGATCGCGAGCAGCGGTACCAGGAACGACGCAGTGAACGGGTCGACGCCGACCGTCGGCGCAATCATCACCGCCAGCATGGCCGGGTAGATGCCGGCGCAGCCGTTCTGGCCGATGGTGGCGCCGAACGAGGCGGCAAAGTTGGCGATGCCCTCCGGCGTGCCCAGGCGCTGGGTCTGGGTCTGCACGCTCATCGGAATCGAACCTGCGCTGGTGCGCGAGGTGAAGGCGAAAGTCAGTACCGGCAGGATCTTCCTGGTGTAGCGCAGCGGATTGAGGCCGCTGGCGCTGACCATTGCCAGGTGCACGCAGAACATCAGCAGCAGGGCGCAGTAGGAGGCGACCACAAAGCCGATCAGGTTCAGGATGTCGGCATAGCTGGAGCTGGAGACCACCTGTGCCATGAGGGCGAACACGCCATAAGGCGTCAAGCGCAGCACCAGCGTCACCATGCGCATCACGATGGTGTGGGCCACGTGCACGGCATGGTCGAAGGAGGTGAAGTGCTCAGGCTTCTTTTCCGCGATGCCGATGGCGGCCACGCCGACGAACACCGCGAACACCACTACTGCGATAGTCGACGTCTTGCGCGCGCCCGTCATGTCGAGGAAGGGATTGCTCGGGATGAAGGACAGCAGCATGTTCGGCAGCGAGATCGATTGCGCGTCTGCGAGCTTGCCTTCCAGGTAGGCGCCACGCGCCACTTCCGCTGCATTCGATGCCAGGCCCGCTGCGCTCAGGCCAAACAGCTTGGCCATCAGGATGCCGATCGCTGCCGCCACGGTGGTCGTCAGCATCAGGGTGCCGATGGTGAGGGCGCTGATCTTGCCCAGCGAACTGGCATTGCGCAGCTTGAGGATGGCCGAAACGATGGATACCATAATCAGCGGCATCACGATCATCTGCAGCAGCTTGACGTAACCGCTGCCGACGATGTCGAGGTACTGGCCGGTGACTTTAACGATGTCGCTGCCGGCGCCGTACAGCGCCTGCAGCCCGGCGCCAAGAACGACGCCCAGACCGAGCGCGCTGAATACCCGCACCGTAAAGCTGGCATGGCGTTTCTGCTGCATGACGAGGAAGGCCAGCACGATGGCGGCAACGGCCAGGTTGAGGATCACTTGCAGGTTCATGTAAGGGCTGCGGCTTATGTTTTGGAATCGACAGATTCTAATTGAATTGGTGTAGTCTTGCCTATTTGCAGTGCCGAGGTTGCAGAGTCGCTACGAAAGGAATAGCTATGTCGAAGCAATCTATGAAGGTGGGCACCCGGCTGGCGCTGGGATTTGGCCTGGTGCTGGCGCTGATGGCCGGCGTGTCGGGCCTTGGTATCTACAATATGCACCGCATCCATGCGCAGCTGGAGAAAGTCGTGCAGCTCAATGTGGCGAAGCTGACCTATGTGCAGGATATGTCGGAGGCTGTGCACGTCGTTGCGCGCGTGACGCGCACCCTGGTACTGCTGTCGGACGAAGCGGCCATGCGGCGCGAACTGCCCAAGATCCAGGCAGCCCGGGCCCAATACGACAAGGCGCAGGCGGCGCTGGAAGCCCTGCCTTCCACCGAGAAGGGCAAGGAGATTCGTGCCCGGATTCGCGCGCTGCAGCAAGAGGCGCGGCCACTGACCGACCAATTGCTGCAATTGGCCCTGCAGCACAAAGACGAAGAAGCCGTGGCCCTGCTGATGCAGAAAGCCGGCCCGGCCACCCAGCGCTGGCAGGACGCGATGGATGAGGACGTGCAGCTGCAACGCCAGCACAATGCCAGTGATGCCGCTGCAGCAGCGGAAGCTTATGCCGCAGCCCGCACCATGATGCTGGTCATGAGCGGCATGGCGCTGGTCGCTGGCGTGCTTGCCGCGACCCTCATCGCGCGCCGCCTGCTTGGCCAGCTGGGCGGCGAGCCGGATGTGGCGGCCGAAATTGCTGGCCGCATTGCTGCCGGCGACCTGACCGTGCACGTGGAAACCCGCCAGGACGATGAAGCCAGCATGATGAAGGCCATGAGCACGATGCGCGATAGCCTGTTGCGCATCGTCTCCGAAGTGCGGCAGGGAACGGAGACCATCAACACCGCTGCGACCCAGATCGCTGCCGGCAACCTGGACCTGTCCTCGCGCACCGAGCAGCAGGCCAGCGCACTGGAGGAAACCGCTTCTTCGATGGAGGAGTTGACCAGCGCCGTGCGCGAAAACGGCAGCAATGCACGCCAGGCCAACGAACTTGCCGCAGCGGCCACCGCAGTGGCGCAGCAGGGCGGCGACGTGGTGGGCCAGGTAGTGCAGACCATGGGTTCGATCAGCGATTCCTCTCGCAAGATATCGGACATCATCGGCGTGATCGACGGCATCGCGTTCCAGACCAATATCCTGGCACTGAACGCGGCGGTGGAAGCGGCGCGTGCCGGCGAGCAGGGGCGCGGTTTTGCAGTCGTCGCCAGCGAAGTGCGCCAGCTTGCCCAGCGTTCGGCGGCTGCCGCCAAGGAAATCAAGGACCTGATCGTCAATTCGGTGGAGCAGGTAGACCAGGGCAGCGCCCTGGTGGCACGCGCCGGCAGCACCATGGACGAGGTGGTGGCTTCGGTGCAGCGGGTGTCGCAGATCATGCGCCAGATTACGGCCGCCGGCGAGGAGCAAAGCGCCGGCATCGAGCAGATCAACCGGGCCGTGACGGAGATGGATACGGTGACGCAGCAGAATGCCGCGCTGGTCGAGGAAGCCGCTTCAGCGGCCGACGCCCTGAAGCAGCAGGCCGCCCACCTCGATACCCTGGTGGGCGTGTTCAAGCTGCATCACGACGTAGCCATGCGCACGGCGAACAGCAGGATGGCGACAAAGCAGCTGGCGGCAATCAGTCCGCCTGCGATGACGTAGCCGGGGCGCAGGGCGCCCACGTCGCGTTCAAAATCGCTGCGCCGGCGCAGTCCGATGAAGGACCAGGCGACGGCCAGCATGGTTTCGCCGAAGCCGCGGGGTTTGATGTCGTCCATGTCGTTTCCTTTCGAGGTTGGGCTTATTGTGCGCCCGCCCAGCCTCGAAAAACAGGCGCAGAAGCGCCTTGAAACGACCGTATCAGTTGGCTGCCGCTAGGACCGCAACTGGTCCAGGGCCTTGAGGAGTTTGCTGCGCTGTCCGCCGGCCCAGTCCAGGCGCAGCAGGTCGGCATCGCCCAGCGACTCCAGGCTGGCAGCTGCCTCGTCGCTGCCGCCGCCGGCTTCTTCCAGCATGTCTTCGTAAAGCACGGGGTAGGCCTGGATGCGCAGCATGACTTCATCGGCCACTTCGTCCTCCACCATGGCGTCGCCCCAGGCGAGCAGGCGTTCGCCCAGCGCATGGAGCGCGGCCCGGCGTTCGGGCGACCTGGCCTGCTGGAACAGGATGTCGAAGCTGGCCAGGGCTTCCTGCAGCTGGCGCGTGCAGGCGGAAACGTGGCAAGCATAGGTGGCGAACTCCCGCGCCAGGGGACCGCCGTCGGCCATCTTGTGCCAGCTTGCCAGCATGGCGTCGCCGCCCAGCACGGGGCCGGCGCCCGGCACTTGCCAGACCTGGGGCGCGGCAAGCTGGCGCAGTTGGACTTCAGCGCGCGCCACGCAGACTTGCAGCTCCTCCAGGCGGCTTGCATAGGCGTGGCTGGCGCGCGCTTCGCGCAGCTTGTCCAGCAGGTGACGGGGAAGAAATTCCCGGCCACGCCATCGGGCAACGGCCGGCATGGTGGCGGCACGCGGCGCGGAGGCCGGTGACAGCAGGTGGTTCATGGCGCGCGTGCTGCGGCTGCGCAGCAGCCAGGTGTCGCCAGGTTTGAACTGTAGTAAAGAGTCCATCGCAACCTCCCTCGGGCTTTGAGGGAATTCTGAACCTTTTATCAAGCCCTCGCAAGCCTCAACTGGCCGGGACGATGCGATTGCGGCCGGCGCGCTTGGCCTGGTACAACGCGTCGTCGCCGCGTTTCAGCACGTCCTCGCAGGAGCCGTCCCCGGCGTGGAAGCAGGCCAGCCCGCCGCTGATGGTGACCGCTTCGCCGATGCGGCCCAGGCCTTGCAGGGTTTCCGCAATGCGCTGGCGCAGGCGTTCGGCGATCGGCGTCGCCTGCTCACAGGTGGTGTGTGGCATCAGGACCACGAATTCATCGCCGCCCAGGCGGGCTGGCGAATCGGTCGTGCGCAGTTCGCGCTGGCAGACCTCGGCGGTGGTTTTGATCACCACGTCGCCGGCCAGGTGACCGTGCTCGTCGTTGACGCGCTTGAAGTGGTCGATATCGAAGATCAGCATGGCCATCGGGGTGGCGTAGCGTTGGAAAGTATCGAAATGCTCCTCCAGCACGCTCATCAGTTTGCGGCGATTCAGCAGGCCGGACAGGGAGTCCACTTCGCTCAGCATGCGCAGCTGGACTTCAAGTTCCTTGCGCGCCGTGATGTTGCTGGCAACCCACAGCACCGCATCTTCGCCGTCCACCTGGAAGTCCAGCGCCTGGATGCGGCCTTCGAACCAGAGGCGGTAGCTGGGGCCGCTCGTTGCCAACCCCTTGATGTCGCCTTGCACCAGGCTGTACTCGACGATGTGCAAGGCGCGCCAGGCCAGGGCGGTTTCGATCTCTTTCAGGAACCAGCCGGCCTTGTCCGGGGTCAGCACGTCACGGACGGTTTTGCCGATCAGGTGAGAACCGTCGTGGTAGTAGCGCACGTCAATGCCGCCGAAAATGGACATATAGCGGCCGCTCCGCGTCAGGATGAACGCAGGGTCGGGCAGGGCATTCAACAGCGACGCGAGCTGGTTGCCTGAAAATAGTGTTTCATCGCGCATGTCTAGGACAGTATCCAGAGCCGGCGATTTACGCAAAAATTGTTAATAGGAAATGATTTATTTGTAACTATTTGGCTTATTCGTGCCGGGGCGGCCACTTGAGCTGGCCGCTGCTTGCCTCGTTCAGCTGGGCCACCAATGCCGGCGCGGCGGCTTGCGCGATGCGGAAGGCCAGCGTTACGCGCTGGTCGTGGCTGACTTGCAGCAGGGTGGCGCCGGCTGCGGCCAGTTCGCGCCGCAGCAAGCCTTCCAGCGAATAAGGCAGGGTGCAATGCAGTTCGGCATAGCGCACGATGGCGACTTTTTCCACCTTGAGCAGGGCCTGGGCCACGGCGTCGGTATAGGCCCGCACCAGCCCGCCGGCGCCCAGCTTGATGCCGCCGTAATAGCGCACCACGGCTGCCAGCACGCCTTCCAGGTCCTGGTGGCGCAGCACGTCGAGCATGGGGCGGCCTGCGGTGCCGCCCGGTTCCCCGTCATCGACCGCCGCCGACTGGCCGCCGGCCAGCAGGGCCCAGCACACGTGGGCAGCGTCCGGATGTTCGGCCCGCAGCCGGGCGATGATGGCTTGTGCTTCGGCGCGGTCGGCGACCGGCTGCACAAAACCGAGGAAACGGCTCTTCTTTACAATTAAATCGCTAGTCGCGAGAGATATAATGGTTTGTGGCATGGGGCCAACATGATACAGCTTTGCTGAACTGTTAACGTCCGGCTTCCCTTACAATGCCGTTGCAATTTGTTCAACTTGGTCTACGTGGCGACGTTCGTGGCAACTTACCGGATCAAAACCCTTGGCGTGCAGAGAGGCTTCCAGCAGGAGCGGGTCGAAGCACGCCTGATGCTTTTGTTCCGCCGCCCCCTGGAAGCCGTGCGCCCGATCGCGGCCGGCAATGGGGCGATCGTGAAAAAAGGCGTCGACTGGGCCATGGCCGAGCGTTTCCGCGATGCCTTGATGACCTGCGGCATACGCTGCGAAGTCGAAGAGGAAAAGGCGCCGCCTCCGCGCGCCACGCTGGCTGAATATGCAGCGCAGTTGCAATCGCACCTGGAATTGCTGGATCCTGGCCGGCGCTGGACTTTCATGGAGGCGGAAGGCGAATTGTTTGGCGTTCCAGGTCCGGAGTCGCCTTATCCGCTCGAACTGCTGGTGCCGCTGGAGAGCATGTACCAGGAATGGCTGGGGGTATCCCTGGCCGCCAGCGAAGACCTGTTGCGCCACACCGCGGGCATGGTCCTGATGGGCAATACGCCCGGCATGGTGGAGGAGGCCGTGCGCCACCTGCTGCCGATCGTGCGCAACAGTGCGGAGCGCGGGCAGGCCATGCTGGCGGCCGCGCGCGGTTACTCGCCGCTGCTGTTCCGTCCTATCTGCGAGGGCCTGGAGATGGGCCTGGCCTTCCATCGCGGCACGGTCACGCACCGTGTGGCGCGGGCCCACCTGGAAGCCTGGGGGCTGACCGAGGATGCCGCCTTCGAAGCTGCCTTTGCCAATTTGCGCGCACGCTCCACGGCGCCGCTGCTGCCTACGCCGCAAGGCGTGTTCGGCGGCGGATGGGAAGATGGTTACGGTTCCTCGCGCATGCTGCTGCCTGAATTGATCAAGGCTGCCGTGCCGGACGGCCGCCCGGTAGTCATGGTGCCGACACGCGGCGTGCTGATGGTGTGCAGCGACCAGAACGAAGTGGCGATGGGCGCGATGCTGAAGGCAGCGATCGAAGCCATGCGCGAAGAAAAGATGGTCATGCCGCGCTTGTTGCGCCTGGTGGACGACCGTTGGCAAATCTTTGTGCCGCCAAGCCTGACCAGGCGCCTGAACAGCCTGTCCAAATATGTGGAAGGCAACGACTACCGCCTGCAGAAGGAGCTGTTGAAGGCGCATGAATGGGCCAGCGGACGCAATCGCTGCGTGGTGACCTACCTGGTCGGCAAGCTCGGTCCGGAGCAGGTCCGCACCAGCGCCTGCACCTGGACCCGCGACATGCCTAGCCTGCTGCCGAAGACGGACCTGCTGTACTTCGCCGATCCTTCCAGCCTCGACCCGCCGATTACCGTCAGTTGGGACGCCGCCATGCCTATCGTCGGAGCGCTGATGCAGCGCACCGACGACTACCCGCCGCGCTATTTTGTAGAGGGCTTCCCGAACGAAGTGCAACTGGCGCAGCTGGCCGATATTGCCGCTGCAGCGCGGCGCGAAGCGAAGGAAAAGGCCCTGGCCGCGGCCCAGGCTGCGCAAGCCGCCCTGGCCGCGCAGAACACCCGCCCGATGCTGGACTCCAGGCGCATGCAGAACGTCGCGGCGGTGCTCAACCGTCCCGTTGGCGAAGTGCTGCGCAGCGCCCTTGGCCGCAAAGCCGGCGCCAAGCCCGCGCATGCTCGATAACAATGCCCTGGTGGCCGCGGCCACGCCCGTCTTCCTCGTCATGATCGCGGCAGAAGCCTGGCTGGCCCAGCGCCGCCGCATCGAGGCTTACTCGCTGGCGGACAGCCTGACCAGCATGGCTTGCGGCATCTGGACGGTGACGCTGGAAGTGTTCACCAAATCCGCCATGCTGCTGGCTTATGGCTGGGTGTTCAGCCATTGGTCGCTGTGGGAAGCTGCGCCGGGCGCGGCGTGGACCTGGGCCTGGTCGTTTGTCGCCTTCGACTTTGTCTATTACTGGGCGCATCGCTGGTCGCACGAAATCAACTTCCTGTGGGCGGTGCATTCGCCGCACCACCAGAGCGAAGAATTCAACTTCACGACCGCACTGCGCCAGGGCGCATTCCAGGACCTCTTCCATGCGCCGCTGTTCATGGTGCTGGCGCTGCTTGGCTGTCCGCCGGGGGTGTTCATCATCCAGCTCACGCTGAGCAAGTTCTACCAGTTCTGGATCCATACCCGCCTGGTTGGCCGCGTGCCGCTGATCGAAGGCATCCTGAACACGCCCAGTGCCCATCGGGTGCACCATGCCGTCAACGATGTTTACCTGGACCGCAACTATGCGGCCACACTGATGATCTGGGACCGCCTGTTCGGCACTTATATTGAGGAAGGCGAGGAATGCGTGTACGGCGTGCGCAAGGGCGGGCCGGGCTGGAATGCGGTGTGGGCGCAATTCGCCTGGCCTGCTGTGATGTGGCGCGATGCTGTGCGTGCCGCGCGCTGGCGCGACAAGCTGTCGCTGTGGTTCCGACACACCGGCTGGCGTCCCGCCGATGTTGCCGCCGCCGACCCGTGGCCTCCCTTCATGCTGCCGGCTGACCGCCTGTATACCGCAACCCGCGCCACAGCCAGTGGCGCGCGCTGGACCATCGCCGCGCTGCTGGCCTTCGTGGCCGCCGTGGTTTTGCAGAACCAGTTGATTACCCACGCTGCCGCGCTGGCGTTGCCGGCCCGTCTGGCGCTGGCCGGCGCCGTTACTGCGGCGCTGCTGCTGGTGGCGTACTGCCTGCAGCCTGTTGCGCCTTCTGCCGCCAGCGCACCAGCCAGAACATCGGCAGGCTGACCGCGCCCAGCGCGACGCCCCACCAGAAGGCTTCCTTGCCCATGCCGTAAAAGGCCCAGATGGAAAAGACGCAGGTCATCACCGCGCTCGCGGACAGCGCCGTGCCACGCGCCAGCACGCCGCGCCGATGCAAGGTGAATACCGCGGCGCCGCCAACCAGGTAGAGCGGCATGCTGGCTGCGGTGACCACCAGCGTCAGGAAAGTGAATGCTTCCGCCATCGAGCGGCTGTAATTCATTGCGATCATGGCACTGGCCAGCGCACCCACCAGCAGCAGCGACCAGGCTGGTGCGCCATGGCGGTTGGACGTTTTCAGCACGGCAGGAAAAATGCCGTGGTTGGCCATCGATGCCGTCACCTCGCCCGCCAGCATTGTCCAGCCATTCAATGCGCCAAGGCCGCTGAAAATCACGGCAACCGCCAGCCAATGCCCGCTGCCGGCGTCCCAATAGCGGCGGAACAGGTCGACGAAGGGCGCATTGGATGCAGCCAGTTCCGCCTGCGGCAACAGCAGCATAGGAATCGTGCAAACCAGGACATACACGATAGCCGCCACCAGCGTTCCGGCGATCGTGGCGCGCGGGATCGTGTGCTCCGGCTCGTGCACCTTGGTCGCTGGCAGGGAAGCGCATTCCACGCCAAGCATTGCGAACAGGGCGATGGTGCCGGCAGCGGCTGTGCCGTCCAGCGTGAATGGTGTGGGCGGCAAGTGCGCTGCATAGGCGGCGCTGTTGGTGGCGAGGATCCAGGCGCCGAGCAGCACGATGGCGCCCATCGGCAGCAGCTTGAGCGCAGCCGATACCAGTTGCACGCGGCCTGAGGCCAGCGCTCCGCGCCAGCTGACCAGCACGAAGAACCAGATGATGCCCATGGCAGCCAGCGGCGGCAGGGCAGGGTGCGAGGAGAGTGCCGGCACCAGTGTCGTCAGGTAGCCCACGATGCCGATCGCCAGTGCGGCGTTGGTGACCCAGATCGAGACCCAGTAGCACCACATGGTGAAGAAGGCAACGCCATTGCCGAAGGCGCGCCTGCAATAGCCGTAAGGCCCGTCCTCGCCGGGCATGGCGCGCGCCAGGCGGGCAAAGACGTGGGCGATGAACAGGCAGCCGATCACGGTGATGGCCCATCCCGCAAAAGCATTCTTGCCGAACGGCGCCAGCGCCGCGGGCAGCATGAAGATGCCCATGCCGATCATATTCCCCACGATCAGGGAGGTGCACATCCAGAAGCCTAGCGGCTTGCGCTTATCGGTGGCGTGCATAGGCGGCGCGCAGCAGGTTCTGGAAGTGCCATACGCCGCTTTCGCGCTTGGGATTCAGGCGCCCGGCGCTGTACGAGCCGGACGCCAGGCCTTGCTGGACGTGCTCGCAGATGCTGATGTCCTCCGCCTGGATCTCGTCGCTGAAGGCTTGCTCGGCCTGCACGCGCGCCTGCACCTCCGGGTCGTCCGTGTAGTAATAGTCGAACTCCACGATGCATTGCCGGTGCCCGGCCGGCAGGATGCGGTTGGTCTGCAGCCGCCCCGGCGTGATGTTCAGCATGATGTTCGGGTAAATAAAGTAGTACCAGGCGTTGCCGTCGCCGTAGATGCCGTCGTTGTTGCGCAGCGGCGAATGCTGCAGCGAATGCCACTGCGCCAGTTCGGTGTCGTAGGCGCGGTAATCGAGCACCTTCGACAGGCCCGGATGGACGAAGGGCAGGTGGTAGCCTTCAAGGAAATTGTCGATATAGACCTTCCAGTTGCATTCGAGCTTGTAGGTATCGCGCTTGGCGAAGCGCATGTGCGACAAATCAGTTGGTGCGATACGTTCGGCGATGCCGGCAAAGACCTGCTCGAACGGCGGTGTGGAAGCGTCCAGCGCCACGAACACCAGGCCTTGCCACTCGCGCACCTGGATGCGGGGCAGGCGGATCGACGACTTGTCGAAGCCGGCCGCGCCTTGCATTTCGGTGGCAGCGCGCAGGCTGCCATCGAGCTCGTAAGTCCAGCCATGGTACTTGCAGTGCAGTGCTCGCGCACCCTTGCCGTTGCAGGTCGCAAGCGGCCCGGCGCGGTGGCGGCATACGTTGAAGAAAGCCTGCAGGCTGCCGTCGGGCTGGCGTATGATGATGATCGGCTTGCCGGCAATGTCGCCGACTACATGGTCGCCCGCCGCACTCAATTCGCCCGTGTGCGCGGCCAGTTGCCAGGTCGCGCCGAAGACTTCCCGCTGTTCGAATTCCAGCCAATGCTGGTCGGTGTAGAAGCTGGCATGCAGCGCGTGGGCGCGCTCCAGCGGTTCGAGTCGGCAATGCTCCTGCAGGGTCATGGGTGCTCCGCGGCGCGAAAGACTTACTGTCTCATAAATTGCAGCGCACTGGAAGAAAGAGGTTGCAAAAATGGAGGATCGTCTTTTCTTTGAGGGCTTGCAAGCGCTGGCTGCATCAGCATTTCCCAAGCATTGCGGCTATTGCGGCCGGGTGTTCGCCACGGCGCAAGACTTCATGCAGCAAACCCAATCGGTCCGTAAGGATATCTCTGGCCTGAAGCAAAGCTTCGACGACGACAGCGTTGCGATCGTCGAGGCTTACCGCAATTGCCTGTGCGGCTCCACGCTGATGGATTTCTTCAGCGACCGGCGCGATATCTCCGATGCCGGGGCGCGGCGCCGCGAGCTGTTCGAGAAGCTGCTGCCGCACCTGCGGGAGAAGGGTATGACGCTGGTTGAGGCGCGCGACCACTTGCTGGCGCTTTTGCGCGGCCAGGAGAAATCCGGTAATATAGGTAGGTAGCCTACCTAAATATCCGGATAAATGTCAAAAAAACATGAGGCAAGCCTGTCGCCGCGCGTGCTCGCCGCGAGCGAGGAGTTGCGCCTGACGCTGAAGCGGCTGGTACGCGAGATGCGCCGCGACGCCAGCGAAAACGGCGGCGATATCCCCTTGGTGCAGTACATGCTGCTGTCCATCATCCAGGAACAGCCGGGCATTGGCGTGGCCGAACTGGCGCGCATGGAAAACGTGCGCGCCGCCACCATGAGCGGCCATATCAAGGCAATGGAGGAGGCGGGGCTGGTGGAGCGCAGCGCGCCCGACCCGCAAGACCGCCGCCGCTCCGGCCTGCAGGCCACGGCGCTTGGCATCGAACGCATCGAAGCCCTGCGCGACAAGCGGCGCGACTGGATGGCGCAGCGCATCGCCCGCCTGACGCCTTCCCAGCTGGCCGCGCTGGAAGCTGCCATTGAACCCCTGAACCTCATCGGAACCCCATGAAGGACACTCCCGTTACCGAGCGCGAGATCCGCGCCGTTTACCTCGCCATGATGGCTGTGCTGGGCCTCAGTGCACTGGACCAGAGCATCGTCGCCACCGCCTTGCCGCGCATCGTGGCCGACCTGGGCGGCATGGCCCACTTGTCATGGGTGGTCACGGCCTATGTGCTGGCTTCCACCGCCACCATGCCGCTGTACGGCAAACTGGCTGACCAGTATGGCCGCCGCCCAATGATCTTCGCCGCCATGGGCGCATTCCTGCTTGGCTCCGCGCTGTGCGGCCTGTCGCAGAACATGACGCAGCTGATCGTGTTCCGTGCGCTGCAGGGCGTGGGCGCGGGCGGTTTCCTGCCGCTGGCGCAGATCATCATCGCCGACATCATTCCGCCCGCGGAACGCGGCAAGCGCATGGGCATGGTGCCGGTTGTGTATGCCGCCACCAGCCTGCTCGGACCTGTGCTGGGCGGCCTGATTACCGATGCGCTCTCGTGGCACTGGACTTTCTACGTCAACCTGCCGGTTGGCGCCGTCGCCTTCTACGCAATTGCGCGGGCGCTGCACAAGGAGAAGGTGCACCACGCGCATCGCGTCGACTACCTGGGCTCTGTGCTGATGACGGGTTCGATCACGTCAGCACTGCTGGTGCTGGCGCTGGGCGGCACCGAATGGGCCTGGGATTCGCCGCAGGTGCAGGTGTGCAGTGTGCTGGCGGTGGTGCTGGGCGCCTGGCTGGCCGTGCATGTGCGCAAGGTGCCGGAACCGGTGCTGCCGCCGGATTTGTTCGGCAACCGGGTCTTCAACATCGCCAGTGTCGTGATGGCGCTGACCTTCATGGGCCTGATGGGCGCTACCGTGTTTTTCCCGCTGTTCTTCCAGGTAGTGATGGGCAGCAGCCCGGCCAGTTCGGGCCTGCTTACCGTGGCGATGATGATTGGCCTGGTTGGCTCCTCGATGCTGAGCGGCCGCCGGCTGGCGCGAACCGGCAAGTACAAGGGTGTGCAACTGGGCGGGCTGGCCGCTGCGCTGGTGGCCTTCACCACGCTGGCGCTGGGCATGGAAGCAGGGTGGGGCTACTGGGTGATTGAACCGGCGATCTTCCTGCTTGGAGCAGGCCTTGGCCTGGTCATGCCGAATATGACCATCGCGGTGCAGAATGCCTTGCCATTACCGCGGCGCGGCGTGGGCACGGCGATGCTGACTTTTTTCCGTTCGCTGGGCGGCTTGCTGGGCGTGACTGGTTCGGGCGCCATGCTGGCGCGCTCGCTGCACATCCACGGCGTGAAAGCCGTGGCGGCAGTGGGGCCCGGCCTCAGCGTGTTGCCTTCAACGGTGGCTGTGTACCGCCACGCGATCGCCGGCGTTTTCGGTGCCGGCGCGCTGCTGGTGCTGCTAGGGCTGATTACGCTGCTTTTCCTGCCGGAGATTCCCCTGGCAGGTCACAACAATGCCGATTTTGGCGGTGGCTCACTAAAGAATTAAGAGCTCGGTCTAAGAAATTGCTTGCGGCCTGATTCTAAGGGCGAACCGGACTAAAAGCATTGCTGAGAATTGCAATGAGTCGTTGGAATGAATGCAATTATTTGCAAAGTCTTTTTGCATTCCTCGAGCTGGTTCGCATAGCGCGCAGCACAGATCGCCGACTTGCTATAACTACAACTACAGCAACTGCGAGTCTATTTGCGACAATCTTGGATCATGAATCTAGTAAACAGCCAGGCTCGTGTGGGAATGTTCTATGACGCCGCCGCCCCCGAAAACGGAACTAAATAAACTGAAGCTGTCTCACACTCATGCCTTGTGTTAATGTGATCTTAAGCAAGATCGAGCTCTAGCTAGCACATTCCGCATCGTTAGCGGGCAACATTCCTAGTTAAACTTTCTAAAAAGAGGTAAACATAAAATGGATTGCCGAATTTTACGACACTTAACGTTAAAAGCTGATGGGCATCTAGGATGTGACGACAGCATAGGATATGGAACTAACTTAGGTCATGTCTCTTTATCGCCTGGGTGGCGTCTGCGAGATGTATTAAACGGTCCAATCTACGCGCATGTGCGATCGGCATTTAAAGTTGGTAAGGTTCCTTGGCCTGGAGTATGTGAAAGCTGTGATCTTTTTTCAAGCGGCGCTCAACCCGTTGATACGCTTGATACAAGAATAGAGCTCTTAGTCGAGCCAACGCTTGCCTGCAATCTTTCATGCGCTTGTTGTGTAAGAAAACAAATAATATCGAAAGGTAGAAGTACATCTTCTCTTGATCCCGCGATTTTAGGTCGACTCATTGATTCTTGCCAATCCGAGAATATCATTGTTGATCAAGTGCATTACATCGGTTGGGGAGAACCATTGATGCATGGGGATTTTCGTGCCTTGTTTGAAATTGTAAAGAAAGGCACCCCACAAGCTATTCAAATGGTGACAAGCGCGGGTAACGTTGATTTTTGCTCTACGGTTGGAGATGCAGAGCTTGATCGGTTAATTGTTTCCTGTGACGGTGCCTCGCAGGAGTCTTATGGTCGATATCGTCGAGGTGGAGATTTTGAGACTGTTGTTAAATTTATGCGCGACTGTAGAAAGCACGGCAGCCCCGCAATTTTCCTCGAATGGAAATATATTCTTTTTGAGTTTAACGATTCAGATGATGAAATCTTTCGTGCGCAAGAAATTGCAGATGATATTGGGGTGGACTCCCTGTTATTCATAATTACAAATTCAAAATGGCATTCGAAGCGTTTCACTGTGGAAAATTCAAGCAACGTTCCTATTCGATCATTGGTGGCGAGCGTTAGCCCAGCTGCGGCCATGAATGCAATTGCAGTCGAATGCACTTCCTTTGATTTTCCTGGGGGGCGGGAAAAAGCATTTGGGTTTATTGATAAATGTACCTTGTCGGTGGGGAAATTCCTAACCATTGAAGGGTGGGTATTTGATAAGGATGGCAATTATGCCGAGCATTTGGAATTAATAATTGATGGAAAAGTTCGAGCCAAAGCCCGATCACATCTTCGTCGCATAGACGTTACAAGTGCTCATCCGGGTACCGCTGGTGCCAAATGTGGATTTATGTTTAGAGTCCCCGTTGCTTCGAATTCGCTACCGAAATCGATAGTTGTTGAAGTGTACGGATCAACTGGGTTATCGATACTTGGTGGAGGGACCAGTTGGATGGCGTCCGATTCTTCAATTAAGCGACGCCTTGATCTGCCGTTCGTACAATTCGACAATGAAATATCGAGAGAAATGAACAAAAATCTAGTTGATCACACTGGGGATAAACGCATTGCCAAAAAACTTGCTGCCGGGATTGGGCTCATAGCAAAATCGAAAATAATCCGAATAGCGCGTCAACGCTAAATCGTCTGGTCTGAACAATTGCATGGGCTTGTTGCGGCAAGTACAAGGTGCGGACTGGCTGCGGCGGCTTGCTGTGCGTGACTGGTTCGTGCGCCATGCTGGCGCGCTCGCTGCGGCAGTGGGGCCCGGCGTCAGTGTGCTGCCGTCGACGGTGGCAGTTTACCGCCACGATCGCCTGTATTTTTGGTGTAGGCGTGCTGCTGGTGCTGCTAGGCCTGTTCGTGCTGCTGTTCCTGCCGGAGATTCCCCCGGCAGGCCACAAGACGGAATAGGTCGCCGCACCGGGCATCCATCACAGTCTGAACAGGATGCCAATCGCGAAGAAGAACCAGACAACGGCGCCGAGCACGCACCAGATGTTATTGGCAGCCGTGAAGTTGTCGTTGCTGCTGCCGGCAGGATCGCCGCTGCGGATGTTGACTTCCACCTGGACCTTCTTCAGCAGCACGCCTACCGGGAACAGCAGCAGGATTGACACCAGATCGGCGACCCTCGAGCCGGTGGCGATCCATGACAGCACGTACCCGGCCAGCATCAGGAGCACCATGCCTGTCGCATAGGTATCGCTATTCCAGGTGCGGCCGTTGCCGGTGGAATAGTCACGAGTTGCATAAATCCCACATCAGGCTGGATGTATTGGCGCGTCTTCCAGCGGTCTTGCCGCCGTCCGCAGGCCGGCACGACTCATACGTTTTCGGAATATCAATTCAGAAAGACGCAATACTTTGATATTGCTCGCCCTGCGTAACATTGGCTCACCAAAACCAAAATAATGGAGACAATATGCGTAAGACTGTATTGGCGGCGCTGATCGCGGAGATGCTGCTGCCGCTGGGTGCCTATGCTCAAACGGCGGAAGACCAGGTCGACCCTTCGGCCAAGGTCGTAGTAAGCGGTGTTCGCGCTTCCCTGGCTTCCTCGCTGGCGACCAAGCGTTTGCAGGAAGGCGTGGTAGATGCGGTATCGGCCGAGGACGCCGGCAAATTCCCCGATACGAATATCGCGGAATCGCTGCAGCGCGTCACCGGCGTGCAAATCCAGCGCAACAACGGGGAAGGGCGTTACATCTCCGTGCGCGGCCTGGGCCCTGAGTTCAACAATGTGCTGGTCAATGGCCGCACCATGACCAGCGACACCGGCGGCCGCGATTTCTCGTTCGACTTGCTGTCGTCCGACCTGATCTCGAAAGCCATCGTCTACAAGACTTCCATGCCTTTCCTGCCGGAGGGCGGCATCGGTTCGACGGTTGATATCCAGACTGCGCGCCCTCTGTCTGGCAAGGCGGGCCACAGCGGCGTGGTCAATGTGTTCGACTCCTATGATTCGAACTCGAAGAAAAACACGCCCAACGTCAGCGGCATGTACTCGTTTGCCAACGCGGAAAAGACCTTTGGCGTGACCGGTTCGCTGTCCTACACCGACCGCGCCTCCAAGCAGAACAAGGCCATCAATGACGCCTGGAACCTGCGCGACGTCACCATGATCGATGGCGACCTGAATTCCAAGGGCCTGACCATGGCCAACGTCACCAGCAAAAAGCTGCTGATGCCGCAAAGCTTCGGCTACCAGCAGGAAAATGAAACCCGCAAGCGCCTGGTCAGCAACGTCACCGTGCAGTACAACCCTTCGGCGGACTGGAAGCTGACTGCCGATGCGCTGTATTCGCGCCTGAACCAGCGCAACGACGTGATCGCGATCAGCGACTGGAACAATCCGGTGCAACTGGGCGTGAAATACGATTCGAACAACCAGGTCACCAGCTTCCTGCGTCCCGGCGCGAACTTCTTTGCCAATAACCCGGCCCTGGTCGGCGACGGCACCGGCGTCCTGACCGACGCCAACTCGAACGACATGATCGTCAAGGGCGGCGACCGGCTGTCGATTACCAAGGCATATGGCCTGAACGCAAAATGGAACGCATCGCCGGAGTGGAAGCTGGAAGGCGATGTGTCGAATTCTCGCACCACCACCAAGACCCCGGACCAGTGGATCGTGGCGGGCATGGTGCCGAACAATGGCGACTCGCTGACCTTCGGCAGCATCCCGAGCCTGACCTTTGGCGACGGCATTACCGACCCGAATGCGGTGCGGGCTCACGCCGTGTCCAACAAGGACGTGCGCTTCGCCGACGAGTTGAGCGAAGGCCGTATTAACGCTTCGTGGGCGCATGAAATGGGCGCTTTCAAAGGCCTCGATACCGGCATCTCGTACTCGCAACGCAAGGTGGGACGTGATCAATGGGAGAGCGATTCCTGGAATGCGTTCAGCGGCTACCACGTGTCGCTGCCCTCGTCTCTGTTCACGGTCAAGTCGCTGGATAACGCTTTCCCTGGTGCGCCGGCGAGCTACCTGAGCTTCGACCCGTACGCCTACATGAACTTCCTGAACCAGCCTTCGACGCTGGCACTGTCGAACGATCCGGCGCTGTACCTGGATAAGACGAAGTTTCCTAACGGCCCGATGTCGATCGACTACACCAAGCCGAACTTCTGGAGCGTGAAGGAGAAGGTTTCCAGTATCTTCCTTGATTCGAAGTGGGAAGGCGAGCGCTGGTCGGCCAACGCCGGCGTGCGCGTGGTGCATGTGAATTCGACCTCCACCGGCATCAGCCGAGTGCTGCTGTCGGCGACCAAGAGCCCGAACGACACCACCTACATCCTGAACTACGGCCCGGCGGTCGAGACATCGGTCGATAACAGCTACAACAGCGTGCTGCCTTCCGGGAACCTGAAGTTCGACCTGACCGACGATATGGTGCTGCGCCTGGCGGCGTCCAAGACCGAGACCCGCCCGACCCTGAACCAGATGGGCGTGGATAACTGGTACGGCGGCCGCTTCGGCGACGTGCAGACTGGCGGCGGCAATCCTTACCTGAAGCCGATGGAGTCGAAGAACCTGGACCTGTCGTACGAGTGGTACCTGTCCAAGACCAACTTCCTGGGCGCGGCAATCTTCCAGAAGAAGGTGTCGAACTTCCTGGAGCGCCGCCTGGAAGACATCACCATTCCACAGTATTCGGAAGTGGTGCATGACACTCGCATCCGCAACGGCCAGAAAGGCAAGATCAAAGGCATCGAATTGGCAGGCCAGTACGCCTTCGACAACGGCATCGCCTGGCTGCGCGGCTTTGGTGTGGCTGCCAACTACACCTTCGTCGACGCGACTGCCAGCCGCGACGATGCAGCGGCGCTGGATTGCGGCTACCCGGGCTTGTCGAAGCAGTCGTATAACGCTTCGCTGTTCTATGAGAACGAGACCTTCTCGGCGCGCGTGAGCTACAACTGGCGCAACAAATTCGCCGTCGACTGCGGCGGCGGCAGCACCCAGCCACGCACCCGTGCAGCTTATGGCCAGTATGACCTGAGCCTGCGCTACAACATCACGCCGAAGATCGCGCTGTACCTGGACGGCATCAACGTGAGCAACGCGCGCATGCACGAATATGCCAACAACGAGAGCCAGTTCCTGACCCTCGAGGATGTTGGCCGCCGTGTGAACGCAGGCCTGCGCTTCGCTTTCTAAGCGAGCAGGGGAGCAATTTCGTCGAGGTGGGCGGCTTCGAAAGTGGGCAGTGCTTCCGTGTCGTTGCTTGAACGGCCCGGATTGAACCAGCAGCTTTCGATGCCGAACCGGTTGGCGCCGAGAATGTCGGCATCCAGCCGGTCGCCCACGATGATGGTTGCCTCCTTGCGGAACGGGGCCCGCGCCATGTTTGCCGCATAGTCGAAGAAGCGGCTGTCAGGCTTGGCGTGGCCGCAGGCTTCGGAGGTTGCTGTGAACGAAATGTAGTTGCCCAGCCCCGAGCTGGCAATGCGGCGTTCCTGGATGCTGGCAACGCCGTTGGTGATGATGCCCACTTCGCCGTGGGCAGCCAGCGTTTCACAAAGGCGCTTGGCGCCATCGATCAACACCACGTTTTCGGACAATGACTCCAGGTAGCGGTGGCTGGCACGCTGCGGGTCAAGCTCCAGCCCGTTCGCCGCGAACGTCTTGCGGAAGCGCTCGACCTTCAGGAATTCCTTCGACACCGTGCCGGCTTCAAACGCCCGCCACAGTTCGATATTGATGCCTTGATATTGCTGGAACAGTTCATCGACAGCACCGCTGTAGCCGAGCTCGCGCAACACGCACTCAAAGGACAGCTTCTCGGAAGCGCGGAAATCCAGCAGGGTGTCGTCGAGGTCGAACAGGAATAGGGAGTGTTTCATGGTGCACAAAATAAAATAGCCAGCCCGAAGGCTGGCTATTCTATCTTTTTCTGGTAGGCCGTGCGGGGCTCGAACCTGCGACCAACGGATTAAAAGTCCGCTGCTCTACCAACTGAGCTAACGACCCGAAGGGCCCGAATTATATAGAGCCCGGATCGTTTCCGCAAGTGCTCGCGGCAGATCGTCGCAAGGGCCGCCGACCGCCTTAGTCAGGGCGATTATAATCAGCAGCTTCAACCTGCTTCACCCGGAATAAATCATGACCTACGAAGAATATCTCGACGAAGTGACCACCCTCATCTTCGAAAAATACAACCTGAAAGACACCCTCGCGGTCAAGCTTGTGATGGATGCTCAGGATGCAGAGTTCTTCGTGCGCCATGACGATGACAAGAAGCTGCGCAATATCGACCAGGCGCACAAGGACGCCAAGACGATCTACGAAGCCTACGCAGCAAAAAGCCAGCGCCGTTAAGTTGGAGATAGCCCCGGATCGCTGGTGCAACAGCTTGCCGGCTGGCCCGCCTCGACCGTTAGTGCCTGGCCTGCTGCATGGCCAGCTTTTCTTCCGCCTGCGCCAGCACGTTCGCAATGCGGCGCGAATTGCGGTCCCGCCAGCCCGGCTCCAGCGACACCCTGGCGTGGAGTTCGCGGCATTGGTTCAGCAAGGTCCACGCCTGCAAACGTGCGGCGCCGAGATCATGGTGACTGGCGTCGGCGCACGCGGCGACGGCCTTGCGCAGGCGGGACAGGGCCTTCTTGAGGGCCTGGCCTTCGCGCTCCGGCCACAATAAGGTGTACACGGTGATCGACACCGCCAGCCCGAGCAGGATGCCGACCAGGCGGTCGCGGATTTCGGTCAGGTCGGTGACAGGCCCGAAACTCCCCAGCTGCGCCAGGGCGAAAGCGAACATCATCTGCACGCCAATGTAATTCGAACGCGGTGAGCCGACAGCAATCCACGCGCCGGCTGCGATAATCGGCAAGGCCATTCCCAGCAGGCCAACGATGCTATCGAGATGGGGCACGACGAACACCGTCGCCACCAGCGCCGCCAGGCTGCCCAGGCAGCACCCCAGCAAGCGGTTGATGCCCTTGTGCGTCGTGGCGCCCAGGCTCGGCAGCGCCAGGATGATGCAAGTCTGCATGGCCGTGCTGATGCCCGGCCACTGCAGGCCGGTGTAGATGATGTAGGTGATCATTGCCGCCAGAACGGTCTTGAATGCGAACTGCGCGTAGACCAGGTGGCGATGGGGAATTGCCGCCGGCGCCGGTCCTGGCGCGGGAGCTGCCGCGCTTGAGCGGCCGGTGCTCTCCGCATCCGCCGCAGCACGCAGCGCGCGCTCCATTTCGCGCATGACCGCACCATTCGCTTCAGGCGCGCCCGCCGCGCCGGCGTCAGGTAGCGCAGACGGGAGGGTGAAGGGAGCATCGTGCCCCAGGCATTCGCGCAGCGATGCGCAAGCCTGCCGGATGGACAGCATCTGCGCCCGTTCCTCCGGCGACGGTGTGAAGGCCGCCTGCCGGGCCAATTGCGCAGCGGCGGCATGCAGGCGGCTCACGGCCGCTGCCCGCGCTTTGCTGCGCTCGGTGTTGCCCAAGGCGGCAAAAGCCAACTGCCGCTGCACTGCCAGTACTCCGCGCCCGATGCGGCCGCTGTGCAAAGGAGGCGGCGTGTGGCCCGCAATGCGTGCGTCAAGCTGGTGCTCGACCTCGTCCAGCTGCCGCGCATACTCTTCCACCAGCAGCCTGACCGGAAGCGCCGGCCGGAACAGGCGCTGGATCGTCAGCGTGACCAGCACCGGATAGGTGGTCGCGACCCAGACCCAGAGCTGGCTGCGGAGCAGGGTTTCCGGATCGGTGTAGTTATCTGCCATGCCTTGGGCATTCACCACAAGCAGGGCCACCAGGAAGCCGATCGCCCCAAGCTTGCTGGTCCTGAAAAAATACATGCCGCAAAAAGCGATCAGGCCGGCGCCGAGGATGCGCAGCATCGGTACATCAAGCGTGAACTTGAGCAGGACAATGGAGGCAATTACTGCCAGCGTACTGCCGGCCAGCAGGGCGATCGCGCTCATACGGGTGAGCACGATGTTCTCCTGCGCAGTGAAGAAGACCATGATCAGCGACAGCGAAAGCAGCGGCAACTGCAAGGTCATCGAACAAATGATCACTACCGTGCAACTGGCCAGCAGGCGCCACACCGCATCCATGCGGCCGGGGAAGGGCGCCAGTTCCGTGCGGATGCGCGCAATCAGGGCTTCCATGGCGCTCACTTTGCGTTCAGCATCGCCACGGCGGAAGCGCCGATGCGGAACGCCGCATCTGGCTGCTCGACCAGGATGCGCACGGGGAAGCGTTGCGCCACCCGCACCCAGTTGATCGAACGCGGCACGCGTGGCAGGCCCGCCACTTCGCTGCCGCCGTCGTCTGGAAACACGCCATAGCCGATGGATTCGACCGTGCCGCTGTAGCGCTTCGAGGTGTCGCCAAGCAGGTAGACCTGGGCGTGGCGGCCGGCCTTGATCCCGGCCAGGTCGGTCTCGCGGAAATTCGCCACCACATACCAGCGGTTGGAACTGGCCAGCGTAAATACCGGATGGCCGGCGGCGGCAAATTGTCCCACCGAGGTTTTCAGGTTCAGCACGATGCCGTCGCCCGGCGCCCGTACTTCGGCGTAGGAAAGGTTCAGGCGCGCCAGCGCGATCTCCGCCTTCACCACTTCGCGCTTGGCCGCCAGTGCATCGACGCCGCTGACGGAAGCCTCGGCGCGGCGCGCATCCAGCAAGGCTGCGCTGAGCTGGGACTGGGCGCTGCGCCTGGCGGTGCGTGCCTGGTCGATGCGTTCGGCCGAAACGAAGCCTTTGGCGAGCAGGGGTTCCAGCCGCGCCAGCGTGTCGCCTGCCTGTTCGGAGGCCGCCTTGGCATGTTCGACGTTCGCCTGTGCCGCAGCGGCGGCAAATTTCTGCGCATCGACGGTGCGCTGGGTCAGCCTGATTTCGCTGTCGAGCGCTTTCAGGCTGGCTTCTGCTTTTGCCAGGGTTTCCTCGAAAGGCAGGGGATCGATGCGGAACAGCAGGTCGCCCTTCTTGACGCGCTGGTTGTCTGCCACTGGCAGCTCCACGATCCGCCCATTGACTTCGGGCGCCACATTGATGGTGTCGGCATAGACGTAAGCATCATCGGTGCGCGGCGCCTGGTCGATCGAGCGCACAACGTAGATGGCAAGGCCGATGGCTGCCAATGTCAGGCCCAGGACGATGGCGGTCCAAAGGCGGGGGTTCTTGGTCTTCTTCATGACTTCACCTTAATGTTGGAAAAATACGAGCCAGGCCGACAGCGACAGTACGGTGGCGAGCGCGGGATAGCCCAGTGCCAGCAGGTGCGAGGGTGCGCCCGCCAGCAAGCCGCGCTCATTCAGTACTGCGTGGAGCAGGAAGCACAGCGCGGTGGCGCCGGCAATGCAGAAAAGCCAGTCGGGAAAATAGGCTCCCAGCACATTGATCGAAGGTTCCATATTTATTCCTTAATGTAAGATTGCCTAGGCAACCTTTTGGGCAAAAAAAAACCGCCTACTTACCGGCGAACATTTTCACCAGCAGGGACTCGAACGTTTGCAGTTCCTGCGCACTGAAAGTGCCGAAGTACTGGTCGATCACGGTGCCCGAAGCCTCCAGCAAGCTTGGGAAAAGGCGCCGGCCTTCTTCGGTCAGTTCCAGTTGCACGGTGCGCCTGTTATCAGCGCTAGGCGCCTTCTGGATCATGCCTTTCTGCTCCAGCCGGTTCAGCATGCGGGTCATTGCGCCGGGACTGTATGAAAGCTCCTTGCAGATCTGCGCGGCGATATTGGCGCGGCCGCCGTGCAGGGTAGACAGTACGACGTACTGCGCCGCAGTGATATCGAAAGGCGCGAGCTTGACGTCCAGTTCTTCCTCCAGCGTTTTCTGGGCGCGGCTGATCAGACGGGCTACGCGACGAGGGTCGGTGTGTTTGTTCATAAATGAAATATACGTTGCCTAGGCAACGGTTGTCAAGCACCTCGCGCACGCTTGCGCGATTCACAAGCTTGTCATCTTCGCTACCTACAATCCGCCACGTTTTCAACTTACACAGCGGGGCAACGATGAAAAAGGCAGTAGCAGGCGCGGTAGCAGCGGCGGTATTGGCGGCATGCGGTGGCAGCGCGGTGACGCCACTTCTCACTTTGGATGGCAAACCGGCCGTGGTGGTGGCGCACCGCGGCGCCAGCGGCTACCTGCCGGAAGAAACGGTGGAGGCTTACGCCAAGGCCATTGAGCTGGGCGCCGATGCGATCGAGCCGGACGTGGTCTCCACCAAGGACGGCGTGCTGATTGCGCGCCACGATCCGAACCTGGCCTTCAGCACCGACGTGGCGCAGCATCCTGAATTCTCTGCCCGCAAGCGCAAGTTGAGCGTCGATGGCGAAGTGCAGGAAGGCTGGTTCGCCAGCGACTTCACGCTGGCCGAGATCAAGACCCTGGGCGGTATTTCGACCGACGCCGAGCGCCCGCAGCAATTCAATGGCCAATACAAGATCGCGACCATTCAGGAAGTGATCGACATGATCAAGAAGAGCGGCCGCAATATCGCCATCTACCCTGAAACCAAGAACCCGACTTTCCACCGCCAGCAAGGCTTGCCGCTGGAAGACAAGCTGCTGGCAATGCTGGCCGCCGCCGGCTGGACCGAGCGTGATTCGCCAGTGTTCATCCAGTCCTTCGAACCGGGCAGCCTGAAATACATGCGCAGCAAAGGCTCCCGGCTGAAGATGGTGCAATTGATCGACGCCGATGACGTGGACCTGAAAACCGGCGCCCTGACTTACGCCGCACCCTACGACAAGCCGTTCGACTGGGCACAGGCCGGCGACAAGCGCCTGTTCAGCGATATGGTGACCCCGGCCGGCCTGGCCGAAATCAAGACCTATGCCGACGGCATCGGCCCATGGAAGCGCTACATCGTCAGCGTCAAGGGCGCCGTGGACATCAACGGCGACGGCAAGGTGAACGATGCTGACACCACCACCATGGAGCCAACCACGCTGGTGGCGGACGCACACAAGGCGGGCCTGTTCGTGCACCCGTATACCTTCCGCAATGAGAAGCGCCGTCTGGCCAGCAACTACAAGGGCGATCCTGTGCTGGAGTACAAGCACTTCTTTGCCCTTGGCGTTGATGGCGTGTTCAGCGACTTCGCCGATACCGCATTGGCAGCCCGTGCAGAATACCTGAAGGAAGCAGGGCGCTGACTCAGAACTTGTGGTTGTATTCCGCTGCGAAGCGCACCTGGCGTTCGGGTGCGCGTCCCAGCACCTGGCCATAGTACGGGCTGACCGTGTTTGCGCCAGCGTTGTAGACCGGCTGGGTGGCCAGCGTGGTCTGGCGGTTCAGCAGGTTGAACACGTCCGCCTTCAAGGCCAGGCCCTTGAACATGCGCGGCATGTAAGTAGCGTTGATCGCGATGCGGAAGTCGGTTGGCATGCGGCCGAGGGAGCCGCGTGGCGCCGGCTTGTCGTCGCAATAGAACACGGCGGCACCGTAACCGGCGGCAGGGTTGGTGCCGTTCGGGTTGAGCGCAGCAGGCAGGTTGCCGATGCAGGACTTCGGCGCGCCTGTGACGATGTTGATATTGCCGCCCACCGTCCATTCCTGGCCAAGCTGGTAATAGCCGAAGGCCTTCAGCACATGGGTATGGTCGTTTGGCAGTGGGCCGCTGGCGTAGTCCATCAGCTCCGGAAAATCAAAGGAGGTGGTAGCGGCGATGTCGGCCTGGCCGATATCGGACATGACCTGGCCCTCCATATTGCCCCTGGTGCGCGACAGCGTGTAGTTCAATTTTCCGTACCAGCCATTGCGCATCGGGTGCTCGATAAAGAGATCCAGTGCCGTATAGATGCGGCTTACTTTCGGCAGGCCGATATCTTCGGCCGTCAGCGGGATTGACACCAGCTTGCCATCGCCGGCCAGGTCGAGCGTCAGGGTATTGGCGCGGCCTGGATTGATCAGCAGGCATGGCATCTCGTATTTGCTGGTATCGACGTTATTGCGCTTGCCCCAGGCACGCAAGGGCCGCGAATCGCACCAGTCTTCAATGGTATTGCGCAGCGTGCGGTAAGTGAACTTGCTGCCAACCGTGTACTCCTGCGTTAATGCTGCCTCGAAGCCAAATGCCAGTTCGTCCTGGTAGGTCGCGCCCAGGTTGCTCGACGCAACCTGGCGCGGGTCCTTGGGAGTGCCCCATTCGTTGCCGCCGGAGACCGGCGGGGAAATTTCGGTCAGGCCGGTTGGCGCGCCGGTTTTAGGGTCGATGCCGGTGTAGGTGTAGTAGTGGTCGATGTGCACCGGGTTGCCGGCCAGGCGCAATGCGACGCTGGTCGGGATCTGGAGATGGTAGCGGCCCAGGTTGGCGAAGGCTTTCAAGGTGCTGTCTCCGCGTACGTCCCAGGATGCGCCCAGGCGCGGCGCCAGCATGTGGCGTTGTGCCGCGTATGCCTGGCCGAAGCTGTTCTTGTTGGTGAACTGTTCGTTGCGCAGGCCCAGATCGAGCAGCAAGTTGTCGGTGACCTGCCAGCGGTCCTGGACGTATTGCGCGGACTGGTCGGTCTTCGGAGAGGCCGAGTCGCTCTGGTGGTATTCGTTCACATAGTAGCCTTGCAGGCCGTAGCCGCCGCCCGAAGCAGGCGTCCTGCCGCCAGGGACCGGCACGTTCGGATCGCCGTGGATGTAGTTCCAGCTGCCGCCGCCTGCCAGCTCCGAGCCGTTGATTGAAGAAACATTGTTGCGGTCGATACCTGCGCGCAGGGCATGATTGCCCAGCTTGTATTCCATGTCGAGCCGCAGCGTGGATTGCTTGTCTTCCGCATTCGGCACCTGGATGGTGCCGCCGATGGCCTGCGGGTTGGTATAAACCAGTCCTGGTACCTGGGCGTTGACTGGGGCATTGACCTGGTACACGCCAGGCACGTAGTCTTCACGCGATTGCGGATAGGTGGACTTGAAGCGGCCCGCCAGCGCTGTCACCGTCAGGTTGTCGCTCAGGAAGCCGGTGTACTTCAAGATCGAGTCGTTGGTCTTGGCGCCATCGCCGGTGGTGCCGCCGGCGCGCCTGTCGTTGCGCTGCAGGGTGGCGTAGTCGAAGCCGTAGTTTTGCTGCGTCTTCTTGTTCTCGTCGTGGATCTGGGTGAACTCGAGGCGATGGTCGCCGCTGATGTTGTAATCGAGTTTGAGCAGGTAGCGCGGGGTGCGCGATTCGCGCTCGGTCCAGCCGTTGGTCTTGTTGAGCGAATCGGAATCCTTGCTGATGTAGCCGGTGCTGAAGCGGTCCTGTTCGATATTGGCGAACATGAACAGTTTGTCCTTGACCAGCGGCCCGCCGACGTAGGCGCTGCCAAAGACATCCGTTGCGCTATTGCTGCGGCGGTAGGTGAGCAGCTTGCCGTCGGTCTTCGGGTTATGGCCGGTGTTCGGGTAGTACGTGTTTTCCGGCTTGGCGCGCAGCCAGTCGGGCGTGTATTGCAGCACCGCGCCGGCTTCCCAGTGATTGGTGCCGCTCTTGGTGGTGATGTTCACCACGCCACCGGTCGAGCGGCCGAACTCCGCGCTGTAGCCGCCTTGCAGGATCTGCGCCTGCGCGATAGCGAAGAAGGGCAAGGTAGTCGAGCCGATCTGGCGATAGACGTTGGTGACCGGGAAGCCGTTGATGAAGTAAGCGTTCTCCGTGACGCCGGCGCCGCCGAAGCTGTCGCCGCCAATGCGCGGGTTGCCGCGCGAGGTTCCCGGTGCGAGCTGGATGATGCCGGACAGGCTTTGCGAAATTGGCAGCGACGTCAGTTGGCGCGCGGTGAAGACGGCGCCATTGTTGGTGTTGCTGACGTCGATCGTCGGGCGGCGGCTGCTGACCGTCACGGACTGGACGGTTTCGAAGGATGCTTCGACACCCTGGCCAATCAGCGCTTCCACTTCCAGCTCGCGTTCTACTGCGCCATTGCGCATGAGGATGACCTTGTAGACGCCCGGCGGCATGGAGCTGGCGTTATAGCGTCCGTTGGCATCGACGGTGATGGCGCGGCGCGCGCCAGTGGCGATGTTCTCCAGCACCACACTGGCGCCGTTTGCGTTGGCGACCTGGCCGAAGATGCTGCCGGTGGCGTTCGATTGTGCATGGGCTGGCCCAGCGAAAGCCAATGCAAGAGCGTGTGCCACCAGCGTCATGCGCACACGTTGGGAATGGTTCGTCATTGCGTCTCCTGTTGTGGTTATGATTCGGCCGCCCTGGGGCGGCCGATGGAGACATGCTAGGCAGGACGGCGATGGCGAACAATTGAATGTTTACTCGCCATGTATGCCCAAACGGTTATATCTAGTCGGGAACGGTGACGAGCAGCGGTGCTTTGCCGTCCCAGGCATGGTCGAGCAAGGTCTTTTCATTGAGCCGTACCAGCACACGCTGGCCTTGCTGCGTGCGCGTGGTGACGATGTCGATGCCGCTGCCGTCCCGGCCAGCACCGAACGCACGCATATTCCGAAGTGCCATGCGCGGCCAGCCTTTCGGCAGGCGCGGTGCGATGGTGAAGCTGCGCAAACTGGTCGCTTCGATACCGAACAGGCCTTCCGTCATGACTCGCGCATACAGCCCGCTTTCCGCGGACAGGTGGCGCTGCTGGCCTTCCGGCCAGGCTTCTACTGCATACGGGACATGATCGCCGAGCAGCCGGCGGCCGGAGTAATAGCGCAGGTAAGGCATGGTGCGTTCCAGTTCCCCGGCTTTGAGCAGGCCGCGCAGCGCATACAGGGTCGCGCGGTCCCAGAAGGTTTTGTCGCCCGCCTCGGTCAGCACGCCGTTCTCGCTCCACAGTTGCGGCGACAGCAGTGCGTCGACCGTGCCGCGCTGGCGCTCGTCAATGCCTAATGCCAGCGGTAGCGCAATCCAGGCGCGCAGCTTGTCGTTGCCGTCGTAGTAGCGGTAGGTGTCGAAGCCACCCATGCGCGCTCCGAAGTAGTGCTCGATGGCCTTGCGCTGCGACTCGGCTTCCTGGCGCAGCGCGGCAGCACGTTGCGCGTCGCCCAGTGCTGCGGCCAGCCGCGCGGCTCCCTGCAGGCCGCCGTAGGCGAGCACATTGGTCGACAGGTTGGCGTTCCCGGCAGGGAAGCGGCCCTCAAGTTCGTCGCTGTCCGAATGCACGATGCCCTGGCCATCGCGCTTGCGACGTGTGAATTCAAGGCACCAGTCGATCAGGGGCAGCAACCGGCGTGCGATACCGCTGTCCCCCTGTGCCAGTGCGAACTGGCTGGCACCGTAGGAGATCATTGCGCAGTCGCCGCGGTCGCCGGCGCCGTTCCAGTAGCTGCGTCCTTCGGCGATGATGGAAGAGGGGATCGGCTTGTACTCCGCGTTCATGTAGCGCGCGAACATGCCGAAGCTGGTGAGGGCGCTTTGCACTCCGGCGTTGTCGCCCAGGTAGGGGAAGAAAGGATTGATGTATTCCGCCTGGTCGTTAGCCCAGATGGCGGCGTAATAGCGTGTGCCGCCGGGGCCGTGCAGCAGGCCGCCGCGTGTGGCGAAGACGCTTTCTGCGGCGCGGATTTTGGCGAAGGCGAACATCGCATCGAGTACGGGCTCCGGCGTTTCCAGCACCAGGCTGGCGCGCCATTGCGCCACCTTGCGCGCGCGTTCCTGCAGGGCTTCGTTACCGTCTACGTAAACCATTTCGTTTTGCAGGCGGCCGCTGATGATCACGTCGACGTGCACGCGCGCTCCCGGCGCCAATTCGCCGTCGAGTGCAGGGGAGCGCACTTCGACCACGTAAGCGCCGTGCGTGCCGCGCTCCGGCGGCGTAATCTCGCTGCGCTCCAGTGCGCCGAAGTTGTAGCGCCGCACGGCCGGGCCGGAGTTGGACAGCTCCAGCCGCTCCACCAATGCCGGCTCGCCGGGCGATGGCGTCAGCGTGCGGGTCAGCACCAGGCCGGGCGCCAACTGTGACTGCAGCGCGAGGCGGCCATCGAAGCGCACTTGCTGCAGGTGCTCGGCACCTGCGGGCCGGCCGTCGATGGCGATGGTTGGCGAGGCTTCGGCGCCGAACTTGCGAATCAGGCTGGCATGGGTGTCGTCCGGGATGGTGCGCAGCATCGGCCACACCACGGTGCGCGCCAGAAGCAGCGAACCATCGGCCTGGCTGCCGTAGTCGATCACCGCCGACACCTGGCGGCCGCTCATTTCAAGCTGGTCGCGATGGATGTCCTTCACTTGCCAGCGAATGGTGTCGCCATCGATTTGCCAGCGCGGTGTGAAGGCCGGCGGCGCTGCGTGCACCCAATTGGCGGCAGCCAGGGCGGCCCCGATCATTGCCGCACGTATGCGTGAAATTCTTTGCATCTGCTACTCCTGTGTCGTCTTGCGGATAATCGCCGCCCAGCCGCCGCCGGGCGCCAGGCGCATCGCCGGCCGGCTGCCGCGGGTGACGCTGGCGCTGGATTTCTGCACGTCGGTAGCGAAAACGGCGGAATTCGGCCCGTCCTCCATGCTGTCCAGCCGGTACGCGCCTTCGCCCAGGAAGGACAGGTCCAGTTCCAGCTCACGGCCATCGGCGCCGGTCATGGCGCCCACATACCAGGTGTCGCCGCGGCGGCGCGCCATGGCGACGTAGCGGCCAAGTTCGGCGTGCAGCACGCGGCTCTCGTCCCATTCCACAGGCACCTGGCGGATGAATTCCAGCGAAGAGGGGTTGGCGCGGTACTGCGAGGGGCTGTCGGCCAGCATTTGCAGCGGGCTTTCATAGATGATGTACATCGCCAGCTGGTGCGCCCGCGTTCCCTGGCTCATGGGGCGGTCGAAGCTGGCGACGAAGTCCTTGCGATGGGCATTGCTCATGGCGCCTGGCGTGTAGTCAACCGGGCCTGCGAACATGCGGATGAAGGGCAGGGTGACGTCGTGTTCCGGCGTCTGTTTGTCGCTCCATTTATTGTTTTCCAGGCCTTTCACGCCTTCGAAAGTGAGCACGTTAGGCCAGGTGCGCTGCAAGCCGCTGGGCTTGAAGCTGCCGTGGAAGTCCACCAGCAGGCGGCGCGCGGCCGCTTCGCGCGCCACGCGCTCGTAGTAGTTCACCATCCACTGGTCGGCGCGCTGCATGAAGTCGACTTTGATTCCGGCCGCGCCCCAGCGCGCGAACTGGTCCAAAGCCGCCGTCATCTGGGTGTCCAGCGTTTTCCATGATACCCACAGGATGATCCCGACGCCGCGCTGCCTGGCATACGCCATCAGCCCGGGCATGTCGATTTCCGGCTTGACTGACAACAGGTCGCCCAGCTTGTACCAGCCTTCGTCCATGATGATGTATTCGAGGCCGTTGTCGGCCGCGAAATCGATGTAGTGGCGGTAGGTGCGCGTATCGAGGCCGGATTTGAACGGCACGCCATACAGCTTGTTTCCGTTGTACCAGTCCCAGGCGACTTTGCCCGGCTTGATCCAGCCGGTCTCGTTCAACGCTTGCGGTTCGGCCAGCAGATAGGGCATCTGGTTCAGCAGCAGGCCGCCGGCATTGGACGAAATGCCAAGGATGCGCCAGGGGAAGCTGCGCTTGCCCTCGGTGCGCGCGATATAGGCCGCTTCCTGCGTAACCGGCACATTGCGGTCGTCGCGCGCGGTATCGGCCAGCGCGACTTTCGGGAAAACCGCGCGCAAGCCGCTCGCCTCGCCGTGCAGGTACGCTCCGGGGTAGTCGCGCAGGCCGGATTCGGTGAACACCAGGTGCACCCCACCACTCTGCACGAGCGCCGGCACGCCAACCAGCTTTCCGGCCGCCTCGCCAACGCTCAGTGCCTGGTAATAGTGTTCATTATGCGATTGCATGGACTTTTCCTGCGGCCAGTACAAGGTGTCCTGCGGCCGCAGGTTGACGCCGGCCTGCTCGCCTTCCACCGTGACCTGTCCGGGAAGGGCGGTGCGGAAGCGGTAGGCGATGCCTTCGTCGTAGGCGCGTACTTCCAGGGCATAGCCGCCCGCGAATTCGAGTTGCAGCGAGTTGTAATGGTCGCGCACTTCGCGCGATTTCTGCGCCACCACGGGGCGCACGGTGGTATCGACACTGCGGCGCTGCTGCCCGGTCAGGCGCGGCTTGTCGCCAAGGGTGCCGATGTTCGTCAAGGTCATGCCGATTGGCGTGGGCAATACCAGCTCGGTGCCCCGGTGGCTGACGGCGAAGGCCAGGTGGCCGCTGGTGTCGATTGTTACGCGCAACTGGCGGTCGGGGGAGCTGAGTTCGAGCGGGTGCGCGGCGTGGCTGCCCAGCGGCGCGAACAGCAGTAGCGTGCCGCACAGGCGGCGCGCAAGGGACGTATGGTTCAAGGCAAGTCTCCGGATATAGGTATGCCGGTCCATGCTATGCGCAGGCGCCGTTGCCGATCCAATGACTTTTTACGCGAGAGCTATGTCGTAGAGGTTATATGGCGCTGGCCCAGGCTCCGGCTGCGGGACAGTTGCCGGGGCAGATGGGGGCTGTACCGATGCTTCACGCCGGATCGCCTGCAACAGCAGCTCGGCGCCCGGCGACAGCACGCTATCGCGCCTGCGGATAATGCCGAAAGGGTCCATGCGGCAGTCCAGCTCCAGCGGCAGGATCGCCAGCAGCCCCAGCTCCTGGTAGCGTCGCGCCACATCCTCCGACATGATGTTCAGCGCATCGCTCATTTGCAGCATGCTGGTGATCAGTACAATCTCGCTGGTGTCGACGACATCGCCCGGCGGCTCGAGGCCGGCGCTATGGAACAACTGGTCGAAGCGCTGGCGCAGGATGCTGCCCGGCGGCGGCGTAATCCAGGGCGCATCTACCAGCTCATGCAAAGCCAGTGCTCCGCGCCGGGCCAGTGGATGGTCTGCCCGAGCCACGATCACCACAGGCTCCGGCGCCAGTTCCTCGTACTGCAGTTCCCCGCAATCGTTAAAGCCGGTAAGGCGCGCCAGCAGGAAATCAAGCATGCCGCGCTGCAGTCGGTCCCGCAGTTCATTGCTGGATTCGATCTGCACGCCAATGCGGAGCTGCGGCACTTGCTGTTTGATGCGTGTAATGGCGCGCGGCAGCAAGCTCAATGCCGGCGTCATGATGCTGCCCACATTGACCTGCCCCGCCAGGCCGGCCTTGAGTGCCACGATATCGTCATGCGCGCGCGCCAGGCTGCTCAAGGCCATGCGCGCGTGGCGGATCATGCTCTCGCCATAAATGGTGGGCACCATGCCGCGCGGATGGCGTTCGAACAATGCGATGCCGAGCATGTCTTCCAGTTCCTTGAGCTGTTTGGACGCTGCCGGCTGCGTCATGCACAGCGCCTCGGCAGCGCGCAGGATATTTCCCGCATCGTCGATAGCAATCAACAGCAGGAGCTGGCGGGTCTTGAGCCGTGCGCGCAGGTACCAGTTCGGATTTGGAGCGGTCATTGCATTGCCTTTCGGGTCGATTGGCGTTTTTATCATGTTCAAATTGGTATCGGTGTCGCCAATTTGTCGATTGGATGCATATCGTGGCTCCCTTTAACTTAATCAGCACAATGCAGCTCGTGTTAGACTGCGCCGTCCAATTGCTAATTTTGTAATGATGAAGATCCAGCAAAAACTGCGCTCAGTCAAAACTGCCCTGTCCGAACGCCGCGAAGTGCGCAAGCGCCTGCGCGGCCCCGCCCAGCTGCGCTATGCCATCGCCGACTCCATCGGCATGCTCGATGCAGGAGCATGGAAAGAGCTCACGGCCCAAGCGGGCTTCTTCCTGTCCTATGATTACCTGCGGTCGCTCGAGACCGTGCTGCCGACCAACCTCGATCCGCGCTATGCGCTGATATATGAGGACGACCAGCCGGTTGCCGCACTTTATATGCAGCTGGCCGACATCAAACTGGCCCAGGCCAGCAAGACTTCCTTTGGTTCGCTGGGCGAAAGCCTGGGCCAGCGCGTGCTCACCTGCGGCAACCTGCTGACCTTTGGCCAGCACGGCATCGCCATCGCCCCCGGCGTCGATCCTGAACTGGCGTGGCATGGCGTGGCGGAAGTGCTGTACCGCGTACGCCAGGCCGAGAAGCTGGCCGGTTCGGCCAACTTCGTCATGATCAAGGACTTGCACGGCCCGCAGGCGGAGGATGCTGCCTTCCTCAAGAACCTCAGCTACCGCTTCGTGGAGACCGAGCCGAACATGGTGCTGGCCCTCGGCGAGGACTGGAAAAGCTACGACGACTACCTGGCCAGCCTGGCCTCGAAGTACCGCGCCAACGTCCGCAACGGCATCCTGAAGCCGATCGAGGCCGGGCAATGCACGGTGGAGCACTTCACCGACATGGCGGCAATGAAGGACGAGATTCATGCCTTGTACAAGGCAGTGCAGGTAAATGCCGGCTTCCGCCCCTTCGAACTGCTGCCGGACTACTTCCCGGTGCTGCAGGAAGCGGCAGGGGAGCGCTTCCGTTGCAGCGTGGTCAAGCGCGAAGGCAAGATGCTGGGCTTCCTGGTCACCATCGCCGACGGCGAGACTGCCATCGCCTTCCACATCGGCTTCGACCGCGCCGCCGCCGCCGACCTGCCGATTTACCTGCGCCTGCTGCACGCCGGCATCGCCGACGCCATTGGCCTGGGCTGCAAGCGCGTTTCCTTCGGCCGCACCGCGCTGGAACCGAAAGCGGCGCTGGGCGCACGTCCGGAAACGTTCGGCGTATTGATCCGCCACCGCCAGCCTTTGATGAACAAGGTGATCAAGCATCTTCTGTTGAATATTGACCACGATGATGCCCCCGATCGCAGCCCGTTCAAGAAGGCTGAAGGCAAGGCCGCGTAACATCTGGTTACTTACGCGCTGCTAGGCGCGCGCCTCTAATCTGCTGAGCTCGGTTATCATGTCGACCTTTTGCATAGTCGGCAGCAGATGTAATGAAGTATGGCGTGATCAATTTGTTAAAGGCTGTTGCAGCACAACTAATTGTGCTGCATCACCTGGCGTTTTACGGGCCGATGGCGGACCACGTGCGCCTTATCCTGCCAGACCTGATCGACTGGCTGGCAGGCAGCGCTCGCATTGCCGTACAAGTGTTCCTGGTGGTGGGCGGCTTCCTGGCCGCCAAATCGCTGGCGCCCAGCGCGCAGCCGGTAATGGTCGATCCGCTGGGCGCTGTGTGGCGCCGCTACGCCAAGCTGGCGCCACCTTTCATCGCCGCGACCCTGATCGCTGCGGCGGCATCCATGTTTGCAGCCCAGTGGATGGACCACCATTCCATTTCCGCCCCGGCGACTGTCAGCCAGCTCGCAGCGCATGCAGTGCTGGCGCATGGTGTGCTCGGTTTCCCGTCGCTGTCGGCGGGCGCCTGGTACGTCGCCATCGATTTCCAGTTATATGCCATGGTCGTGGCCATCCTGTGGCTGGCCGCCCGCATCAGCGGCCCGGTGCGCCGTGCATGGCTGGTGCCAAGCCTGGTCGCTATCGGCAGCGTGCTATCGCTGCTGCACTTCAACCTGGACCCGGATTGGGATAACTGGGGGCCTTATTTCTTCGGCAGCTATAGCCTGGGCCTGGCCGCATGGTGGGCCGGCGATCCGCGCCGCAAGACGCGTGGCGCAGTCCTGGTGCAGGCTGCGATATTCCTGCCGGCCTTGCTGGCGCTGGCCGTGAACTTCCGCAGCCGCCTGGCGCTGGCCATCATGGTGGCGTGTGCACTGGTGATCTTCGGCCGCATGCAGTTCAGTGGGGAAGGCCGCCTGCTGGCCGTCGTCAATTTGCTGGCTCGTACTTCTTACTCGGTATTCCTGATCCACTTCCCGGTTTGCCTGATGGTGAACGCAGCCTTCACCCGCTTCGTTCCTGCCGATCCGGTGCTGCAGGGCGTCGGCATGCTGGCCGCCTGGGGTGCCAGCCTGGCTGCCGGTGCAGCTTTCCATCGCTGGATCGAAGTGCCGCTGGGACGCTTGCTGCAGTCTTCTTCCGCTACAGCAAGCGGCACCCAGCGCGCCTAACAACGCGACGACCAAGCATCAAAAAAACAACTTCAGGCGCAGGCCGGCGCTGCATTAATGATTACATATCTTGCTGATATGATATCATCTCGGCATTGCCTCTCGGAAATTTAGTGAAGGGGTGTTTTTCTTTTGCGCTGGAGTTTTCAAGTTGAAGATTGTTCGAAAGTCATTGGGCGTCGCCCTGGTTGCGTTAACCGGATTCGCAAGCAGTACCGGATGGGCCGCGGACAATCCGCCAGCCGCGCCGATCAGCGTTTCGTCGTTGGGAGTCAAGAAAACTACCCAGTTCAAAATCTGGAGATCCAATATTGAGCACACCTCTTCAATTGGCACTTGGGGACGTGGACTGTTCTGCTCGGACAAGTCAGATATCTATTACAACAAGAATATCGACAATTACAATGTAGCGCAGTTTTCCAAAGCCTTTTCCGAACGGCTGGCTACCCTTGGCTATCCGAAGTACGAAGGCGAAGAATCGGCGTTTGCCGACAAGCTTGGGGATGAACCGGACTTCAAGGCCGGCTTTACTTTGCTGGCGATGAACTACGAAGGCTGTGGCGAGCCCAAAGATATGCATGGCAAGGGCACCATCAAGCTGAAGGTGGAACTGTTCTCGTCGAAGACAAAGAAGGTGGCTTACAGCGCCACCCTGAACGGCAGCTATGCAACTGAAAATTCCACCAAGATGGAAGCGTTCGACGCAGCGCTCTTCACAAACGCGTTGAATGGAATGTTCTCCGATCCAAAGTTTGTCGACCTTTTCCGTGAAGGTGGCGAGGCGGTTTCGGCTTCGTTCAATGAAAAGATCGATGTCGCAAATGGCGCCAGGATTCCGGAAGGCATGGGCAAAAGCTCGAAAGAACTGCTGAATCTCGTGGTCACGGTGGATGCCAGTCTTGGCAGCGGTTCTGGCTTCTTTGTCGGGAATGGCGGTTACATCCTGACCAATTACCATGTGGTCGGCGAGGCCAAGTATGTCAAGGTCAAGTTCGCAGGCGGTATTTCGACGGTCGGGGAAGTGGTGCGACGCGACCCGGTGCGTGACGTGGCCTTGATCAAGACCAGCGTGGAACCCGGACGCAGCATTTCCATTCGCCGCGGCCCGATTAAGGTCGGTGAGGAAGTGTATGCAATTGGCTCGCCATTTGGCGACCAGTTGAGCGGCACGACCACGCGCGGCATCATCAGCGCCGACCGCATCATGGAAGACCTGCGCTTCATTCAGAGCGACGTTTCGATCAATCCTGGCAACAGCGGTGGGCCGCTGGTAGACGCCGCGGGCGACGTGCTGGCAATTGCCGTACTGAAGAAAGAAAACGCTGCCGGCATCGGCATGTTCATTCCGATCACCGAGGCATTGGAAAAACTGGGCCTGAATTTGAAGTAAGTGCCGCCCTCATGGTCCAGGACCGCAATGGTCCTGGACCGGCTCTTTTCGGCTAGGCATCGCGTCATGCCTGGTATATCGTGTAAGAAGAGCAGGGAGGGCATATGTGGCGTCGGCGTGCACCCGGAGTCCTGTCGCGCAAATGGCTTTGGCTGGCCATGGCCATGAGCTGCGCTGCGAGCGCGCAGGAGCCGGCCATGCAGGAAGTTCACGTTGGCATGGGTTTGCCCAAGCCGCCTTACGTCATGGAGTCAGGCACCGCGGGACTGGACTATGACATCGCCAGGCAAGCCTTGGCTTCCGGCGGTTACAAGCTGGTGGGACACATGCTGCCGCAAACCCGGGCGCTGGCGATGCTGCGCGCCGGCCAGCTCGATGGGCTGTTGTCGATCAGTGAAGGGATTGGCGGCCAGGATTATTTCACGGACAACTACATCGTCTACCAGAACGTCGCCACCACGCTCACCCGCCGCAACCTGAAGATTCAGCAAATAGAGGACCTGGCCAACTACTCAGTGGCGGCGTTCCAGAATGCCAGCATGGTGCTGGGAGACCGCTTTAGCATGGTGACCAGCGGCCACTCGGATTACAGGGAAGTGCCTGCCCAGATCACGCAGAACAAACTTCTTTTCACGGGCAGGGTAGACGTAGTGGTGGGGGACCGCCTGATCTTCCGCTATTTCACCGAAAAACTGGAACCTCAAATTAACGCCAGCCAGGCGGTGACCTTCCACAGGATTTTCCCCGAAAGCCCGCGCAGGGCAGTGTTTCGCGATGCCCGCGTGCGCGATGCCTTCAACACTGGCCTGAAGAACATCCATGCCAATGGTGTTTACGATGCGCTCATGAAGCAGTACCTTGGCCCGCGGCCCTGACCCTAGCGAGCATGTGGCCAAGGATTTGTCCGGGTGTTGCGGTCCTGGCGGCGGCCTTCCTCGTTTGGGAAGACAAAATACGAGCGGAGAATCAGGCCAAGTGTCCAGCTGGCCACTTCCCGCGATTTCTGGGCGGGCAGCCGGTACGCTTTTTCGTAATACTCGGCCAGTGATTGTTCTGCATCTGGATAAGTTTTCCTTATTTCGTCATACAGCCGGCGGCGCGCTCGATTTGTATCAGCCCACTGTTCAAGGCCTTTATCGACTTCACTACGGGAGTTATATGCATCGGTGTCGGCGAGCGCCCATGGGCGAAGCGCCGCGTTGGCCAAGAGGTGTTGGGCCGCAATTCTTATGCCGGCCGTTGGTTGCAGCGTACCTTCATTATTGCCGGGGCCGAGGACCTCATCCAATCTTCGGGTAAATGCCAGCAACTGCTTGGGCAACAAATCAGCAGGATTTTCGGCGCCAGGGTGAAAGGAGATCGTGCAGACTGGACGTCCCTCTTTAGCTGTGTACACGTTCCAGTCTCCAAGGGCGATAGCAGGATGGCCAACGTCAATGAACCATTTCGTGCCTTGTTTGTCGCGCTGGAAGACCAGCGGTGGACGCCATGCCTGTGCGATGATTGGTTTTTCCAGGGAACTTGCCTTCTGCGCGGCGGGATCGAGGAGGTAGAGGTCGTAGGTATTTCCCTGCCAGCTCATAGGCATGTCTTGCACGACAATTCGATGTCCTTCGCTTGGCTTGGCAGCCCAGTAGATGGCGCCTGAACCGCGCGGCAGCTTTTCAAATTCGGGCGAATTGGTAAGGGCATCACCGCCGGAGATATCGAGGTCAAATGCGCCAAGGATCAAGCGGCTCTCCATTCCTTTCGGGACCGATAAAGGTGCGTAGAGGCGCGGAGCTGTGGACTCATACATCGCCTTGCCAAGCCGCATGGCGTCGATACACTCTGGTCGCGAAGGATCACCCGTGGCAACCGGAGAGGAAGCAAAGGCCGATGCAGCTTGCAGCAGAAGCCATGTAGAAATAGCCGCTCGCATAGTCATCTTCCTAGCGCAGGAAACCGTTCCGCCGGGCCATGCGCACCAGTGACGGCGGCGCACTGAGCCAAGTGGCGAACTTGGCGGCCAGTGCCTGCAAGGGCGCGCTTTCCAGGTGCGCCTGCATGGCGGCGGCATCGGAATAACGCTCGAACACGATGATACGGTTTTCGTTTTCAAGGTCCGTGAGCACCTCATATTGCAGCGTTCCGGGCTCGGTGCGCGAACAGGCCACCATGTGATCCAGCGCAGCAAGCAGGTCTGGGCGGAATTGAGGATGGGCGTCAAGCGTGGCAAGCAGGTACATGGATGCTCCGTGAGTGGATCGAGCCCGTAGCTTACGCGATCGGCCTTGACGGCGGATTGTAGAAATGGGACTTTTCACGCATCCCCGTGACAATCGTATGCGGTGTGCTGCCTGTCAATGTGCGCACTTCGTGGATGAAGTGCGGCTGGTCGAAATAGCCCATGCGCAAAGCGGCATCGAGCGCAGGCAGGTCCGGCGAGAGCGCCAGCAGGCGCAACGTATGGCCGAGGCGTGCGATGCGGGCAAATTGCTTGGGACCGAGGCCGTAGGTATCAGTGAACTTGCGCTGGAAGTGACGGCGCGTCCAGCCCGATTGCCGGGCCAGGGCTTCAATGCTGGTGCCCGGCGCGTAATACAGTTGGTCGAGCAGGGCGTCGAGCCCGCGTCCGCTGCGATCCTCATGCAGCCCCAGGCGCGCGAGGAAGAATTGATCGAGCGCAGCGGCTCGCGCGGCCGGGCCGTCGGCCTGTGCGAGCTGGTCGGACAGGCGTTCGGTGCTGTCTCCCCACACTGCATGAGCAGGCAAATGCTGGTCGTGGAAGTGGGCCAGCGGCCGGCCGCAGAAATGCCGCAGGCTACCGCCGCGAAAGCGCACGGCGACGAACCCGAGCGCTCCATTTCCGTCGATCGCGATGGCGCGCGTGCGCAGGCAAAGGAGGACCGCCCGCGGCGAAACCTGGCCATCAATAAGATAGGGCGAGCGGTAATGGAAGACGCATTCCGAACCAGTTCCTGGCGGAAGCCGGGGCGGGAGCGGATGATCGCCCTCCCAGCCCCAATAGCGGTCGATATAGGCACGCAGTTGCGTTGTCGGGCGAAGATGCCAGCTTTGTCGGTGCATGCTGGCGATGTTACCCGATTTCTGCCGACTGCTTAGCTTCCGATGGTCAGCGTCAAAGCAGTGGCGCTGTAATTTGGCGTGACGTTCGCAAAGCCATCTACCGAGATGGTACTGAACTTGCCCTTCAAGCTGGCGGCTGTGATGACGGTCAGCACGTCGCCGGCTTTAGGCTTGTAGCCGTTGGCGAACTTCACGCTTAGCGTGCCGCCGGCAATGGTGGCAGTGGATGCCACCGAGAGGCTGCCCTGGCTGCCGGCAGCGGCGCCGCCGATGTCCAGTTCCAGCGTGGTGCTGCCGCTTAGCTGGGTATATTTGCCGGCCAGCTTCAGCGCGGTTGGTGCATTGGCCACCAGCGTACCTCCGCTCACGTAAACATCACCGGTGCCGAAGGCAGAGGCGGAGTCGCCTTGCAGCGTGCCTGCGGTCAGCTCCGTGCCGCCGCTCCAGGTGTTTGCCCCGGCCAGCTTCAGCGCGCCACTGCACTGTTTGACCAGCTTGCCGTTGCCGCTGATGTCATTACGCCAGCGGTCCGCCGCATTGAAGCCGCCTTTGCTGGTATCCATCACGATGACCACGTTGCCGTTGAATGCGCCGTAGCCGTCGGCCGCGGCAAACAGGTTGATCCGGCCCCAGCCCTCCGCATCATCCATCACCGGATAACCCGAGGGCAGGGCAGTCGTTCTCAGGACGACGCGGCGCTGCGCGTCGCTCAGGTAAGGCTGGCGCGTCTCCAGCAGCACTTCGGCGCCTTTCGGCACAGGTGCTGCTGCATTGGTCGCTGCGATTGGTGCGAAGCCGTAGGTGAGGCGGCGCAGGTAGTTGGCCTTGTTGGCCGTGTAGTCGGCGAAGCGGTCATTGGCCAGGGTGCCGGACTGCGCGAACGCCGCGAAGGTGTCGGCGTTGGTGCCGGTGGCCGCCATCAATGTGGCGTGCGCCTGGGCGACGGCAGCAGCTTTCTTGGACGCGTTCGCAGGATCCGCCAGGTTGGCTGCGGCGCTGGCCTGGCCGAGGATACGGCCGCTCAAGACGTCCAGCGGAGAGTGCATGCCGGCCAGGATGCGGGATTCACCCAACTCGAGGCCGCGGCTGATCATTTCCTGGAAACGCTCAGGCACCGCATACGCCATGGCGACCGCATCGCGCACCGCTTCAGCGGAGTGACCGCTGGTGAAACCGCCGTCGGTACTCGGGGTGCTGCTCTTGGCCGGTACCAGCGTTGGCAGCACTTGCACGCTGCTGCTCCAGCGGTAGGGGCGGGCGTATTTGTAGAAGCGCTTGGCCGGTTCGGTAGACGCGTTATTGCCGACCAGGTTGACCAGGTCGACCACGCTGCCGAAACTGGCATTCGCGCTACCGCCAACGCCGGTGTTATTGCCGGTGTCGTTATACAGCTTGCTGGTGGCATCGCTGGCTACGGAAGTGATGCTGGTGACCTGCTGGGCGGCGCTACGCCAGGCGTTTGCCAGCGGGCCCATGCCGTCGGTAACGCTATAACCTTTGCCGCGACGGTCATCCAGGTAGGCCTGCACCGCTTGCTCCGCCGTGCGGCTCGCGGTGGCTTTGACGACATAATCGATATTCGCCTGGTGGACCGTGGCGTTGACCACCTTGCCGTCCGGTGTGCCGTCGTTCGGCACGCCGCTCCAGGTTGATGGGACCACGGCCGGGAAGCCATCAACTGCGGGCGCGCTGACGCCGGCGTCGACGATCTCGGTCAGCGGCTTCCATATCTCGAGGAAGCCGCCGAGGACGCGCACGCCGGCATTGGTGGACAGCGTCGCGTAGCGCGCGTCGCCGCGCTGGTTGGTGGCGGCGGTGTCGATAAAGGCGGTGACGGCGGGGAGAGCCACGACTTCCGCTGGGCCCTGGTCGGCTGGCGCTGCCGGGATTACCAGCGGTTCGTCGGAGGAGCCGCCACCGCAGGCGCTCAAGGCCAGTGCAATACTCAGGGCCAGGAGGTTGCGACGCGTTGAAAGCATTTGCATGTTGGTTGCCGTGCGAGAGTTGAAAACGCATCACGGTAAAGAACGCTTATGACACAACCATTACGCAAGGCGGGGTGCTGAAAATGTCATCGCTTGATATCGAAAACGATATTGGTAAGAGGTCCTCTCAATATGCGGCTAATGCGGCTGCATTTCATGCCGCGAAATCAGTTCGACAATCCAATCAATGAATACGCGAAGCGGCCTGCGAATATAGCGGTTCGATGGGTAGGCCACATGAAGCGGCATCGGATCGATGCGCCAGTCAGCGAAAAGCGGGACGAGCGCGCCGCTGGCAACGTGTGCCTTGGCCATGTATTGAGGCAGCCAAAGCACGCCAAGCCCGGCCAGCCCGGCGGTCAGGTAAGCATTGCCATCATCGATCGCCAGAAAGTACCGGCCGCCGACCTTGGCACGCTCGCCTGACTTTTCCATCGTATATGGCAGGCCGTTGGCCCAGCGGTAATGGACGATACGGTGGCTGGCACCATGCAGATCGTCGGGGTGCAGCGGCGTTCCGGCCTGGCCCAGGTAGGAGGGCGCAGCGTACACACCCAATTGCAGGTCGGCGATGCGTCGCGCAACGAGCGATCCATCTGCAATCTCGCCACCACGCACCACGCAATCGACGTTCTCGCCAATCAGGTCGACCTTGCGGTCGCTGGCGCCGATATCAAGCTGGATTTCCGGATAGCGAGCGTGGAATTCAGGCAGCGCAGGCACCAGGATGATGTTTGCAAATGGACTTGGAACGTCAACGCGCAGCAGTCCGCGTGGCGCGTTGGATTCGCTGAAGGTATTGTTTTCGATGTCTTCCAGCTCGGCTAAAAGGCGCACCACGCGTTCGTAGTAAGCAGCGCCGGCCGTCGTCAGGTTCACCTTGCGCGTCGTCCTGTTGAGCAGTTTGGTGCGCAGGTCGGCTTCCAGTTGCTGCACCAATTGCGTGACCGAGGTTTTGCTCACATGCAGCGTTTCGGCTGCCTTGGTAAAGCTGCCAGCCTCAACAACTCGGACGAACGTCCGCATGCCTTCCAGTTTGTCCATCTCACAGTCCTAGGATAGTTTGATATTTCCAAACAGTGTAGCAGCCGTTTTACGGTTTATCAGAATGATCGGCGGGGCTATAGTGCCAGCACTAACCAGCACAAGGAGCAAACAATGAATGCACGTGAATCCATTTTCCCTGCAGGGCGGCACGAACTGTACGCAGCGCACAAGTATTCGGCCGCGATCCGTTCAGGGGATTTGCTATTCGTATCTGGCCAGGTTGGCAGTCAAGCAGATGGTGTGCCGGAACCTGAATTCGCAGCCCAGGTGCGGCTGGCGCTTGAGAATCTGAAAGCGACGTTGAAGGCGGCCGGATGCGGGCTGGAGGACATCATTGATGTGACGACTTTTCACACCGATCCGCAAAAACAGTTCGATACGGTTCTGGCGGTTAAGGACGAATACTTTCCAACCCCGCCGTATCCGAACTGGACTGCCGTCGGTGTCCACTGGCTGGCAGGGTTTGACTTTGAGATCAAAGTCATTGCCCGGATTCCCAACTGATCGCCGTTACCACTTAGGCACTGGATGGAAGTTGGACTTGTTCCATTCTTCGAAACTCGCAGGAAGGTCGGGTGGTCCCTCCGTCTTTGGTATGACGGCCAACTCCTGTTTGTCGAGGGGCTCGTGTGTGTATCCGTCCAGTTTTGTCACGGTACCCTCGATTTGCTCCTTGCCGATTTTGCCGGAGAATGTCAGCAGGACTCGTGACTCGCGCTCTTTGTCGCCCACGAACTCACTGCCGTCCGAATACTTTGCCTTGAACGAGATGGTCTTTTGTTCTTCGTTGTAGACCGCGTCATAGATGGACGCCTGGGATGGTTCCAAAGAGCCGTTGGCTACTGCTATTTCGCCAAAGACGACATTGCCTTGCTTGTACAAATCCAGGCTATAACCGGATTTAGCATGGGGCTCTTCAGTGTCACTGTATTCGATGCTGAAGTAGGTCCCGATCAGCTTAACCGGGCCGGCAGGAATGCTTGCCGGTTGTGGCTTTGCGGCGAGCGGAGGCTGGGGCACTGTAGTGCCAGAATCAAGTTGGCCGGCGGTTGTATAGCTGTAGATGCCGGCCGCCAGTGCAGCAAGCACGATGCCGGTTGCGGCGACGATTGTGAAGGATTTTTTCATTGCTGAGCTTCGGAGCTTTGGGCTCTCATCCGAAAATGAGCCCGAATCTTAGCAGATCAATCACATTGAAAATACAACAAAAATCACAGGAGTGACGTGGAGGAGGGAGGGCATCCGTGCAGCAGAAACAAAAAAGCCCACGAACCGAAATTCGTGGGCTTTCCTGCGTATCTTGGTAGGCCGTGCGGGGCTCGAACCTGCGACCAACGGATTAAAAGTCCGCTGCTCTACCAACTGAGCTAACGACCCAAGGTTCTAATTTCGAATGGTAGGCCGTGCGGGGCTCGAACCTGCGACCAACGGATTAAAAGTCCGCTGCTCTACCAACTGAGCTAACGACCCGTCGAAAGAAGAAGCGAGATTATAGGCTGGGTCGGCCCAGCTGTCAAATGCTCGCCAACACTTTTTACCTGATGGACTTCAGGCGGTCCTTGGCGGTAGCCGCCGCTGGCGTGCCCGGGTAATTCTTGATCAGGTCTTGCAATGTCTTTTTGGCATTGTTGACTGCCTTGAGCTCGGTCTGGCAGCTGGCGATGTTCAGCATGGCGTCAGCGGCCTTCGGGCTGTCCGGCCAGGTTTTCACGACCACCTGCTGCGCGGAGATGGCGTTCTTGCAGTCGCCCTGGGCGTAATAGGCGTTGCCCAGCCAGTATTGGGCGTTAGGGGCGTACGCCGAGGCGCCGAAACGCTTCACGAAGTCGCCCAGTGCATTGGCCGCACCTTTGTAGTCGCCGCCTTTGAACTGCGCCATCGCGTTGTCGTAGGCGTTCTGTTCGTCCATATTGACCGAGGAGGTCTGGCCGTCGATGGTCACCTGGCGCGGCTCCAGCTTCTTCATGCGCGCGTCGAGGTCGGTGTAGAAGTCTTTCTGGCGCTTCTGGGCGACCTGGATTTCGTTCAGCAGGATTTCGGTCTGGCCGCGCAGGCGCGCTACTTCTTCGCGCAACTGGTCCTGCTGCGAGATCATATCCAGCGTGGTGTTCTTGTCGGTCTTGGTGTCGATCAGGTTCTTCAGGTCCGCTTCCAGCTTGGCGACCTTGGACTTGAGATCCATGATGGCTTTGCGCGCTTCGTCGTCGTCGAACAGGCCGGCCGATGCGGTCAGGGGCAGGGTGGCAGCGAACAGGGCTGCCATCAGGGCAGACTTAGTGAATTTCATTTTTCTTCCTTGCACAAAAAAAGAAATGGGGCAGGGCGCAGTATAAACTGCGCGCTGCCCCTTGTGCGGCATTGTTAAGCTAGCGAATTACTTAGCTTTGTAAACGATGTCAGCACGGCGGTTCTGCGACCATGCTTCTTCGTTGTGGCCTTCAGCCTTAGGCTTTTCTTCGCCCAGGGACACGGCTTCCATGCGGCCTTCTGCCACGCCCAGAGCTGCCATCGACTTGCGCACAGCTTCAGCACGCTTCTGGCCCAGGGCCAGGTTGTACTCGGAGCCGCCGCGTTCGTCGGTGTTACCCTGGATCAGGATGGTGCGCTGGTTCTTGCCCAGGTATGCAGCGTGGTTCGACACCACTTCTTTGCCGTCTTCACGCACAACGTAGCTGTCGAAGTCGAAGTACACGGAACGGTTGGCCAGCTTGCCGCCTGGGATGTCCAGCTCGTCAACTTCAGCTTTCACTGGCTCGACAGCGCGGGTGTCAGCCTGCTTGACTGGCTCGGCTGGCTTCTCAACCACTTCAACTGGCTTCTGTGGTGCTGGTGGGGTGGAGCAAGCTGCCAGCAGGGCTGCGGTGCTGAGGATGAAGGCTACGTGTTTTACGTTACGCATTTTTATTTCTCCTGGTCGTTAAAGGTGCTACTTCTCGTTTACTTCTTTTACTTCTTCACTTCATGAAAGGGCCCCAAGTGGGTTCCTTGATATTGCCCGCCTGAATACTCAAGCGTTGCTTAACCCGGCCGTCTGTCGACGCCACTGCCAGCGAGCGGCGGCCGCCGTTCTGAGTGGCGTACAGGATGTACTTGCCATTCGGAGCGAAACTTGGCGAATCGTCGCTGGTGGTATCGGACAGGCGTTGCTCTTGGCGGGATTCCAGGTCCAGTACGAACAACTGGAAGGCGCCGCCTTCGCGCCGCGAAATATAAGCCAGCGTCTTGCCGTCAGCGGAAATGCGCGGGCTGATATTGTACGAGCTGCCGAACGTCACGCGCTGCGGTTCGCCGCCGTTGACGCTCATGCGATAAATCTGCGGACCGCCGCTGCGGTCGCTGGTGAAATAGATCGACTGGCCATCGGCGCTGAACTGGGGTTCGGTGTCGATGGTGCTGCCATTGGTCAGGCGGCGGATGCCGCTGCCGTCGGCATTGACGATGTAGATCTGGGTATTGCCGGGCTTGGACAGTGCCACGGCCAGGCGCTTGCCGTCCGGCGACCAGGCCGGTGCCGAGTTGTTGCCCTTTTCGTTGGCGACCACGGTGCGCTGGCGGGTGACCAGGTTCTGCACATAGACCACAGGCTTGCGCTGTTCAAACGAAACATAGGCAACCTTGGTGCCATCCGGCGACCACGATGGCGAAATGATTGGCTCGGTCGAAGTCAGGGCAGGGATCACGTTCTCGCCGTCGGCGTCCGCCACTTCCAGGCGGTACTGGCGGCCTTGCTGCACCACGTAGGCGATACGGGTCGAGAACACGCCTTTGATGCCGGTCAGCTTTTCATACACGTCGTCGGCGATCTTGTGCGCGGCCAGGCGGCCGTACTGGTTCGGCATCGGGGCGCGGAAGCCGGACAGGTCGTTGCCCTGCACGGTCGACATCAGGCGGTACTGCACCTCGAACTGGCCGCCGCCGAGTTGCTGCACGGAGCAGGCCACCAGCGCGTCGGCGCCGCGTGCCTTGTAGCTGGTCGCTTCAACCTGCATCAGGTTGGTGGTTGGCGAAGCGTCGATGATCTTGAACATGCCGCTGCGGGTCAGGTCGGCTTTGACGATTTCCGAGATCTGGGCCGGGGCCGAGGCTTCGCCGGCGCATGGGCCGACTGCTACCGGGATCTGGTTGCTGCCGACGCCGGAAATTTCGACGCGCAGTTGCGCCTGGGCCGACAGCGCAAATGCTGTGCCGGCCACTACGAACATCAATTTAGCTTTGTTCATCAAGGTACGTCCTTCAAATTGAACACGAGTTCAAGCTCGCGCGCCACCGTGCCGTCATCGCGTTTCGGCAGGGGCGAGGCCTTATAAATCGCATTCTCCACCGCAGTGTCATACGCAGCTACACCGCTGCTTTTCGTTTTTTTCACGGACATGACTTCGCCGCTAGGAAGCTGGCTGACCATGAACCTTGCTTCGATATCCTGCTTGGCGCCAGGATAGTCGATGCGGCCCATGATCTTGGTACGCAGCTTTGCGACATAGCCCTTGTCCAGGTTAGGCGCGGTTGAACGCGCCGCCGTTCCGGTGGAGCCTGCAGCTGCCGAGCCCATGATGCGCTGCATTTCTGCGGCACGGGCTTTGGCAGCTTTTTCCTTCTCTTTCAGTTCCGCCAGTTTCTTGGCTTTATCTTTTTCCAGCTTGTCCAGCTTGTCTTGCTTTTCTTGTTCAGCGGCCAGTCGCTTCTTCTCGTCTTCCAGCTTTTTCTTCTGCTCGGCGATTTTCTGCTCGAGTTCTTTCTTTTCTTTCTCTTTCTTCTTCTGCAGCGCGATCTCAGGATCGGGCTGCACCGGCTTCACCACTTCCGGAGGCGGAGTCGGCGTAGGCTCAGGCTCGCGGGCAGGCGGCTCCGGCTCAGGCTGCGGCTCCGGTTCAGGTGCTTGCGGCGCGGCCATCTGCGTCGTCATGTCCCAGATTTCGGCATCCACGCCGACCGGGTCATTGTTCCACCGAATGCCAACCCACAAGAACGCAAACAGCACGCAGTGCATCGCCAGCGCGAGCGCAAACGCGCGCGTGCCGCCGTGCCGCTTCGGCACACGGTACGGTCCGCCTGCATTTGCCATCGTCATTGCCATGCCTTACTTCGTTGCCAAGCCAACGCGGTTAATCCCCATCTTCTTCGCTTCGGAAATCAATTGGATCACATCGTCGTACTTGCTTTCCTTGTCGCCGGCGATCAGCACCGGGTACTCGGGATATTTCTCATGCAGGGTGCGCAGCTTGCGCACCAGTGCGTCGCGGTTCGGTTCGGTTTCCGGCGCCTCGGCCGACTTGCCGGCGATGCCGATCATCAGCGAGCCGTTCGGCTTCACCTGCACCTGGATATAGGCATCCGGTGGTCGCGACGCTTTTTCAGCGTGCGGCAGGTCGATCGACTGCGGGTTGTTCGAGGTCGGCATCACCATGAAGATGATCAGCAGGCAGAGCATCACGTCGATATAAGGCACGACGTTGATCTCGGACTTCAGCTTGCGGCCGCCGCGGCTGCCGCGCATGCTGCTGGAGAAGGAAGAAGCCATCTTCAGTTTCGCCTTTTAACGGGACTGGCGCTGCAGGATGTTCGAGAATTCTTCAACGAAGCTCTCGAAGCGGATCGCCAGGCGGTCAATATCGTGCGAGAAGCGGTTGTACGCCACCACGGCCGGAATTGCTGCGAACAGGCCGATAGCAGTCGCGATCAGCGCTTCGGCAATGCCGGGCGCCACAGCCGACAGCGTTGCCTGCTGCACATTGGCCAGGCCGCGGAAGGCGTTCATGATGCCCCACACGGTACCGAGCAGGCCGATGTAAGGGGATACGGAGCCGACCGAAGCCAGGAAGGCCAGGTGCGCTTCCAGTGCATCCATCTCGCGCTGGAAAGCGGCGCGCATGGCGCGGCGGGCGCCATCCAGCACGTCGCCCATATTCATGTCGCGGCTCGAAGCGGCGGCTTGCTTACCCTTGATGAATTCACCCATGCCGGCTTCGAAGATGCGGGCCAGGGCGCCGCTGTTGGCGCGATTGCTGCCGGCGCTGGCGTGCAGGGCGTGCAGGTTGCCGCCGGCCCAGAAAGTCTTCTCGAATTCGACGGTCTGCTTGCGTGCGCCGCGCACGTCAAACAGCTTCTTGAAAATATAGGTCCAGCTGATGATGGAAACCGCAAGCAGCAGCGCCATGATCAACTGAACGATCAGGTGTGCGTTGGTGATGAGGGCGATGAAGGAAAGGTCTTGGGTGACGTTCATTGTTTCTCAATCTAATTATTATGCGCGCATGCGGGCCGCAACGGCATCGGGCACGGCGCGTGGGCGCAGGGCCGAGTCGACGCAGCCTACTTTAACGTGGGCAGTATTTAAGAGGCGGTCGCCGCACCACGCCTCCTGTACAAACTGGATCGAAGCGCGGCCCAGTTTATCAATACGAAGCGTCAATTTTATTACATCGTCCAGACGTGCCGGCGCGTGGTAGTCTGCGCTGACATTTTTGACAACAAACATGGCGTCGTGCTCGCGCAGGAGGCTGTCCTGGTTAACGCCGAGGGAGCGCAACCACTCGGTGCGCGCGCGCTCGAAGAACTTCAGATAGTTCGCGTAATAGACAATTCCGCCGGCGTCCGTGTCTTCGTAATAGACGCGAACCTCCCAGGTGAACTCAGACGACATAGATAGAAGAGCTACTAAGTGAGAATCGGCAACATTTTACGCCAAATGAATCGGCGCCAACGTATTTTGCACAATCTCGTAACAATTGCTTACGGTTTTCCCTTATATGGGGCGGCATTTTAGCCGCGTTTGATCGCGAATGGCGAGAATCCTTGGCAGGTTGGCATCAATTCGATGGAATTTACATTAATGTGTTGCGGCAATGTTGCAATCCAGAAAGCTGTGTTGGCGATATCGTCGGCGGTCAGCGGGGTGGTGCCTTCATAGACCTTGGCTGCGGCAGCGTCGTCTTTCAGGCGCACATTGGAAAATTCGGTGCCGCCGCACAGGCCGGGCGCGATATTGGTAGCGCGCACACCGGTGCCGATCAGGTCGGCGCGCAGGTTCAGGGTGAACTGTTCGACGAAGGCCTTGGTGGCGCCGTAGACATTGCCGCCTGGATAAGGGTAGGCGCCGGCCACCGAGCCGAGGTTGATGATGGTGCCGCGGCCGCGCTCGACCATGCCTGGGAGCAGGGCCCGGGTGATGGTGACCAGGCCGGTGCAGTTGGTGGCGATCATGGTTTCCCAGTCTTCCAGGTCGGCTTCGTGGGCGCCTTTGATGCCGAGGGCGAGGCCGGCGTTATTAATCAGGACGTCGATTTCTTTCCAGTCGGCGGGCAGGGAGGCCAGGGCGGCGTGGATCGCGCCTTTGTCGGTAACGTCGAGCTTGACCGGCAGCAGATTGGGGCCGAGTTCGGCGGCCAGGGCTTCCAGGCGCTCGGCGCGGCGGCCGGCGGCGATGACCTTGTGGCCGTTTTTGACGAATACACGCGCCATCGCGGCGCCAAAACCAGCGGTTGCGCCGGTAACTAACACGATCATGGTCGAACTCCCAATATTAACTTGGGGGATTCTAACGCCAAACCGGTAAGGCGGGGTCAGTCCCGCAGGGTCTGACCCCCTGTGCACAGAAGGTGCCTGACCCTGCGGGTCAGGCACCGGTTTACCGGTTTTAGGCCGAATAACCCGCGAAATCAGCCGAATCCGGCCAAACGATTGCCGGAATTTGCCACTTAAATTACAATCTTGGCTCCATTACCGTCTCACGTAACTGGCGAAAAACCAGCTGGCGCTTGCGCTGCTGGTGAGAGGTGGGCAACCACCGGGGAACGTGAGATCTCAAACAGCCGTTCGCCTGGGCAGCCACGATGGAAACGTGCGTTTCGGCTGCCCTGTCACTTTTGGCTCCCGATTCGATCCAATCTGCCTTAAAAAACTGGAGTAATTTCATGTTCGCAAAAGATCACACCCTCGCCAACGTTGACGCGGAGCTGTTTGCCGCTATCCAGAACGAGAACAAGCGCCAGCACGACCACATCGAGCTGATCGCCTCCGAGAACTACACTTCGCCAGCGGTAATGGAAGCCCAGGGCTCCCAGCTGACCAACAAGTACGCCGAAGGCTACCCAGGCAAGCGCTACTACGGTGGCTGCGAATACGTGGACGTGGTCGAGCAACTGGCCATCGACCGCGTGAAGCAGCTGTTCGGCGCCGAAGCCGCCAACGTGCAGCCTAACTCCGGTTCCCAGGCTAACCAGGGCGTGTTCTTCGCCGTGCTGAAACCAGGCGACACCATCATGGGCATGTCGCTGGCAGAAGGCGGCCACCTGACCCACGGCATGGCACTGAACATGTCCGGCAAATGGTTCAACGTCGTTTCCTACGGCCTGACCGCTGAAGAAGACATCGACTACGACGCAATGGAAGCCCTGGCTAAAGAACACAAGCCTAAGCTGATCATCGCCGGCGCATCGGCCTTCTCCAAGAAGATCGATTTCGAACGCTTCGCCAAAGTCGCCAAGGCCGTTGGCGCCTACTTCATGGTCGACATGGCCCACTACGCTGGCCTGATCGCCGCTGGCCTGTACCCGAACCCTGTTCCGCACGCTGACTTCGTGACCTCCACCACCCACAAGTCCCTGCGCGGCCCACGTGGCGGCATCATCCTGATGAAAGCCGAACACGAAAAGATCATCAACTCCGCGATCTTCCCAGGCATCCAGGGCGGCCCGCTGATGCACGTGATCGCCGGCAAGGCAGTCGCTTTCAAGGAAGCCCTGTCCCCTGAATTCAAGGCCTACCAGCAGCAAGTGGTGAAGAACGCCGACGTGCTGGCCAAGACCCTGATCAAGCGCGGCCTGCGCATCGTGTCCGGCGGCACCGAGTCGCACGTGTTCCTGGTCGACCTGCGCGCCAAGAACCTGACCGGCAAGGAAGCGGAAGCGATCCTGGGCCAGGCGCACATGACCTGCAACAAGAACGGCATCCCGAACGACCCGCAGAAGCCATTCGTGACCTCCGGCATTCGCCTGGGTTCGCCGGCCTTCACCACCCGCGGTTTCAAGGAAGCCGAAGCGGAACAAGTGGGCAACCTGATCGCCGACGTGCTGGATAACCCGCACGACGCAGCAACCATCGAGCGCGTGAAAGCCGCTGTGAAGGTGCTGGCTGATAAATTCCCTGTTTACGCCTAAGCAAGCGGTTGGTACTATCGAGGCGCCGGATCGAAAGGTCCGGCGCTTTTTCATTCAATAATAAGAGACGCCACATCCATGAAATGCCCGTTCTGCCAGCACGATGATATCCAGGTCCTCGACACCCGCGTGTCGGAGGAAGGGGACGCCATCAAGCGGCGCCGGCGCTGCGTGAACTGCGATAAGCGCTTCACCACGTGGGAGCGGATCGAATTGACCATGCCTTACGTGGTCAAGAAAAACGGCAGCCGTACCGAGTATTCCGCAGACAAGCTGCGCGCCAGCCTGATGCTGGCCTTGCGCAAGCGGCCTGTTGCTGCCGAGTCCGTCGACAAGGCGGTTGCCTCGATCGAAGAAAAGCTGCTGACCAGCGGCCAGCGTGAAGTCGATTCGGTCTTCGTTGGCGAACTCGTCATGGCTGAACTCAAGCGCCTCGACAAGGTAGCGTATATCCGCTTCGCTTCCGTCTACAAGAACTTCGAAGACCTGGCCGAATTCCAGGACGCGATCGAAGAAGTTGGCGACGGTCAAGAGCTCTCTCCCAAGGCTTGATATTTATCAAACCCGCGAGTCCTCTGCTGACTAATTTGATCAGCAGGGGAGGGCTGCGCTATGCGTCGTCCAATTGCTGGGTTCACTGTGGTGGAGGTACTGGTTGCCGTGCTGCTGCTGGCCGTTGGGCTGGTTGGCGCGCTGGCGATGCAGGCACACGCCATGCGCACGCGACAGGAGTCGGCATTGCAGACCGAAGCCCTGCAGGCTGCCGCCACGCTTGCTGACCGCATCCGCGCCAACGCCGCGCAGTCCTCCGCTTATGTGGGGTTTGAGTTTGATGCCGCTGCTGCCGGCAGCGCGCCTGAGGCGTCACCAGCCTGTGCTGGCGTTCCCTGCGACCCTTCCGCCATCGCGCTGTTCGAGCTGGGTGAGTTTCGCCAGCACCTTGTGGCCACGCTGCCGCTTGCCCGCGCTGTCATTTGCCGGGACTCCGGTGGTGCGCCTGGCGTGCAGTGGCAATGGCCATGCTCAGGCGCTGCCGATGCGCCTGTCGTCATCAAAATAGGCTGGAGCAGCCGCCGGCCGGATGGCGCCACAGCCAGCTTCGCCACCGCGCCGGGAATCGCCTTACCCATCGCGCTTGCCGATCCTACGCCGATACCGGACCCTGGCACGCCGGTCGATCCGCCTGCTGCGCCGCCAGTCCGACCGCCTGACGTGGGAGGCACGCAATGAAAGCGCAGCAACATGGCCTCGCCTTGGCCGAAGTCCTTATCGCCATGGGGCTGAGCCTGTTGGTTGCGCTGGCGACAGCCTCCCTGCTGCACGCCTCTAATGGCGACTTCCTGCATAACGGCGCCAACACGCGCATTGACGACAACGGCCGTTTTGCGCTGGCAATCATCGGGCAGTCACTACGCCAGGCAGGCTATCGAGGCGAGCCGGGAGCTGCCGCTGCCGCCGCGCCACCGCTGCCTCTCGCCATCGAAGGCCGCGATGCCGCCAGCGTGGCAGCGAACGCGGAAGGCCTTGGTTCCGCGCTACCCGCCGTCAACGGCAGCGATGCACTCGCCATCCGCTATGCGCCCGCGGCGATTGCCGGCGCGGAAGCTGGCGGCGCCATGCTCAATTGCGCCGGGTTCCCGGCCGACGCTGGCGAGTGGGCGTGGAGCATTTTCTATATCGCCCGAGCCAGTGACGGTGTCGCCGAACTTCGCTGCAAATACAAGGGCGAGAGCGATTGGGGCTCGGATGCCGTGGTGCGCGGCGTGGATGCGTTCCATGTTCTTTACGGCATCGATACCGACAGCCCACGCGACAACATCGCCAACCGTTACATGACCGCCAGCGGCATCGAGGCCCTTGACGCCATGCTTCCCGCCTCGGAACGAATGATGCGGCCGCACTGGCGCCGCATTACGAGCGTTCGCGTTGCCTTGCTGCTGCACGGCGAACGCGGCTCGCGTGGCGGGGCCAGGCTAAGCAGCTACGAACTGCTGCCAGGCGCCGACCCCGATGCGCGCATCGACGAAGCCAGCTTGCCGGCGCCGATGCAGCACCGCGCACGCCGCCTTTTCACCGCGACCGTCGCTTTGCGCAACCCTTGACGGAGCCGCCATGCATCACTACCAGCAAGGCGTCACTCTTCCCGTAACGATGTTGCTGCTGCTTGCTGCGCTGACCATCGGCGCATCGGCAGCACAAATGGCGATGCTGGGCGAGAAGGCCGCCCGCGCTGAACGAGACCGCCTGATCGCCTTCCAGTCTGCGGAGGATGCATTGATGGATGCAGAACGCGATATCAACGCTGGCCTTGGCCGGCCACTCGACCCGGCCCAGGATCCAGGAACCGCGCCGGCATGGCAAACCGTCGACCTTGCGGGAGATGGAGGCATGGAATACGGCGCCCTCACCGGGGCCTCGATGCAAACCGGGCAGGGCACCTTGCCATTCCGTCGCCCGCGCTACCTGGTGGAACGCGTTGCCTACACGCCAGCCGGTTCGCCGCCGGCCTACTATTACCGCGTGACCGTTATAGGCTTTGGTCCGCGTGCCGGCGCCGAGACCGTCCTGCAGGCCAGTTACACGCCTCCGGCACCAGTGCATCGCCACAGCTGGCGCGAAATCATGGATTGGCAAGCGCTGCACGATGCCGCGAGCCGCGGGGGCGGCCGATGACCTCGCGCATTTCCGCTGGCGGCAGCCTGCTCGGCATGCTGACCACGCTCGCCATCATCGGCATTCTCTCGGCCATTGCGATACCGGTCTGGAGCGAAGCCGTGATCCGCATGCGCCGCAGCGAGGCCCAGGCCGCGCTGCAGGAGCTGATGCAGCAACAGGAGCGCCATTTCACGCGCTTCAACAGCTACACCGCATTTTCGGCGAATACCGGCAGCGAATACCGCTGGTGGTCGGGCCGCACCGCCAGCTCCAGCGCCTACGAACTGGAAGGCAAGGCCTGCGATGGCCAGCAAATCCGCGACTGCATCCAGCTGGTCGCAACACCCGGCACGGCTAACGTCGACAGCCGCTTCAGGGATCCGCAATGCGAACGCCTCATCCTCACCAGCAGCGGGCTGCACCTCGCCACCGGCCCCTCGCGCAGCTGCTGGCGCTGAAGCGCACGGCGCGTGCGCAAGCCGGGGTGCGTCCCGGTTTCACGCTCCTCGAGCTGATGATCGTCCTCGCCATCCTGTCCATCCTGTTCGCTTCAGCCTTGCCGGACCTGAGCAATATGCTGGCAGGACGCCAGTTGCGCGCCGTTTCGTCCGACCTGCTGGCGGCCATCAACGAGACCCGCGCCCAGGCCATCGCGCGCCGCCGAGTGGTGACCCTGCTCGCCGAAAACGGCAACTGGCAGCAAGGTTGGCTGATTGTTATCGACGCCAATGCCAACCGCAGTCTGGACGTTGGCGAAGCAATCCTGTCCCGCCACAGGGCGGCGCCTGAGCGCCTGCAGGTGAGGACAAGGTTCACCGACAACACGGCCCCCGCCTATATTTCATATAATGCAGCAGGACGAAGCTGCCGCGCCGCCCATCCGAATGCCGCCAACTTTGGCACCATCACCCTTGAACTGGCCGGCGCGCAGCGCAATATCAAGATCAATATGCAGGGCAGGGCGCGCTTATGCGATCCTGTCCTGGAACCGGCTAGCTGCGCAAGCATATGAATATCAACAGTGACCTCGAAGGCATGAAGCTCGCCCTGCAATGGGCAGAAAAAGGGCTGTTCACCACCTCCCCGAATCCCCGCATCGGTTGCGTGATTGTTCGTGACGGCGTGGTGATCGGCGAGGGCGTGACGCAGGCTGCGGGCCAGGACCATGCCGAAGTCCAGGCCCTGAAAGACGCCAAGCGCCGCGGGCACGATGTGCGTGGCGCCACCGCGTATGTCACCTTGGAGCCGTGCAGCCACCACGGCCGCACGCCGCCGTGCGCCGATGCGCTGGTGCGGGAACGCCTGGGCCGCGTCGTCGCGGCAATGGAAGACCCTAACCCGCTGGTTGCCGGAAACGGCATGGCGCGCCTCTCCGCCGCTGGTATTGAAGTCGCCAGCGGCCTGCTGGCCGACCAGGCATACGAAATGAATATCGGCTTTTTCCACCGCATGCGGCATGGCTTGCCGTGGGTGCGCATGAAAACTGCCGCCAGCCTGGATGGCATGACTGCACTCCACAACGGACAAAGCCAATGGATCACCGGGCCGGAAGCGCGCGCCGACGGCCACGCCTGGCGTGCCCGCGCCTGCGCCATCCTGACCGGCATCGGCACCGTGAAAGCCGATGACCCGCAACTGAATGTGCGTGCCGTCGAAACGCCGCGCCAGCCGCGCCGCATCGTGGTCGACAGCAAGCTGGAAATCAGCCCGCAAGCGCGCGTGCTGGACGGCGGCGGAACCTGGATCATCGCTGCCGCCCATCACCCGGAAAAGGAAGCAATCCTGCGCGACAAGGGCGCTGAGGTCATCGTGCTGCCTAACGCGCATGGCAAGGTCGACTTGCCGGAGCTGATGCGCGAGCTGGGGCGTCGCCAGATCAACGAACTGCACGTCGAGGCCGGCGGCAAGCTGAATGGCTCCATGATCCGCGAAGGCTGCGTGGATGAACTGCTTGTCTACCTCGCGCCAACCCTGCTGGGCGATGCGCAAGGCATGTTCGCCCTGCCTGCGCTGACTGAGCTCAGCGGCAAGCACAGCCTGAAATTCCACGAGGTTAAGCAAGTCGGCGCCGATTTGCGTATCCTTGCCCGATTCAACCCTCAATAAAGATCACTATGTTTACTGGAATCGTAGCCGCAGTCGGCAAAATCAAAACCGTAACCCCGCTGGAAGGCGGCGCTGATGCAGGCGTGCGCCTGGAGGTGGACGCGGGCGGCTTGCCGATGACCGACGTCGGCCTGGGTGACTCGATCGCCCTGAACGGCGCCTGCATGACCGTGGTGGAGAAAACCGCTACCGGCTTCACCGTCGACGTTTCGCGCGAAAGCCTGAACAAGACTGTCGGCCTGGACACCACCACGGAAGTGAACCTGGAAAAGGCGCTGACCCTGGCTGAACGCCTGGGCGGCCACCTGGTCTCCGGCCACGTTGATGGCCTGGGCGTGGTGCGCAAGTTCGAACCGGTCGGCGAATCGCATGAGCTGGTCATCGAAGCCCCGCGCGAGCTGGCGAAATACCTGGCGTACAAAGGTTCCGTGGTGGTGAACGGCGTGTCGCTCACCGTCAACCGCGTCGATGATAGCGCCAGCGGCTGCTCGTTCTCGATCAACTTGATCCCGCACACCATCCAGGTCACCACGCTGAAGCACCTGAAAGCAGGCTCCAAGGTCAACCTCGAAATCGACCTGATTGCCCGTTACGTGGAGCGCATGCTGTCGCTGAGCGCGGCGGGTTGATGCAGTTGGCGCGCTTTTTCAAGTTCCTTAAATGGGGTGCCATTTCGACGGCTGTCGCGGCGCTACTCTGGTTTGCTCTTGGTTTGGTCATGTATCGCATCCCTTCAGGGCCTGAACGACAGGTTGAAGGGGAGGTTCACTTTAAGTTTTTAGAGCTGAATCTCTCGAACCGGGCAATTTTTGAAGAGGTCCTTGAAAACCGCCGCGTTCGGCTGGCTCGACCGGAAAATGAGAAAGACGTCGACGCTTTCTACATTCCTGATGCGCAAATTAAACGGCTTTGGGAAGTAAGTCCACACGAGCTGCGGGACCGTAAACAAACGCTGCGTATCAAATTGAAGTCGCGGCCATTGCTGTTTGGAGGGAACGGCTCAGCAGAAATCGTCGGCATCAAATTGGTCGATAAAGAGCCGAGTATCAGCAAGTAGCCCGTTCCCACCTGGGGCGAATAGTGCAGCTTTAATCAAGCGGCGGGACGGGCGGCCGCGATATAGGCCGGCAGTTCCGCGTTGATGCCCAGTTTTACCTGGCGGGTGAGGTCATCCGCCAGCACTTCTTCCTTGCCTTCCGCCAGCGCAGCAAAGATTTGCGCGGCAACTTCTTCCGGCTTGATCTTGTCGATCTCGTAGCCAGCGGTCATGTCGGTATCCATATAGCCCATGTGCGCGCCGAGCACTTTCGTCCCTTGTGCCGCCAGTTCAATGCGCAGGCCGTTTGTCAGCGCCCAGGCGGCGGACTTCGACATGCTGTAGGTATTGGTCGGGCCCTGACTGTACCAGGCCAGCACGGACAGGATGTTGACGATGGCGCCGCCGCCGTTGGCTTTCAGCGTCGGAGCGAAGCCTTTGCTCAGCAGCATAGGTCCGATCACATTGGTTTCCAGTTCGGCGCGGGCCTGTTCCAGCGAGTTGTCGGCCAGGATGCCGCCAGCGCGCACGATGCCGGCGTTGTTGATCAGTACGGTAACGTCCTTGTATTCACGGGTGACGGCTTCGATTTCGTCGTGCCTGGTCACGTCCAGCTGGACCGGGGTGACGCCAGGCAGGGTGACCGTTTTCGGGTCACGGGCGGCGCCGTAGACTTTTTTCGCGCCGGCAGCCAAGGCCGCTTTTGCCAGTTGCAGGCCGAGGCCACGGTTGGCGCCAGTGATGAAGACGACGGAATCTTTGAGGTTCATGATGGTTTCCTTGAGGGTTAATGATGACGGTCGTCATCGATTGACTTAATAATAGTGGTCGCAATTAAAAAGTTCAAGGAAATTTTTAAAGGGCGCGCGAAGCGCCCCGGCAGGCATCACAGCAGGGTAGCGGTCAGGGTGATGCTGGTATTCAGGACTTTGGAGACCGGGCAGCCTATTTTTGCCTTATTGGCAAGTTCTTCGAACTTGGCCTTGTCGGCGCCCGGGATCTTGGCCTGCAGGTCAAGATGGATGGCAGTGATCGCAAAGCCGTCCGCGACCTTGTCGAGCGTCACCTCGGCCCGCGTTTCCATCTTTTCGGCGGTAAACCCGGCCTCGCCCAGGATCAGCGACAAGGCCATGGTGAAGCAACCGGCATGCGCAGCGCCGATCAGTTCTTCCGGATTGGTGCCTGGTTTTCCCTCGAATCGGCTGGAAAAACCATATGGCGCTGCCTGTAGCGCGCCGCTTGCAGTACTGATTGCTCCACGCCCATCCTTAATGCCGCCAGTCCAGACGGCCGAACCGCTAGTCTTCATCGCTGCCTCCTTCAGGTTGAAAAAGCAATTCAGTCTAGGCCAAAACCCCTAATGGCGGCGCTCGAGGGGGCGGAAGTGCGCCAAATCCTTTAAAATAGCGGGTTAACAAAGAAACGCTCTGTGCCTCACATCAAAGGAAAAAATATGTCCATTTCCAGCACCGAAGAAATCGTCGCCGAACTGCGCGCCGGTCGCATGGTGATCCTGGTCGACGAAGAAGACCGCGAAAACGAAGGCGACCTGGTGCTGGCCGCCGAGCACGTCACGCCGGAAGCGATCAATTTCATGATCAAGCACGCGCGCGGCCTGGTTTGCCTGACCCTGACTGAAGAGCATTGCAACCAGCTCGACCTGACCATGATGACGGCCAAGAACGGCACTTCGTTCGGCACCAACTTCACCGTCTCGATCGAAGCGGCGGAAGGCGTGACCACCGGCATTTCGGCCGCCGACCGCGCCAAGACCATCCAGGTGGCCGTGGCGAAGGGCGCCAAGCCGAGCGATATCGTGCAGCCGGGCCACATCTTCCCGCTGCGCGCAGTGCCGGGCGGCGTGCTGATGCGTGCCGGCCATACCGAAGCGGGCTGCGACCTGACCGCGATGGCTGGCCTGATGCCGGCTTCCGTGATCTGCGAGATCATCAAGGACGACGGCACCATGGCGCGCCTGCCTGAACTGCTGGAATTCGCCAAGGAACATGGCCTGAAGATCGGCACCATCGCTGACCTGATCCACTACCGCAGCCAGAACGAGTGCATGGTGGAGCGCATTGCCGAACGTCCGCTGCGCACCGCGCACGGCGACTTCCGCATGATCGCTTTCCGCGACAAGCCAAGCGGCTCGGCCCACCTGGCACTGGTGCATGGCGATATGTCTCCTGGCAAGGAATCGCTGGTGCGCGTGCACCAGCCAGTCTCGATCCTGGACCTGCTGGAAACCGAAGCCACCACCCACTCCTGGAACGTGTCGTCTTCGCTGAAGGCGATCAAGTCGGCGGAGCAGGGTGTGATGGTGCTGCTGAACTGCGGCGAGACCGCGGAGCAGCTGTTCGGCCAACTGGAAGCGCTGGACAAGAACGTGCGTCCAACCGGCCGCGCCGCCAGCATGGACCTGCGCAGCTACGGTATTGGCGCGCAAATCCTGCGCGATGTGGGTGTCCACAAGATGCAATTGCTGGCCAGCCCGCGCAAGATGCCTTCGATGACCGGCTTTAACCTTGAAGTCACCGGCTACATGGCCAAACCTGCCGCCTGAAGCGCGGCTTAACCCGAAATCCAGAAAAGAGGACCACCATGACCGTAGCAACCTACGAAACCAACCTGTCCGGCGAAAACCTGCGCATCGGCGTCGTGCAGGCCCGCTTCAATGAAGACGTTTGCCACGGCCTGCTGTCGGCCTGCCTGCAGGAGCTGAAGAACCTGGGCGTGGAAGACGAAGACATCCTGCACGTGACCGTGCCGGGCGCGCTGGAAATTCCGCTGGTTCTGCAAAAGATGGCCGAGTCCAACCAGTTCGACGCGCTGATCGCACTGGGCGCCGTAATCCGCGGCGAGACCTACCACTTCGAGCTGGTGTCCAATGAATCCGGCGCAGGCGTTACCCGCGTAGGCCTGGACTACAGCATTCCAATCGCCAACGCCATCCTGACCACCGAGAACGACGAACAGGCGGAAGTCCGCATGGCCGTCAAAGGCGCCGAAGCTGCCCGCTGCGCCGTGGAAATGGCCAACCTGTCGATCGCCCTGGAAGAACTGCACCAGGACCTGGGCGACGAAGAGTAATTCAACAAGAAGAGAAGAACATGACTGACAAAATGACGCACGCCAACCCGAGCAAGAACCGCACGCCGCGCCACCGCGCCCGCGAGTTCGCGCTGCAGGGCCTGTACCAGTGGCTGCTGAACAATGAAGATGCGACCAAGGTCGTCAACAACATCCGCGGCGCGCACGGCTTCGAAAAGGCGGACGGCGAGTACTTTGCCGACCTGCTGCGCGGCACCATCAAGCAATCGGTCGAGCTGCGCGAAGAGTTCACGCCGCTGGTCGATCGCGGCATTGGCGAGCTGTCCCCGATCGAGCACGCCGTGCTGCTGATCGGCGCATATGAGCTGAAGAACCACGTTGAGATTCCATACCGCGTCGTGATCAACGAAGCGGTGGAGCTGACCAAGTCCTTCGGCGGCATCGACGGCCACAAATACGTCAACGGCGTGCTGGACAAGCTGGCCGCCCAACTGCGCGCCGACGAAGTCGCGGCAGACAAGAAGCGTTAATCCCTTCCCCCGGTGCCTGCGGCAGTGGCTGCAGGCCCGTCTTTCAGCACCAGTTGTCCCTTTACCAGCCATGCGGCTGAAAAGGCCATGACCGCAAGGGTTTCCGGCCAGAAGATGGACTGCTGCTGCCCGTTCAGTTCCAGAATCGCTATCCACACGAAGGCCACCGCCATGCCGGCGCCGCAGGCTATATAGACTTTATTGCGCCTGCATTTCTCCTGCGTTGGCATGGAGGGCGTGTTGGCGCGAAAGCGGAACGTCACCAGATAGAACGTCAGCACGAAAAAGGCGGCCACGAAGATAAAGTGGTAGCCCAGCGGCCCATGCGGGGCGTGCAGCAGGGCCTGGACCAGCTTGGTCTCGTCGTCCGGAAGGATGGTGTCCCGCGAGCTGAGGACCCCGATCGAGATCTTCATGGGGAAGAGGGCAATGCCGATTGCCGAGGCGCCGGCCAGGATTGAAATCCAGCGGTCGCGCCGATGGCCGGTATCGAAGAAAGCCATGACCACGCCACCCACAACCAGGGCGCCGACGAAGACGTCGCGCGCGCTGCTGTAGTAATAGGCGCTGATGGAATTGGTGGTCCAAACCTGGTCCGGCGAGAGGAAGGCGAGCAGGCGCACGCTGATCGGCATCAGGAAGGCGATCCAGCCCACGGTTTGCTGCAGGGCCCGCTCGGAGATGAGCAAATGGTTTGCATTCGACATGGCCCCATTCTGCGCCGCACTTAATAAAAAAGCCACCCGAAGGTGGCTTCTTGTGCCAAGGCGGGCGATTACAGGCCGGCCAGCTGGTCTGCGCTGATTGGCTTGTCAGCCTGGGCTACGGTGGTCGGGGCTTCCTTCGCCTTCACCGGGGCAGGGGCTGCAGCGACTTGCTGCGGCGGGGTGATGTAAGGCACCTTCTTGCCGGCGGAAACCTGCTTCAGGCGGGAGTATTCCGCCAGTACGCGCGAACCGTAGCCGTCATCGGTCTCGAAGGCGGCAGCGCCAACGTAGGATTTCAGGCCGGCTTCAACGGAGCCGCCCCTGGTCACGTAATCTTTCAGGATCAGCGCGCCGACACGAATGTTGGCTACCGGGTTCAGCGCAGCCTGCACGCCGCCCATTTCCTGGAATTTTTCGGTGTGCACCTTGGACATCACCTGCATCAGGCCTTGCGCACCCATCGGGCTTTCCGCGAACGGGTTCAGGCCCGACTCGATCGCCATCACGGCCAGGATCAGCAGCGGATCGAGCTTGATTTCACGAGCGGTCAGGTAAGCAGTGGAGACCAGCATATTGGTCGCATCGCCAGCCACGCGGTAACGCTTGGACAGCCAGTTGGTGACGGCATCCTGCTGCTTCTTGGAGCCCACCAGGTCTTTGTCCTCGGCAGCGAGCTGCGCTTCGGCGGTGGCGATGACCAGGCCGGCCGGACGTACTGCAGGCGCTTCCATCAGTTCGGACAGCGGAGGCGCAACCACGACTTGTGCCGGCGCTGGCGGCTCACCGCGCAGGGCGTGGGCCAGGTCGCTTGCCAGTTCAGGACGGGCAACCATGGCGCAAGCCATAACCAGTGCAGCGATACCGAAGAGGCTCAGCATGGACTGAGCGGCGGTCAGCAGACCGCGTGCCGAAATGCTCTGCGTGGAAATCCACGCGGCGGGCTGGCGAGCCCACAGGCGGGCGCCATCGAGCAACCCATTGAATCGATTGTTCATTCAGAACTCCCCTGAAATGTAAGAGTCAAAACGCGTCCCCGCCGCGCTAAAACGCGGTCAATTCGACGTGCCATAGTCGTTACATCAGTGTTATCTTCGTCCACCGCCGCACATGTCGCACGGGACTGGACGCCATCATTGTTTGCTAAAGCTGGCGGGTCTATGGGGCCAGTTGCAACACAACTTTTTCCGGGAGAGAGGCAGACGCCTCGTGAAAAACACTCCTTAAAATGTCTGTGGAGCCCGGATACTCCGTGAATGTAATGAGTGACAACTTAGTTGGCATTAAAGCCATGTCCTCATCAGGTAGGTCAAATTGTAGGAGCCGTATTATATCCCGTCAATACTAACACTTCCGTTCTTTATTACTTTTGAGTATGATTTTCTCGTGAACACATTGACAAAAACCAATAAAATCAACGGCTTGACTAAAAGTGCTCAGACGACCCGTCCGGAGCAAAAAAATCGTAAAAAAGTATGAAATATCGCGATCTCCGAGATTTTATTTCTCAACTGCAAGCAATGGGCGAACTTAAGCGCACAAGCTTGCCTGTTTCACCACACCTCGAGATGACGGAGGTCTGCGACCGCACCCTGCGCGCCGGCGGACCGGCCATCCTGTTCGAAAAACCGGCTGGTTTCGACATGCCGGTGCTGGGCAACCTGTTCGGCACGCCGCGCCGCGTGGCGCTGGGCATGGGCGCCGACGATGTGGGCGAACTGCGCAAGATCGGCCACGTGCTGGCGCAGTTGAAGGAACCCGAGCCGCCAAAAGGCTTCAAGGACTTGATGGGCCTGGGCTCCCTGGTGAAAGCGGTGTGGGACATGTCGCCGAAAGAGATGCGCGGCGCGCCTTGCCAGGAGATTGTCTGGGAAGGGAATGACGTCGACCTGGGCCGCCTGCCGATCCAGCATTGCTGGCCGGGCGACGTGGCGCCCCTTATTACATGGGGCCTGGTGATTACCAAGGGCCCGAACAAGAAGCGCCAGAACCTGGGCATCTATCGCCAGCAGGTATTGGGACATAACAAAGTGATCATGCGCTGGCTGGCGCATCGTGGCGGCGCGCTGGACTTCCGCGAGCACTGCATCAAGAACCCCGGGCAGCCATATCCGGTCTGCGTGGCACTGGGCGCCGACCCGGCGACCATCCTCGGCGCGGTGACGCCGGTACCGGACAGCCTGTCGGAATACCAGTTCGCGGGCCTGCTGCGCGGCAGCCGCACCGAGTTGGTCAAGGCCATCGGCAGCGAACTGCGTGTGCCGGCTTCGGCGGAAATCGTGCTGGAAGGGCATATCTACCCGGATGAGAACCATCCGTCCGGCTACGAGCATGGCCTGGAAGGGCCCTATGGCGACCACACCGGTTATTACAATGAGCAGGACTGGTTCCCTGTCTTCACCATCGACCGCATCACGATGCGGCGCGACCCGATCTACCACTCCACCTATACAGGCAAGCCGCCGGATGAACCGGCCGTGCTGGGTGTGGCGCTGAACGAGGTGTTCGTGCCGTTGCTGCAGAAGCAGTTCAGCGAGATCACCGACTTTTACTTGCCGCCGGAGGGCTGCAGCTACCGCATGGCGGTGGTGCAGATCCGCAAACAGTACGCGGGCCACGCCAAGCGCGTGATGTTCGGCGTATGGAGCTTCCTGCGCCAGTTCATGTATACCAAGTTCATTATCGTGGTGGACGAGGATGTGAACATCCGCGACTGGAAGGAAGTGATCTGGGCGATCACGACCCGTGTCGACCCGACCCGCGATACCACGCTGGTCGACAATACGCCTATCGATTACCTCGACTTTGCTTCGCCGGTCAGTGGCCTGGGCAGCAAGATGGGCATCGACGCCACCAATAAATGGCCGGGTGAAACCAGCCGGGAATGGGGTACGACGATCACCATGACGGACGAAGTGAAGGCCCGCGTCGATGGTATTTGGCAGCAGCTAGGTTTATAGCCTATAATTGCGCCCGGGCGGGCCCCTGCGCATTGTGGCACGGTTAACCTGGTCAGGTCGGGAACGAAGCAGCCAAAGCTGTTCACCGCAAGTGCCGCAGATCAGGCTCGCCTCTTTGAATTCATGAAAAAAGCTGCCCTTGGCAGCTTTTTTCTTTTCTCACTCCGAATCCAGCTCGGCCTGGAGCGGCCGGGCGGAAATCTCTACCAGTGGATTCTCCTTCAGCAGCGCCGCGTCGGCTGGCAGGCGGATCTTGTTCTTGGCGTTGCTGAGGAAGCGCTTGGTGCCGCTCCTCGATTGGATGGTCAGCTGCGATGGCTTGTCGAAAGTCAGCAGGACGGACTTCATGGTCGGCGCAAACCAGCTGAAGGCGCCGGCCACCTTGCTGATGGCGGCATTGCCTTGGGCGACGCTGCCCATCAGCTTGTTATATGGCCATTGCGTGCCTTCCGGGACGATCGCATCCAGGTTGTAGATCACGCTGATCTTTTCGCCTTTGGCCTGGGTAGTCATGATTTTGGCATCTTCGGCCAGCCATTGTGGGTTGGGCGCCATGCGCAGATGGGATTTTTCATCAAGCGGCAGGGCGGTCCGGGTGCCGCCATGGACCACCGTCAAATTCATGTCGGCGGCCTTGAGTTTCTTGTTCGACGGCTCCACTGTCAGGTAGAAGTCCAGCTTATCGCGCTCGGACGCAGGCAGTGCATAGTAGCGGTCAAGTTTGATCGACTCGACAAACTTCTTATAGGTGGTCCACTCACGCTCTTCCGCGTGGGCGGCGCCGACGCTGGCCAGCAGGGCAATCAGGAGCAGCTTTTTCATCGTGGCCTTGTTGTGAAAAAGGCAAAGTCTAGACGAAGTCTGGCCAAACGTCTAATGTTGTCCGCAGTGCCTGCTATCTACGGTAAAATTCCGATCATGTCCTATCAAGTCCTCGCTCGCAAATACCGTCCCCGGAACTTTGAAACGCTCGTCGGCCAGGAGCACGTTGTCCGTGCGCTGACCCACGCGTTGCATACCGGTCGCCTGCACCATGCCTACCTGTTTACCGGGACGCGCGGTGTCGGCAAGACGACGCTGTCCCGAATCCTGGCCAAGTCGCTCAATTGCGTCGGCCCGGACGGCAATGGCGGCATCACGGCTACTCCGTGCGGCGTGTGCGAGGCTTGTACCGCGATCGATGGCGGCCGCTTCGTCGACTATGTCGAAATGGACGCGGCGTCCAACCGCGGCGTCGATGAAATGGCGCAGTTGCTGGAGCAGGCGGTGTACGCACCGTCCAATGCGCGCTTCAAGGTCTATATGATCGACGAGGTGCACATGCTGACCAACCACGCCTTCAATGCAATGCTGAAGACGCTGGAAGAGCCGCCGGAGCACGTCAAGTTCATCCTGGCGACCACCGATCCGCAAAAGATTCCTGTCACCGTGCTGTCGCGCTGCCTTCAGTTCAACCTGAAGCAGATGCCGCCGGGGCATATCGTCGGCCACCTGGAAAATATCCTGGGCCAGGAAAACGTGGTGTTCGAGCAGCCGGCCTTGCGCTTGCTGGCGCAGGGCGCGCACGGTTCGATGCGCGATGCTTTGTCGCTGACAGACCAGGCGATTGCCTATGCCGCCGGCGCGGTCACGCTGGATGCGGTGCAGGGCATGCTGGGGGCTTTGGACCAGTCTTACCTGGTGCGCTTGCTGGACGCACTGGCCAACAAGGATGGTGCGGACCTGATGGCGGTGGCCGATGAGATGGCGACGCGTTCGCTGTCCTATAACGGCGCCTTGCAGGACCTGGGTACTTTGCTGCATCGGATCGCGCTGGCGCAGACCGTGCCTTCTGCGGTGCCTGCAGACCTTCCTGAATATAACGATATCGTGCGGCTGGCTTCCCTGTTCGATGCAGAAGAAGTGCAGCTGTATTACCAGATTGCCGTGCACGGCCGCAATGAACTGGGACTGGCGCCGGATGAATATGCCGGCTTCTCCATGACCCTGTTACGCATGCTTGCCTTTCGGCCCGGCATCGGTGGGGCAGATGGCCAACCGGCCAGCGCCCCGGTAGCGGCTCGTCCCGCCGGCGCGAATCCCGCCCGCGCGGCTGCAGCAGCTGCCATGGCAGCCAGCGCCGCGACCGCGGATCGCATGAGCGTACCGGTCGGCCAGCCAGCACCGGCCGCCGCTGCCGCTCCCACGCCAGCCGTGCAGCCAGCGCCGCCGGTGCAGCAAGTCGCACCCGCCGCCGCTGCGGCAGCAAATGCCGCCAGCGCCTCGCACCTGACCAGCGTTCCAACCAGCGCCCCGCCTGCCGCCAGCGCATCCGTAGCCGCGCCGCAGGCTCACGCCACAGCCGCCTTTGCATCAGCCGCCGCGCCGCAGGCTCAAGCTTCGCCCGCCAACGCGTCCGCCGCAACGCCGCAAGCGTACGAGCCCCCTGCGAGTGCACCCGGTGTCGCCGGATTGGCCGCCGCAGCGCCGCAGCCTGCTGCCGCTCCTGCCCAACCTTCTGCACCGGCACCGCAGCCAGCGCCAGCAGCCGACAGCCGTCCGATGAGCCCAGCGAAGATGGCCATCACCGCCGCGTTGGAAGCCGCGCGCGCGGCAGCGGCGGCCCGGACTGGCCAGCGCGCTCCTGCGCCAGCACGTCCGGCAGCACCGCAATCCGACGCCCCAGCGGCGCCTCCTGTCGCGAGCACGCGCGCACCGCAAGCCGCCGTGTCTGCAGCACCGGCTGGCGCACCTCGCGTTGCGACGCCGCCTGCACCGGCACCAGGCGCTCAATACGCCGCCCCTGCCGCACCAGCAGCACGCGCACCAGCACCGTGGGAAGACGCCCCAGCCCCAAGCACCCCATCCGCGCAAGCCAGCGCCCCTTGGGATGACCAGGGCGGTGCCGCCACCGTTATGGAAGCCCCGCCGCAAGTGCAGCAACGCCGCGCCGCGCCAGTGCAGCAGCAAGCGGAAGAAGACGACCTCCCACCTTGGGTAACCGACTTCTCCGAGGACTCCGCAGTGCCGGCCGGCGCCGACCACATTTCCGGCATGTCGCAGGCAGCGCCACAGCAGCGCGCGCACGGCGTGTCCGCCGCGCCGCCAGCCAAAGCGCCATACGAATACGTCATCACCCCAGTCCCCGAATTGGGCTGGGACGGCAACTGGCCAGCGCTGGCCGCCCACCTGCCATTGCGCGGCGTGGCACAGCAACTGGCAACGCAAGCAGAACTGGTAAGCTGCACCTTCGACGGCAACATGGCGGTATTCCGCATCCGCTGCCCGATCGAAACCTGGGCCACCCCGGCCAACGTGGAAAAACTGACTTCCGCGCTGACTGAGCGCTTCGGCCGCCCGACTCGCGTCGAGACCGAGATCGGCAAGGCTTGGTACACGACCAGCGTCGAAGCCCAGCTCCACCGCGACAACTGCCAGCGCGCCGCTGAAGAAGCAGTGGCCGCCGACCCATTTATCAAAGCAATGATGCGCGACTTCGGCGCCTTCGTCGTGCCCGGCTCGATCGTGGCGCCGATGACGCCAGCGCACTGAACCCAATACTCAACACCGAAATACGGAGAACCACACCATGATGAAGAACCAACTGGCCGGCCTGATGAAGCAAGCGCAAGCCATGCAGGACAACATGAAGAAGGCGCAGGAAGCGCTGGCCCTGATCGAAGTTGAAGGCCAGGCCGGCGCCGGTATGGTGAAGGTCGTGATGACCTGCAAAAACGACGTGAAGCGCGTAACGATCGATCCATCGCTGCTGGGCGACGACAAAGACATGCTGGAAGACCTGGTAGCCGCCGCCTTCAACGACGCCGTGCGCAAGGCCGAAGCCACCGCTTCCGAAAAAATGAGCGGCCTGACCGCCGGCCTGCCGCTGCCACCTGGCTTCAAGATGCCGTTCTAAACCACATCATGTTCATCATCACGCTCACGTACCTGAAACCGGCCGAGGAGATCGACAAGCTCCTCGCCGCGCACAGCGAGTACCTGCGCGAGCAATATGCCAACGGCATGTTCCTGATGTCTGGACGCCTGGTGCCGCGCACGGGCGGCATCATCCTTGCCACGGCTGACAGCCGGGCCGATATCGAAGCGGTAATTGAGCTGGACCCGTTCAATGAAGCGGGTGCCGCCAGCTACACGATTACCGAATTCGTGCCCACCAAGACGGCCGATTTCCTGAGCGCCTTCAAGCAAGCCTGACCTCATGGCGAAGTCCTTTGAATTTTTGACGGAGGCGCTGCGCCGCCTGCCTGGCGTCGGTCCCAAATCGGCCCAGCGCATGGCCTTCCACTTGCTGCAGCACGACCGCGAAGGTGCGGCCATGCTGTCGCGTGCTCTGTACCAGGCGGTGGAACAGGTGCATCACTGCGCCCTGTGCAACACCTTCACCGAAACCGAAATCTGCGACACCTGCGCCGACGAGTCGCGCGACAAGCGCCAGCTCTGCGTGGTGGAAACGCCGGCCGACCAGGCAATGATTGAGTCCACCCTGACTTACAAGGGCCTGTACTTCGTGCTGATGGGCCGCCTGTCGCCGCTGGACGGCATCGGCCCGAAAGACATCCACCTTGAAAAGCTGCTGGCGCGCGCCGCCGACGGCGTGGTGGAGGAAGTGGTGCTGGCGACAAACTTCACCAACGAAGGCGAAGCCACCGCCCACTACATCAGCGAGATGCTGAAAGCCCGCGGACTGGCCGTAACTCGCCTGGCCCGCGGCGTGCCGGTCGGCGGCGAGCTCGAATACGTCGACGCCGGCACCATCGCCCGCGCCATGCTGGACCGCCGCAGCACCTAACGTCCGGTCACCCGCCCCCACAGCCTTTGGAACCAGGACGGCGACACGATTCGAATGTTTTTGACTTCGGCTCCCGGGCGCAGGGTTTGCCAACCGGTGGTTGCGGTGTCAGCCTGGATTTTCTGAAATAGCTCGAGTGCCGATTCGAGTCGGATCTTGACTTTTTCGTCCTGGCAGCCGCCCAGCCTTGTTTTCAAATCGGCGATCAAAAGCTCCAGTTGAACTGCCGGCAGCCGGATCTGGTGGCATGCACCGAAGGTGTCAAACGAGACCATTAAGCCAGCCGAGAACGCATCGATTGCACAGCAACCCCCACGGAGGAGGAGGGCTTTGCCCAAGGCGGCAAAGTGATTTGGTGCCCCCCAGGCCTGCCTGGACCATTCCGCATCAGCCAGGAATAGATGCTCGATTAATTCGGTAGATGCGAGCGCCGGGTTCTCGATACACCCCTTGGCAACTGCCCATCTGAATTCCTGGTTCGCATCAGAGAACTCGCCAGCATGTTTGCCGTTCCACGCAAATGCTATTCGTTCTTTGTCGACGGTTCTGTATTCGGAGATGAAACGGGTGATTGCAGTCATTGCCGCACTTCGCTCTAGGGTCTTCTAAAGATTTAAAGTGTGTGTGCCTTGGGGAGCTCTGTCAAGCAGATGCAATTCCGGTGGCGCTCGAGCATAGCATCTGGCTGATGGCCTCTTGTGGGGCGGGGCGGCCAAGCAGGTAGCCTTGGGCCATGTCGCAGCCGTACTGCTTGAGCAGGTCGAATTGTTCGGGCGTTTCGACACCTTCTGCCACCACGATCATTTTCAGGCCATGGGCCATGGCGATGATGGCGCGCGTAATGGCGGCGTTTTCGCTGTCTTGCGGCAGGCCGCTGATGAAGCTCTTATCGATCTTCAGCGCGCGCACCTCGAAGCGTTTCAGGTAGCTCATGGACGAATAGCCAGTACCGAAATCGTCAATCGACAGGAGCACCCCGATGCCGCGCAGTTGCTCCAGCGTCGCCAGCGTGGCGAGGGCGTTGTCCATCAAGGTGCCTTCAGTCAGCTCCAGTTCGAGCAGGCTGGAATCGAGCCCGGTGTCCTGCAGCACGGCCAGCACGATCTGCGCCAGGTTTTCATCCTTGAACTGGCGTGCGGAGAGGTTGACGGCCATGCGGATCGGCCGCTCGCACTCGCGCTGCCAGGCGCGCGCCTGGCGGCAGGCGGTGCGCAGAACCCATTCGCCGATTGGCACGATCAGGCCAGTTTCCTCCGCCAGTGGGATGAACTCTGTCGGCGGGATGATGCCGTGTTCCGGGTGGCGCCAGCGTATCAGTGCTTCCACGCCGACGATGCGGGTGGTGGATACGTCCACCTGCGGCTGGTACAGCAGGTACAGCTCATTGTTCTGCAGGGCTTTGCGCAAGCCTACTTCCAGTTTGACGTGGCTCATGATCTGCATCGTCAGGGAGGAGCTGTACAGCTTTGCATTGTTCTTGCCGCAGTTCTTTGCGTGGTACATGGCAGTGTCGGCGAACTTGAGCAGCGAGGTGCAGTCTTCACCGTCTTCCGGATAAAGCGAGATGCCGATGCTGGCGGTGACGAAGATTTCGTGGCCGTCCAGGTTGAACGGGCGGCGCATGGCGTCTTTTACGCGGTGCGCCACGGCCAGGGCATCGTCTACCCGTTCAATGTCCGGCAGCAGGATGGTGAATTCGTCGCCGCCGAGGCGTGCCAGGCTGCACAGGTGGTCGCCGGGGCGGATGGTTTCGCGCAGGCGCTCGGTGACGATCTGCAGCAACAAGTCTCCGACGTTGTGTCCCAGCGTATCGTTGATGCGCTTGAAGGAATCGAGGTCCATGAACAGGATGGCGAACTTGCGCCGTTCGCGTTGCGAGCGTTCCAGTTCGCGCTCCAGGGTTTCCAGGAAGGCCTGGCGGTTGGGAATGCCGGTCAGGCTGTCGCAATAGGCCAGCTTGCGGATCTGTTCTTCCGTGCGTTTGCGTTCGCTGATGTCGCGCACCAGGCCGAGGACTTCGCCGGATGCGGTACCGACCAGGCGCGCTTCGAAGTGGTGACAGATGCCGTCGCGCGTCAATTCGTAGTCGACCGAGTGCACGGATGCCGAATGCAGCACGGCCGAAAGCTGGTCCAGCATGCGGCTGGCGATCGGCGCGGGCAGCACGTCGCGGATGTGGCGGCCGACACATTCGCGGCTGGCGAAATCCGCGCCGGGCTCGTGGCCTTCTTCGTAATCGAGGTAGTAGCCATCGGCACTGAGCCGGAAGAAAGTGTCGGGAATGGCGGCCAGCACGGCGCGGTTGTGGGCATCGGCGATGCGCAGGCGGGCGATGGCGTCGCTGGCGCGCAGCACGTACAGCACGCGGTGGCCGAGGATGGGCCAGTTGATCGGCTTGGAAACGAAGTCGGTGGCGCCGGCCTCATAGGCTTGCGTGACGGCGCCCAGGTCGTCGCCGCCGGTGACCATGATGACAGGGATGTGGGACGAAGCTTCAAGCTTGCGGATGGCGCGGCAGACGGAGAAGCCGTCGAGCAATGGCATGTCGACGTCGAGCAGTACCAGGTCCGGCGCATTGTCGCGGAAGCTGGCGACCGCGGCGCGGCCATCGCTCGCTTCGACTGCGTCGAGCCCGACCTGGGCCAGCATTTCAAGCATCAACAGGCGCATGACGGGGTCGTCATCCGCCACCAGCACGGTGCCGCGTTTGGGTGAGTAAAGCGCTGCCATGATTTCATGCTCCCTTCGGCAGGATGAGGCTGAGCGATTGCCGGACTGACTGGAATTCGCGCTCCAGTTGCGCAATCAGGTTCGCTGCACCGTCGGTGTGGCCGGCGCGGGCGATTTGTTCCAGGTCCTTGAACAGCCTGGCCAGCGCGTCGGCGCCGACGTTGGCGCTGCTGGATTTCAGGCTGTGGGCGGTTTTGCGGATGGTGGCTGGGTCGCGTTTTGCGACGGCTTCGTGCAGTGCTGCGATTTGGCGGGGCGTGTCTTGCAGGAAGGTGGCTAGTACGCGGTGAAGCAATAACTCGCCTTGCTCTGTGCTGAGGGCGCGGATCGCCTCAAGCGCGAGTGGGTTGATTACTGCTGGCTCGCTGGCAGATGAAGGTGGGGCGCGGCCGGATGCGGCTCGTACCGAGATGGCCGCGGAAATCGCGCTGGCAGAGGTGCTGCGGTTTGCCGGTGCGGCGGCAGGCGAGGGGGCGGGCGAGTCGGCAAATAGTGCTGCGGCGAGGAGGGCAGGCGTGGCTGGCATCGCCGCTGGCAGGGCGGTGGGCGGCGCGGCGTCCGAGCCCGCAGCGATCGGAGTGGCAGTTGGGATGCCTGTCTGCGAGCGGGGAAGGGGCGTTGGGCGTGGCAAAGCAATCCAGCGGCCAAGCGTATCGGCCAGTGCCTGCTGCGAGAAGGGCTTGCTGATGTAATCGTCCATCCCCGCTGCCAGACAGCGCTCCCGGTCTCCTTGCAGGGCGTTGGCGGTGATGGCGACGATTGGCGTGGCACGCGCCCGGCCGCGCTGCTGCTCGAGGCGGCGAATTTCGGCAGTGGCGGCCATGCCGTCCATCACCGGCATCATGCAGTCCATCAGCACGAGGTCGTAGTCGCCAGCCCGCACGGCGGCAAGCGCTTCTTCGCCGTTGGCGGCGCAGGCCACTTCCATGCCCAAACCGCGCAGCATGGCCGATGCAACTTCCACGTTGACCGGATTGTCTTCGGCCAGCAGGGCGCGCGGACGCTGGCTGGCACGCGACCTGGCTGGCGTGTGTGCAGGCGTGGCGCCGGCCAGCGTTGCCGCTCCCACGCCCTCGGAGGCACGGACCGGCGTCACGATGCAGTCGTACAGATCCGGCTCACGAAACGGCTTGATGAGCTGGAACGCCACGCCTGCTGCACGGCGCTGCACCTGGTCTGCCGCATTGCGCTCGGAAGCCAGCAGGATCAGGCGCACAGGCGAAATATCGGGATCGGACTTGATTTCGGCCGCCAGTGCGAGCCCACCGATATCGTCCAGGCCCATGTCAAGCAGCGCCACGTCGTAAGGCGTGCCGCGCGCTGCGGCTGCATGCAGTTCGCGCAAGGCATCGGCGGCGCTGGGCGCGCAGTTGCCATGCAAGTGCCAGCGCGCCAGCAGCCGTTGCAGCGCCAGCGCGCTTTCGGCCTGCCGGTCCACCACCAGCGCACGCAAACCCTTGGTCGGCTTCTGCTGGAAGCCAGCATCGTCTGCATCCACCCGCCGCTTGTCGAATTGCACGGTGAACCAGAACACCGAGCCACGCCCCAGCGCGTTGTCGACGCCGATCGAGCCCCCCATCAGTTCCACCAGTTGCTTGGAAATCGCCAGTCCAAGCCCGGTGCCGCCATGCTTGCGGGTAGTCGAGCCATCGCCCTGCGAGAAAGAGTCGAAGATGTGGGCCCGCGCCTCGCGCGAGACGCCGATGCCGGTATCGTGCACCTCCACCCGCAAGCGGGCCGACTGCGCATCTTCCTCCGCCACACGGACAGCTACCTTGATCCGTCCCTGCTCGGTGAACTTGACCGCATTGCCAAGCAGGTTGACGATCACCTGCCGCAGCCGGTTCGGGTCGCCGCAGATCGCCAGCGGAATATTGTTCGCCACGGCGAACTCCATCTCGATGCCCTTGGACTGGGCCTGCGGCGCAAACACGTTCTCGATATCGTCCAGCAGTTCGCGCAGATTGAAGTTGATGTATTCGACCGTCAGCTTGCCCGCTTCCACCTTGGAGAAATCGAGGATGTCGTTGATGATCACCAGCAGGTGCTCGCCCGAGCGCCGCACCATGCTGGTATAGTGGCGCTGGGTTTCGGTGAGTTCGGTGGCGGCAAGCAGTTCCGCCATGCCCAGCACTCCATTCATGGGCGTGCGGATTTCGTGCGACATATTGGCCAGGAAGGCGCTCTTGGCCTGGCTCGCCGCTTCGGCCGCATCCTTGGCTTTTTCCAGTTGCGCGGTGCGGATGCTGACCTGCCGTTCCAGCTCGCCTCGATATTGTGCAAGCTTGGTGTCGCGGCTCTCGATCTGCGCCAGCATGCCGTTGAAGCTATCGATCAGCGTACCCAGTTCGTCGCTGCGCTGGTGCTGCACCTGGGCGTACGTCTGGCTGCTGCTTACCTTGTCCGCCGCTGCGATCAATTGGGCGATAGGCGCCGCAATGCCTTCGCGGAAGCGCGCCGACAGCACCAGCGCCAGCCCGAATGAGGACGCGGTGGCCGCCGCCGTGATGCCAAGGTTGCGCAGGATGCCTAGCCACAGGGAAGCCTGGCCCGTCTCGATCATCACCGCCCCAATCATGTGCTGGCGAACACGCACCGGACGGTAAAGCCGCAACAGTGGCGCCCAAGGCGGCCCGTCACGCTCGGCCAGCTCTCCGGAGGCCAGTTCGCGCAGACGCGGCGTATCGAGGGCCACAGGCGCCAGTTCGCGCAAAGCAGGGTAGGAGGCAAACAGCTTGCCCTCGCGGTCGAACAGGGCGGCGCGCGTGATATCGCTTTTGACCGCCAGCGCGGCCAGGGCCTGTTCGGCCGTCGGCCGGTCGGCGTAGAGGAGGGGCGCGACGCTGTTGGCGCCGATGACATCCGCCAGCGAGGTAAGCTGCTTGCGCTCCTCGCTGGTGTGGGAAACGATGGACGCGACGGCGAACCCCACGAACACCAGCAGCAGGGCGCTGCCGGTGGTGAGCACGGAGATGATGGTCAGTTTCTGGCTTAAGCCGGACCGTTCGAAGTTGAGCATTTTCGCCGCCGAAGGACGATTCCATCGGGCAAAGAATAAATGCTAAGAATTTCGACACTTTGATCTGGCTCTAACTTCCAGTCACTAGCAGCAACCACCCCGCTTGCCTGCGCCGCCGTAGCGTGCTTCTTGCCGCTCGCGGAAGAATTCCTCGTAGCTCATCACGGGCTCACCCGGGTGGGTGGTCTCGCGATGAGCGACGTAGGTGTCGTATTCCGGCAGGCCGCACATCAGCCGCATGCTCTGTCCGAGGTAGCGGCCTGCCTTGACGATTTCGCCCAGCATGGTCTTACTTGGCCGCAGCGGCGTATTGGGCCGGGGCTTCGTTGTGGGTTGGACGGCCGGCATTCCAGGCTGCCAGTGCGGTGCGCACGCCGAAGACCAGCACGCTGACCACGACGATCATGAAGAAGGCTGCCAGGCCTGCATCCAGGTAGTCGTTGAAGATCACCTGCTGCATCTGTTCGATCGACTTGGCCGGTGCCAGCACCTTGCCGTCAGCCAGGGCTGCCTGGTACTTGGCGGCGTGGGCCATGAAACCAATCTTCGGATTGGCGTCGAAGATCTTTTGCCAGCCGGCGGTCAGGGTGCAGAGCAGCAGCCAGATAGTCGGCAGGATGGTGACCCAGGCGTACTTGGCACGCTTCATCTTGAACAGCACGCAGGTCGCCAGGATCAGCGCAATCGCAGCCAGCATCTGGTTGGCGATGCCGAACAGCGGCCACAAGGTGTTGATGCCGCCCAGCGGATCAACCACGCCCTGGTACAGGAAGTAACCCCAGGCTGCAACGCACAGGCCAGTGGCCAGCAGGCTGGCGAACACGGAATCGGTGCGCTTCAGCGATGGTGCGAAGGAGCCCAGCAAATCCTGCAGCATGAAGCGGCCGGCGCGGGTGCCTGCGTCGACAGCGGTCAGGATGAACAGCGCTTCGAACAGGATGGCGAAGTGGTACCAGAACGCCATCATGGCCTTGCCGCCCACCACATTGGACAGGATGTGCGCCATGCCTACCGCCAGGGTAGGCGCGCCGCCGGCACGGGAGATGATGGTTGTTTCGCCCACGTCCTTGGCAGTCTGGGTCAGCATTTCAGGGGTGACGTAGAAGCCCCACTGGGAAATCGCCTGTGCAGCCGATTCCGCGGTGGTGCCGAGCAGTGCGGCCGGGCTGTTCATCGCGAAGTACACGCCTGGCTCGATGGTCGAAGCGGCAATCAGCGCCATGATGGCGACGAAGGATTCCATCAGCATTGCGCCGTAGCCGATAAAGCGGGCATGGGTTTCGTTCTCGATCATCTTCGGCGTGGTGCCGGAGGAGATCAGCGCGTGGAAGCCGGAAACGGCGCCGCAAGCGATGGTGATGAACAGGAATGGGAACAGGTTGCCGGTCCAGACCGGGCCGGTGCCGTCGATGAATTTGGTCAGCGAAGGCATTTGCAGCATCGGCGACACGATAATTATGCCCAGCGCCAGGCCGACAATGGTGCCGATCTTCAGGAAGGTCGACAGGTAGTCGCGCGGCGCCAGCAGCAGCCACACCGGCAGCACGGAAGCGATGAAGCCGTAGCCGATCAGCATCCAGGTCAGTTCAGTGCCGGTAAAGGTGAACATTGGCGCCAGGGCAGGGTTTTCCTGCACCCACTGGCCGCCGAAGATCGCCAGCATCAGCAGCACGAAGCCGATCAGCGACACTTCGCCGACGCGGCCCACGCGGATGTAGCGCGAATAGACGCCCATGAACAGCGCGATCGGGATGGTAGCCATCACAGTGAACGAACCCCAAGGCGAGTGCGCCAGGGCTTTCACCACGATCAGTGCCAGCACGGCCAGGATGATCACCATGATCATGAAGGTGCCCAGCAGCGCGATATTGCCCGGGACCGGTCCCAGTTCGGACTTGATCAGGTCACCAAGCGAACGGCCGTCGCGGCGGGTGGAGATGAACAGCACCATGAAGTCCTGCACGGCGCCGGCAAACACCACGCCGGCCAGGATCCACAGCATGCCGGGCAGGTAGCCCATTTGCGCCGCGAGCACGGGGCCGACCAGCGGGCCGGCGCCGGCAATTGCGGCGAAGTGGTGGCCGAACAGCACGTTCTTATTGGTCGGCACGTAGTCCAGGCCATCGTTGTACTTGTAGGCCGGGGTCAGGCGGTTAGCCTCAAGGCCCATGACGTTTTTGGCAATAAACAGGCTGTAGAAGCGGTACGCGATCAGGTACACGCAAACGGCCGCGATCACCAGCCAGATGGCGCTGACAGGTTCGCCGCGCTTGAGTGCAATCACGCCCAGAGCGCTGGCACCCAGCACGGACATCGCTGCCCAGCCAAGTTTCTTCATTACGGGATTCATCGGGGTCTCCTCCAAGGATGAATGGCCAGTATTCAGGAATTGAATATCTGTCACAAGCGCACCACTACGCAAACGCCGTCCGTAGAAATACGTAGGACAAGTGCCCGGTGCCGGGCTTACAATCCCCGCATGAAGCTGCGGCAAAAGTTCCTGTTCCTGGCCATTGCGCCCCTGATCCTGGCCTTGTGCGCAATCGCCATAGCGGTGCGCTACCAGGCCACCACCCTCGCACGCCAGCAGCGCGACACCATCCAGCAGGCCTACCTGGCCAGCAAGGAAGCGGAGCTCAAACACTACGTCACCCTGGCCAACCATTCGATTGCGCACCTGGTCAAATCCGGCCGCAAGGACCAGGCCACGCTCGACGAAGCGAAGCGCATCCTGTCGACCCTCAGTTTTGGTGATGACGGATATTTCTTTGTATATGACATGCAGGGCAACTCGCTGATGCACCCGCGCCAGCCGGAGCTGGTGGGTCAGAACCTGTTCATGCTGAAGGACCAGGAAGGCAACCCGACCATCCAGCGCCTGCTGGCGCGCGCCCGCGAAGGCGGAGGGCTGGAACGCTACAACTGGGTCAAGCCTTCTACCCACAAGCCGGCGCCAAAGCTTGGCTACGTGATCCCGCTGCCGGAATGGGGCTGGATGCTGGGCACCGGCATCTATCTCGACGACGTGGACGCGGCCCTGGCCAAGGTCGACGCCCAGCAGCGCGGCAATATCCGCAATACCCTGCTGTGGATGGCGGCGATTGCGGCGCTGGCCCTGGTGGCGGTTGGCGTATCCGGACTGGCGCTGAACATCCGCGAATACCGCGTGGCCGACGCGAAGCTCAAAGTGCTGGCGCAGCGCGTGGTGGAATCGCAGGAAGAGGAGAGGGCGCGCCTGTCGCGCGACCTGCACGACGGCATCAGCCAGTGGCTGGTGTCGATCAAGCTGCAGATCGAGGCGGGCATTATCCGCCTTGGCAATCCGGCGCAGCAGGACAAGGCCAAGGCAGCCTTCGAACACACGGCGGAACAGTTGAACAATGTGCTGGGCGAAGTGCGCCGCATCTCGCACAACCTGCGTCCTGCCATACTGGACGACCTCGGCCTGGCCGCGGCGCTCGACCACCTGGCCGCCGAATTCCGCGTGCACATCGGCATTGACGTCTCCTTCAGCGCAACCGGCTGCACCGACGGCCTGCCGGACGTCGCGAACACGGTGCTGTTCCGCATTGCGCAGGAAGCGCTGACCAATATCGAGCGCCACGCCGCCGCAACCAGCATCACGATTGACCTCGAAGGCGATGCCGAAGCAGTCACCTTGCGCATTGCCGACAATGGCAGCGGCTTCGATGCCGAGGGCATTGCGGGCCATCCGAAGCGCGGCATCGGATTACGGAATATGATGGAGCGGATGGAAGCGATCGGCGGCAAGTTCCGCATCGAATCCTCGCCAGCCGGCACCATTGTGCTGGCGCGTGTTGATAACAAAGGCAAGCAATGACCAGGATCCTGTTGGTAGACGACCACCCTCTCGTACGCGACGGCCTGCGCGCGCGGCTGGAAGCGATGGCGCAATTCGAAGTCGTTGGCGAAGCTGGCAGTGCGGCCGAGGCGCTGGAAGCCGCGCGCCTGCACAACCCCGACCTGGTCCTGATGGACATCAATATGCGCGGGACCAACGGCATCGAAGCCACCGCCCTGTTCAAGCGCCAGTTCCCCTCGATTGCAGTGCTGATCCTGTCGATGCACGACAAGCTGGAATACGTGACCCAGGCCATCCAGGCCGGCGCGCGCGGCTATGTGCTGAAGGACGCGCCGGGCAAGGACATCGTGGTGGCCATCGAAACCGTCATGGCGGGCGGGATCTACTACAGCGCCAACCTGGCGCAGCAACTGGCCAAGCCCCAGGCGCAGGACAACCAGCTCACCACGCGCGAGGCGGAGGTGCTGCGCCACCTGGCCAATGGCGAATCCAACAAGCATATCGCGCGTGAGCTGGACCTCAGCGTGCGCACGGTGGAAACCCACCGCCTCAACATCAAACGCAAGCTCGGCATCGAAGGACAGGCAGAATTGATCAAGTTTGCCGTCCAACACGCACAATTCGATAAGTAGAACTTGCTAAATAAATCAGGAATGTATCGTTGCCGGCACAAAACCGGCAATTCGATTGCTCCCTCTATGTCCAAAATGCTGACTTTTCAGCAATTTCTGTTAGACTCCCCGAGTCTTGTAACACAGGGTGTCAGTGGGCGCTCAATGGTTGCTTTACATCAATAAACCATTTACCATTGTTCGCATTGCCACACCGAGATTCCGATGTCTGCGTCAGATCCGAATTCGTTTCCGCTTGTGGGAATCAAGCCTGTCCTGGATACCCAAAGTCACTGGGTAGGACTGGCGTTTCAAATGCCAGTGGCAGCTTCGCTGCCGGCGCTGCAATCACTCCTGTGCTGCCCCGAATCTGAAGAACTGGGTTCGCTCGATTACTTCATTCCCCTCGCCGACCCGCTCGCCCTCGACGCCAGCCAGCTCGATGGCCTGCCGCTTAACCGCATAGTTTTCACCGTCCCCGCTGCGCTGCTGGCAGACGACAGCGTGCAGCAGCGCTGCAAGCAGCTGGCCGACCGCGGCTTGCGCCTGCTGGCGGATGGCGAAGCAGGAATCGCCGCAGCCCAAGCCGGCATTCGCGGACTGGATTTCGATTGTGCCGATGCGCTGCCTGGCCCGCGGGCGATGATGTCCTTGCCCGGCCCGCACCTGGCCCGCAATGCGGATGCCATTCGCATCGACGAATGCCGCAAGGCCGGCTTCACCCTGTTCCGCGGCGAGCTTCCACGCGCGCAGCAGCATGATGCAGGACAGGGTGACGGCACCAGCCGCAAACGCCTGCTTGCCCTGCTTGGCCTGCTGGCCCAGGATGCGGACTCGCGCGAGCTGGAAACCCTGCTGAAGCAGGACCCGGCGCTGTCCTTCCAGTTGCTCAAGCTGGTGAATTCCGCCGCCTTCGCACCGAACAGCAATCCAATCCACAACTTCGGCCAGGCCATCAACCTGCTGGGCCGCCGCCAGCTGCAGCGCTGGCTGCAGCTGCTGCTGTACGCGCGCCAGCAAGCCGACGGCCCGGCCAATGCCTTGCTGCCGCTGGCGGCCCTGCGCGCCGCGCAAATGGAAGCCCTGTGCAAATTGCGCGAATGCGAGCGCGATGAACAGGACATGGCCTTCCTGGTCGGCGTATTCTCGCTGCTGGACGTGCTGCTGGCGATGCCGATGACCGAAATCGTTTCGGCGCTGAACCTCGACCTGGACGTCGTCGCGGCCCTGTTGGACCGCACGGGTGACCTGGGTGAAATGCTGGCGCTGGTGGAAATGCATGAACCGCAGCCTAGCGCGCTGCGCGACGTCGGCATCGACAACGAAACCTATTGGCGCAGCCTGTTGCAGGCCTACCATTGGGCGCTGCAGGTCAGCAGGAACGTGTGAGCATGCACGATCAGCCGGTCGCCAACTTCCTCGCCAGCAGCGCTGCCGTGTGCGACGCCGTGCTGCGCCTGCGCGGCCCCGCGCTGGTGGAGGAGCTGGGCCGCATCGCACGCGAAGTCACCGGCAGCCCGCACGGCCGCTACGTGCCGCGCGACATGACACCGGCCACCGGCTTGCCGGGCTGGGAAAGCGGCCTGTCGCAACTGATCCAGTTCGACAGCCAGTACTTCGGCCGCTTCGAAGTGTCAGGCCTGGAGGCATACGCCGAAACCACACGCCAGAACCTCGCCAGCCTGGCCAGCCTGGCCGCCAGCGTATTGCAAGTGCACTCGGTGGCGCAGCGCACCACCCACGCCTATGTGCAGGTGGAAGCGCGCCTGCAGCACCAGTCGCAAATCCTGGACCAGATCCACGAGTCGGTCCTGACCATGGACCTGAACGGCTTCATCACCAGCTGGAACAAGGGTGCCGAGCGCCTGTTCGGCTATTCGGCGGTGGAGGCGATCGGCCGCAACATCATCTTCCTCTACGACGACGAGGACGAAAACCTCGGCGATGAATTCCTGGAGCAGGGCGGCCGCCTGATGGAAGTGCGCCGCAAGAAAAAGAACGGCGAAATATTCTGGGCCAGCCTGTCGCTGTCGCAGCTATGCGATATGGAAGACCGCTCGATCGGCCTGATCGCCTACCTGACCGATATTACGGAGCGCAAGCGGGCGGAGGAGCGCATCCACCACCTGGCCTATTACGACGCGCTGACCAGCCTGCCGAACCGTTCGCTGCTGACCAAGCTGGTGGACCAGGCACTGATCGTGGCCCAGCGCAGCAAGGCGCACGGCTGCGTCATGTTCATCGACCTGAACCGCTTCAAGCTGATCAACGATACGCTGGGACGCACCGTCGGCGATGCACTGCTGCGCGAAATTTCGCAGCGCTTCCGCCTGGCCCTGCGCGACCAGGACGTAGTGGCGCGCCTGTCCGGCGACGAATTCGCGGTCGGCCTGTTCGACATCCACCAGCATTATGAAGCGAGCATGGTGGCCAACAAGCTGCTGGCTGCAGTGAACGAACCTTTCCTGATCGATGGTCACGACCTGCGCGTCAGCGCCTCGATCGGCATCAGTGTCTACCCGCAGGACGGCAACGACGCCGAAACGCTGCTGCGCCTGGCCGATATTGCCATGTACCGCGCCAAGCAGAATGCCTCGACAGACGGCGAACACATCGCCTTCTACAGCCAGGACATGAACAAGGGCATGCAGGAGCGCATGCGCATCGAATCCGGCCTGCGCCAGGCGCTGGGCAACGGGCAACTGCTGCTGCACTACCAGCCCAAGTTTGAAATCAGCACCGGCAAGATCATCGGCGCCGAAGCACTGGTGCGCTGGAAGCATCCCGAGCGCGGCCTGGTGCCGCCGGCCGAGTTCATTCCACTGGCGGAAGCTACCGGCCTGGTGGTGCAGGTTGGCGAATGGGTGCTGGAAGCTGCTTGCGCGCAGGCGCAAGCCTGGAAAGAGAAGGGCTTGCCTCCGGTGCGCCTGGCAGTCAACGTTTCGGCGCGCGAGTTCACCTCTGCGCTGCCGGGCCGCGTCATGGAAACGTTGCAACGCTATGGCCTCGAGCCATCTTGGCTGGAACTGGAAATCACCGAATCGACGCTGATGCACAACATCGAGCGCGTGATCGGCATCATGGACCGCCTGACGGCCGAAGGCATCACGCTGTCGCTGGACGATTTCGGTACCGGCTATTCCAGCCTGTCCTACCTGAAGCGCTTCCCGATCGACACGCTGAAGATCGACCGCTCTTTCACTACCGGCATCCCGGTCGACACCAACGACTGTGCCATTGCCAGTACTATCATCAGCATCGCCCAGCAGCTCAAGCACAAGGTGATTGCGGAAGGGGTGGAAACCCCTGAACAACTGGCCTTCCTCAAGGATTCCGGCTGCGACGAAGTGCAAGGCTACCTGTTCTCGCGTCCTTTGCCAGCCCAGGAATTCGAAGATGCCCTGCTGCAGAACTGGGCGCCAGCCGAACCCAAGGCCGTTAACGCCGGCTAGCGCGCTACTTCCATCATCCAGCGCGAGATTTCATCGCGTGAAGCGGACGGCGCACCGGTATGTGTGGCATCGGGTTCATAAAGCCTGGTCATCGGATTGCGCGGCAGCGCATCGTAGCCAGCCTGCTTGAACTTGAGCAGCCCCGGGTAATCATTCTTTGGCACGATATATAGCACCGGCGTTTCCGGACGCATTGCACGGATCGATTTCATCTGGTTCATGGCACCGTCCGGGTCGAACCATGTCAGATAGTTGTCTGGCTTTGATACGACCATGTAAGAGCCCTTGCTGCTCTCGAAGTCCTGCAACCGCGCAGTTTCGGCGCCTTTGCCGGCTGCGACCAGCTTGCGCGCTTCCTCGACAGACCCACCTAACTTTTCGAGAAATACCGGACTGGCGCTGCTGGCCCCCGGCGCGATGGCGATGATGCCATCCACTGCATGTTTGCTGCCGTAGTAAAGCGCAAAGGCGCCGCCCTGGCTATGCCCTGCGACGAACAGGTGGCTCGCGCCCTTCGCCCGCAGGCGCGTCAAAGCTGCATCGATTTCCGCTTCTGCTGCCGAGGTGTTGACGTCGTAATTCCGATTACCCGACCAGGGCATTTCGATATTGGCGACAAGATGCCCCTTAGACTCCAGGCCTGAGGCTAGCTCCGCCACGAACTTCGTCGGGGAGCCGCCTTTGCCGTGCATGACAACTACCCCCACGGTTTGCGGTGCGGTTTGCGCCATGGCAGCGCCGGTGAACACAATCATTGCTGCAAGCTTGCTGAAAAATCTAAGCATCGCGGCCTCCCCAATGACGGATCACTAATCAGAGTAGCACTTATGCGGCGGCGCTCAAGGCTTATCGCGGCACGAAGCTGTCTACTTCATCGATGAGTTGCGCGCGCCCACGCTCGGGGCGTTCGAGATGCAGGAAGTGCGTGGCATTCGGAATTCGCACCATGCGCACGGTAGCGGCATGCACCAGGTCCGACTGCAGGTGTTGCATATCTTCCGGCCGTGACCAGAAGTCCTTTTCGCCGGCGATGGCCAGCACAGGCGCCGTGATCAGCGAAGCGTCCCATAACTGGCGGCCGGTGGCCAGGTAGAAGCTGTCCTCCATCGCACCACATGGGGCGCGGAAGCTGCGAGGTTCGCGTTGGCGGCTGGTGGTGTCGCTGTCCAGCGCCGCCTCGACGTAAGCTTGCGCAACTGCCGGATCACGTGCGCCATCTTTGTCTTCGCCCAGCGTGCGGTCCCATGCTCCGAGGGTCGATGCCGCGTCAGACAGGCGATAGTTGCCGCAGGCTGCGCGGTTGAATGTGCCGGGGCGTTCCTTGTCTTCCATCCCCGTGCCGCGGCCAATCAATGGATGCGCGGAGGTGCCGCGATACAGGCTGTTCAGCATGATCACCGCACTCAGTTTCGGCGAATGCAGGGTCGCATAATGGCCCGCCCACTGGCCGCCAGTGGCCCAGCCAAGCAGCGCCACCTTGGCGCCGCCGCTGCGCTTGCGCACAAAATCAATCGCTGCGTCGATGTCTTCAACCGCGGTATTGGTGCGGACTAATGCTGCGCCCGCAGTGGGGGCGGCCTCCATCTCGGCCAGCCGTGTCGACGCGCCGTAGCCGCGCACATCCAGCGTGTAGACGTCGAAGCCGCGTGAAGACAGGTCGGCCGCCAGCGAGCCGCCTGGCACCGGCAGGTTGAACGAAGCCCTGGAGCTGACGCGCGCGCCGTGTACCAGCAGGATAGGGCGCTTGGCGCGATGCTGTCCGACCTCCGTCACCGCCAGCGTAACGCCGGGCGCGGACGGCACACTGAATCGCTGCGAAGCCTGGACCGGCAAGGCCAATGCGCCAGCTACGGCGAGAAGCAGTTTTTTCACGGCTACCTTCCTTGGTCAATGGGATGACAAGAGTACTTCTTTTCGCTGCGCGTTGCATCGCGGGCCAAGGTGCGCTTAAACTCCTGCGTATTTGAAAACGGTTTCAGGAGATGTCTCGTGGCTCGATTCCTTGCTTCCGCAGTTCTCGCAACGACGCTGGCGCTGGCCGGCACGTCCCTATCCGCAGCACCAGCAGCGCACTATGTTTGGGACAGCGTGGCCATTGGCGGCGGCGGCTTCGTATCGGCCGTCATCCCCAGCCGCAGCGAGGCAGGCGTTGTCTACGCCCGCACCGACGTAGGCGGCGCCTATCGCTGGGACAAGGCGTCGGCGCGCTGGGTGCCGCTGCTGGACTGGCTCTCCGACGCCGACACTGGCCTGCTGGGCATCGACTCGCTGGCCATCGATCCGCGCAACGCCGGCAAGGTGTATCTGCTGGCCGGCATCAGCTACCTGCAGAAGGGACGCAGCGCGGTCCTGCGTTCGAGCGACTATGGCAAGACATGGTCCATCACCGAGACCACCAGCCAGTTTAAAACGCATGGCAACGGCATGGGGCGCAATAATGGCGAACGCCTGGCCGTCGATCCCGGCAACGGCGACGTGCTCTATGTCGGCACACGCTGGAACGGTTTGTTCAGGAGCGCCGACACAGGCGCAAGCTGGCGCCACGTGCCAGGCCTGGACGTCACGAGCACGCCGAACGGCGCAGGCATCAGCTTCGTGCTGCCGGATCCTGCGAGCGTAAAGGACGGCGTTGCCCAGCGCCTTTATGTTGGCGTATCCCGCTACGGGTCCGTTGGACACAACTTCTATCGCAGCGACGATAACGGCGCCAGTTTCACGCCGGTTGCAGGCGCCCCGTCTACACTGATGCCGCAGCGTGCCGCGCTCGATGGAGCGGGCAACCTGTACATCACCTTCGCCAACGGCGCAGGTCCGCACCCGAACAACAGGCTGCCAGAACCGATGGACCGGGGCCAGGTCTGGCGCTACACCATCGAATCCGGCAAGTGGACGGACGTCACGCCAAGCGGATTCCCTTCGGCATTCAGCGGCATCAGCGTGGATGCAAAGAACCCGCGCCGCCTGGCCGTTTCCACCATCAGCACCTACCTGCCGCAGGGCGATGGCAAAGGCGACCGGCTGTTCGTTTCCAATGACGGCGGCGCAAAGTGGACCGATGTGATCGCGCGCGGTTTCGCCAAAGACCTGCAAGGCGCATCCTGGATGAATGGCCACGGCATCCACTGGGCCAGCATCCTCGAATTCGACCCCTTCGATTCGAAGGCTGCCTGGGTCACTTCCGGCAACGGCATCTTCCATACCAGGGACATCGATGCCACGCCGGCCGTATGGAGCTTTAACGTGAAAGGCCTGGAAGAAACGGTGCCGCTAAATGCCGTCAGCATTCCCGGCGGCCCGCTGGTGTCGGCACTTGGCGACATCGACGGCTTCCGGCACGCGGACCCGGCGCAGTACTCGCCAATCCACATGCCGCAGATGGGCACTACCTTCGGGCTCGCAATCGCAGGCGGCAAGCCCAGTGTCATCGTCCGCGCCGGCAAGACCATCTATAGGACGCAGGATGGTGGAGTGCACTGGACCAAGGTCAACTCGGTGAAGGGCGAGCAGGGACAGGTCGCCTTGTCAGCTGATGGCGCCGTGATCCTGCACGCTCCGCGCGGCAGTAAACTGGTCTATCGCAGCGCTGACTTTGGCGATAGCTGGACCACTGTGCGCGGCCTGGATGCCGCCAATTTGCGGCCCGTCGCCGACCCGGTGTCAGCCAACATCTTCTACGCCTACGAGGATGGCGTGATGAAGGTCAGCACCGACGGCGGCGCAACGTTCTCGCCGCGCGCCAGGCTACTGGCGGGAGGCTCCCGCCTGATCGGTGTGGCGCCTGGCAGGGAAGGGGACGTATGGGTCCCGCTATACGGCGGTGGCCTGCAGCGCTCCCAGGACGCAGGTGCAAGCTTCGCGCCACTGGCCGCAGTGTCTTATTGCGCAGCAGTCGGATTCGGCAAGGCGGCGCCGGGTGCGAATTATCCGGCGGTCTACATCTGGGGCACCGTAGGCGGCGTTCGCGGCGTGCATCGCTCGATCGACGCCGGCGCAAGCTGGGTACGCATCAATGACGACGCCCATCAGTATGGCGGGCCTGGAGATGGCCAGTTCATCGTTGGCGACATGAACCGGTTTGGCGTGGTGTACATGAGCACTGCCGGACGCGGAATCGTCTATGGAATGCCCGCCAATCGCAAGGCTAACGACTAGCGGAAAAAGCGCATTCTGTTTGAAATCGTTTTCAAGTTTGGTGAATTTCGTAATTGCGGAGGCGAAATTCGTAACTCAAACTGTGACCACAACGTGGAAAAAACCACGTGAATCGAGAAAAACGAGGAGACAACAGAGTGAATCAGTTCCAACTGAGGAAGACCGCTATTGCCCTTGCAGTATCTCAAAGCGCACTGCTGGCTGCCGGCAATGCAATGGGCCAAACCCAACCCCAACCCGTACCTGAAAGCGCCCCCGTGGTGGTCGTGACTGGCCAGCGCGCGGCGCTGCAATCTGCCCAGGCCATCAAGCGCAACTCCGACGAGATCGTCGATTCCATCGTCGCCGATGATATCGGCAAACTCCCTGATCGTTCGGTGACTGAAGTGCTGCAGCGCGTGGTCGGGGTAGCGATCGACCGCACCATGGCGAAGGGCGACCCGGAACACTATTCGGTGGAAGGCTCCGGCGTAACCGTCCGCGGCCTGACCTATGTGCGCTCCGAACTGAATGGCCGCGACTCCTTTTCCGCTAACGGCGGCCGTTCATTGAACTTCGAAGACGTGCCGCCAGAATTGATGGCCGGCGTGGACGTGTACAAGAACCCGTCCGCAGAACAGATTGAAGGTTCGATCGGCGGCCTGGTCAACCTGCGCACCGCACTGCCTTTCGACTACAAGGGTTCCAAAGTAGCCCTGAGCGCGGACTACACGTACAACGAATTGGGCGGAAAGAAGAAACCGGGCGGCTCCGCCCTCGCCTCGAACCGCTGGAAAACGCCAATCGGCGAATTCGGCGCCCTGGTGGACCTGGCCTATTCCGAAAGCGCCACCCGCACCGACGCCTTCCAGGTCGAGCCGTACTATCCGCGCACTGACGTCGTCAATGGCAAGACCGTGTGGGTGCCGAAAGGCGCGCAGTGGCGCACCCTTGAATTCGACCGCAAACGCCAAGGCTATTACGGCGCGCTGCAATGGCAGAAGGACGCCACGCTGAAATCGCACCTGACGTACTTCAAGTCCAAGTATCAGATGCAGTGGGATGAACGTGCGATCTTCTCCCAGGCCAGCCCGTACAACATCCGCGTCAGCCCGGACGCCACCTATGGCCCGAACGGCAACCTGCTGACCGGCACCATGACCGATCCGACCGACGGCGGCATCAACTTCGGCGGCGACACCCGTACAGCCAAACGCAAATCGGACACTACGGACATCGGCTGGAACATCACCTGGCGCCCGGCCAACCGCTGGACCTTGAAATCGGACCTGCAATACATCAAGGCCAAGACCGGCAGCTTCGACTCGACCGTGGCGACCGGCGTCCAGATGGCCAAGGAGCAGATCGACCTGACCGGCAACGTGCCGCGCCTGTTCTTCGACCAGGCCGACCTGGCCTACCTGGCTGACCCGAAGAATTATTACTGGGCCTTCACCATGGAGCACATGGACCGCGCCAAGGCCACCGGCAAATCCTGGAAGGGCGATGTCATTTATGATTTCGAGGACCAGCCCTTCCTGAAGGACATCCGATTCGGTGTTCGCCTGTCCAACAAGGATTCGGTGACGATGAACTCCAACCCAAGCTACAACTGGGCCGCGGTCACGCAGCCCTGGCAGGTTGGCGGGGACATCAACCACCTCGCATACCTGGGCGACCCTCGCTTCAGCGCAAGCACTGAGCTGCATACCTTCGACAACTTCTTCAACAAGCATATGCAGGTGCCATCGCTGGTGTTCCCGGCGGTCGCGCTGGCGACCGGTTACCCGGACAGCTATGCAGCACTGCACAAATATCACGACATCCTGTGCGCCGAAGCGCATGGCGGAGACACTTCAACTTGCGGGACATGGAAAGGCGCGACTTTTGGAACCGATCCGGCCGGCACCAACGACCAGTCCGAAAAGACCAGGGCGTTCTACACACAGTTACGCTTTGGCTTCGACGAGTTGAAATACCCGATCGACGGCAACCTCGGCATGCGCTACGTGAAGACAGATATGACCGCGCACGGCTATACCACGTTCACGCCGAGCATCAACATCCCGGCAGGTAACACCGTAACCGGCCAGCCTTTCGCCACGATCCCGGCCTTCAAGACGGCTCAGGATTTCGACAACAGCTATCACAACGTTTTGCCTAGCCTGAACCTGCGCATGAAGGCCAGCGATCAGTTGCAGTTCCGGTTCGGCTTTGCCGGCGCAATGTCCCGCCCAGACTTCGAGCAGTTGCAGGCATATACTTCGCTGTCCCAGACGGCAGACCTCACCAGCAATGGCACGGTCACCAATGTCAATAGCGTGAACCAGTCGGGCGAGGCAAAGGGCAATCCGAAGCTGAAACCGATCACTTCCAGGCAGACCGACCTGACCGCCGAATGGTACTTCTCTCCGGTCGGCTCGTTCACAGTTGCGGTATTCAACAAGCAGTTGAAGGATGTGATCATCAATCAGGTGCTGAACTTCCAGCTCCCTGATGTCAACGGCAATATGCAGAACTTTGCCGTCACCGGTCCGGTGAACGGCGCCAAGGGCCACGCGCGCGGCATCGAACTGGCTTACCAGCAGTATTTCGACAAGCTGCCAGGCTGGATGTCCGGCATCGGCCTGCAGGCCAACTACACCTATGTGGACAGCAAGCAGAAGCTGTACAGCCCCGTGTTCTCGCCATTCTGCGGCGGCAGCGGGCAGACAGCCAGCCTGAACACGAATATGAACGGCTGCGACACCAACGGCCAGACGTTCAGCGATTTGCCGCTGCCGCTGCTGTCGAAGAACGCCTACAACGTCGCCCTGTTGTACGACAAAGGCCCGTGGTCTGCCCGCATGGCGTATAGTTGGCGTTCAAAGAACCTGCAGGCGGTGAACGTGAACGGCACCAATGGCGGTGACGGCACGGATACCAATCCCGCCAGCCCGACTTTCGGCCAGCACGTGGTGCGTTGGGCGCTCCCGACCTGGGCCGACTCTTACGGCACGCTGGATGCGTCGGTCTTCTACCAGGCCACAGAAAAGCTCTCGATTGGCCTGGAAGGAACCAACTTGACTGACGCTAAATACCGCCAGTTGATGCAGCAGCACACCGGTATGATGGGCCGCGCATGGTTCGTGTCCGGTCCGCGTTATTCCATCAAAATGCGCTATTCGTTCTAAGGAGAAGAAATGCGTTTCAACCCGATGCGGGTGGCGGTTTTGCTCGCCCTGGCAGCCTCTGGAACCGCCGTTGCGGGGACTTTCGAACAAACTGCCAGCGGCCTGGTGGTGAAGCCGGACAGCGGCGCGGCAAAGGAAATCAGGCTTGAGCTAATGGACGACAACATTATCCATGTGCTCAAGTTTGACCAGGGCGGCAAGTCCTTGGTGCCGTCGCTCATGACCGTCGCCAAGCCATGCAATTGCGCTTTCACCGTCAACCGCAAGGGCGATACGGTCACGCTCAAGGCAAACAAGATTGCGGTGGCCGTGTCGCTGGCCACCGGCAGCCTGCAGTTCTCTGACGCCGGCGGCAAAGCGTTCCTGAGCCAGGCCTCGGAATCCATCGAACCGGTCGAAGTGGGCGGCAAGCCGTTCGTGGCGATCAAGCAGGGCTTCAACCACGGCACAAAGGACGCGTTCTACGGCCTGGGCCAGCACCAGAACGCGCAGATGAACCTGAACGGCGAAGACGTGCTGCTGGCCCAACACAATATGATCGCGTCGGTGCCGTTCGTGGTATCGGACAAGAACTACGGCGTCCTGTGGGATAACAACGCCATCTCCCGTTTCGGTAATCCACGGCCATATGGCCCACTGAAACGCGACTTGAAATTGGTCGATGTGGAAGGGAAGGGCGGCGGCCTGACCGCACGCTACTACGTGGATGGCAAGCTGGCCCTGACCCGCCAGGAGCCGGATATCGCCTATCAGTACCTGAAAGACGTAGCGGAAAACTGGCCAAAGGAACTTGGCCCGCTGAAAGGCCTGAAGAACGTGAAAGTGGTGTGGGAAGGCACACTCTCCAGCGACAAGCCCGGCGTGCACAAGATGCAGCTTTATGCCTCTGACTACGCGACACTCACCATCGACGGCAAGCAGGTCATGGACGTGTGGCGCCAGGACTGGAACCCCTGGTACCACAACTTCGAACTGAAACTGAAAAAAGACCAGCCGGTCAAGCTGAAGCTGGAGTGGAAACCATCCGGCGGCATGGTCACGATGACGCACAGCGACCCGTTGCCGGAGCCGGAACGCCATTCCTTGACGTTGTCGTCCGAAATCGCCCAAGGCATCGATTACTACGTGATCCGCGGCACCAGCATGGACAAGGTGATCGCCGGCTACCGCCACCTGACCGGCCAGGCGCCGATGATGCCGAAATGGGCCTACGGCTTCTGGCAATCGCGCCAGCGCTACGAGACCCAGCAGCAGCTGCTGGACACGCTGCACGAATACCGCAAGCGCCAATGGCCGCTCGATAACATCGTGCAGGATTGGTTCTACTGGCCAGAAAACGCCTGGGGCTCGCACGACTTCGACAAGGCCCGCTTCCCCGATCCGAAAGGTATGGTGGACGAGGTGCACCGCCAGAATGCCCGCATCATGATTTCCATCTGGGGCAAGTATTACGACACCACGGAGAACTACAAGGAGTTCGCATCCAAAGGCCATATGTGGACCAAGAACGTTGAAAACGGCGCGCTGGACTGGGTTGGCCCCGGCTACAAGAACAGCCATTACAGTCCTTACGCCCCGGAAGCACGTGAGATCTATTATCGCCAGATGAAGCACAAGCTGGTGGACCTGGGCTTCGACGCCTGGTGGATGGACAACACGGAACCGGATGTGCTGTCCAACACCCGCCCCGCAGACTTCAAGAAGCTGATCGGCCCTACGATCTACGGCGCGGGTGAAGTCACCTTCAACCCTTACAGCCTGCTGCACACGCAAGGAATGTACGAAGGCCTGAAGCGTGACCAGCCGGACAAGCGCCAGTTCATCCTGTCGCGTTCCGGCTTCGCAGGCATCCAACGCAACGCCACTGCCGTGTGGAGCGGCGACGTAGCGAGCCGCTGGAACAACCTGTACGACCAGATTGCTTCCGGCGTCAATATGTCGATGTCCGGCATCCCGAACTGGACCCACGATATCGGCGGATACGCGCAGGAAAACCGCTACCAGTACGGCGACATAGGCTCGGCACAGGAAAACCGCAACACTGCCGGCGGCCAGATCGATCCATCCGACCTGAAAGAGTGGCAGGAGCTGAACCTGCGCTGGTTCCAGTTCGGTGCCTTCTCGCCGCTGTTCCGTTCCCACGGCGAAGTGGTCAAGCGCGAGATCTACAATCTCGCGCCGGAAGGCTCGGAGATGCGTGACTCCATGGTGTCCTACCTGAAGCTGCGCTATCGCCTGATGCCATACATCTACGCCACTGCCTCGGACACGTATCACAACTCCGGCACGATCATGCGCGGCATGGTGATGGACTTCCCGCATGACGATCGGGTGAAAGATATCAAAGACCAGTACCTGTTCGGCCACGCCCTCCTGGTCGCACCCGTGACGAGCTACGGCGCCCGCGAACGCAGCGTCTACCTGCCAAAAGGCGCATCCTGGTATGACTTCGACAGCGGGGCAGTGCACAAAGGCGGCACCACGATCACGGCAGCGGCACCCGCGGCACGCATTCCGGTCTTCGTGAAGGCCGGCGCGATAGTGCCGACGGTGCCGGTGCAGCAGTACGTGGACGAGCACCCGGATGCGCCGGTTACGCTGAAGGTCTATACCGGCGCCAATGGCGAGTTCTCGCTGTATGAGGACGATGGCGTCAGCAATGGCTACACGCGCGGCGAATACAGCCGCATTCCGCTGCGTTACGACGACAAGACAGGTACGGTGACCATCGGCCAGCGCGAAGGGACATACAAGGGAATGCCGGAGAAGCGCACGTTCAAAGTCCACTTCATCAAGCCAGGTGTTTCAACTTCAGGCAACCTGGATGCTGCAGACAGCGAAATCACATATGAAGGAAAAGAGATCGTAGTCAGGTCGGGCAACGCGCAAGCAAGCTAATGGTGGACCGGCGCAGTTGCCTGGTCGGCAGCCGGCGTTTTCATCGATAGCAGGACGTCCAGTTCCATGTGATTGACCGGCTTGGTGAGATGAAAGTCGAATCCGGCCTCACGCGTCAGCCGGCGGTCGCTTTCCTGGCCCCATCCGGTGACGGCGATGATGCGCGGCCCTGGTTGCGCAATGCGGCCCCGCAGTTCGCGTGCCACGTCGAAGCCGGACATGCCCGGCATGCCCAGGTCGAGCAGGACCACCTCCGGCTCGAACTCGAACGCGAGCCGCAGTCCCTCCTGCCCGTCGTGCGCCTCGCGTACCTGGTGGCCGGCGGACTGCAACAGTGCGACCATGCTCGAGGCCGCGTCGCGGTTGTCGTCGACGACCAGGACGCGGCGCGGCTGCATCGTTGCCTCGCGGCCGGCGCGCGGCGCTCCAGCCGGGGCAATGACCGGCCGTTCGAGCAGCGGCAGGGTTACCGTGAAGGTGCTGCCGGTGCCAGCGCCATCGCTCGCGGCCTCGACACTGCCGCCATGCAGTTCGACGAAACCCTTCACCAGAGACAAGCCGATCCCGAGGCCGCCCTGGCTGCGTTCGAGCGCGGGGGTGACTTGCGAGAACAAGCCAAAGATGTCCTTGATGTGTTCCGGCGGAATGCCGATGCCGCTATCGGTGATCGAAATCTTCGCCTTTCCGTCCAGGCGCTCGGCCGATACGCTGATTACGCCGCCGTGTGGAGTGAACTTGATCGCGTTGTTCAGCAAGTTGAGGAAACACTGGACCATGCGGGTGGTGTCCGCTGACGCATACAAGGGATCGTCGGGGAGTTGCACCAGTACCTCGTGCCCGGCAGCCTTAAGCGATTCTTCCACCGCCTGCAGTGCGTCGGACAGGCAATCGACCAGCGACACATCCGTCTTGCGCAGGGAGACCTTCCCTTGGGTGATCCGGGACACTTCCAGCAGGTCGTCGACCAGTCGCGCGAGATGCCGCGACTGGCGGTCAATCACGGCCAGTATCCGTTCGGCGGTGGGCGGAAGCCCGGCCATGCGCGACAACAGCACAGCGGCATTGCGGATCGGTGCCAACGGATTGCGCAGCTCGTGGGCGAGGGTGGCCAGGAATTCGTCCTTGCGCTGGTCCGCCAGCTTGAGCGCCTGTTCCGCCTCGGTTTGCGCGGTGATGTCGGCATTGACTCCGAACCAATGGATGATTTGACCGTCGTTGTTGCGCAGCGCCACGGCCCGGCTCAGGAACTGCCGCCAACGGCCGTCGGTACCTTTCAGGGGGACCACCATTTCATATGGCTCGCCGGTGGCGACCGAGTGACGCCACCGTTCAACGATAATCGGCAACAGGTCCGGGTCGTTCACTTGACGCCAACCCCAGCCTTCGGCCTCGCTTTGCGACAGCCCGGTGTACTCATACCAGCGCCGGTTGTACCAATAGATCCAGCCGTCCGGCCGAGCCATCCATGCGATCTCCGGCAATTCGTCTGCCAGCGTGTGGAAGTGCAGCTCCATCTCGGCTGCCGCCGCCTCGCTGCGCTTGCGCTCCGTAATGTCGGCAATGACGCCGAAGGCGCCCGTCGCTTTGCCGCGCTCGTCGTAGCTGGCCTTCCCGCGCCCGAACGCCCATCGCATGTTTCCCTGCGCGTCCCGCAGCCGGAACTCGATGTCGCAATCGCCCTTGTTGGCGATGGCGTCGCGCACCTGTGCGCGCAGGCGGTCCCGGTCCTCGGCGAATACGTATCGCAGCATCGCGCCCGGCTCCGAAGCCAGCCCACCGGCACGCAGCCCAAGGATGTCGCGCTCCACTTCCGGGCTCCACCAGGCGCGTTTGTTGGTGAGGTCCCAGCTGAATACGCCCATCCTTCCCGCTTCCAGTGCAAGGCGCAGCACTTGCTGCATTTCCTGGAGCCGGGCTGCGGTGCTTGCGGTGGCCTGGGCCTCGGCAAGGTCGCGGTACATGCGTCCGTGCTCGGTCAGCAGCATGATGAGGACGAAGCTCGAGGAAACCAGGGCATATGCCCTGCCTGCGTAAAACCCGACGTCCCATCGGCCGGCGTTGAACACGCTGACCAGCCCGATCTCGAAGAACCATGCGGACAGCACCACCGCCAGCCACATATCTATCGCCGAGGTTGAGCGGCGCGTGAACAGGATCGCCAAGGCCAGGCCGGTAATGAACCATTGCCCGTAGCGCCCGATGTTAAAAACGGACGAGTAATGGTCGTCCTTCAGCATTGGCGGCAGCCAGTCGCCTCCCATCGTTGCGAGCGTCCCAAGCAGTGCTGCGCTCGCGAGCGTCAGCATCACGGCTTTTGCCGTCGCCCACCCCAGCTTTTCGGCGCGCCGGCCGGCTTGCTTGACGAAGGAATAGGCAATGACTGCAGCGGGAAAACCGATGTGCCAGAACACGTGCAGGTAGCCGGTGGTTTGCGGTCCGGCACCGAGCAGCCCGGTGGGGCTGAATACGCCCGGAAAGGACAACAGGTGCACCGTTGCCATGACGGCCGAGTAGAGATAGCCGCAAGCCAGGATAAGGATGCACTGCCTGCGGATGAGGCGAAAATAGCCGAGCAGGAGCGTCATTGTGATCAGGTCGTTGATCACGAGAACCGGCTGGTGAAGGGGGATAAACCACGGCGCAGCTGCCAGCGGCATGCGCGCGAAAGGGATGAGCGCGATAAACATCCCTAGCGACACGGCAACCACGATCAGCGCCAGGCGCCCCGAAGCCGGTCCAGCTTCGTATTCGAACAGGGTTCTTGCAGCTTGGCTGTCAGCGGCAGCCGCACCATCGCGCGGGTTGCCGGACAACTCGGATGTGTAGTTCATGTGCAATGACCGTCACCCAAGTGTATGCGGCACCCATCGTATGTCAGATGGGGAAGAAGCGGAGCGCAGTAGGGACGCGCCGCTCAGTGGCGGCTCAACCCCAGCCGTACCACGCGTCGCGCAGTTCGCCGACTTTGACGTTAGTCAGCTTGCTTTGCTTGGAAAGCCAGTCCTGCACGAGAGTGCGATGGCTTTCTTCGACTTTGCCATAGGGCTTGCTCGACACTACGATGCCGCCGAAATCGTCGTTATAACCACCGCCGAATGCGAGGCCATTGGCTTCGATGGCTTCTTCGAGGAATTGGTGGATCAGGGCGTTGTGTTCGGCCAGGGTCAGGGTGCCGACCAGTTGCGCTTCCACGAGGAAGCCGAGTTCCTGGAACTCACCGAGGTGCTTTTTCTTGAGTTGGCGTTTGTTATAGCGGCGGGATGCGGTCATGGTAGGGCCTGAATTTGGCGGAAGCGGTGAGATTCGAACTCACGAACGGGATTAACCGTCGGCAGTTTTCAAGACTGCTGCCTTCAACCACTCGGCCACGCTTCCGGAGGGCTGGATTATACATTCCCGGAGCCGATCACGCCAAGAATCGTGCAGTTCGTCGCAAATTTCCGCGTTTGTGTCCCGGCGCCGGGTAAAGTCCCCCCACTATTAAAAACCATGGGGGACTGAATGAAATTACACCATATCGCCTTCGCTGCAACGGCCCTGACGGCCGGTTTTGCATTCGCTGATCCGATCAATGTGAGCGTGGCGCCGTCCAAGCCGCTGATCGAACAGGGCAAAGGCCAGCAATTGCTGAACATCGACTTCCTGGTCAAAAATGATAGCCAGGACAAGGTTGAACTGAGCGAAGTCGAAGTTTCCGTGCTGGGCGACGCCGGCAAGCTGGTTGCACAATACCGCGTAGGCGCCAATGGCCGCAGTGTGTTTGTGGTGCCGAACCGCTTTATTGAGCCAGGCCAGTCGGAACTGGTTTTCAATCCCCTGTTTGCTTTCCCGCAGGAGCTGGATCTGTCCCGCCTGCGCTACACCTTCAAGTTCGACGTGGGCGATGACACTAAATACACGGTCGAAGTCCCTGTGGCGCCAACTGCCTACAAACCGAAAGCGCAGTTGCAGCTGCCTGTTGCCGGACCAATCCTGGTGCATGACGGCCATGATTTCTACGGCCATCACCGCCGCCTGCCTTTGCTGGACCCGATGGCGCAAGCGCTGAAATGGAAGCGCAACTTCATGCGCTACAGCTACGATTTCGTCGTTACCGACGACCAGGGACGCATGTTCAAGGGCGACGGCTCGCGCAACGAGGACTGGTATGGTTGGGGAAAGCCGATCCTGGCGCCGGCTGGCGGCAAAGTGATTCGCGCGGTTGCCACGATTCCGGACAATGCCAAGGGCAAGGGGCCGTCATTTGGCAAGGAGCAGTTCATCGCTGACCCGAGCATCATGTGGGGCAACCACGTGGAAATCGACCATGGGAACGGTGAAATCAGCCTCATGGCGCATATGAGGCAGGGCAGCGTGACTGTGAAGGTGGGCGATACCGTGAAGGCGGGGCAGAAGGTCGGTGAAATGGGCTTTTCCGGCGATGCCTTCCTGGTTCACCTGCATTATGACCTGAAGAATGCGCCCGGCTTTGATGCTGACGCGCTGCCGTCACCGTTCAATAACTTCGAGCGCTTGACTGGCAAGAGCTGGCTACGGGTCAGGCAAGGGCAAGTCGACAGCGGCGACGTGGTGCGCCGCGTTCCCTGAGCGCTAGCGGATGCGCCGTGTCGTTTCACGCACCACCAGCTCGACCGGCGGGATGGTGCCTTCCACTTCCTCGCCGTTGAGCAGGCCAAGCATGGACTGCACGGCAGTCTGGCCGATCACGTACAGCGGCTGGCGGATGGTGGTCAGCGGCGGGGTGGTGTAGGAGGAGCCGGGCAGGTCGTCGAAGCCGACCAGCGAAACATCGTCCGGCACGCGGATGCCTTTGCGGTACAGGAACAGGCGCGCGCCATACGCTGTCTGGTCGTTGACCGCAAACACTGCGGTGAAGGGATGCTTGCTGTCGAACAGGCGGTTCATCGCCATCAGGCCGCCGGCTTCCTGCAGGTCGCCTTCCACCACCAGGGCGGGGTCGAAGGGAATATCGGCCTCTTTCAGCGCACGTTTGTAGCCGGCCAGGCGTTCTACCGAGTCGCGGTTGTCGGCTGGACCCGCCAGGTGGGCGATGCGGCGGTGGCCCATTTCGATCAGGTGGCGCACGGCCAGCCAGGCTCCGTGTTCATTATCGAGTGCGAAGCCGATGGCGCGGCTGGTGCGCAGTACGCGGCCCAGCGAGACGATGGGGCGCTGCGCCGCGAAGCCCAGCACCGCTGCATCGGTCATGCGGCCGGTCAGCAGGATGATGCCGTCCACTTTGCGGGCCAGCAGCAGTCGGATGCGCTGCGCTTCTTCGTCGGCATTCCAGTGGCCGCTGACGATCACCGAAGCGTAGCCGGTGCCTTTCAAGCCATCGTCCACACCGTGCAGGATCTCGTCGAAGAACGGGGAGGCGATATCCTGCACCACGATCCCGATCGTCATCGTACGCCCATGCTTCAGGCTTTGCGCCATCTGGTTGGGGGCGAAATTCAGCTCGGTGATCGCGGCCTGCACGGCTTGCCGCTTCTCGTCGGCCACTTTGGCGGTGCCGTTCAAAATGCGCGAAACGGTGCTGGGAGAAACGCCCGCGCGGCGGGCGACGTCGGTCAGCGTGGCTGGTGAAGGAGCGGTGGAGTGGTCGTTCAAGGGTTTTCTCATTCTGAAAAGCTTTTCAGCTGGAGATTACCATACAACCCGGCGGCAACGAACGCTCAGCGGTTCAGTGTTGCACGAATGGTATGAAAATCATTTCTGAAAGCGTTTTCATGCTGGGATAACTGGGCCACGAAGGCGCGATGATCGGGCAGGTCGGCCACGGCCCGCGCAGAAACGGCAGCAATATTGGCGAATTCCTGGCGCGCTGCATCGGCCATCGGTTTCAGGCCAGGCAAAGGCGGCATGGCCTTCGGGAAGCCCATGCCGTACAAGACGTATTGCCAGCTCGAGGGCGGGTACATCTCGAAGTCGGTCAGGAAGTCCATGCGCTGCGGCGGGCGGCAGCGCCACATGGCGAGCTTGTCGCGCAAGCTGCCGGTCCAGGTGGCCGGGTCGCAGTTATCAACCCAGAACTGCTCGCGGCGCTGGCTAAGGCAGTAGTGCAGTTTGATGAAGTCGACGATGCGCGCGTAGCGCTCGCTCATGAACTGGTTGAAGTGCCGTGCCAGTGGCGCCATGTCGCCATTGTGCGGGAACAGGGCGCCCAGCATGTGCACTGCCGATTCAACCAGGCCGATGCCGGATGCTTCGAGTGGTTCGAGGAAGCCGCCGGCCAGGCCGATCGCTACGCAGTTCCTGATCCAGTGCTGTTCGCGGTAGCCGACGCGCATGGGGATCTTGCGCAAGTTCAGGCCATCGGAAGCCGGGCCGGCGTAGGCGCGCAGTATTTGCTCGGCGCGTTCGTCGCTGGTGTGGCGGCTGGAATATACGTAACCGATGCCGCGCCGTTCCTGCAGGCCGATGTCCCAGGTCCATCCGGCTTCGTGCGCGGTGGAGATGGTGGCTGAGGCGATGGGCGTATCCGGCGCAGGGTGGGGCACCTGCACTGCCAGAGCGGTATCGCAAAGCAGGACGTCGCTGACGCTGTGGAACGGCGAACCAAGCGCGCCGCCGATCAGCAGGGCGCGGAAGCCGGAGCAGTCGATGTACAGGTCGGCCGTGAGGGAACCGTGCCCGCGCGTGTCGACGCTGGCGATGGCGCCATCGGGGGCGAGTTGCACACCGTCGACGTGATCCTGCACATGGCGCACGCCGAGTTCGCGCGCGTGCCTGGCCAATAGTCCGGCAAAGCGCGCGGCATCGAAGTGGTAGGCGTAGTTCATCGGGCCGTTGTAGTCGCTGTCGCCGGGGCGTTTCGGCGCGCGTTGCGCATCTACCACGCGCTTTTGCATGGTGACGGCTTCGGCGAATGGTACATCGCCCGCCAGGCCTTGCAGCCAGTAGGGCAGCAGCTCAGGCGCGCCCGGACGCTGGCTCGGCATGGAGAAGGGATGGAAGTAATGATCGTCCCCATGCAGCCAGTTGCGGAAGGTGATGCCTTGCTTGAAGGTGGCGCTGGATTCGCGCACGAATTCCGCTTCCGGAATGCCAAGCGCGGCGAGCGTCGCGCGCAGGGAAGGGAAGCTGCCTTCACCGACGCCGATGGCGCCGATTTCAGGTGCTTCCACCAGCGTGATTTGCTTGCTGTCGCCGAACATCTTGGCCAGGTAAGCGGCGCACAGCCAGCCCGCGCTGCCGCCGCCAACGATGAGTATCCGCCGTGTTGGAATCGGTACCATTTTTTGTCGTCTCCTGAAAAATTCTGTTGACTTTTTATTTTTTGAAAATGTACCATGAAAACGTTTTCAAGAAATAAGAAATCGTTTTCACAACAACTACCGGAGACAACATGAAGTTTTCAGCAATCCAGATCGGGGTGCTGGCCCTGGTCGCGTCCGCCAACAGTGCAACCGCGCAGCAAGCCCCTGCTGCGCCGGCCGCCAACACCGAATCCACCGTCGTGCCAGAAGTCCTGATCACGGCGACCAAGCGCACCACTTCCCTGCAAAAGACCCCAGTGGCCGTTACCGCCCTGGATGCAGCGGCGCTGGAAGACGCACACGTGCAAACCATCCAGGACGTGACCAACCTGGTGCCGAGCTTCCAGGCCACCGGCCAGGGCGACCACGGCGTCATCACCATGACCATGCGCGGTATCGGCAACGACTCCGCCAAGACCGAATACGCCGATCCGGAAGTCGCTTTCTTCGTGGATGGCATTTACTCGCCGCGTCCGGAAGGCGCCACCGCGCTGCTGTTCGACGTGGAAGCGATTGAAGTCCTGCGCGGCCCGCAAGGCACGCTGTGGGGCCGCAACTCCACCGTCGGTGCGGTCAATATGCAGACCGTCAAGCCTAAGCTGAAAGAATTTTCGGGCAGCGTTTCCGGCGGCATCGGCGATTACGCCCGCCTCGGCGCCCGCGCCGCCCTGAACGTACCGACCGGCGACAACTCCGCCTTGCGCGTGGCCGTGATCCACGAGCAGCACGACGGCTATGTGAAGTACCAGAACTTCCCGAACATTTCACTCGCCGACCAGCGTGCAGCCTATCTGGCAAGCGGTGGCGACCCGGCCAAGTTCCAGCCGATTAACCCGAACAACTACGTCGTCAATGGCCCGCGCTACAACGCGCAGAACCAGAGCGGCGTGCGCGTGAGCTGGCTGTACCAGCCGACTGATCGCCTGAAGTGGAACATCTCCTACGAGCGCTTCCAGGACCGCGGCACCCCGAGCATGAACCTGATGCAGACGCCGCGCGCGGGTCAGGACGAGTGGTCGGCCCTGATCGACACCGCGCCATACCTGCACCGTAATGTGGACACCTTCCGCAGCCGCCTGGAATATGCGGTGAGCCCGGACATGTCGCTGACCTACATCGCCGGCCACTCCAAGTTCTCCGGCTCGTCCACCTATGACCAGGACGGCGGCCGCGTGCTGCCAACCAGTTTCACCACCGGCGGCGACTACCAGGCCAATAACACTGTCTGGTCCAAGTACAGCAGCAACAGCCACGAACTGCAACTGCAGTCGGTTGGCCAGAAGGAAGTGGACTGGCAACTGGGCGCCTATTATGCGGCGGAAGACAACGGCATCCGCTTCGACATCCCGATCATGCACGGCACCCAGCAGGGCAGTGTGAACTGGCAGGGTTCCTTCATCCAGCCGAAAGAAACCGTGGATTCGCGTGCCGTGTTCGGCCAGGCCACCTGGAACGTCGGCAGCATGCACCTGACCGGCGGCCTGCGTTACACCTCGGACAAGCGCACCAACGAAGGCGGCAACGGCTACACCTGGAACAGTGATCCAGCCGCGCCACAGGTTCCGCTGAGCCCGAGCATCGACCCAACCAAGCCAGGCCAGGGCTACAGCCCAAGCGTGCCATCCAACGATGGCCGCTACAAAGGCAGCAAGACCACCGGCCTGGCGCGCCTGAGCTATGACGTCAACAAGAACCACATGCTGTACGCCAGCGTCGCTACCGGTTACAAGGCTGGCGGCCTGCAGGACGGCGGCCGTACTTACGACCCTGAAACCCTGACCAACTACGAGATCGGCAGCAAGAGCTCCTTCCTCGGCGGCGCGCTGCGCGTCAACAATGCGCTGTACTACGAGAACTTCAAGGACTTCCAGTTCAGCTCTCCGGTCACCAATCCGGATGGCTCGCACACCTTCGTCACCAGCAATGTGGACGGCGCCAAGGTGTGGGGCTTCGAGTCGGAAATCCAGGCCAAGCTGTCGCAGGATGACAAGCTGGCGCTGGCCCTGGCCTACACCCATACCAAGCTCGGTTTCCTGATCGCCGGTTCCAATGACTACGCGCTGCCGTTCTGCCCGGACCTGAACTCGAACTGCCTGAACGTGACCGGCAACACCATGCCGCACGCTCCGAAGTTCTCGGCCCACCTGAACTACCAGCACACCTTCCGCCTGGCGAATGGCGACACGCTGATCCCGCGCGTTTCGGCGCACTATGAGACCAAGTCCGAGCTGTCGATCTTCAACCTGGGGCCGGAAGACCAGCAAGCTGCTTACACCAAGTTCGACCTCGGCCTGCGCTACCAGGGACCGAAGCAGTTCTGGGTGGATGCCTTCGTGCGCAACGTAGGCGACAAGCGTATCAAGACCAGCGCCATGAACGGCGCAAACGTGTGGGTGGCCCAGTACCTGCCTCCACGCACCATCGGTGTTAACGCGGGCATCGAGTTCTAAGCCTGCCGCAACGCGGCCTGCCTCGTCCCCCGAGGCAGGCCATCCCTTAGCTTTTACCTGCGAAATCAAGTATGAAAGACACACGCCTGCCGCCCGAATTTCTCTGGGGCGTAGCCACCAGCGCCTTCCAGATCGAAGGCGCCAACCAGGAGGACGGCAAAGGCCTCTCTATCTGGGACGTTTTCTGCAACACGCCCGGCAAGATCAAGGATGGCAGTGACGGCAGCATCGCCTGCGATCACTACCATCGCTACCGCGAGGACGTCGACATCATCGATTCCCTCGGTGTCGATGCATACCGTTTCTCCATCGCCTGGTCGCGCGTGCAACCGGACGGCAAGGGCGCCTGGAACGAGGCTGGCTTTGCCTTCTACGACCGCCTGATCACCGCCTTGCACGAAAAAGGCAAGCAGGCCTACGTCACGCTGTACCACTGGGACTTGCCGCAAGCCTTGCAGGAAGAGGGCGGCTGGCTCAATCGCGCCACCTGCGAATACTTCGCCGAATATGCCGCCGAAGTGGCGCGCCGCTTTGGCGATCGCGTGGCCAGCATTGCCACCCACAATGAGCCTTGGTGCACTGCCAACCTTGGCTACGGCAACGGCCAGTTCGCGCCGGGCGTGCGCGACGCAAAGGCCGCCGTCCAGGTCTCGCACCACCTGCTGCTGTCGCACGGCCTGGCGATGAGCGCGATGCGCGCTGTCGGTTCGAAAGCGAAGCTCGGCATCGTTTTGAACCAGTGGACCGCAGACCCTGCAACCGACAGCGAGGCTGACCGCGCGCTGGCGGAAGTGGAGTACGCGCGTTCGGTACAATGGTTCATGGACCCAATTTTCAAAGGCCGTTATCCGGAACTCGCACTGCGCCACCACGGCGCCAATGCACCGCAAGTGGAGGCGGGCGACATGGCCGCTATCCACCAGCCGATCGACTTCCTCGGCGTGAACTATTACTTCCGCGCCTTCTGCAGCGCCGAAAACCCGCCGCGCACGCCGCCGCTGGAAAACGGCCGCACCGACATGGGCTGGGAAATCTATCCACAAGGACTCACCGAATTGCTGCTCAAGCTGAAAGGCGAGTACGAACTGCCACCGATCTACATTACCGAGAACGGCATGGCCAGCAGCACGCCGCAGCACGACGAAGAACGCATTTCCTTCATCTCGCGCCACTTCGATGCCATGGCCAGCGCCATGGAGCAGGGCGTCGACGTGCAGGGCTACTTCATGTGGAGCCTGCTCGATAACTTTGAATGGGACTCCGGCTACGCCAAGCGTTTCGGCATCGTGCACGTCGACTACGCCACGCAAAAGCGCACGCTGAAAGACAGCGCCCACTGGTACCGCGACTTCATCAAGGTGCAACGTTCATGAACCGCTCGCCGCTGCAGTGGGTCCCCACCGGCTATTTCGCGATGGCGATGGGCTATATCATGCTGACCAGCGTCACGTCCATCATGTTCAAGAACCTGGGCATGGACAATGGCCGCGCCGCCCAGTATTCGAGCATGCTGATCCTGGCTTACACCATCAAGCCGCTGTTCGCGCCGCTGGTGGAGATGTACCGCACCAAGAAGTTCTTCGTGCTGGTCACACAACTGCTGCTAGGCCTGGGATTTGGCGCGGTCGCCCTTGTCATGGGCATGCCGGGTTCGATGGCTTTGATGATGGCACTGTTCTGGATCATGTCCTTCATCGGCGCCACCATGGACATTGCCAGTGACGGCGTGTACGTCACTTCGCTCAGTTCGCGCAACCAGTCGCTGTACTGCGGCGTGCAAAGCCTGAGCTGGAATATCGGTCCGGTGGTGGCTTCCGGCGTACTGGTCTACCTGAGTGGGCGCCTGCATACTGATTACGGCATGGACTGGCTGGGTGCATGGCGCATCGTGTTTGTCGCCGTGGCAGTCATGCTGCTGGCAATCACGGCCTGGCACTGGCGCGCGATGCCCGATGGCGCACGTGCTACCGATACGCCGGAGAACCTGAGCCAGGCAGCCTTCATCCTGCGCGACGCCTTCAAGACCTTCTTTGAAAAGCGTGGCGTGTGGACGATGGTGGCCTTTGCGCTGCTGTACCGCGTGTCGATCGGCCTGCTGGAAAAGATCGGGCCTTTCTTCATGGTCGATCCGGTGGAAAAGGGCGGCCTGGGCATGTCGAATGAGCTGCTAGGCATCGTCTATGGTACCTACGGCCTGCTGGCGGTGCTGGCTGGCTCCCTGATCGGCGGCTGGTATGTGGCGAAGCGCGGCCTGAAGCCGGTGCTGTTCACGCTGTGCTGCGTGCTGAATATCCCGATCGCGACCTTCCTGCTGATGGCGATTTACCAGCCGTCCAGCCTGTGGGTGATCGGCGCCGGCGTGGTGGTCGAGAAGTTCTCCTTCGGCTTCGGCTCGGTGGGCTTCATGATCTACCTGATGCAGCAGCTGGCGCCGGGCAAATACACCACCACGCACTATGCCTTTGGCACTGGCCTGATGGGGATGTGCGGCATGTTGACCGGCATGGTCAGCGGCCACCTTCAGGAAGCCATGGGCTATGTCAGCTACTTCTGGCTGGTGATGGCGGCGACTGTGCCATCCTTCATCGTCACCTGGTACGCGCCTTTCCATCACGAAGAGGCACGTCCCGCCGCCGAGCCGGATCAGGTGCAGCGCAAGGCTGGCTGACGTTTTTCGTCGCGGGCGCCGATCACGTCGCGGATGGCGTTGACCACCACTTCGGGATTGGCCTGCTGCATCTGGTGATCGGAGTCCACGATCACCTTGCAGGCTTTCGGATACATGTTCTTGACCATGGTACGGGTCTGTTCGTCGTCGTTGACGGTGCCCAGGTCGACCGCTATGGCGCCGGCCGACTTGGGCACGTTGAACAGGCGTACGACCGGAATATCGTCATTCCACGGCATTGCCAGCATCGCCTGGCCGGTGCTGTTGATCTGGTCGACCTCCGCCTCCATTGCCGAATTCAGGAAAACGTACTTGGCCACGCGCGTCATGAAGGGGAACTCCTCCGGTTTCTTGATGATGCCGGGGTAGACTGAATCAACCAGCACTACGCCCTGGACTTCCTGCGGGTAGGCGCGCGCATACAACTGCATATACAGGCCGCCGAGGGAATGCCCGACCAGGGTATAGGGCGGCTGCAAGCCTTGCTGGCGCAGAAGCTGGCGCAATTCCTCCACTACAGTTTTCCCGTCGCGCGGCGTGGATGGCTTGTCACTCTTGCCGTAGCCAGGGCGGTTGTAGGCGAAAACGTTCGCCTCCTTGGCCACTTCAGGGATCACCTTGTCCCATTTATCGAGGGTGATGCGCGAACCGTTTTCAAAGACCACGGTGGCTGGTGCACCGGGCTTGGCGATCTTCAGTACTTCAATCTTATGGCCGGCAAAATTTTGCAGCACAGCTTCGCTGTGCGCCTGGGCGCATGCCAGCGCCAGTGCCAGCAAGGGCAGGGTGTGACGAATCAAAGGCACGAATGTCTCCAAGGTTGATAACGGAGGCGATTCTGGCGCTTGCCGCCGCCGGCAGCATCGGGATTGCGATGAGTTGTCAAAAATGATGCATGAATTGCACAAATGCCGGCCCGGGGGCTAGAATAAAAGTCACTACTTTGAGGGGACCGCCATGACGCCTATCCTGTTCGCACTGCCCGGCAATGAAGAAATGACAGCCCGACTGTCGGCATTGTCAGGCTGGGAGCAGGGGAGTTTGCAGGTGCGGCGCTTCCCGGACGGTGAATCCTACGTGCGCTATCACTCGGAAGTGAAAGGGCGCCAGGTGGTCTTGGTCTGCACCCTGGACCGGCCGGACGACCGTTTCATGCCTCTGTATTTCGCCGCCAGCATCGCGCGCGACCTCGGGGCGGCCAGTGTCGGCCTGGCAGCACCCTACCTGGCGTATATGCGGCACGACGCCATCTTCAATCCCGGCGAGGGCATCACCTCCGCCCATTTTGCGCGGCTGCTGTCAGGCGTGTTCCACTGGATGGTGACGATCGATCCCCACCTGCACCGCCACCGCGACCTGGCCGAAATCTACACGATCCCGACCCGCGTAGTGCGCGCGGCGCCGGCCATTTCGCAATGGATCGCCGCCAATGTGCCGCAGCCGCTGGTGATTGGGCCGGACGCCGAAAGCGAGCAATGGGCCTCGGAAGTGGCACGTGGCGCCGGCGCCCCCTGCATCGTTCTGGAAAAAGTCCGCCGCGGCGACCACGACGTCGAAGTTTCGGTGCCGGACACTGAACGCTGGCTGCACCATACCCCCGTCATCGTTGACGATATCGCATCTACCGCCCGCACCATGATCGCCGCCGTGGGCCATGTGCGCCGGGCTGGGCTGCCGCCGCCTGTCTGCGTCGCAGTCCACCCTCTGTTCGCCGGCACCGCCTTCGAGGACTTGCAAGCCTCCGGCGTGGCCCGCACCGCGAGCTGCGACACGGTACCCCACAGCAGCAACGCCATCCCTGTCGCATCCTTGCTGGTGGCGGCCCTGGCAGACATGACACGAGGCGCGGCCTAGGCTATATTCCTGCCTATGTGGAATTGGATTCGTAACTGGTATCGCAAGCTGCGCATGCCCGCAGCCTACCGCGCTTACGAGCGCAGGCTGCGTGCCGCCCATGAGGAAGAGGCACGCAAGAAATTTTCGACGAAGCGCTACGAGGCGCGCCTGCTGGCAGCCAACAAGGCGATGGAGGAACGCGCCCAGCGCCGTTTCGACATGCCGATTGCCAAGCTGCAGCTTGAAGTGGTGGCGCTGGAAAAGCAGCTCGAGTCCTGCCGCGCCCAGTTAAGCAACTTCGAACGCCCCTTCCGCGACGAGTACGAAGAACTGGAGGCGGAAATGGCCCTGCTGGGCGAGCGCCGCCGCAATGCCTACGCGGCCAAGGACACCAGGGCCATCGATGAAGTCAGCGCGGAAATCGCCGAACTGCAAAAGCGCACCAACGCCGTACGCGGCGACCTGGCTGTGCAGACCGACCTGCGCGACCAAGGGCTGACGCCTGAAAAGCTGCGCCGCACCGTGCAGCGTTGCGAAGGGCGTTTGCAAACTATCCAGGACGAACAAGAGCGCATCCAGCGCGAACGCGCCAACTACATGAACCACTCGCCTGACCGCGCCGAGGTGGATGCGATCGAGCGCGAGATGCTGGCGCTGGAACGCAAGCACGTCCAGTTCCTGCGCGACTTCGACTCGCCGGCCGAACGCCGCCGCCGCGAACGCGCTCACGAGCAAATCTGGCTCAACGGCGCATAATCGCCGCACCTTTAATCTGCATCAACCCTGGGCATGCTCGCACCGGCCCAGCGCTGCCTATACTTGGCTTGTCGCGCCATGCCTTCGCACGGCGCATCGTCGGGAGGACGGCCATGCGCAACCATTCCCTTGGCAGCAATATCTGTGCGCTCCTGCGCCGGTGCAAACAGATGGAAACCACCTTGCGGCGCGCGGGCTTGCCGGCCTTCCTGGCCTGCCTGCCGATGGCGCTGCTGGCTTGGCAATATGCGCTGATCCTGCGTGAGAAGAACGCCAACATCAGCCGCATCAGTCGCAAAATCCAGCGTTGGCAAGGAACGGTGTCGCAATTGTCGGCCCACGACAGCGCCCGTAGTGAGTTCCTCGACCTTGACCGCAAGATGAGGGAGGACATCGAAGGCGCCTGCGCTTCGATGCGCAATTTGCGCGACCTTTGTGTGGATATATGCGAACTGTTCAGTGCAGCCGAGTATGACTCGCCGATGCTGAAGCGTGCCCGCGACCGTTTCGATGAAACGGTCAGGGAGGCTTGCCGCCTTTCCCAATCGCTGATCGAGCTGATCGATGCGCATGATCGCCGCGCGCTGGCGATCCGCCAGCAGCAGCATGCGATCGAGCAGGCGGGCGAGGCAAGCGCGGCAGCGCATGCTGCGCGCGCCGCCGCAGAAGCTTAGAAGCCTTCCAATACAATCTTGCCGCGGGCGCGATTGCTCTCGAGCAGGGCGTGCGCGCGTTTCAGGTTGGCGGCATTGATGGCGCCGAAGCGCTCGCCCAGCGTGGTTTTCAGCACCCCGCTGTCCACCAGGCGCGAGACATCGTTCAACAGCGCGTGTTGTTGCGCCATGTCGTCAGTTTCGAACATCGAACGCGTGAACATGAATTCCCAATGCAGCGACACGCTCTTGCGTTTGAGCAGGCGCACGTCGATATGGGCGGGGTCGTCAATCAGGGCCAGCTTGCCCTGCGGCGCCACCAGCTCGGCCAGCGCGGCGAAGTGGTGCTCGCTTTCATTCAAGCTGGCGATGTAGTTGACGGGCGGCAGGCCGAGGCGGCGGATTTCTTCATCCAGTGGCTTGCTGTGGTCGATGACATGGTGGGCGCCGAGAGACTTCACCCATTCCGCAGTTTCAGGACGCGAGGCGGTGCCGATTACGGTCAGCCCGGTCAATTGGCGAGCCAGCTGGACCAGGATCGAGCCGACGCCGCCCGCGGCACCCGTGACCAGCAGGGATTTTCCGGCTTCGCGCGCCGTGTCGCGGCTTGCGCCCAGGCGGTCGAAAAGCAGTTCCCATGCGGTGATGGCAGTCAGGGGCAGGGCGGCCGCTTCGGCGAAGCTGAGTTTGGATGGCTTGTGGCCGACGATGCGTTCATCAACCAGGTGCAATTCGGCATTGGTGCCCGAGCGGCCAAGGGCACCTGCATACCAGACCTCGTCGCCCGGCTTGAACAGGGTCGCACCGGGGCCGACTGCACGCACAATGCCGCTGGCATCCCAGCCCAGTACTTTGTTTTCGCCTTCGGCTGGGGCGACGTTGCGGCGGATCTTGGTATCGACCGGATTGACCGAGACCGCCTTGACCTCGACCAGCAGGTCGCGGCCGGTGGCAACCGGTGCGGGCAATTCGACATCGATCAGTGCATCCTCATGGTCGATTGGCAGGGAGGCGCGGTAGGCGACAGCTTTCATAGTTGTGTCTTTCGTAAAAAGTAGCGATGGCGCTATCTTCAATCATCACGGCTTCACGAAAAAGACTAAAATCATGGAAACACTTTCAATGGAATGCTGAAAATGCTGCGCCTGGACGACATCGAAGTCTTCGTCAACACAGCCGATCGCGGCAGCCTGTCGGCGGCAGCGCGTTCGCTCGATATATCGCCGGCCCTGGCCAGTGCAGCCTTGAAGCGGCTGGAAGACGAATTGCAACTGCGCCTGTTCGCACGCACTACGCGTTCCCTGCGCCTCACGGCGGAAGGCGAACACTACCTGCGCCACGCGCGCGAAGCGGTGCGGCAGTTGCGTGAAGGGCATGAAGCAATCCGGCAGGGCCAGCAGGAGTTGGCCGGCCTGCTGAAGATTTCGATGCCATCGGACGTGGGCCGCAACGTACTGCTGCCTTGGCTGGACGCTTTCCAGGCGGAGTACCCGGCCATTAGCCTGCAGCTATTCGTCAGCGACCGGGTCGCGGATATGTACCGGCAGCCTGTAGACCTGGCCCTGCGCTATGGCAAGCTCGATGATTCCAGTCTGGTGGCCATGCCCATCGCACCTGGCAACCGGCGTGCATTGGTGGCTTCGCCCGAATACCTGCGCCGGCATGGTGCCCCGGCCAACCTGGATGAGCTCGCGCGGCACAATTGCTTGCGCTTTGCGTTGGATGATGTGCTGTATGACCGCTGGGCCTTCCCCGCCCAGGGCAAAGTAGTGCAGGTCAGGGGCAATCGCAGCAGCGATGATGCCGACCTGGTGCGCCGCTGGGCGGTAGCGGGACTGGGGATTGCTTACAAATCACGGCTGGACGTGACCGCCGACCTCAAGGCCGGGCGCTTACGATTGCTGCTACCAGATGTAATGGGTGAAGAGGTGCCATTACAGTTGGTTTGCATGCATCGCTCGCAGGTCACGCCCGTCGTGATTCGATTGCGCGACTTTTTGCGCGCTCAGTATGAACAGCTATGCGAAGCTGGAGCTTAGCGGGCCTTGGAGAAGATCAGCAGCCAGCGGCTGAACAGCAGAACTTCCAGGTGGCCAGGCTGTACGCCGGTGTCGCACTCGATGATCGGGTTCACAGCGTAGAAGCGCTTGCGGAAGTCGCGGCACACCAGCACTTCGCGTTTGCCGAAGCGAACCAGGAAAGACATAGGGGCATATTCCAGGCCAAAGCGGGAGCCGAAGGTGCTGTGCATAGTGGTCATGACGAATTCCTTTTGCTGTGATGTGTTTAACGAGTGATTAGAATAACACAAATACTGTATGAATCAACAGTACTGGATGAAAAATCAGGTTTTTTTTATTAAGCGTTGTATGAGAGATACGATCCGCCTTCCTTTGCACCTTGTCGCCGGCCTGGTCTTGCTGATCGTTGCCGCCGCCGTTTTCAATGCCATTGCCGGGGCCGCCGTAGGGCCGGGCGCCCGCCTGGCTGCACTTGATATCAGCGTGTCGCAATGGCTGCACGCCCGCGCCGGCGAGCCGTGGACAACGCTGATGCTGGCGATCAGTCACCTGCACAGCGTGGCCGGCATTGCCTTCCTTACGCTGCTGTTTGCCTGGCAGCTCTGGCGGCGCCAAGCGCATTACTGGCTGCTGACCCTGCTGTTGTCGGTGCCGCCGGGCATGGTGCTGAACGTGCTGCTCAAGCACAGCTACCAGCGTGTGCGGCCCAGCTTTGAGGCGCCTTTGCTGACTTTGCCGACCTTCAGCTTCCCCAGTGGCCACACGCTGGCCGCGACTGTCTTCTATGGCGTGCTGGCTTGCTACTTGTGGACGCAAGCCCGTGGCGCTGGCCAGAGGGCGGGGCTTGCCGTTGGCGCACTGCTGATGGTGGCGCTGGTGGCCTTCAGCCGCGTCTATCTCGGTGTGCATTACCTGACCGACGTGCTGGCGGCCGTGGCGGAAGGGCTGGGCTGGCTGGCGGTTTGCGTGACGGCGGTGTCCAGCCTGCGACGGCATCGGGAGCGGCCATGAGCCGCATGGCCGTCATCATCAACGCTGGAGCCGGCCTGGGATACAGCTTGCCGTGGCGTGATGCGCTGGCTGCACGTTTTGCCAGCCATGGACTGGATGCCGAAATCACGCTCGCGGCCGACGTCAATCACCTGATGGAGGCCGCGCGTGCCGCCCTTGCTGCCGACGCCCCTATTGTGGTGGCGGGCGGCGGTGACGGTACCGTCAATGCCGTGGCCTCGGTGGTGCTCGATAGCGGCGCCGTATTCGGCGTGCTGCCAATGGGAACGCTGAACCACTTTGCGCGCGACCTGCGCATCCCGCCGCAACTCGACGCCGCCATTGCCACCCTGGCCGCCGGACATGTGGCACTGGTCGACGTAGGAGAGGTCAATGGCCGTATCTTCCTGAATAACTCCAGCCTGGGGCTGTACCCGGACATCGTGCGTGACCGCCAGCGGCAGCAGCGCCGCCTCGGACGCGGCAAGTGGACGGCGTTCGGCTGGGCGACGCTTGCCGCGCTGAAGCGTTATCCTTTCCTGAGCGTGCGGCTGACGCTTGGCGAGCAGGGCCATGCGCGGCGCACGCCTTTCGTATTCATCGGCAATAATGAATACCAGATGCAAGGTTTCAACATCGGCGAAAGGGCGCGTCTTGATGGCGGCACACTGAGCGTCTACGTGGCGCAGCGGCCGACGCGTTTTGGCCTGCTGAAACTGGCCTTGCGGGCGCTGTTCGGGCGGCTGCGCCAGTCGCGTGAGTTCCACGTATTCCAGGCCGGCGAGATGGTGATCGAGACCCGCCACCGCCGCCTGCGGGTGGCGACCGATGGCGAGGTAACCGTCATGACGCCGCCTTTGCGCTACCGGATACGCCCGGCCGCCTTGCCGGTGATCGTGCCGCGTCCTTTGGAGGATTGATGCGAACCCTGGTCCATATCTCCGATCTGCATTTCGGCCGCGTGGATAATGCGCTGCTGGCGCCTTTGCGCGAATTGATCGGCGACCTGCGGCCGGACGTGGTGGTGGCATCGGGGGACCTGACCCAGCGCGCCCGCAGCGCGCAATTCCGCCAGGCGCGGCATTACCTCGATACCCTGCCCAAGCCGCAAATTGTCGTGCCGGGCAATCACGACATTCCCTTGTACAACGTGGCGGCACGCTTCTTCCAGCCGCTGGTCAAGTATCGCCGCTACATCACGCGCGACCTGGCGCCGGAATTCGTGGACGATGAAATCGCCGTGCTGGGCCTGAACACCGCGCGCTCGCTGACCTTCAAGGATGGCCGGGTCAACCGACGCCAGGTCGAATACCTGCGGCAACGATTCTCGCGCCTGCCACGCAGCGTTACGCGGGTCGTCGTGACCCACCACCCCTTCGACTTGCCGCCGCATAAGGACAACGACGATATCGTGGACCGAGCGCCGATGGCCATGGAAGTGTTTGCGCACTGCGGGGTGGATTTGTTGCTGGCTGGGCACCTGCACACCAGCCATACACACAATACCTCCGATCGCTACGAGATAGACGGCTATGCCGCGCTGGTGGTCCAGGCCGGCACTGCCACCTCCACCCGCAGCCGCGGCGAAACGAATTCATTCAATGTGCTGCGCGTGCAGCATGATGAAATCCAGGTCGAGCGCTACGGCTGGATCGAAGGCACGGGCTTCACCCTCGCCGCCACCGACATCTTCCGCCGCCAGGGCGACATCTGGCACCCGGCACCCTAAAAGACGCCAAGCGCCTTGGCAAGCAGGACTAGGAGGCTACCAACCAGTGTCATCAAGAGTACAAGGAGTATGTAATAGATTTTGTAGAAGCGGTTGTGCCACTCCTCTTGATTTGCGTCGATCTTGTCGTTGAGCTTTTCCAGTCCCTTATCGATTTTGTCGTTGAGTTTTGCCAGCCCCGCATCGATCTTGTCGTTGAGTTTTTCCAGCCCAGTGTCGATCTTGTCGTTGAGCTTTTCCAACCCAATGTCGATCTTGTTATTGAGTTTCTCCTGCCCGTTGTCGAGCTTCGTGTCCAGCTTGTCGACTTTGTGATCGAGCTTGTCCAGCCTCAGAATTACTTCTTCCACCATCACCTCCAGCCTGGTTACGCGCGTGGGGATACTCGCATGGTCGTCGCCAGGCGGAGGCTTGTCAAGCGAGGTGGGCGGCTTACGATCGTTCATGATTCGTCCAGCGTAGGCTGGAAGAGGTAGTGTGGTTTGAGAAATATCAAACCTCAGAGCCAGTAATCCCACACGCGGGCAAGCCACTCCTTCAGGCGGTTGGAAAGAGGGCGCTTGTTCCACTCCACCAGCGTGATTTCCCTGGAGTTGCGCAAGTCTTCCTTGAACGCCTTCTCCATTTCGAGCCCGAACACATCGCCCATGACGATCACGTTGACCTCGCTGTTGTGGAGGAAGCTGCGGCGATCGAGGTTGGTCGAGCCGACGGTGGACCAGACGCCATCGATCACCACTGTCTTTGCATGCAGCACCGACAGTTTGAGCTCATAAATCTTCACGCCCGCTTCCAGCAACGGCTGGTAGAACGCACGCCCGGCATGGAACACCAGCCCGCTGTCCGATACGCTTGGCAGCACAAGCTGCACGTCGACACCGCGCCGCGCCGCATCAGTCAGCGCCTCCATGGTCTGGTCGTCCGGCACGAAATAGGCGCAGGTGATGTGGATCGACTTCTTGGCCTCCTGCATTGCCAGCAGCAGGGCCTTGTAAATCTCAAAGTGCCCCTCCGGCCGCGAGCCCAGCACGCGAACTACCTTGTCACCAGCCGGAGGGACCTGCGTGAAGTATTTGGCGTCGCGCAGGTCGTCGGCATCCTGCTCGATCCAGGCCTGCACAAACAGCCACTGCATGGCCTGCACTGCCGGCCCTTCAATGCGCACATGGGTGTCGCGCCAGCCAACGTCATTCTCGCCTTTTTCACGGCCGGGGCTGGAACCACCACCGGAGCCGGAGCCTGAGCCTGCGCGGCCGGACCCGCCGCGGAACGGCGAACTTTTTGAATACGTATCGCTGATATTGATCCCGCCGGTAAAGCCAATCTTTCCATCCACGATCAGCATCTTGCGATGGTCGCGGGCATTCAGCTTCCAGCCATTGCCGCGCGCCTTGGCAGGATTGACGGGATTGAAGGCCAGCAGCCTGATGCCGCCTTCCTTCATGCGGTCAAAGAATTCCTGCGGCACACCCAGGGTACCGACGCTGTCGTAAATGACATTGACCACCACGCCTTCGCGCTGCTTCTTGATCAGCAGGTCGGCGAACTTCATGCCCAGTTCATCCTGGTCGAAGATATAGGTCTCGAAATTGATATGGTCCTTGGCCGACTCAATGGCCTTCATCATCTCGGCCATGGTTTGCGGGCCATCGAACAGCAGTTGCACTTTATTGCCTGCGATAAGCGGCACGCCGGTCGCCGCTTCTTCCAGCGAGGCCTGGGCTTTCATGTCCAGGGAGGACTTGGCCCAGCGCTTTTTCAGCAGCTGCTCGGTGGTCTGGCGCGGCAGCTTGCCCTTGGCGCTCACGACTTCCGGTGCCGCACTGGCGCGCGACTTGGCCTGGTCCGAATCGACCTCGGGCAACTGCGCGCAAGCCAGCAGCGTCCAGCCTGCGAGGAAAAAAGCCATCCAGCGACTTGCCCTCATGGGTAACCTCCCACGGCAAGTCTAAGGCGGCAGCGAACGGTTGAATGTTCGCTGCCGAACATAGTCAGCTGTAGTTCAGCCGGGCTGCTTCGCGCCGCAATTCGCCCCGGAAGTCAGGGTGCGCTATGGCAATCAGCGCTTCCGCGCGCTGCTTGGCCGACTTGCCGCGCAGCTGTGCCACACCATGCTCGGTCACCACGTAATTGATGTCGTTCTTGCTGGTGGTCACATGCGTCCCGACGCACAGCGTCGGCACGATGCGCGAGATGCTGCCTTCCCTGGCAGTCGATGGCAGCACGATAAACGACTTGCCGCCGCGTGAACGGTTCGCCGCGCGCACGAAGTCGGCCTGGCCGCCCGTGCCGGAATAGGGCAGGTGGGCTAGGCTTTCCGAGCCGCATTGCCCCAGCAAGTCAATTTGCAGGCTGGCATTGATCGACACCAGCTTCTCGTTCTGACCGGCGATATAGGGATCGTTGGTAAAGCTGACCGGATGCATCTCCAGCATCGGGTTGTGGTGCATGAAGTCGTACAGCTTGCGCGAGCCCAGCGCGAAGGTCGCCACCATGCGTCCCGGCATGAAGGATTTGCGGCGGTTGGTCACGGCGCCGCACTCCACCAGCTTGAGGATGCCATCGCCGATCATTTCGGTATGGATGCCCAGGTCTTGCTTGCTGGTGAGCTGCATTACCACCGCATCGGGAATGCCGCCGTAGCCGATCTGCAAGGTCGAGCCATCTTCGATCATCGGCGCCACGTGGGCCGCAATCGCCTCTTGCACCGGGCCGATCTTCGGCAGCCCGACTTCAATCACCGGCTCATTGCTTTCCACCACAGCCGTTACCTGCGAGATGTGGATGTGGCATTGCCCATGGGCGAAGGGAACGTTGGGATTGGTTTCGAGCACGATCACGCGCGCTTTCTTCAGCGCGGCCATGGTGTAGTCGGCGCCCAGGCTGAGCGCGAAATTGCCGTGCGCATCCATCTCCGAAGCCAGTGCGAACACCACGTCGGCCGGCATCTGCCCGTGTTCGATCAGGGAGGGGATTTCCGAGAAATACGCTGGGATGAAATCTGCCCAGCCAGCCTGTCCCGCAGGCCGCGAGGCGCCGCCGAAGAACAGGGCGCAATGCCGCACATGGTGTGCCGTCTCCTGGTCGAAGTAGTCGTATTTGCGCATGGCCAGGATTTGCGCCACCTGCACGCCTCTGAAATTGCGCCGTTGCGCCGACAGTTCATGCAACAGGGCAGGCGGCTCGCCAGCACCGGTGGGAACAATGATCATGTCGCCATCACGCACGAGGCGGATGGCGTCGGCGGCGCTGCAACGCTTGCTGGACATACGCGGTCTCCGGATTGTTTTGTTTGTCTCCGCACAGATTGCATGACAGTGCTTACCCTAAGCTGACAAACATGAAAGCTCTTGCGATCCTGCTCACAATGCCCGCATTGGCGCTGGCGCAGACCAGAGAGCCACCGGCGGCGCCAGGCGTCCAGCCCTACGGTGTGGTGGACGCTGGTGTTGTGCTGGAGCGTGGCTGCAAGCAGGACTGCGCAAGAAGCAAGGTTTCTCCCGGCATATCGGAGGGTTCGCGTATTGGCATTACCGGGCGCGAACCGTTGGGCAGCAATGGCACCTCCGCCGTCTTCACGCTGGAAGGCGGTGTCGAGAACGACACGGGACGCTCTGAAGAAGGACGCCTGCTGGGCCGCCAGGCTTGGGTCGGACTCGATGGACCGTGGGGCATGCTGACGCTAGGGCGCCAGTACAACCTGCAGTACGAGACCCTGGCCGAGGTGGCCGATCCCTTCCACGGCGGGCTCGCAGGTACCGCAACTAACCTGATGGGCTTCACCACCAAGCGCTACGACAATGCGGTCAAATACCGCACGCCATCCGGGCACCAATGGAGTGCCAGTGCCATCTACAGTTTCGGCGAGTCGGAATTCAGTACTTCCCGCAATCGCGCCTATGGCGCGACGCTGGGTTTTGCCAATGGCATGTTCAATGTCCGCATCGCCCACCAGCGCAAGCACAACCCGATCGAAGCGGTCGGCACCACCCAGCCGGTCGATTTGTCGGCACGTAACACGCTGGTGGCGGCCAATCTCAATTTTGGCACCGCCACCGTCTTCGCGGCTTACGGCATCAACCGTGGCCTCGGCAGTTCGCCGTGGGATCCTGCAAATCCTTATGGCGCCCTGACCCTGACAACCCCTTCGCTCTACAGCCACGATATGCTGGCCGGCATTTCCTACACCAGTGGCCGTACCACCTATATGGCCTCCTTCATCCACAAGGATGACCGCAGCCCGCCCAACCAGGATGCCGACCAGGCCGCGCTCGGCGTGGTGTACTCGCTGTCCAAGCGCACCGCGCTGCATGCCTCCTTCGCCCACATCCGCAACCGCAACGGCGCGCCTTATACCGCCGGCACTGCAACTGAAAGCGGCAAGGGCAGCCGCGCCATCACCTTCGGCCTGCGCCACGCTTTCTGATGTGCTACATTCCCTAGCTGGAACTTTTAGCGGGGAACACCATGTATCTGACTTACTTCAATGGAAACTGGGCGGAAGGCAATGCGCCACTGTTCGGTGCAATGGACCATAGCGTCTGGCTCGGCTCGTCTGTCTTCGACGGTGCGCGCGCCATGCGCGGCAAGCTGCCGGACCTGCGTCCGCACCTCGAGCGTGTCATTCGCTCGGCGCGCAGCCTGGGCTTGGAATGCCCGCTCAGCGTGGATGAAATGGAAAAGCTGGTGAAAGAGGGCGTGGCCCGCTTTCCGGCCGACGCCGAGTTGTACATTCGCCCGCTGGTCTTTGCCACCGATGGCTTGCTGATCCCCGTCGCTGAGAAGTCCGCCTTTGCGCTGACCCTGTTCGACGCACCAGTGCCGCCCTTCACCGGTTTCTCGGCCTGCCTGTCGGCGATGCGCCGTCCTGATGCCGACATGGCGCCGACCGACGCCAAGGCTTCCGCCCTGTACGCCAATTCAACCCGCGTGCTGCGTGAGGCAAAAGAGCGCGGCTACGACAACGCCGTGGTGTGCGACAGCCAGGGCAATGTGGCGGAATTCGCGACTGCCAACCTGTTCTTCGTGACGCAGGAAGGCAAGGTCGTGACGCCGGCGTTGAATGGTACCTTCCTGGCCGGCATTACCCGTGCCCGCGTGATCAAGCTGCTGGCCGAGGCGGGCATTGAAGTCGAGCAGCGTACGGTCAAGCCCGACGAGCTGGAGCGCGCGAGCGAGATCTTCAACACCGGCAACTTCGGCAAGGTCATGCCTTGCGTGCGCTATAACGGCCGCGAACTGGCGGCCGGGCCAATCGCTGCCAAGGCCCGCGAGCTGTACTGGGCCTTTATTGAGCGCGGCGAGTAGGCGCCTGCAAGTCCGGCCCGGGCTTGCTGGGCGGTGCGGCGGGCGCCGGTGGCGCCACGCTGCCGCAATCCGCGCTGAGCCAGCGGCCGCTGCCTTCCACCACCATGTTTTGCGGCTTGCCCTGCGCTGAACTGTTCACGTCCATGCGCATGCTGTAGGCAGTATCGCCGTTGAAGATCACCTGGCCCTTGCCGCTCGAAGGCGGCCGGGTGCAGTTGAAGGTCACATTCAAACCGCCCGGCACTGGCGTGCGCGTGGTGGTGCACTGGCCGGGCTGGCCTGCCGGCAAGTCCTGTTTCTCGGCCATGTCCTTGGTCAGGCAATAAGTGAGCTTGACGCCGCCGTTATCGCCCAGGCCCAGGTTGACGCCGTGGCGCGCCATCATCTGTTCCATTGCCTTGCGCTGTTCCGGCGCCATGTTCGCCATCTGTTGCTGGGCGGCCGCCATCACCGCCATCATCTCGGGGCTGGCAGAAGCAATGCGGTTATCCAGCTCCCACAGTCCTGGTTTCAAAGTCTGCGCCATCGCTGGCGCGGCGGCCAGGCAAAGCAGGAAGAAGGATTTGGTTTTCATTGTGGCTCCTGAGGGACGGGATAATGGCCCGGGGCGCCATGCCCCGGGCCATGCAGGGTTGCTTAGCCTTGCGGCTGGCGTGGCTCGGCCACGTAGATTTCCACGCGGCGGTTGCGTGCACGGCCGGCGGCGTCGTCGTTCGAAGCGATCGGTTCCTGCTCGCCGCGGCCTTCGATCACGATACGGGTCGGCGAAACGCCGCGCGTGGCCAGGTAGTCGCGCGTATGGGCTGCGCGGTCGACCGACAATGGCTGGTTGACGCTCGGGCTGCCGGTGCTGTCGGTGTGGCCGACGATGCTGACGGTCGTCGCCGGGTTCTCATTGAGCGTATTGGCAAAGCGGTCCAGGATAGGGCGGAAGTCCGGCTTGATGTCGGAGCGGCCGGTATCGAACGAGATGTCGCTTGGGATCTCCAGCTTCAGGCGGTTGTCGCCGGTCTGCGAGACTTGCACGCCAGTGCCTTTGGTGGCCTGTTCCATCTGCTGCTTCTGGGCTTCCATGCGCTTGGACCAGACATTGCCGACCACGGCGCCGACTGCCGCGCCAATCGCGGCGCCGCCGGCAGCCCGTTTGCCGCCGCCAGGCCCGGTCGCGGCGCCGAGCACGGCGCCAAGGCCGGCGCCGACGCCCGCGCCAGTAGCAGTGCCGCGCTGGGTGGCAGTCATATCGGCACAGCCGGTCGTGGCGAGCACGGCAATCAGCAGGGCAGCAAGGGTTTTATTGGGCATGAGCTTCTCCTTCGTTAAAAATGCTCGAAAAAAAGCGGGGCGGGGCCTGCGCTGCAGTCCCCGCCCCGCTAGTGTACGCCGGCTTGGCCGGCCTAACTAAATGCCGCGCCCACTGATCAGGCGCAACAGGATCATGATGACGGCCACGACCAGCAAGATATGGATGAAGCCACCCACAGTGTAGGAGGTCACCAGGCCGAGCAGCCACAAGATGATGAGTACGACAGCGATGGTATAGAGCATGATGTTTTCCTCTCATATTCCGAAATCCTGGATCCATTATTGCTGCGTTCAACCGTGTCCTCTGTACGTTGTCGAACTATCAGCGTCGTTGCAGGTGTCCCTTGACGACTTTTACATGGTCACCAGCTTGCCAGCCGGCGGAGCTGCTGCTGATGGTGCGCACCTTGCCGTCATCCATGCGTACGCGCACCTGGTAGGTGGTGCTCGACTTCATATTGCCTTCCACCTGGTTGCCGACCACGGCGCCGCCGACTGCACCGGCGACAGTGGCGATTTTGCGGCCCGAGCCGCCGCCGATCTGGTTGCCCAGCAGGCCGCCGACAATCGCACCGCCCGCTGCGCCCAGGCCGCTACCCTGGCCGCGCTGGGTCACGGCATGCACCGATTCCACCACGCCGCAGCTATGGCAGACGGCAGGCGCTGGCGCCGCCATATGGGCGGCCGGCTGCGGCGCCTCGGCGTAGCGCGCGTCCGGCGCATTGCGTTCCGCTGCCGCCGTGCCGCCACCGTAGCTGCCGGCGCCGCTGCCCGAGTAGCCTGACGTATCTGCGACGCGATTGACCGGCGCGTAGCCGGCCGGTGCCGGCGGTGGACCCATGTCGCGCGTGCCTGTTTGCACCGGTGCTTCGGCGACCGGCGGCCCCATCTTCGCGCCCGATTGCGGCAGCCAGCCCATTACCGCGGCAATGCCGACGCCACAGAACAGCACCACGGCGATCGCTGCAATCAGCAGCATCGGGTGGGTGGTATAGCTCATGATTTTGGTTTCTCGTTCCATACTGAAATTCCTTTCCTTTTGGATAGCCGCATTGTGGCGGCAGAGCTGGCCTGCATCCGTGCGTCAGCGTACATACAGTCTTTTTAATTGCCGCTACGCTCCGCCTAAACTCCACCAGGCTGACGGCAATGACCCTGAATCTTCATACCGTTCCAAGCAGTGAATCGCCACCACCCCGCATTGGCAACCGCTTGCTGGCAACTTTGCCGGAAGACGACCTCGAGCACCTCGAGGGCTTGTGCGAACTGGTGGATCTTGAGGCCGGCGACATCCTGTTCGAAGCCGGCCAGCCCATCGACCACATCTACTTCCCGCTCGACACGCTGGTCTCGCTGCTGGCCGTGGCCGAAGGCCGCATGACGCTCGAAGTCGGTTCGGCCGGGCGCGAAGGCATGGTCGGCGCTTCGGTGGCGCTGGGCCAGCGCAGCGCCCAGGTCCGTGCCGTGGTCCAGCGCAGCGGCCATGCACTGCGGATGGAAGCGGAAGATTTCATCGCCGAGTTTGCGGAAATGGATTCGCTGCAGCATTTGCTGCATCGCTATACCGACAGCCTGCTGGCGCAAGCCATCCAGATTGCCGTCTGCAGCCGCTTCCACGTCCTGGAGGCACGCCTGGCGCGCTCGCTGCTTGTCACGCGCGACCGCCTGCAATCGGACCGCTTCCATATGACCCACGAATTCCTGGCCCATGCACTCGGCGTGCGCCGGGTTGGCGTGACCAAGGCCGCCAGTGCATTGCAGGGTCAGGGCTTGATCAGCTACAGCCGGGGCAATATCGAAATACTGGACCCGGCTGGCCTGGAAGCGGTGTCCTGCCATTGCTACCAGCAGGTCCGCACGCCGTCTTAACGGCGTGGTTTGTCGACCTGGTTACCGATCACACCGCCAACCACGGCGCCGCCCACCGTACCGGTGGTCGAGCCGCCTGTCAACACGGAGCCGGCAACTGCGCCGACACCGGCGCCAATGGCGGTGTTTTTATCCTGTTGCGACATCGAGGAGCATGCACCCAGGCCCAGCATGGCGGTAGCGATAGCAAGGCGGGCTGCGATCTGTTTGGTTTTCATGATGTTTCCTCCGTGACTTGGAATACTGATTCCAGCTTACAAGCGAGGGGAAATGTGATCTGTTCGCTATTTCACGGTGTAACGGTTTGTTACCTTTGCGTCTTGCCCGGTGGCGGCGCCTTGGGTTTTTCGCGGGCGGCGGCCAGCAGGGCAGCACACTGGTTATCGCCCTCGCCGCCGGCACTGATCAGCGGCGCCAGCGCGGCCGCCGGCGCGGCAATCGCGCCGAGTGCCAGGGCGCCACCGGCCCGCATCGCAATCACGCCTTTATCGATGTCGACGTCAGGCTGCTTGAGCGAACCGCGCACATAGATCGGTGCGCGCAGCGAGATGATGCGCAAGCCCTTGGTTTCCGGCTTCAGCGTCAGGTCGATTTTCTCGCTGGCCAGGTTGACCGCGCCGTTGATGCGCACGGTCGCATCTTCCGTGTCGGCAATGAAGTAGCGTGTCTGCGCCAGGCCATCACGCACGCCGAAATCGCCGGCCAGGCAATTGAGGTGCACCGGCTTGTCGCCGAACAATTTGGTCAGCACGATATTGCCGATGTTCAGGCCCATCTGCTCCAGCAGCAGCTTGCTGACGGTGCCGTCGTTGACCAGGGTCTTCAGTTCGCCATTCGAATGGGCCAGCATGGTGGCCACCGAATTGCCCTTGGCGGTCAGCTTGGCGTCGGCATTGATTTCGCCGATGGTGGCCTGCTTGAGCTCCGGCAGCTTGGGCAGTAATTGCTTGAGCTTGATATGCCGGGCGGTGGCGTCGAGCGTGGCAGCGACTGCTTCACCGCTGCTGCCGTCCAGCGTCGCTTTGGATGCGACCTGGCCGCCGGCAAAGTCGAAGTTGAGCGGTGTCAGGCGCAGCACGCCATCCTTCAGGTGGAATTCGGTTTGCAGCTTGCTGAGCGGCAGCTCCTTGGTTCGCACGATGCGTTCGGCACGGAAGCTGACGTCGGCGTCGATCGCAGTCCAACGCTCGGTCTTAAAGGTTTCCACCGGCAGCAGCTTTCCTGCCGGCTGCACCGCTGCCACGCCGCGTTCTTCTTTCTTGGCATTGGAGTCGGCGCCGATCAGCGGCCCGAGGTCGGCAAATTGCAGCAGCCGCGAATGCACCGCGCCGGTCAGCAAGCCGCGCGGCTGGCGCTGCTGGTAGGACAGGGTGCCGGCGATATCGCTGTCGCCAACGCGGCCCGTGAATTTCTCATAAGTCCACTGGCTGGCGCCCTCGGCCAGGTGGCCGCTCAGGCGCCCGGCGGTGGTGAAGGGCGGAGTCTCCGGCAGCAGCAGGCCGGTCAGCGCGTACAGGCGTGCAGCCGAAGCACCGGCAACCTTGAGCTGCAAGTCGATGGCGGCGAGCTGGGCCGGATTGGTCAGCGTGCCTTCCGCCGCCACGCTGACCAGGCCGACCTTGGCATCGGCCTGGACCGGGAAGGGCAGGCTGGTGTCGCGCAGGGCCAGCACGGCGCCGGTCTTGCCTTTGCCACTGATGTCCTGCTTGTTCCACTTGCCGGCCAGCGTCCACTGCACGCCGTAGCGCGGGTCGTTATCGAGGGTATCGACGTGGGCGGTGGCGGCGATCTTCTGCTGCGCATCGTCGAGCTTGATGGTGCCGCGCGTGAACACTACGCGGTCCAGCTCCATGCGCCACTGGGATGGCGGGCGCTTGGGCAAGGTCCAGTTGTTCTTGCCGTCGGCCTGGCGCAGCAAGTCGAGCTGCGGCTGGTCGAAGCGCAGTTCGGGGATGGCGATCTTGCGGCCCAGCAGGGCAAACGGGCTCAGCGAAAATGCCAGCGTTTGCGCGGCTGCTGTGTCGCCCGCCGGCAGGCCGGCAGGGTTACCGACGTGCACGTCCTGCGCCACCAGGTGGGGCCATGGAATATGGTCGCGCCAACTGCGCGCCTGCGGCGGCAGCGGCTGTTTCTGCCAGGTCAGCGACAAGGGCCCGCGCAACTCCACAGGCCGTTCCAGCGCTTCGCTGGCACGCGCACCCAGCCAGGGGCGGGCGCGGTTCCAGTCATAGTTCAACAGGACCACCAGGGCCACCGCCGGAATGGCCAGCAATAAGCCCAGCACAGCCAGGCTGATTTTTGCGCGGCGAGAAATTGTGTGTGCCATGGCGACAGGTTACACCCGGCTGCCCGGCTTCAATGTGCGGCACCGTACTGAACCCAGCGGGGACAGCTTATATAACTGGCATACCCCAATTGCTTTGAGGAGAACAACAATGGATACGCTGAATCGCCTTCCGCTGTTGACTACTGCCTGCGCTGCATGCGTGATCGCGTTGGCTGGTTGCAGCAGCATGAAGACCCCGGCCACGGCCGAAGTAGCATCGTCGCGCACGGCAGTCGAAGCGGCCGCGTCGACTGGCGCACCGGAACTGGCTCCGGCCGAGATGGCGGCAGCGCGCGACAAGATGCTGCGCGCCAACCAGGCGCTGGCAGCCAAGGATTACCGCACGGCCCAGGACCTGGCACAGCAGGCACAGGCTGACGCCAAGCTGGCGCAAAGCAAAGCCAGCAGCGCCAAGGCAACTGAAGCCGCCAACAAGCTGCAAGAAGACATCCGTGTCCTGCGCGAAGAACTGGACCGCGCCAACAGCACCATGACTCGCTGAGAAAGGAGCCATCATGTTCAAGCCATTCCTGAAACCTGTTGCGCTGGCAGCGGCCCTGGCCCTGTCGGCCTGCAGCACCACCCCGACCACCACCAGCGAACTGGAAACTGCGCGCGCCAATTATGCGCAAGCGCAGGGCAACCCGATGGTCGCCAAGTACGCCAGCGCTGAACTGGCTGCCGCCACCCGTGCGCTGGACCAGGCCAACACTGCCGCCGCGCGCAACGAAAGCCTGCAAACGATCGACAAGCTGGCCTATATCGCCAAACAGAAAGTTGCCAGCGCCGAAGAAATTGCCCGCGCCAAATCGGCCGAGGACCAGCTGAAGGACGCCGCCTCCCAGCGCGACCAGGTCCGGCTTGAAGCGCGCACGGCGGAAGCCGAGGCAGCCAAGCGCCGCGCCGACCAGGCCCGCATGGATGCCGAGAACGCGCAGAACCAGGCTGCGAGCGCGGAAGCGGCCAAGAGCGACGCGCAAGCCCGCGCCGCCGCCCTGGCCGCGCAACTGGCCGACCTGCAGGCCAAGCAGACTGAGCGCGGTATCGTGATCACCTTCGGCGACGTGCTGTTCAATGTCGACCAGGCCAATCTGACTGCGCAAGGCATGGCCGTGGCGCAGCGCCTGGCCGACGTGTTGCGCCAGAACCCGGACCGCACCGTGCTGGTCGAAGGCTTCACCGACAGCACCGGCAGCGATGCCTACAACCTGCAATTGTCGCAGCGCCGTGCGGAAGCCGTGCGCAGCGCCCTGAGCCAGATGGGCATCGACCGGTCGCGCATCGAAACGCGCGGCTATGGCGAAGCTTACCCAGTGGCCAGCAATGCCACGGCTGGCGAGCGCCAGTTGAACCGGCGGGTGGAAATCGTGCTGTCCGAAGCGGGCCGCCCGGTGACCCAGCGCCGCTAACGAGGAGTTTCCATGATCGATAAAACTGCGATCCGCGCGGCCGCCCGCAATATGGCCGACGGTCCCGTGACCGAAGGCTATAAGGGCAACCGCGCGCTGGTGCTGCAATTGCTGAATGAAGCGCTGGCCACTGAACTGGTCTGTGTCGCGCGCTACAAGCGCCACTACTACACGGTGACCGGGCTGGCCCACGCCACCATCAAGGCCGAGTTCCTGCAGCATGCGACAGAGGAGCAGCAGCACGCCGACTGGCTGGCCGAGCGCATCATCCAGCTCAATGGCGAACCCGATTTCAATCCAGCAACGTTGCTCGACAGGAGCCATGCCGAGTATGATGACTCAAGGGAGGTGCAAGCGATGGTGCGGGCCAACCTGGTGGCAGAACGGGTGGCAATCGAGAGCTATCGCCAGATGATCGAACTGATTGGTGACAGCGACCCGACGACCAAGCAACTCTTGACGCAAATCATGGCGGTGGAGGAAGAACACGCCGACGATATGCGAGACCTATTGGCGTAAATCACTTACGAAAGAGGAGTCCTATCATGCTGGAACAGAACATCAGTACCGTCAACAACGATGTAAAAACGCTGGTCAAGGATGCGCAAGCCCTGTTCACTGCCGCCACTGCGCTGACCGGTGAAAAAGCGGACGAGCTGCGTGGCCGCGGCATGAAAGCGCTCGATAGCGCGCTGGCCAAGGCCCATGAAGCCCAGGCCAGCGCGATTGCCGGCGCCAAGCAGGCTGCCGCTTCGACCGATGCCTACGTCAAGGAAAATCCATGGCGTTCTATCGCCGTGGCAGCCGGCGTGGGCCTGCTGGTAGGCGTTATCCTCGGCCGCAAATAAGCGATGTCCGCCGAGAACCAGGTACCACCATCACCGCCCGGCCTGATCGCCTCAATGGCCGGGCTTGCCAAGAACTGCCTGCACCTTTTGCTGTCGCGCCTGGAATTGGCCGCCCTCGAGCTGACCGAGGTGCGCGACACCGTGCTGCAATTGTCCATCGTGTTTGCCGTGGCCTTGCTGGCTGCCTGGTTCGCTATCGCGTTCGGCACGGCGACCCTGATTTACCTGTGCTGGGAAGCGATGGGCTGGAAAATCCTGCTGGTCCTGGCGCTTGCCTTTGCGGTATTGGCGATCGGCCTGGTGCTGTGGGGACGCAGCCTGGTGCGGCAAGGCAAACTAGGCTTGTCGGCGACGATGGCGGAACTCAAGTCCGACCGCGACATGCTGCTTTGAAAGGGAGAACATGGCGTCCAGACAGGAATTACAGGCGCTCGCCGTCGCCAAGGAGCGGCTGGTGCGGGAAGGGGAGTTGTACCGCCTCAGCACGCTGCGCTCCAAGCATGAAGTGGTCAACGCCTTGCAGCCGCAAGCCTTGCTGCACGGGGCGGTCGACCAGGCCATCGGCACGCTGCAGTCGCGCCTTGGCGCCTTTATCGGCCAGGGCGGCGGCTTGTCCGGCATCAGTTTCAAGACTGTGCTGCCGTATGCGGTTACGCTGGGTTCGTGGATTGCCCGCAAGCGCTTGTGGAAGCCGGCCGCGGCAGCCGGTGTGCTGGCGGCAGTCGGCGCCTGGTGGCTGATGCGCCGCAAGCCCGAAGCTTAAGGCGCCTTGCGCAGGCGCGACATGTACTGCGTTGTAACGCCGAGGTAAGAGGCCAGCGCGCGCTGGGTGATGCGCTGTTCCAGGCCTGGAAACTGGCTGCGGAACGCTTCCAGCCGCGCTTCCGCCGTATTGTGGCTGCGGATCTGCAGGTTGGCCGCATAACGGCGGATGCTGCATTCGATAATCTTCAGGTAATACTCGTGCACGAAGCTATGCTCGGCCTTGTGGCGCTGCATGGCCATCCAGTCGATGCGCCAGGCTTCGACAGCCGTCTCGGCAACGAAGAATTCGCGTGCCGGCTCACCTTGCAGGCCGCCCATCATATCGCTGTGCGAGCCGGTGTTTTCGCCCTCGGTGATGAAGCCCAGGGTCAGGTCTTCGCCGGCGACCGAGAAATGGCCGCGCCGGGCCACGCCGCTGGAAATCCAGTAGTAATGGGTGGCACGGGTGCCCGCTTCCTGCAGCATCGTGCCCTTGCGCACGTGGACCGGAGTCACGTGCGGGGCGCTCAGTTCGGTGTAGCGATCGTAAAGCTCAATGCCAATGCCCAACCGTTGGACGGTTGTTGCCCGGTGTTGCTCTCTTTGTAATTGGTATGCATGTGGCATGCTCGCATCATACCTGACCCAGGCAAAGGCCAGGATGACTTTTTATGATGCGGCCATAACTGGTGGTTGTTTGCTTGCCTATTTACCACTAGTTTCGTAAGTACGCGACATGTCGCGCGTAGCCAGGTGGATCTGGCGTGCGTTGGCCATATCCAGCTGGGCAGTGCGGCGCGCTTCCTTCACGCACTCGCTGTTTGCGCCAGCCCCTTGCTGCTTGCAGGCTTCCAGGGCTTCACGCAGGGCTGCATTGATTTCCTTGCGCAGCGTGGCAAGCTGGGCCGCTTCCGTGCGGTCCGGCACGCTCCAGCGCGGCGGATCGCCGCGCTTGAGTTCTTGCTGTTGCTGCCGTGCAACTTCAGGTGGCGTGACCTGGGCGCTGGCCAGCCCGCACAGGGCTAGCGCGGCAATTCCAATCAGCATTTTCATGATGTGCTCCTTCGCTACAGCCTGCCAGTCAGCAGCAGGATAAGCAGGACGACAACGATCAGGCCGGCAATGCCGCTCGGGGCGTAGCCCCAGTTGCGGCTATGGGGCCAGGTCGGCAAGGCGCCAATGACAAGCAGCACCAGCACAATCAGCAGGATAGTGGCCATGGCAACCTCCTTTAATAACGATACACCCGTCCATCGACCACGCGCACGCGCGTGCCGACCCGCAAGTCGTAGGCGCTGTCCTGGTTGACGGTACGGTAGTCGCCGTTATCGAGCCGCACGCTGATCTGGTACACATCGCGCGGCGCGTTGCGGTTTTCTTCAACGCGGTTGCCGATCACGGCGCCGCCAATGGCACCGGCAGCAGTTGCCGCAGTACGGCCGGAGCCGGAACCGATCTGGCTGCCGGCCAGGGCGCCCAGCAAGCCGCCGGCGACTGCGCCGGCCCCGCTGGTGGCTGGGTCAACGCGCACGACGCGGATCGAATCGACCGTGCCGTAAGTAGAGATATCGGCTTGCGAAGAGTAGTCGGTCGCTTGCGGATAGGTGGAATTACTTGCGCAGCCTGCGGATAGTGCGGCAACCGCCACCATCATTGCTGCGAGGGATACAGTCGGTTTCATAACGTCTCCTCCTGTGGGTGGGATTGGGGTCAGCATAGGGAGCAGGGCCCTGCTCGTCTGTGCGATTCCGCACAATGTTCGCCAGCGAACAGAAAGCGAGGCTTGTTAGCTGGACACTAGTGCCCGGAACACCCACCACACATAGGAGAAGCGTCATGAAATTCACCCAGAAATTCGCTACTGCCGTGTTCATCGCATCCACCCTCGGCCTGGCTGGCTGCGCCTCGACCCCAACCCAGGAAAGCGTCGGCGAATATGTTGATGACGCTGCACTGACCACCAAGGTCAAGGCCAGCATCTTCAACGAGCCATCGCTGAAGTCGACTGAAATCAATGTCGAAACCTTCAAAGGCACCGTGCAGCTGAGCGGCTTCGTGGCCCAGCCTGCCGACATCACCCGCGCTGGCGAAATTGCACGCGGCGTGAAAGGTGTCAAAGAAGTCAAGAACGACATCCGCGTCAAATAAACGCGGGTGGCATGGCTCATGCGCCTGGCGCAGACCATACTTGCCACCGTCGCCTTCCTGTACGCCCTGCAGTGGGGCCGGGGTTTCCTCGTTCCCCTGCTGCTCGGCATCCTGCTGGCCTACACGCTCAATCCGCTGGTGGCCTGGCTGGAACGCGTGCGCGTACGGCGTGCGCTTGGCACCACGCTGGTCACTTGCGCGATCCTGGTCGGTGGCGCAATGACTGCGGAGCAGGTGCACGTCGAATTTTCCAACATCATCGAAGAACTGCCTGAGGCGGGCCGCAAGCTGTCGCGCCTGGTGGCCTCGACCACCAGCGGCAAGGACAGCACGCTGAAACGCATCCAGGATGTCGCCACCCAGATCGAACAAGCCACCGCCGGCAAGCCTGCCACGCCGCCGCGCAAATCGGTGGCCGTGGTGACGCAGGAGGGCGGGCATATCAAGGTGATTGACTGGGTCTGGGCCGGTTCGCGCGGCCTGCTGTCTTTCCTGAGCCAGGCCACCATGGTGGTCTTCCTGATGTTCTTCCTGCTGCTGTCCGGCGATACCTTCAAGCGCAAGCTGGTCAAGCTGGCCGGGCCTTCGCTGACGCGCAAGAAGGTCACGCTGCAAATCCTCGACGAAATCAATATCTCGATCCAGGGTTATATGTTCATGCTGCTGGTGACCAATGTGCTGCTGGCGCTGCTGATGTGGCTGGCACTGCATTTCCTCGGCCTGGAGAACGCCGGCGCCTGGGCCATCGTTGCCGGACTGCTGCACCTGATGCCGTATTTCGGCCCGTTGCTGATTGTCTGTGCGCTTGGGGTCGCCGCCTACCTGCAATCGGAATCGCTGCAGATGGTGGCGCTGGTGGCCGTGGCGTCGATCGCCATCGCGACCCTGGTCGGCACCGTCATTGCCACCTGGATGACCGGCCGCATCGCGCGCATGAATGCCGCCGCGGTCTTCGTCAGCCTGCTGTTCTGGGGCTGGCTGTGGGGCGTGTGGGGCTTGCTGCTTGGCGTGCCGGTGGTGGTGATCGTCAAGGTCGTGGCCGAAAAGGTTGAAGGCATGGAGGTGGTTGCCGAACTGCTTGGCGAGTGAATTCACTTCCGGTGACGCAAGCTGCCAAGCTGGAGGGCATACTGGCGCGCGAATTCCGCGCCGAGGAAGAACACCTGCGCCGAGTAATACACCCAGAGCAGCACGGCAATCAGCGAACCGGCGGCGCCGAAGCTGTCGGTCACGCCGCTATTGCCGATATACACGCCGATGGCGTATTTGCCGAGCGTGAACAGGGCCGCCGTGCCGAGGGCGCCGATGACGACGTCGCGCCAGGACAGCTTCACGCGCGGCAGCATCTTGTAGATCACCCCGAACAGGGCGGAGATCACGAAGAAGCTGATCACGTGGTTGAGGATGGTCAGCAGCAGCGCGGCATCCCGCCAGTAAGCGCCCATCTTTTTCTCGACGAAGGAAAGGGTGGCGCTGACCACCAGCGATACCAGCAGCAGGAAGCCCAGCACCAGCACCATGCCGAAGGACAGCAGCCGCGTGCGCAAGGTGTCCCAGATGCCGCTGGCGGCGGACGGCGGCAGTTGCCAGATTTCGTCGAGGCTGCCTTTGAGTTCGGTAAACACGCTGGTGGCGCCAAACAGCAGCAGGGCGCCGGCGACGATGGTGGCGATCATGCCTTGCTTTTCGTTGTTGGCGCCGGACAGGATCAACTGGATCGCTTCGGCGCCCTGGCTGCCCACCAGGCCGCGCAACTGGAAGAACAGTTCGCCCTGTGCCGCCTCCTTGCCATAGAACAGGCCGGCAATTGCGATCACCAGCACCAGGATCGGCGCCAGCGAAAACAGGGTGTAGAAGGCAAGCGCAGCGCCCTTGCTGCTGGCGCGGTGCTCGAGCCATTCGGTGATGGCGCACCAGCCAACGGCAGGCAGCTTCTTGGCGATGTGGGGAAAGCGTCTCCAGCTCATGGGCCAAGCTTACGTCCGGTGCGGCCAGGCTGACGGTGCGCCGGGGCACAAATAAAAAAGGAGCCCGGAGGCTCCTTTTCATGCTGCGTTGGCAGTGATTACTTCACGCGGCGTTCCGCGGTCACGTTGTCGATTTCAACGCGGCGGTTTGGTTCCAGGCACTTGATCAGGTCAGCGCGCTTCATCTTCTTGTCGTTGCACTGAACCACTGGCTGGGACTTGCCCTTGCCTTGTGCGGTCAGGCGGGAACCGTCAACACCCTTGCTTACCAGGTAGGTCTTGACAGCTTCAGCACGACGCTCGGACAGCTTCTGGTTGTACTTGTCGGAACCCAGGCGGTCGGTGTGGCCGGTGATGACCACGTTGTTGACCGACTTGTCTTCGTTCAGCAGCTTGGCGATGTCGTCCAGCTTAGGCTGTTCCGGAGCCAGGTTGGCGCTGTCGAAGGCGAACAGTTCGTTAGCGGACATGGTCACTTTTTCGAACTTCGGTGCTGGTGGCGGAGGAGCCACTGGCGCCACGACTGGCGCTGGGGTTGGCTCAGGAGCCACGACTGGAGCTACTGGTGCTGGGGCCGGTGCTGGCTGAGGAGCTGCGCCCAGCAGATAGTTCAGCGAGAACATCAGGTACTTGTTGTTCGATTTCGAGTTGTTGAACTCGTTGCCGCGGATGAAGCCGTGCACATTGCGCAGGTCGGCTTGCAGGAACAGGCGTTCGGTGATGTTGGCTTGCACGCCCAGGCCGGCGGAAATGAATGGCGAGTTGCGCTTCGGCTCTGCCAGGCTGTTGGCAGCGGTGAACACGTCGCGTTCCACGCCGGTACCTACCAGCAGGAATGGACGTACGGATTTGCGGGAGAACATGTACAGGCCGTCAACACCCAGGGTTTTCTGGCCGTAGCGCGCACCGTTTTCCTTGACGGAGCCGTGGGTGGCGTTGAATTGCAGGTCCCACTTGTCGTTCAGGGCTTTGCCCAGTTTCAGGCCGTAGGCGGCGTCGTCCTTGTCGATGCCCCAAACGCTGTCAGGGCGGATCACGCCAGCGCCGGCGCCGACGTACCAGTTTTGGTTGAGCAGGGTGTCCTGTGCCGAAGCGGCGAAGGAAGCCGACAACAGTGCGGCGGCGATGGCGATGTTTTTAATCTTATTCACTAGAAAACTCCCGTTGGTTGAGTAGAAAAGCCACAAAAAAAAGTTGCGTGGCTCCCTTTCCCAGCTTTGTTGCAATGCTGTGGGACAAGTTTAGGCGGTGTTGACCACCAGTATCAGTGCGTTAGCGCACATTTTACTTTGAAGTATAGCAAGTATGTGGCATTTCTGCAACATAGCACTAAATTCACTATTGAAATTTTCTTCAAGCCGCCACCTAAACGGGGATAGGTGGCGGTTGGTTGACACACTGACTATTTCTTTTCAGGTTCTGGCGGCGGGGTTTGCGGTTGCACGATCACGGTGTCGCCGCCGGGCTTGCCAGGTTCACCCTGCGGTCCCGGCGTGCCCGGCTCGCCTTTAGGACCGGATGGCCCCGGCGGCCCCGGCACGACGGCTGGCGGCGGCGCCGGCTCCACAGCTGGTGGTGGATTGTTGGTGACGGTCTTTTCGCAGGCGGTCAGGCCCACCAGGGCCAGGGCTGCGAGCAGGACTGGATATTTCATGGTCGTTCCTCTCTGGTTGGTTGATGCCGCAACCAGCATAGGCCGCTGTCGGGTTGCTTCTCTGTTCGGGAACACACACAGAAAACCCGTGTCCAAGCCCTGACGCACCAGAGATTGGCAAATAGCCAATGTTTGTGCGTTTGTATGTTCGTTGCCGCACAGACCGATGAGTCGCAGGCAGGGCACTCTGGAGCCTGCGAATCCACCCTGGCATCTACAAGGAGTGTTCAAATGCACGCAATCAGAGAATCGTCCCATGGCCTCGAAATCGAAGCTACCCTGGAGCTGCCGGCACCATTGCCGGCTGTGCCGTCCCGTCCCCGCCTGGCGCTCGTTGAGCGTCCCGGCCCCGTCACGGAGCGCAAAGCCCTGTCGTTAGCCCCGATCGAGCGCGTCCGATCCACCTCGGCGACCCTGCGCCGCATCGAAAATATGCAGAAACTGGTGGCGGAATTACAAAACCACGAAATGCTGGCCGACGAAATCGCCTGGTTCCTGAAATTTTCGCCATCTGGCGCCCGTAAATACATCCGCGACCTGCGCGAAGCCGGCGTGATCGAACTGGCTCGCTATATAGAAGGCACGGCGACCTACCTGGGCAAGGCTGTTTACCAGCTGACTCCGGATGCCGAACGCGTGCAAGCCTTCCTGGCCGCGATCGCCCAGCCTAAGCGCGAAGGCGCGCCACCGCGCAAGGAGCGTCCAAGCCTGCGTGAGCAGAGCATGGCCGGCAATGGCCGTCACTTCCATATCCTGGCAGATGACACCCATTATGCGATTCGCGTCAACCGCGGCCCGGTCCAGCGCGACCCGCTGGTGGCAGCCCTGTTCGGCGCCCCGAGCTCGATGCAAAAGGCAATGCCTTAAGGCGTAACAGTGATAAGCTTCCATTAATGGCATGTTGAAATGCCATTAAGCAGCCCCATCTGTGGCGGAACGAGTTCTGTTATGGACGGCATCATGGACGCTTGGCTTTTGCTTATCTTGACGGCGCTGGGTATCGCAGCGCCGATCGTATATCCACGCTGGACCTTGCGGCGGGCGCTGGCCCGGCCGCTGTCTGCCGCCGAGCAGGCTACGCTCGAACGCAGCATTCCTTTCTATCGCAAACTGGCGCCTGACCTGCAGCGCCAGTTGCAGCGCATGGTGGTGCAATTCCTGCACCAGAAAAAATTCGTCGGTTGCGCCGGCCTCGAGGTGAGCGATGAGATGCGCATCACCATCGCCGCCCAGGCTTGCCTGCTCCTGCTGAATAAGCCGAGCAAGGTCTATCGCGCGCTGCACACCATCCTGGTCTACCCTGGCGCCTTCATCGCCAGGCGCGATGAAGTCGAGGCAGGCGGCGTCATTACGCCATCGCGCCGGCAGATGCTGGGCGAATCGTGGAGCGACGGCCGCATCGTGCTGTCGTGGGAAGATGTCGAGCGCGGCACGCTGGACTGGCAGGGCGGCAACAACGTCGTGCTGCACGAGTTTGCGCACCAGCTCGACAGCGAATCGGGCAGCAATAACGGCGCCCCTTACCTTGGCAGCCCGGACAGCTACCGCAGCTGGTCGGAAGTGCTGTCGCGCGATTACGCCAACCTGCGCCACGAAGCCTGGCTGGGCCGGCAAGATGGCGTACTCGATCATTACGGCGCCACCAGTCCGGCCGAATTCTTTGCCGTGGTGACGGAAACCTTCTTTACGCGGCCGTGGCAATTGGCCGAGCGTCATGCGGCGCTGTACGGCGAGCTGCAAAAGTATTACCGGGTCGATCCGCGCGACTGGCTGGCGGCGCCACCGCCGCCGGCGCCGGAACCGTCCTTCCTCTCGATGCCAATGCCTGTGCGATCGTTCGCCTGGGCCGACTGGTAAGGAGACTGCAAAGGCGCCCATGGAATTCGAAGACTTCGATTTCATCACCAGCGAAGCGCCGGCCCGCGCCAGCGAGCCGGCCGACCCGCTGCAGCGCCTGAAATACCTGGTCGACAACACCCCGGCCATCATCTACAGCACGGTGCCGAGCGGTGACTTCAAGATGACCTTCGTCAGCGCCAACGCGCTGAATGTGCTGGGCTACCGGCCCGAAGACATGGTGGCCGATCCCAATTTCTGGTTTGACCATATCCACCCGGACGACGCGCCGAACATCTTTTCCAGCCTGGCGCAGATTTTCACCGAAGGCGAGAAGGCTTACGAGTACCGCTTCCGCACGGCCGATGGCCGCTACCTGTGGATGCACGACCACCTGCGCCTGATCCGCGACGAGCAGGGTGCGCCAGTGGAAGTGATCGGCTCGCTGAGCGACATTACCGACCGCAAGCAAATGGAAGAAAACCTGCTGCAGGCGCAGAACATGGCCTCGATCGGCCAGCTTGCCGCGGGCGTGGCGCACGAGATCAACAATCCGGTGGGCTTCGTCACTTCCAACATCGGCACCTTGAAAAGCTATGCCGAGACGCTGTTCGAGCTGGTCGAACACAGCACCACAGCGGAGCAGCGCAACAAGGCCGATTTCGACTTCATGAAGGAAGATACCGCGGCCCTGCTGCGCGAATCGATGGATGGCTTGCGCCGCGTGCGCGACATTGTGCAGGCGCTGAAGGACTTTTCGGAGTCAGGCGACACCCAATGGCAGCCTACCGACGTGCACGAAGGCCTGGAGAGCACGCTGAATGCACTGGCCAATGAATTGCGCTTCAAGGCCAAGATCGACCGGCATTACGGCAAGCTGCCGCCGATACAGGGCCTGCCGGGCCAATTGAACCAGGTGTTCCGCAACATCCTGCTGAATGCGATCCAGGCGATCCCGGGCCAGGGCATAATCCGCATCGTGACCAGCGCCGACCGTGAAGCCCTGCAGGTGCGCATCCAGGACAACGGCGTCGGCATCCCGCCGGAAAACCTGGGCCGCATTTTCGATCCTTTCTTTACCACCAAGCCGGTGGGCAGCGGCACCGGGCTGGGACTCTACCTGGCCTACGGCATCGTCAGCAAGCACGGTGGGCGCATCAACGTCATTTCCGAGCCTGGCAAAGGCTCGGCGTTTACCGTGGTCCTCCCACTGCGCTCCGCTGAACCCAGATAGGCAGGCGGTGGCCGCTCTTTTTCTCGAAATCCTGCAGCTGCTGGATCATGCGCTCGTTGAGCACATGGTCCGAGGCGAGCAGCATCAGGCCATCGCGGCTGACCACGTCGCGTGACAGCACCATGCCCGGCACCAGTTCGCCGGACAGCAATTCGACGTCGGTGCTTTCCGCGATGCCGCGCACGCCGCCGTCGACCACCTGGCGGAAGGCTTGCACTACCTGCGGGTCGTAGCGCTTGCCGCTGCCGTCCATCACCAGCGACTTGGCTTCTTCCGGCTTCAGGTGGCGCTGCACCAGGGCGCCTTGCTGCAGGTTGTAGTAGTCGATGGCCAAGGTCAGGATGCGCGAGCCGATCGGGATTGCAAAACCCGCCAGCCGGTCCGGGAAGCCCTGGCCGTCAAAGCGCTCCATCTGGTGGCGCACGATGGCGGCGACGCCGGCCATGTCGGTCAGCGGCATCAGCAACTGCGCGCCCATCACCGGGTGCTTGCGGAACAGCGCCAGGTCGGCGCCTTGCAGCATGGTCATCGGGGTGCGCAGCATGTCGTCGGAAAAGCCGATGCGGCCCAGGTCGTGCAGCAGGGCGGCGATGAAGATATCCTGCACTTCATTCATGTCGAGCTTGAGCTGGGCCGCCATCTTGCGCGCCAGGTCAGCCACCTGGCGCGTCTGGCCGGTCTGGCCGGTGCCGCGCGCCTCGGCAATGCTGGACAGGATCTTGATGGTGGTGAGGAAGTTGGCCTTGAGCTGGCGCGTGCGTTCCTCGACCTTTTGTTCCAACCCGGCGTTGAGCGACTTGAGCTCCTCGTTCTGCTTCAGCGTCAGCGCTTCCAGGCGCTGCTTTTCCAGTTCGAGCTGGTGGCGCTCCAGTGCGTGGCGCACGATCAGCAGGATGTCGTTGTCGTCCCAGGGCTTGGTGATGTAGCGGTAAATTTCGCCGCAGTTGATGGCGTCCTGGATCGATTGCACGTCGGAATAACCGGTCAACAGCAGGCGCACGGTATTGGGCCAGCGTTCGCGCACCTGGGCAAGGAAGCGCGCGCCGTCCATCTCCGGCATGCGCATATCGGAAATCACCAGGTCGACCGGCTGCTGCGCCAGCAGTTCCAGCCCCTGTGCGCCGCTGATGGCCGTCAGCACCTCATAGCCTTTGCCGCGGAACAGGCGGCGCAGGGAGGAGAGGATGTTCGGCTCGTCGTCGACACACAGGATGGTCATCATAGGGTGGCTTCCTTCTGCTCGTTGGGAGGACGCTTCTTGGGGAGGGTGACGCGGAACGTGGTGCCCCGGCCGAGGGTCGAATCGACGTCGATCCGGCCGTGGTGCTTTTGCACGATGCCATAGGACAGGGACAGGCCCAGGCCGGTGCCCTTGCCGACTTCCTTGGTGGTGAAGAAGGGATCGAAGATGCGGCCCAGGTTTTCCGGCGCAATGCCGCTGCCGTTGTCGCTCACGCTGAACCACACGTTCTCGCCCTCGCAGCCGGTGCGGATCTCGATGCGGCCGCGCATCGAGCCAATGGCATGGGCGGCGTTGACCAGCAAGTTCATGACCACCTGGTTGATCTGCAGCGGCAGGCATTCGATGTCGGGGATTTCGCCGTATTCGCGCACCACGTCGGCCTTGTACTTGATTTCATTGCTGACGATGTTGAGGGTGGAGTCGATGCCCTGGCGCAGGTCGGCCCAGACCCATTCCTGCTGGTTGTCGACGCGCGAGAAATCCTTCAGGTCTTGCACGATGTGGCGCACGCGCACGATGCCTTCCTTCGATTCCTGCATCAGGGTCGGGATATCGGTGCGCAGGAAGCCCAGTTCCACCTGGTCGCGCATGGCGCGCAGGCGGGCCGCCACGGCCGGATCGACAATGGCCGCCTCCGCTTCCTGGTAGGCGTCCAGCATCGAGAACAGACTGTCCAGGTAGCTTTGCAGGGTGCCGAAATTGGAGAAGATGTAGCCGATCGGATTATTGATTTCGTGCGCCACCCCGGCGGCCAGCTGGCCGATCGAGGCCAGCTTGTCGGACTGCACCAGTTGCTGCTGCGTGCGGCTCAGGGTTTCGTTCAGCTCCGTCAGTTCGATATTACGGCGCCGCAGTTCTTCTTCGGCGCTCTGGCGCTGGCGGATATCCTCCGCCAGCTGGGCCGTGCGCTGGCGAACGGTCTGCTCCAGGTTGTCGTGTGCACGGCGCAGGGCGTTTTCCGCGACCCGCCGCTCGGTCACGTCGCGCAGGCTCTGGATGGCGCCCACCAGCTTGCCATCGTGCCCGCGCAGTGGCGCGGCGGTCGATTGCAGCCAATGGCCGGCCGCACCGAGGTTGGGAAAGAAGTCTTCTTCCTCGTAGGCGCCGTCGATCAGCGAAGAGGGCTTGTATTTGTCGCGGAAATTACGATCGGTGGCGGGATCGATGTTATCGACGATCAGGTCCGCCAGCAGGGGGCGCGGCTTGGTGTAGAAAGCTTGCCAGTGCTGGCGCGTGCCCACCATTTCATGCGTGCCCCAGCCCAGCAAGTGTTCGCAGGCCTTGTTCCAGTGGGTGATGACGTGGTCGGTATCGATGACAAAGGTCGCAACGGGGTGCCCGTCCAGCAGTTCGGACAGCGCATGCTCGACAGACCTTTCGACGTGGAAGCTACTCATGTCAAAGTTGCATCTGGTGTGGACGATCTGATTATACGGCGGGAAATTGAAAAGGTGCGCGTGCGATAGCTAACAGTCATAAAGGCGTTGCTTAGGCACGCTAGGGCTTTTGGAGGAAACGCCATGGCCACCATCATTGCAGGACATTTCCAGTTGCAGGACACCGCGCTCGAGGTTTGCGAGGCGCTCAAGGCGGCCGGTTTCGACGCCGGCCGCGTGACGACCTTTTTCAACAATCCGCCGGGACAGCACAATGTGATCCCGACCGGCGGCGACCGCGCCGAGTCGCCGGGAGCCAAGCAAACGCCGGAGGCAGTGGCCAAAGGCGAGGTGACCGGGGCCGCCATCGGCGCAGCAGCCGGGGCGGCCACCATTCCGCTGACCGGGCCGCTGGGGCCGGTGCTGGGCGGCCTGGTCGGCGCCCACGTCGGCTCGCTCTACAGTTTTTCGGAGATGAAGGAAAAAAGCGAGTCGGGACCGCCGCCGCGGCATTCGGGCATGATGGTCGCGGTGGCTGTCGATGGCGAACAGGAAGCGCGTGCTATCGAGCTGATGCGCCAGCAAGGCGCCGAAAAAGTCGAGCGTGCCGAGGGCATTATCGAGAACGGTGACTGGAAGGATTTCGATCCCTTGTCAGTCCCGCAATTTGTTTGAGCGGCCTGTTGCGGAATGCAAACGCCCCCTGTGCGAAAAGTAATTTTCGGTATGATAGTTGCTACAATAAAAGCAGCGAACTAGACGTGGATCATGACCACGCTGTGCCGTCCAGTACATCATCTGCCACAAGAGCTATCGCTTTGTTCTGAGGGGGAGAGGGCCAATGACACAGGCATGGGTAGTCCTTTCGCGGCCGGACCGCCGCGATATTTCGGCGCCGACCGAAGCCCAACTGGTGGCGGCACTGTCGGATGTGTACGGCGGCAAGATTCGCGGCCCCGATGGCATTCCGGGCAGCGCCACCCTGAAGTTCGGTTATGACGACGGCCTGATGTACCAGGTTGAAGTCGGCCAGGATGGCGCAGTGCGCTACGAAGAGTGGTCGGACCGCGATTGCGAGATCGCCCTCGCCACGCCGCGCCACATGAGCTGCAAGCAGGAAGATGCACTGCAAATCTGGAAGTGGCTGGCGCTGCGGCAGGTGTCCAAGATCCGCAACCAGGCGTGGCAGTCGGAAGATTGAGACTGCGCCGCTCAATGCGACATCAGCAGCGGCAGCGTCATGGCATCGAGCACGCTGCGTGTGACGCCGCCCAGCAGCGTTTCGCGGAAACGTGAATGCCCGTACGCCCCCATCACCAGTAAATCGCAATCGCGTTCGCCGGCCAGGGCCAGCAATTGTTCGCCCACGTTACCGGGGCGCTTCAGGATGCCCTGGCGTTCGCTTTGTCCCAGCACCAGTTTCGCCATCACGCCGTGGCGTTCCAGCCAGGCCAGCACGTCGGAGCCGGGCGGGTCGCCAAACACGCCGGGGCGTGCATCGGCATCATAAATGGCGACTGTCACGCTGTCGGCACGGCGCAGCAGCGGCAGCGCATCCTGCAGCGCGCGGCCGGCTTCGCGGCTGGCATTCCAGCCGACCAGGATGTGGCGCGCCGGCGCCGGGCCGCCCGGGCTGGCCACGCCATCTCGGCTGACGGCAATGGCGGCCGAAGTGCGTGCGGCAAAAGGCATCACCAGCACCGGCTTGCCGCTGCCGGCCAGGACTTCGGCCGGCACGTCGGGGCCGCGCCCGTTGGGGGCAAGCTGGCCGACAATCACCAGGTCGGCGTGGCGCGCCATCAGGCTCAGGCCGGCTGCCGGTTCATCGTCGAGGATGCGTTGTTCGAACGATTGCACGCCCAGGGCCTGCAGGCGTGGCGCGAAATCGGCCAGCGCATGGCTGGCGCGCTCGCGCAGGATGTCGAGGTGGCGCGCAAGGTTGGGATCGCTGTCGTCCACCGTTTCGTTCTGGTACAGGAAGCGAGAAATGCCGGTGGTGGCGACGCCCACGACATGGGCGCCTTCCTGCAGCGCCAGTTCCCCTGCCAGCAGGATGCGCGCCGCACTATGTGGCGCTTCATCGACGTGGACCAGGATAGTTTTGTAGGCCATGGCTTGCTCTCAGCGCAGGGCCGCCGTCGCTTTCTCCAGCCGCGTCTGGCAGGCAATGCACAGCGGCGCTTCGGGCCGTGCATTCAGGCGCGAGAAGGGGATCTCATTGCCGCAGTTGTCGCACAGGCCGTAGCTGCCTTCGTCGATTTTGGCCAGGGCGTGGCGGATACTGCTGAGCTGGGCCTGCTTGTGTTCCTCGGCTTCCATTTCGAGCTGGTTCAGGGTGCGGTTGCTGGCGCTGTCGGCCGGCGAGGTTTCGATTTCCTCCACCGCCGGGACGCGCGCCAGCTCGCCGTCCATGCGGCCGGCAAGCTGCTGCAAAAGTGCTAGCTTGCGTTGCTCCAGCGCGGCTTGCAATGATGCAAGCTGATCCGGCGACAGGCCCATGGCGGTCTCCACGAATTCGTTGTTCGGAAGACCATTGTATGCCTGCTGCGTTATTTACGCACTCTCGCGTGCATGCCGTGCGGCCAGCTGCTTTTTCAGGCTCTCCAGCGGCGCCGCCAGGTGCTCCGGCCGGGCCGCGGCAATGGCTGCCGCCATCGCCAGCAGGTCGGCGCTGATGCCGGCCAGCTCCTTCACGCGGTCGATGCGGCGGATGGTGTCGTGCGCTTCGCCGGCCAGGCGCAGCAGCTCGGGCAGGGTCACGCCCATGCCTTCCAGCGAGTGGCTCGCGGCGTCGACGTACAGGCTGTTGGCTTGCTGGCGCAGCGCCACTTCGTTCTCGAACAAGGCCTGGGCGGTGCCATGGGTCAGCGGCGCACCATTGCTGCCCAGCAGGCGCTGCTGCTGGCGGATGCCGCGCATGATGCGCTCGTGCAGTTCGTCGGCGCTGGCGGACAGGCTGTCGGCCAGCGTTTCCAGGTCGTGCGGCAGGGCGGCGGTCAGGCTCATGGCTGGGCTCCTTTGGCGATGGCGGATCGGGTGTTGGGCGGCAGGGCGCTGGCGGTGTCGATTGCCGGCAGAGGGTCGAGGCCACGGTACAGCGCCGCATGGCGTTCACGCAGGGCGTTGATGTTTTGCGCGGCCAGCGTGTGGCGCAGCCCCAGCAGACGGTATTCGCGCAGTTTTTCCTGCTGGTGCGAGCGGGCGAGCGCGGACAGCAGGCGGTCGCGCGGCGCATCGGCGTAGGGAATTTCCACTTCCAGCATGCCGAGCACGATGCGCTGCTCGTTATCGTGGTTCTTATTGAAGTAGCGCAGCAGCGTGACCATCGCATCAAGCGTGCCTTGCAGCGGCTCGTAGCCTTCGCGCAGCATGGCTTGCACGGCCTTGTCCTGCTCGCGGCCGGTGGCTGCGCGCAGCAGCAGGCGCACCAGGCCTGCATAGGCGTTGACGTGGCGGTCGGTCAGCCCGGTGTCGGGCCAGGCCTTGATGCCCTCGGACATTTGCTTGACCTGGTCGCCGTAATTAAAAGTGTCACCGGCAGCCAGGGCGCCGAGTGCCCGCAGGTAGGTGGTGGCGGCAGCGTGCAGGGCGACGAAATCCGGATAGGCATCGTGGCGCTTGCGGTCGATCGCCTCTTCACGCTGGGCTGCTTCGGCGCTGAGGTAGGGTTGCTCGCGCTGGTAAGTGTCGCGGAAGCGCTGGCTGAGCTCGTTAAAGCCAGCCAGCTTTGGCGCGTCGCCGGCGAGGGCGCGCACTTCTTGCAGCCGCGGGTTGCTGGCGCAGGCGGCCAGCAGCAGGCACAACAGGATGCACAGGTAGCGTTTCATGATGGGTCTCCTCGGGCGGCAGAGACCATCTTGCACCTCGGCGCAGGCGGCGCGTTTGCGCCAGCGCAAAGGTCAGGCGCGAAGCTTAGTTGCGTAAGTAAGGCCCGACCCAGGCCAGGCTGTTTTCGGTGCGCGCGCTCGGCAGGTACTCGCAGCCGATCCAGCCCTGGTAGCCCAGTTCATCGATCAGGCGGAACAGGTACGGGTAGTTGATCTCGCCCGTGCCCGGTTCGTGGCGGCCCGGCGTGTCGGCCAGCTGCATGTGGCGGATATTCGGCAGGCAGGCGCGGATGGTGTTGGCCAGTTCGCCTTCCATGCGCTGCATGTGGTAAATGTCGTACTGCAGGAACAGGTTGGGGTGCGCGGCCTCGGAAATGACGTCCAGCGCCTGCTTGCTATGGTTCAGGAAGTAGCCTGGAATATCGAAACGGTTGATCGGCTCGATCAGCACTTCAATGCCGTGCGGCGCGAACTGGTCGGCTGCGTATTGCAAGGCGCGGACATAGGCTTCGCGCGCACGTTCCGGCGCCAGCCCGCCAGGCAGGATGCCGGCCATGCAGTGCACGCGCGGCGTGCCCAGTTCCCTCGCGTATTCCAGGCCAAGGCCGACGCTGTCCTGGAATTCCTCAAAGCGGCGTGGATCGCAAGCCATGCCGCGTTCACCTGCTTGCCAGTTGCCCGGCGGCAGGTTGTGCAACACCAGCTGCAACCGGTGGCGCTGCAGGCGTTCCTTGATTTCGTCCGAATCGAAGGCGTAAGGGAAGAGGAATTCCACGCCTTTAAAACCTGCCGCATGCGCCAGCCCAAAGCGCTCGATGAACGGCGCTTCGGTGAACAGCATGGACAGGTTGGCTGCGAATTTCGGCATGCCCGCGATTATAGCGGGCCTGGCCTGGTTCAGCGTGGCGGGCGGTTGCGCGGGGCGTTGGATGGGCGGGAACCGCTTGCGCTGCCGCCTGGGCGGGCGTCGCGGCGGATGCCGGCTGGAGCGGCACCGCGTGGTGCGCCGCCATTGCCGCTGGCAGCCACGCGTGGCTTGCCCTGGCCGTTCTGGCTGCGGTTGCCGCCGCCATTGCCGTTGCCGCCGCCACCCTGGCGTGGTGGACGGTTCTGGTGGCGCCCAACGCCGCTGCGCAACTGGATCGGCTGCGCCTTGGCGTTCGGGTCCGGCTCGAAACCGGCGATCACTTCGCGTGGCAGCGTTTGCTTGATCAGGCGCTCGATATCCCGCAGCATCACGTGTTCATCGACGCAGACCAGGGATACCGCTTCGCCCTTGGCGCCGGCGCGGCCGGTACGGCCGATACGGTGCACATAGTCTTCCGGCACGTTCGGCAGGTCGTAGTTGACCACGTGCGGCAGCTGGTCGATGTCGATGCCGCGTGCGGCGATATCGGTGGCGACCAGGCATTGCAGCGTGCCATCCTTGAACTCGGCCAGCGCACGGGTGCGCGCGGTCTGGCTCTTGTTGCCGTGGATGGCCATGGCTTTCACGCCGTCGCGGCCCAGTTGCTCGACCAGCTTGTTGGCGCCGTGCTTGGTGCGGGTGAAGACCAGCACCTGGGTCCAGGCGTGGGTGCGGATCAGGTGCGACAGCATCGGGTGCTTCTTGTCGCGGTCGACCGGGTGGATCTTCTGCGAAATGATTTCCACCGTCGAATTGCGGCGTGCCACTTCGATGGTTTTCGGATTGTCCAGCAGGCCGTCGGCCAGTGCCTTGATCTCGTCGGAGAAGGTAGCCGAGAACAGCAGGTTCTGGCGCTTCGGCGGCAGCGCGGCCAGCACTTTGCGGATATCGCGGATGAAGCCCATGTCGAGCATGCGGTCGGCTTCGTCCAGGATCAGGATTTCGATCTTGTCGAGGTTGACGGTGCCCTGGCCCATATGGTCCAGCAGGCGGCCCGGCGTGGCGACCAGGATGTCGACACCATGCTTGAGCAGCTTGATCTGCGGGTTGATGCTGACACCACCAAAGATCACGGCCGAATTCAGCTTGGTGTATTTGCCGTAGGTCTTGACGCTTTCTTCCACCTGGGCCGCCAGTTCGCGGGTCGGGGTCAGGATCAGGGCGCGGATCGGGCGCGGCGAAGTGTTGTTTGCCAGTTTGCTGCCGAAGGCGTCGGTGGACAGGCGATGCAGCACCGGCAGCGTGAAGCCGGCGGTTTTACCGGTGCCAGTTTGGGCGCCTGCCAGCAGGTCGCCGCCATTCAGTACGGCAGGAATGGCCTGGCTTTGAATCGGAGTGGGGGCTGTATAGCCGGTTTCGGCTACCGCGCGCACGATGGCATCTGACAAGCCGAGATCGGAGAAAGACATAGTGTGGTTATTATAGAAATTATGTGGAAATTATTGCCATACGGAAACGTCGGCCCTGTGCGGAGTATATCAGCAAGTGCTATTCGTTGACGCACGGCAATAAGAAAAGAGGCCCCGCAGGGCCTCTTTTGTGGCGATTCAGGGCTTGTTTTTATGCAAATTCTGCCAGGAGGCCAACCATCTGGCCGAACACTTTTGGCGAGGCCGCGATGATGTGGCCGGTATTCATATAGTTGGATTCGCCGTTGAACTCGCCAGCGATGCCGCCGGCTTCGGTCACCAGCAGGGCGCCGGCCGCGATATCCCAGGGTTTCAGGTTCTTCTCGTAGTAGCCGTCCAGGCGGCCGCAAGCGACGTAGGCCAGGTCCAGGGCAGCGGAGCCGGCGCGGCGGATGCCGTGCGAGCGCTCGGCCATGATGGTGAACATCTTGGCGAATTCAGCGATGGCGGCCGGGCTACCTGGCTTGTAGCCGGAAGCGAGCAGGGCGCCGCTGATACGGTCGAGCTTGTTGACGCGGATGCGTTTTTCGTTGAGGTAGGCGCCGGCGCCTTTGGTGGCGGTGAACAGGTCGTTGTGCACCGGATCGTAGACCACGGCCTGGGTCACCACGCCTTTTTGCTGCAGGGCGATGGAGATGCAGTACTGTGGGAAGCCGTGCATGAAGTTGGTGGTGCCGTCCAGTGGATCGATGATCCACACATATTCGCTCTCGTCATTTACGGTGCCGGTGATGCCGGATTCTTCGGCGAAGATGGCATGGTCCGGGTAGGCTTTCAGCAGCACTTCGATGATTGCCTGTTCGGCGGCCTGGTCAACATCAGTGACGAAGTCATTGTGTTGTTTTTCAGTTACGTTCACGCGATCCAGGTCGAAGGATGCGCGGTTGATCACAGCGGCGCCACGGCGCGCGGCCTTGATGGCCGTATTCAGCATTGGGTGCATACTAGCTTCCGTAAAATAGACATTGCCGCCCACGGAAACGCTTCGCGCATCCGGCAGCGGAAATGATGACAAGATTGAAAAAGAGCGGCGCGTTGTGCGGGCAGAGTAAAATGCGGCCCAACGCAGAATCCCGCTATTGTAAATGAAGCAGACCGAAACCGCATCCTCCGCCTTCCATCGCCTCCGGATCGTCCTGGTGGAAACCAGCCGCCCGGGCAATATCGGATCGGTGGCACGCGCTATGAAAACCATGGGTTTTTCCGACCTGGTGCTGGTCAATCCGCGCTTCGAAGGGGCGTGCGAGCATGAGGAGGCGGTGGCCTTTGCCTCCGGTGCGCAAGACATCCTGTCCTCGGCGCGCGTGGTGGGCAGCATGGCCGAAGCACTGGAAGGCATCAATTTCACGGCGGCGGTGTCGGCGCGGCTGCGCGAGTTTTCGCCGCCGGTAGTGACGCCGCGCGAATTTGCCGGCCAGCTGGCAGCGGGCGCAGAGTTGCGCGCGGCCCTGATCTTCGGCAATGAGCGCTTCGGCCTGCCGAACGACATTGTCGAGCCTTGCAATGTGCTGGTGAACATACCGGCCAATCCCGATTATTCGTCATTGAACCTGGCGCAGGCGGCGCAGGTGCTGGTCTATGAATGCCGCATGGCGGCGCTGGATGGGCAGCGCGCGGCCAGCCCGGTGGGTTTCCACGGTGAGGCGGCCAGTGCTGCGCAGATCGAGGGCATGTACGAACACCTGGAGCAGGCCCTGGTCGAGCTGGGCTTCCTCGATGCGAACAACCCGCGCAAGCTGATGCCGCGCCTGAAGCGCATGTTTGCACGGGCCGGGCTGGAAACGGAAGAAGTCAACATCCTGCGCGGCATAGCGCGCCAGATGCAGGTCCGCAGCCGCAAGGATTAGAGGCCTTTCTCTAGCCGGGGCGCAGCGGCGTCCTTAGAATCCCCCTATAACTATTAAGAGGGGACTAGATGCAACGCAGAACATTCTTGAAAGCTGGGCTGCTTGGCGGCCTGGCGCTTGTCGCGGGCGGGGCCGTGTACCGGCAACTCCGCCCGGCAGTGGCGCAGCGCTTCGCACTCGATGCCGACGGCCGCACCATGCTGGCCGCGCTGATACCAGCCATTACTGGCATTAATCCTGATGCGCCAGCGCTACAAGCGGCAATCGATCGCGTTGGCGGGGCCATCAACGGCCTGCCGCTGCGCGTGCAAAAAGAAATCAGCGACCTGTTTGGCCTGCTGTCGATGGCGCCGACGCGCCGCTTGCTGGCCGGCGTGCCGGCCTGGCCGGAGGCGACACCGGCCGAACTGGCGGCCTTCCTGCAAAGCTGGCGCACCCACCGCACTGAAATGCTGCAGACGGCTTACCACGGCCTGCACGACCTGGTCATTGGCGGATGGTATGCCGAACCTTCAACCTGGGCGGCCATTGGCTATCCCGGTCCGATGAAGGAGCTGAGCGCATGAGCAGCCCGATCCCGGATCCGATCCAGGCCGGCATTGCCGCCGGCTGGCAAGTTATCGACGCCTCGACCCTGCAGCAGGACCGCAACTTCGACGCCGACGTGGTCGTCGTTGGCACCGGCGCCGGCGGCGGGGTGACGGCGGAAATCCTGGCGCAGGCCGGCTTGAAAGTCCTGATGGTGGAAGAGGGCGCCCTGAAATCCTCGAAGGATTTCAAGATGCGCGAGGCCGATGCCTACCCCTCCCTGTACCAGGAATCCGCCGCCCGCAAGACCGTCGACAAGGCGATCAACATCCTGCAAGGCCGCACCGTCGGCGGCACCACGGTGGTCAACTGGACTTCCAGCTTCCGCACCCCGGCCGATACGCTGGGCTGGTGGCAGTCGAAATACGGCCTGCGCGACTACGGTGTGGAAGACATGGCGCCCTGGTTCCAGAAAATGGAGGAGCGCCTGCACATCAGCGACTGGCCCACCCCGCCAAATGCGAACAACGACCTGCTGCGCACCGGCGCCGACAAGCTGGGCATCAAGACTGCCCTGATCCGGCGCAACGTGAATGGCTGCTGGAACCTTGGCTACTGTGGCATGGGCTGCCCGACGAATGCCAAGCAGTCCATGCTGGTGACGACCATCCCGGGGGCGCTGGAAAAGGGCGCCATGCTGCTGACGCGGGCCCGTGCCGAGCGCTTCACGCTGGCGGGCGGCCAGGCTACCTCGCTGGAGTGCGTGGCCTTGACCGCGGACGGCATGGAGCCGACCGGGCGCCGCCTGACCCTCAAGGCGCGCCATTTCGTGGTGGCCGGCGGCGCGATCAACTCGCCGGCGCTGCTGCTGCGTTCCGGTGCGCCCGATCCGCACCAGTTGCTTGGCCAGCGCACCTTCCTGCACCCGGTGGTGGTGTCGATGGGTCTTTACCCGCAGCCGGTCGAAGCTTTCAACGGCGCGCCGCAGACCGTGTATTCCGACCATTTCCTGCACACCCAGGCGCCCGATGGCCCGATGGGCTACAAGCTGGAAGTCGCGCCGCTGCATCCGGTGCTGGGTGCGACCACCTTGTCGGCCTTCGGCGCGTCCCACGCCAACCTGATGAAGCGTTTCGCCCATGTGCAGGGCATGCTGGCGCTGCTGCGCGACGGCTTCCACCCGGAAGCGGCTGGTGGCCGTGTCACGCTGCGCAGCGACGGTTCGCCGCAACTGGACTATCCGCTGACGCCGTACTTCTGGGAAGGTGCCCGCCGTGCCTTGCTGACGATGGCGGAAATCCAGTTCGCGGCCGGCGCCGACGGCGTAAGTCCCGTGCATGAACTGGTCACCCAGCCCTACAAGAACTGGGAAGAGGCGCGCCAGGCCATCGCCGCACTGCCGATGCAAAAGCTGCTGACGCGCGTAGTCTCTGCCCACGTCATGGGCGGCTGCGCGATGACAGGCGACGCCGCCAGCGGCGTGGTGGCGCCGGACGGCCTGTATCGCGGCATCGGCAACCTGTCGGTGCATGACGGCTCGCTGTTCCCGACTTCGCTCGGCGCCAACCCGCAGTTGTCGATTTACGGCGTCACGGCCCGGCTGGCGACCGGCCTGGCCGAACGCTTGTCACGGAAGGCCTGACCAATGGTAAAACGCATGCTGATGATGATCATGGCCATGCAAGTGGCCGTCGCGATCGTCATCGCGTGGGCGCTTTCGCGCCTGGTGCCGGCCGATGTAGCCTTGCTGCTGGCAGTGATCGTTGTACTGTTGGTACGCATGGCGATCACAGCCAACAATTTCCGCATGACGCTGCGACCGGTGCCGGAAGATGCGCGACTGGGGCTGCTGCAACGCATGCAGCTGTTCTTCCACGAGTATGCGTCGACCATGGCGGTGACGTCCTGGCATATGCTGCGCCACCGTCCGCGCATGCATATTGCAAGTGCGCCGCGCGGCTTGCCGGTGCTGCTGGTGCACGGTTATGGTGCCAACGGCGGCTTCTGGGTGCATCTTGCAGGGCAACTGGAGGAGCACGGCCATAGCCATGCCACGGTGGACCTGGAGCCGGTGTTCGGCGACATCGAGGACTTTGCCATACAGCTGGAGCAGGGCGTGCAAGCGCTGTTGGCTGCCAGCTGCAGTGAAAAGGTCATCATCGTGGCGCACAGCATGGGCGGGCTGGTGGCGCGCGCCTGGCTGCGGCGTTTTGGTGCGGCCCGGGTGGCGCGCATCATCACGCTGGCGACGCCGCACTTCGGCACCGATCTGGCGCACATGGGGCCAGGCGACAACGCGCGCCAGATGCGGCGCGACGCCGAATGGCTGGCACAGCTTAACGCCGACGACCGCGGCCAGCGCAGCCTGTTTACTTCCATTTACTCCTGGCACGACAACATCATCGCGCCGCAGGATTCCTGCCACCTGCCGGGCGCCCGAAATATCGCCTTGCACGGCATCGGCCATGTCGGCATGGGCCGCCATCCCGCCATCGCAAGCCATATTCTTGCAGAGATTTTGGGGATCACTTAGACTGTCTTGAGGCCAAGCAAGAAACGCTGCAATTTTGATCCGAGTAGGTTTCAATAAGAAAGCGGGACGATGGCGAAAGACTTCGGCAAAATCGACGATACCCTGGAAGTCGAAGAGCGCTTCGGCAGCCTGCTTGAATCCATGCCGGATGCCATTGTGGTGGCCAATGAACACGGCCGCATCGTGGCCGCCAACAGCCAGGCGGAAGACCTGTTCGACTACCTTCCCGGCGAATTGCGCGGCAAGCCGATCGAAACCTTGCTGCCCCAAGGGCCGGAAGCCAGCGGGGTGCGCAAGGGCGGAGAGCATTTTCCGGCAGACTTGCGCAGCAGCGAACTATGCGATGGCGACAGCAAGCTGCAAGTCCATTCGGTGCGCGACATCAGCGAACTGGCAAAGGCCAGCCAGGCCAAGGAGCGCTTCCTGGGCGGCATGTCGCACGAACTGCGCACGCCGCTGAACGCCATCATCGGCTTTACCGGCACTTTGCTGATGCAGTTGCCGGGACCGTTGAACGAGGAGCAGGGCAAGCAGCTGCGCACGGTGCAAGCCAGCGCCCGCCATCTGCTGGCGCTGATTAACGATTTGCTGGACTTTGCCAAAATTGGTTCGGGCAAGGTGGAACTGCACCCCGAGCCGCTGAATTGCCGCGCCATCATCGAAGAGCTGGTGCTGGTGTTCCGGCCGCAGGCAAAGCAGAAAGGCCTGGCGCTGCATTTCCGCGCGCCGCCGCAAGCGCTGACGCTGCGCACCGACCGCCGCGCCTTGCAGCAGATCCTGACCAACCTGTTGAACAACGCAGTCAGATTCACCGAGCGGGGCGAAGTCAGCATCGGCCTGGAACGCAGCGTGGCAGCGGGCAAAGCCGTCGTGCAAGTCAGCGTCAGCGATACCGGGCCCGGCATCACGGCAGACGTCATGCAGCAACTGGGCGTTCGGCTGAGCCAGAAGCTGGCGGCTTTATTAAATGGCTCGATACGGCATTTCGACAAACCGGGCAATGGCAGCATATTTGTGCTCACATTGCCGCTGGAATAGCGGATACTAGAGGCGACACATTGACAGGAGTACCAATGTCAGCACGCATCCTGATTATCGAAGATAACCCAACGAATATGGAGCTGATGGTGTACCTGCTCCGCGCCTTCGGCTACCAGCCGCTCCTGGCCCACAATGGCGAGGAAGGCGTGGAGGTGGCGCGCCGCGAAGTGCCCGATCTGATCATCTGCGATGTGCACCTGCCCAAGCTCGATGGCTATGGCGTGGTGGCGCAACTGAAACAAGACCCGAAACTGAAAGACATCCCTGCTCTGGCCGTGACCGCGCTGGCCATGGTGGGAGACCGCGAAAAGCTGCTGGCTGCCGGCTTTGACGGCTATATCGGCAAGCCGATCGAACCCGACACCTTTGTATCGCAGATCGAGTCTTTTTTACCGGGGGAGGTGTCGCCCCGGGATGAGAACGACATCGCGACGATCCTGATCGTCGATGACCATGTGCTGAACCGGGAGTTCCTGATGACGCTCCTCGGCTACAGCGGCCACCGCCTGCTGGAAGCATCAAGCGGCATGGAAGGCTTGAAGGTGATGGAGGCGGAACGGCCGGACCTGGTCATTTCCGACATCCTGATGCCGAACATGGATGGCTATGAATTCGTCAACCGCATCCGCAGCAAGCCGGAACTGGCTGACGTGCCGATCATTTTCTATACCGCGACTTACCGCGAACGCGAGGCGATGGCGGTGGCCGAAGCGTGCGGCGTGCGCTGGGTGCTGCCCAAGCCATCCGATCCGGATGTGATCCTGAAGACGGTGCACCAGGCGCTGGGCATGGCAGAGCAGGGCGAAGCCTTGCCGGCGTTCGCGCCGGAGCCGCCGGGGCAGGGGCGTTTGTTCGATATCGAGCACAAGGTCGCTGAATACATCGATGAACTGGAATCAAGCAGCCAGCTCATTACGCGCATTGCCAACAACGGCGAGTCGCATGAGGGAGAGCCGGAACACTTGAACCAGATGACGGAGCGGCTGTCACGCTCCCTCTCCAGCCTGCAGGCGGTCAGCCTGCGCCTGACTGCGCTGATTGAGCTGGGGATCGAACTTGGCGCGGAACGCGACGCGCAGGGACTGATCGAGATTGGCGTGCGGGTGGCGCAGAATATCTGCGTATCGCGTTTTGCGTGCATCGGCGTGCTGGAACAGGACGCTCAGGAGACCAGCTATTTTGCGTCCTGTGGCGCAGGCGAGCAGGCCAAGGTGGTGGCAAGCCAGCCGCGCGCCGGCATCCTTGACAGCCTGCTGCAGCAACGCCAGCCGGTGCGCATGAGCCGCCTGGGCGGCGACCCGCGCGAAATCGGCTTGCCGAGCGGGCATCCGCAGGTGCATTCCTTCCTTGGCGTGCCGATCGCTTCGCGCGAGCGCGTGCATGGCTGGCTGTACCTGGTCGATAAACTGGGCGCCGACGAATTCAATGAAGTCGATGAAAGGGTGGCGGTGACGGTGGCGGCGCAGATTTCGGTCGCCTACGAAAACCTGCTGCTCTATGAGGAAATCAGCCGCCATCACGCGCAGCTCCAGCTTGACATGAACGCGCGCATCCGGCTCGACGAGGATCTGCGCCGCTTCCGGCTGGCGATGGATGCCACGGCCGACGCCATCTTCCTGGTCGACCGCGCCAATTCCTGCTTCATCGACGTCAATGTGACGGCCTGCCGCATGCTGGGCTTCGCGCGCGAGGAATTCCTGAAGGTGGGGCCCGAGCGCGAACCCGACCCCAGCCTGCAACCGCTGCAGGACCTGTACGACAAGCTGCTGGCTGGCGACCAGAGCGGGGCAATGGCCGAGCTGCTGCTCGAATGCAAGGATGGTTCGCCGCTGTCGGTGGAGGTGCAGCGGCGTACGCTGCGCTCTGGCCAGAACTGGATCCTGGTGGCAGTGGCGCGCGACATCACCGAGCGCAAGGAAGCCGAGCGGCGCCTGCTCAAGCTGGCCCATTTCGATACCCTGACAGGCTTGCCGAACCGCAGCCAGTTCTACGATTCGCTGATGCTTTCGCTGAAGCAGGCGGCCGAGCATAACTGGGCGCTGGCGGTGCTGTTCCTTGACATGGACCGCTTCAAGAACATCAACGACACGCTGGGCCACACCATCGGGGACGAACTGCTGCGGCAGTTTTCCAGCCGCTTGGTGGAGTGCCTGCGTGTGCGCGACACCATCGGGCGTTTCGGCGGCGACGAATTCGCTGCCATCCTGATGCTGCCGGAAGGTGCGCAGAATGCCATTGCGGTGGTCGACAAAATCCGCGAAGCGATGCGCCAGCCCTTCGATCTGAAGGGACATGAGGTGACGGTCACGGCCAGCATCGGCATTTCCGTCTTCCCCGACGATGGCAGCGATCCCGATACCCTGATCCAGTATGCCGATACGGCCATGTACCGCGCGAAGGAGGCTGGGCGCGACGCCTTCCGCTTCTTTACCGCGGAGATGAATGCCCAATCGCTGGCGCGGCTGGACATGGAAAACGCATTGCGCCGTGCCATCGACAACAATGAATTCCGGCTGTTCTACCAGCCCAAGGTGCATATCGCCTCGGGCCGCATCAGCGGGGCCGAGGTGCTGCTGCGCTGGGAGCGGCCCGGGCATGGCATGGTGTCGCCCGCGCTGTTCATACCGCTGCTGGAAGAAACCGGCTTGATCGTGCGTGTTGGCAGCTGGGTGATCCACGAGTCCTGCCGCAAGATTGCGGAGTGGGCCAAGGGCGACGTTGGGCCGGTGCATTTGTCGGTCAACGTGTCCGGCATCCAGTTCTTCGTCGGCGGGCTGGAAGAGGAGGTCATGCGGGCGATCAAGGAGAACGACATCTCGCCAGAGTTGCTGGAGTTGGAGCTTACCGAAAGCTCGCTGATGTCCAACGCTGAAGAAACCATCACCGTGCTGCAGAACCTGAAGGCGCTGGGCGTGAAGATTTCGATCGACGATTTTGGCACTGGCTATTCTTCGCTGGCTTACCTGAAACGCTTCCCGATCGATAAGCTGAAGATCGACATCGCTTTCGTGCGCGAGGTGACCAGCAATCCGGATGACGCGGCGATTGTGCTGGCCATTATCAATATGGCGCACAGCCTGAAACTCAAGGTGATCGCCGAGGGCGTGGAAAAGGATGCGCAACTGTCCTACCTGCGGCGCCACGATTGCGATGAGATGCAGGGCTATTATTTCAGCCGCCCTTTGCCCGAGGGCGACTTCGTGCAGATGCTGCGCGAAGGCCGCCACTTGCAAACGCCAAGCGACGAGAACATCGTCGACCAGCAAACATTGTTGATCGTCGATGACGATGCCTTCATGCTCGACGTGCTGAGCGATTTCCTGGCGCAGGACGGCTATCGGATCTTGACCGCGCAGACGGCGGCGGAGGGCTTCGACGTGCTGGCGCGGCATCGCGTGCAGGTGATCCTGTGCGACCAGTGCATGCCTATGATGACGGGGACCGAGTTCATGGAGCGGGTCAAGAACCTGGCGCCGGATACGTTCCGGATCATGCTGTCGGCCTATGCCGACCTGACGCCGATCATGGCGGCCATCAATCATGGGGCGATCGACCGCTTCTATACCAAGCCGTGGAAAGGAGCGGTGTTGCGCGAGAATATCCGCGAGGGCTTCCGCCTGCATTCGCAGATCAGGGCGCCGCAGTATCTCAACTAGTCCTCCACGCGGCCGAGGGCGGCGAAGTGCAGGACCCAGTGGCCTTTCGGCGCCTTGACCAGGCTCGCTGCCTCTTCGTCGTAGAACGCGCCGACGGGGCAGGCGCCCAGTCCCCTGGCGACGGCGCTTAGCAGCCAGCGCTCACCCATCAAGCCCGCCTCCAGGAAAGCCATGCGGTAGCCGCGGGCGCCGTATCTCAATGCTTGTGCGCTGTCGGCAGACAGGATGAGGACCACGGCGGCGTCGCCGATCACATCCTGGTCCAGTGCTGCATTGCGGGCTTGGCTGGCGAAGTCGCCAAGCCGCACTGGCTGCAGCGCATGCCGGGCGGGCAGGTAGCGGTAGACGCCCGGGGCAAGTCCCGCCACGCGATTCACCACCAGGTCAGCATGCAGCGCGCTTGAAAGGAGCGGGGCCTGAGCCATGTCCGCCAGTATCGACGCCAGTTGCTGTAGTTCCACCGGCCGTTCCGAAAAGCGCCGCTGGCTGCGCCGTTGCAGGATTACCCGCGCCAGGTCCATTTGCGCCGCAGCGCCCGCCGGCAGCATTACCATCCCATCCTTATCTCCGCGCCCTCCATGAGCCACCCCGCGTCCCGCGCCGCCACCCGCTTGGGCCCGATCCCCTCGGCCAGCATCCGTCGGGCCGACGGCCGATTGGCTGCCGGCCCCAGCGTCATTGCCATCGGTTCGCGGCTCACGGGCGCCAGCTATCGATGTGGCCACGTGAATCTGGCTGGTAACGCCGAGGCCAGTCACCGCTGGCGGCGCAGGGCCTGCAGTGCGATGCGGTTGAGGCGTCCCTGCAGGCTGCACTGGCGCCAAATCAGCGCCGCTTGAGAAAGCCGCGGCCGCAATCACGCCTTCCTGGACGCCGTCCAGCCCGAACACTGACGCCAGCGACATTTCATCGAACTGTTCGAGCAGTGAGACGCGCGCACCAACATAGTGTCCCGCGAGCCGTGCATTCTCCAGCAGATGCCCGAGATCTGCAGCGACGTAGCGGTACGCGCGATCCCGATATTTGTAGCCGGTGCGCTGAAACACCGCCGAAACCACCAGCAGCAGATCTTCGCCGGCCGCTTGTTGCCCGGCAGGCAGTTCGCCGAGGCGCGCCAAGCGATGCTGGCCGGGATCGAAGTGATAGAGCCCCGGCGGCAGGCCGGCCACGCGCCGGACCAGCAAGTAAAGCTCGGCGGGAAACAGAGCGCCGGAAGAGGGCGTCGCGCGCAATGCCAGTCCCCCGCGCCTTGCAGTGATGCCGGCAGTCAGGTGCAGCAACTGGCCCACTGCCGAAAGATCAAGCACCCGCGGCGTCGACGAACCCGACGAGGCACGCAGCATCGCGCCAAGACTGCGCGGACCAGCATCGCCCGCCGCCGCGCGCGGCAGCGCAATGTGCGGAGCTGCAGGATACGTTTTAAACGGTGCCGGTTGCGAGCCCCAATCCACAGCCGGGGCTCGGCGCAACACGCCGCTGCGGGAAGAGGACGACGCCTCGTGATAGTGCAGCACCGTCGCAATATTCGCAGCAAAGGAATGCCCAGGCGGGGCTGGAGCGTCAGGCTCTGGTTGCCCATCACGCCCGCCCCAAAGCACGCCAAGTGCGAACGCCAGCACTACGGCGCCCGCCGCGCCAGCGATACGTCCAGCGTCACGCCAGGCGGCGCCAGCCGGCCAGAGCCCGCGCGCCGCCGGCTCGGCCGTCGCAGGAGGCGCTGCAGCCCGCCGCCTCAGCCAGCGCAGGGCCGTCGGCAAATTGAAAAACAAATGCAGCGACACCAGCAACAGCGTCACATACCCAAACAGGTAATGCCAGTCAAACACCGGCAACTGCTGGTTAGCGACCCAGAACAGCCCCAGGCCGGCAGTAGAGAGAAGGTAGGCCATCAGCAGCAAGCTGCTGTGCATATTGACTGCAAGGCGCGACGGCGCCTTCCCGCGCCAGGCCAGCGCGAGCAGGGCGGCATACGCCGCCAACGGCAGCAGCACCCACAGGATTTTCGGCCCCATGCGGGCATTGTAGACCGCATTAGAAGCCCTGTTCTAGAGAGTGCGCCGTACAATGAACGGAGAGTGAATACAGGAGCCGCCGCCATGGGTAAAAAGACGAAATCGTTTGAGGAAAGCGAAGAACGGCTGACCAAGGCAGTACGCGAATCGGCGCAGGAAATCTGGAAAGCAGGATTGGGCGCCTTCACCGACCTGCAAAAGCGCGCCCGCGCCGTCGAAGGCGACCGCGCTGGCCACGTGCGCGAAACGGTCAATTCGCTGGAAAAGGTGTTCGAAGAGCGGGTAACCCGGGCGCTGGACTCGATTGGCGTGCCGATGCGGCAGGACATCAACGCCCTGATCGACAGGATGGACGAATTGAGCCGCCAGGTTGAGGAATTGAAGGCATTGGTGCAAAAGCCCGTCAAAAAGGCCACAACGAAAAAAGCGTAACTTCTGGAAAACTTCTAATAGTGATATCCTTGCAGGGGAATCAATAGAGCCCCCTGTTATGCTACAAAAAGCGCCAAGACGAACCCGCGAACGCATCCTGGAACTCTCGCTGCGCTTGTTCAACGAGTTCGGCGAGCCAAACATCACGACCACAGTCATTGCCGAGGAGATGAATATCTCCCCGGGGAACCTCTATTACCATTTCAGGAACAAGGACGACATCGTCAATTCCATCTTCGTCCAGTTCAAGGCCGAAGCGGAGCGCATGCTGCAGGTGCCAAGCGGCCGCCGCTCGAACGTGGAAGATGTGTGGCTTTACCTGCACCTGATGTTTGAACTGATCTGGCGCTACCGCTTCTTCTACCGCGACCTGAACGACCTGCTGTCCCGCAACCGCAAGCTGGAACTGGAGTTCAAGGAACTGCTGGCCCACAAGATCAAGGTAGCGCGCAACCTTTGCCTGGACCTGCGCAGCGAAGGCTCGCTGGAGGCCAGCGATATGGCGATCGATGCGATGTCGGTGAATATGGTGGTGGTGGCGACCTACTGGCTGTCCTACGAATACGTGCGCAACCCGCGCAAATACTCCGAGCAGCAATCGATGGCCGATGCCCTGGCGCGCGGCTGCTACCAGGTGCTGTCCCAGATCGGCCCATACCTGCGCGGCGAGACCAGCCTGCTATTCCAGAAACTGTCCGAAGAATACCTGAAGAAGCTCAAATGAAATCGATTTGCGTGTACTGTGGCGCCAATGCCGGCGTCTCCCCTCGTTACGCCGAACAGGCGCGTGCGCTGGCAGCGGCGCTGGTGGAGCAGAACCTGGCGCTGGTCTACGGTGGCGGCAATGTGGGCCTGATGGGCGTGATCGCCGACGAAATGCTGCGCCTTGGCGGCGAGGTGACGGGCGTGATCCCGACTGCACTGGTCGAACGCGAAGTAGGGCACAACGGCTTGACGCGCCAGTTCATTGTCAAGGACATGCACGAGCGCAAAGCCATGATGGCGCAGCTGTCGGATGGCTTCATCGCCATGCCGGGTGGCATGGGGACGCTGGAAGAACTGTTCGAGATGCTGACCTGGTCGCAGCTCGGCATCCACAGCAAGCCGGTTGGCCTGCTGAACGTGGACGGTTTCTACGACAAGCTGGTCGGCTTCATCGAACACGCTCGCGACGAAGGCTTCATCAAGCCGCAACACGCGGCCCTGGTGCGCGTCAACGCCTCTCCAACCGCCCTTGTGCAAAGCCTGCGCAGCTAGCCCCAAAGCTTTTTTCCTGAAGCATCGAGGTGCGTCAGGTACAGGCGGGTGTCGAACTCGTACTGGTGGTAGTTCGGCTCCATATAGGTGCACAGCTTGTAGAAAGCCTTGTCGTGTTGTTTTTCTTTTACGTGGGCGAGTTCGTGTACCGCGATCATCCGCAGGAATTCCAGCGGCACTTCCCTGAACATCGTCGCAACGCGGATTTCGTGCTTGGCCTTCAGCTTGCCGCCCTGGACGCGTGAGACCGAGGTGTGCAGGCCGAGCGCGTGGTTGATCACGTGGATCTTGCTGTCGAAGGCCACCTTGTCGATCGGCGCCGCATTGCGCAGGAATTCGTTGCGCAGATCCTGGACGTAGTCGTACAGCGCGCGGTCGTTGCGGATTTCGTGGGCTTTCGGATAACGTTGCAGCAGCACTTCGCCTAAGCGGCCCTGGTCCATCACCTGGCGGACCTGGGAGAGTGTCTGTTCTGAGTAAGCGCTGAGGTATTTCATGACGGGCCGAATGGTATCATGCCCGCATGCGCACCCACGTCAATTCGGTGGGACTGCTGGTGGTCAGCGACCCCGTATTGAACTTCAGCTATCCCGCCCACATCCCCCGAGAATGCATCGATGCCTTGCCTTCGCTGCCGGGTATTTACATCTTCCGCGATGCTGCGGGCAAGCCTGTTTACATCGGCAAGAGCGTGAATATCCGCACGAGGGTGCTGTCGCACATGCGCACGGCGGAGGAAATGCAGATGCTGGCGCGCGCTGCCACCATCGATTTCGAGCGCACCGGCGGGGAAATTGGTGCCTTGCTGCGCGAGTCTGAGCTGGTCAAACGGCACCAGCCAGTCTTCAATTCCAAGCTGCGCCGGCTGCGCGAGATGTGCTCAATCAGCATGGCTGGCGAGATGCCGGAGATCGTTTTCGCACGGGATGTAGACTTTGCGCTGGCCGAGCAGTTGTATGGCCTGTTCGGCAGCAAGAAGGCGGCCATCGAAACGCTGCGCGACGTGGTGCACGTGCGCGGCCTTTGCACGGTGGCGACTGGGCTGGAGAAGTCCGCTCCAGGCAGGCCCTGTTTTGCGCGGCAGGTGGCACGCTGCAAGGGAGCTTGCACGGGCGAAGAGTCGCCTGCCGACCATGCGGCGCGTGTGCGGCTGGCGCTGGAGCCCTTGCGTGTCACGCGCTGGCCCTTCGCGGGGGCAGTGGCAATCGTCGAAGAATCAGGCGGCCTGCGCCAGCGCGCTATCGTTGACCGCTGGTGCTACCTCGGCGTCGACAAACCGCATTCGGCCGCTGTGAAATTCGATATCGATGTGTACAATATTCTCGTGCGCCCGCTGCAGTCGGGCGTCCTACGCATCGAGGAGCTTTGAATGTCGTTGAGGTTCAATGTGTTCGGCACGCGCATCCAGATCGAGCGCCATGGCAGCCAATGGACTGCGTTCTATCCCGGTTCGGACGGTAAGCGGCGCCCGGCCGATTTCGTCATCCCGCACGACGTCGCGGAGGATGACCTGGCGCTCTATCTTGGCGATCTTTTCCATGAAGACGCGCGGCCGGCTTATCCGGAAGTGGTCAGGGTAGATTAATTGCGCGCCGTTCCCAGCTCACTATGACACTCATTCGACAATTCGCACCGGCTGATGCTCAAGCCGTCATCGACGTAATTCTGCCAATCCAACAGTCTGAGTTCGGCATTGCTATCACGCTCGAAGCTCAGCCCGATCTACAGGATATTCAGGGTTTCTACCAGCGTGGCAGTGGGGGTTTCTGGGTAGCTGAAAGTGAAGGCGCCGTGGTCGGAACCATCGCCCTACTGGACATTGGCAACCGCCAGGGAGCTCTGCGCAAAATGTTCGTTGCGAAGTCCCATCGTGGGCCTGCGCATGGAGTTTCCGCGCGCCTGATGGCCACTCTACTTGAGTGGTGCCGTGCCCGCGGCATAGACGAGATTTATCTCGGCACCACTGGAGCGTTCCTCGCAGCACATCGCTTCTATGAAAAAAACGGTTTCACCGAATTGGCTAAGAGCGAGCTTCCTGGCGCCTTCCCAGTGATGGCCGTTGATACAAAATTCTATGTGAGCGTACTTCGCTAGCGTCGCGGAAGCCCGGGAGTTTCAATGCCTCCAGCCCAAACCATGCGCAGTGCCGTCTTGTTTTGCGTGACGGCCATCGTTGCTTCGCGCCTCTCCGTTTCGCTTATTGAACACTTCGGTGTACCTGGCCAACAGGCCGTGGGACCTGCACTCGCTTTACCGCCACGCGGCTTCATTTGAGGCGACTCACTTCTGGGCCGCATTGCTGTTCACACCTTACATTGCGTTCGTCTGGGCACGCGGGGAGGGCGCTATCGCTGCTCTCTTTTTGGTGATTCAGGTGCTGTTCAACATATACCCCATATTGCACCTTCGGCTCTTGCGCGGACGCCTGGCGCCGATTCTGGCAAGGGACGGTCGCCGGATTTCCTGACCGGATACCAGCGAATACGATACTGGCCCGGTAACCCTTACACGTCGGCGTCGCGTGCTGATTCGAAACGGGAGCGGGTCAGCTCTTCATTGCGTTCGCCGAAAGCGTAGTTGGCCTCCAGCCACATCACATTGATGATGGCGGCGAAGACGGCAACGCAGATCCCGAGGATCCAGGTGAAATACCACATGGCTGACTCCTTTCAATAAGCGGTGTGTTCGTTTTCGTGGATGTGGGCAGTGGTGACCTTGCCGCGCACTACGCGATACACCCAGCTTGTGTACATCACGATAATCGGCAGCATGACCACCACAACCCAGAACATGACCGCCAGCGTTTTATGGCTGGAGGTTGCGTCCCATGCGGTCAGGCTGTGCGAGGGCATCAGCGAGGACGGCAGCACGAAGGGGAACATGGCGCCGCCAGCCGTGAGCAGGATACCTGCCACGCTCATGCCGCTGGCAAGGAAGGCTGCCACTGTGCGGCGCGCTGCGCTGAGCATAATCACCAGTGCGGCGCCGAGGAGGGCGGCGGCCGGGAAGGCCAGCGTCAGCGGCCAGCGCGAATAGTTGTCCATCCAGGCGCCGGCCGCAGCGACCACCGTTTTCGCCGGAGGCATGAAGGCAGTGCCGGCGTCGGGCATGGCGGTGATGCGGTAGCCGGGCAGGGATGTGGCGATCCACACGCCGGCGGCGGCGAACAAGATAATGGTCAGCGCAGCGGCAGCCATGGCCATGCGGCGCGCACGTTCGGCGATGACGCCTTCCGTTTTCTGGTGCAGGAAGGTGGCGCCGTGCATGGCCAGCATGGCGACGGCGAGCACGCCTGACAAGAGGCCAAAGGGGTTCAGCAACTGGAAGAAGTTGCCGGTGTATTCAAGGCGCAGCAGGTCGTCATAGCGAAACGGTATGCCTTGCAGCACATTGCCCATGCCGACGCCGAATATCAGTGGCGGCACGAAGCCGCCGATGAACAGGCCCCAGTCCCACGTATTGCGCCAGCGCGGGTCCGCGATCTTGCTGCGGTAATCAAAGCCCACGGGCCGGAAGAACAGGGCGAACAAGGCCACGATCAGCGCAATGTAAAGGCTGGAGAAGGCGGCGGCATAGACCAGCGGCCACGCGGCGAACAGTGTGCCGCCGGCGGTGATGAACCAGGTCTGGTTGCCTTCCCAGGTCGGTCCGATGGTGTTGATGATGACACGGCGCTCGGTGTCGTCTTTGCCGAGGAAGGGCAGGGACATGCCGACGCCAAAGTCAAAGCCGTCAGTCAGTGCGAAGCCAAGCAGCAGCACGGCGACGAAGCACCACCAGATTACTTTGTAAGTCTCGTAATCGAAGATCATGATTGTTGCTCCCAGTGGTATCTGCCGGTGTGCAGGGCGCTTGGGCCGAGGCGGGCATACTTGAACATCAGCTTCATTTCAATGACCAGCAGCACCGTATAGAACAGGGCGAAGCCGGCCAGGCTGAAATACAGGTTCGATGGCTGGACGTTGGAGGCCGACAAGTGCGTCGGCAGGATGCCCGCAATCGTCCAGGGCTGGCGGCCGTATTCCGCCACGATCCAGCCCAGTTCTGCGGCAATCCACGGCAGCGGGATCGCGAACACAGCCAGCTTGAGCAGCCAGCGTTGCGGCGCCAGGCGCTGGCGGATCAGGAAGTAGAAAGAAGCGCTGAAGACGAACAGGAACAGCAGGCCCAGGCCCACCATGCCGCGGAAGGCCCAGAATAGCGGGGCCACTTTGGGAATGGTGTCGTCCACCGCCATCTGGATCTGTGCCTCGGTAGCGTCAACCACATTGGGGGTGTACTTCTTCAGCAGCAAGCCGTACCCGAGGTCGTCCTGTAAATCCTTGAATGCCGCCACCGCCTCCGTGGATTTGTCGCCTGATTTCAGCCGCGCCAGGGCGGCGTAGGCTTTCATGCCGTTGCGGATGCGCACCTCGTGCTCTTTCTTCAGGTCCGAGATGCCGGTGACCTGCTTGTCAACCGAACGCGTGGCGATCAAGCCCATGACGTATGGGATCTTGATGGCATAGTCGGTATGTGCCGTCTTATCGTTCGGCAGTCCGAACACGGTGATGCCGGCCGGCGCCGGCTCGGTATGCCATTCGGCTTCGATGGCGGCCAGCTTGACTTTGTTCACCTCGCCGACCGTATAGCCCGACTCGTCGCCCAGCACGATTACGGATAGCGTCGACGCCAGGCCAAAGCCGGCGGCAATGGCGAACGAGCGCAGAGCAAAGGCCACGTCGCGTGCCTTCAACAGGTACCAGGCGGAGACGCCAAGCACGAACATGGAGGCAGTCACATAGCCCGCCGCTACGGTATGCACGAACTTCACCTGCGCCACAGGGTTGAAGATCACATCAGCGATGCTGGTCAGCTCCATGCGCATGGTTTCGTAATTGAATTCCGCGCCGACCGGGTGGTTCATCCAGCCGTTGGCGATCAGGATCCACAGGGCGGAGAGACTGGAGCCCAGCGCCACCAGGAAGGTAACGAACAAGTGCTGCCGCTTGGACAGCTTGTTCCAGCCGAAGAAGAACAGGCCGACAAAGGTCGATTCGAGGAAGAAGGCCATCATGCCTTCAATCGCCAGCGGGGTGCCGAAGATGTCGCCCACATAGTGCGAGTAATAGGCCCAGTTGGTGCCAAACTGGAATTCCAGCGTGATGCCGGTAGTGACGCCCATGGCAAAGTTAATGCCGAACAGCTTGCCCCAGAACTTGGTCATGTCGCGATAGATTTCGCGGCCGGTCATCACATAGACCGACTCCATGATGACCAGGATCCAGGACAGTCCGAGCGTGAGCGGGACAAACAGGAAATGGTAAAGAGCTGTGAGCCCGAACTGGAGCCGGGACAGGGCAACAACTTCATCGACGGGTGCCATCATTCACCTTTTTGGACAGGGTTGGCGGGGGCGCCGCAAGCAAGTGGTTTTCCACCTGCCCGGTCGGCAGCCGCATCTTCTTGGTTTGGGGATGGGAGAAGAAGGCGTACCACAGGCCGTACAGAAGCAGGGCCTTCACGGCCAGTGCGAGCGTGATCGCCAGTGCCAGGCTGCGGCGGCCGGGTAGCTTCATTTCGTGTCCTCTTCAGCCTCGCTTCTGCTGGAGCGGAATTTGCCACGCACCACGTCGCCAACATCGAGCAGTTTCTTGACTGTAGAACCCATCTTCATCAGCGAGGCCAGGGTGTCGGGCGACAGGCGCTGCACATCGTCGAACCAGGAGCTGGAAAGCTCGATCAGTTCATACATTTCGCGCATGCGTTCTTGCGCATAGCGGTCTTCCGCGGTGGAGGCGGATTCCAGCATCGCATCACGCAGCATCGACAGGGTCGGTTCGACTTCACGGCGGCGGCGTTCTTCGAGCAGGGCCTTGAAGATATCCCACACGTCCTTCGGCGGCTCGAAGTATTCGCGGCGGTCGTTCGGCTGGTGCAGCAGCTTGACCAGGCGCCAGGACTGCAGTTCCTTCAGGCCCATCGAAACGTTGGAGCGCGAAAACTCCAGGTGTTCGGCGATTTCGTCGGCATTCAGCGGGCGGTTGCTGACGTAGAGCAGGGCGTAGATTTGCCCGACAGTGCGGTTGATCCCCCAGCGGCTGCCCATTTCGCCGAAGTGGAGGATGAATTTCTGTGCGAGTGGGCTCAGGTTTACCATTTCTTGATCTGCTTCCTTGAGTTTTTGAATTTTCAGTATTTCCTGAAATTATAAAAGGATTCAAAAAACTTTGCGCTGTATAATCATGTATATTGCGTTTTTGGAAAGGAATGCTGATGAAACGTATTACTGCTGTCTTGCTGTCGTGCGCCACCGGCGCCGCCTCTGCTGCAGATATCACTGTATCCGCCGCAGCCAGTCTCAACAACGCTTTCCGTGAGGCAGCAGCCGTCTACGAAGCCGCCCATCCGGGCGATAAAGTCCTGCTGAACTTCGCCGCTTCCGATGCCCTCGTGGCGCAGATTGCCAAGGGCGCGCCGGTCGACCTGTTCGCCTCCGCCGACCAGGAGGCCATGGATAAGGCCCAGGCGCACGTGGTACCGGGCAGCCGCCGCGATTTCGCCAGCAATCGGCTGGTGGTTGCCGTGCCCTTCGGCAGCAGGCTGGACCTGCGCACGCTGGCCGATTTGCGCCAGCCGGCTGTCCAGCGCCTGACGACCGGCAATCCTGCCAGCGTGCCGGCAGGCCGCTACACCAAGGGCGCGCTGGAAAAAACAGGACTGTGGGGCGAGCTGGAGCCGAAGTTCGTGTTCGGCACCAACGTTCGCCAGAGCCTTGATTACATCGCGCGCGGCGAAGTCGAGGCCGGCCTCGTGTACCAGACCGATGTCGCCTCGCAGGCGGAGAAGGTGCGTACCGCGATGGTGGTGCCGACTACCACGCCAATTACCTATCCACTGGCAGTGATCAAAGGGGCGCCGAATGCTGCTGGCGGCCGTGCCTTCGCGGATTTCATCATGTCGCCAAGCGGCCAGGCCATCCTGGCGCGCTTCGGTTTCGGAAAACCATAAGCAATGGATGCTGCGCTGATTGCCCTTGGACTGTCACTGAAGGTGGCGTTGTGGGCTACCTTGATCGACCTGGTGCTGGGCGTTGGTTTCGGCTACCTGTTGGCGCGCGGCCGCTTTCCCGGCCGCGACGTGCTTGATGCTTTGCTCACGCTGCCGATGGTGATGCCGCCGACTGTGCTTGGCTACTACCTGCTGGTGCTGATTGGCCGCAATGGCCGGATCGGGCATTGGCTGCAAGAGCACTTCGGCATCAACCTGATTTTCACATGGCAGGGCGCGGTGATCGCCGCCGCAGTGGTCGCGTTCCCGCTGGTGCTGAAAGGCGCCCGCTCGGCCTTCGAAGCGGTAGACGTGCAGTTGGAACAGGCGGCTCGTGTGCTTGGCGTGCCGCCGCTGGGCGTATTCCTGCGCGTCAGCCTGCCGCTGGCGTGGCGCGGTGTCCTGGCCGGTACCTTGCTGGCCTTCGCCCGCTCAATGGGCGAGTTCGGCGCTACCCTGATGGTGGCGGGCAGCATTCCCGGCAAGACGCAGACGTTGTCGATTGCGGTTTATGAGGCTGTGCAGGCGGGGCAGGACGATACCGCGAACCTGCTGGTGATTATTACGTCACTGACCTGCATCGTCGTGCTGGTGGGGGCCAATCGCCTGGTTCCCAATCGCGCGCAGGGGGCGGCATGACCATCAGTGTGGAAATCCGCAAGACCTTGCGTTCGGGCCAGCGCAGCTTCCAGCTTGATGCGCGGTTTGAATCGGCCAGCAAGCGAGTGGTGATCTACGGCGCTTCGGGCGCTGGCAAAAGCCAGATGCTGAAAGCGATCGCCGGCCTGTCGCGGCCGGACAGCGGCGTAATCGAACTGGATGGGCAGAAGCTGTTCGACAGCAGCGCGGGCATCGATATCCCGGCACGCAAGCGGCGCGTCGGCTACCTGTTCCAGGACTATGCGTTGTTCCCGCACCTGAACGTGCGGCAGAACATCGGCTTTGGCCTTCAGCGTGGCTGGTTCAATCCGGCGCCGCGCGGTGAGCCGGAAGCAGTGCGCTATTGGCTGGAGGCTTTCGGCCTGGCTGAAGTGGCGCACCAGCGGCCCGCGGAATTGTCCGGCGGCCAGCGGCAGCGCGTGGCACTGGCGCGGGCATTGGTCGCGGAACCAAGCGCCTTGCTGCTCGATGAGCCATTTGCAGCGCTGGACCCGGCACTGCGCGTGCGCATGCGCGCCGAACTCGATAGCCTGCAACGGCGGCTTGATATCCCGATGCTGATGATTACGCATGATCCTGACGACGCTGCCACTTTTGGCGGCCATGTATTGACGATGGCGGAGGGCCGCGTGGCCGGGGAGGGCAGCAATGGTTAAGCAGGTCGCACTGCAAGGTGAAGTAAGGATCACGATGGATGGCCAGGACTTCGGCGGGCACCAGCGCGTTGAGCTGCTGGCCAGCATTGCAGAACATGGCTCGATAACGCAAGGCGCCAAGGCAATCGGCATGAGCTACAAGGCTGCCTGGGATGCCATCGATGCGATGAACAACCTGGCCGGCGAACCCCTGCTGGAGCGTTCGGCCGGCGGCAAGGGCGGCGGAGGCACGCGCCTCACGCATCGCGGCGCGCAACTGGTCGCCAACTTCCGCCGCATCGAATATGAGCACACCGTGTTCATGAAACACCTGAGCCGCCAATCGCAAGGCTTGGCAGATGATTACCTCCTGTTGCAATCAATGAAAATGAAAACCAGCGCGCGCAATCAATTCTCGGGGACCGTCGCCAGCATCAAGCCGGGCGCGGTGAATGACGAAATCATCCTGCGCATTGTTGGCGGGCAGGAGATTGTTGCAATCATCACACACGAGAGCGTAGAAAGCCTGTGTTTGCAAGAAGGAACTGAAGCTTTCGCTTTAGTTAAGGCTTCTTCGATCATCCTGGCGACTGGCGAAACCGGCAAACTGTCGGCGCGAAACCAGCTGCGCGGGACGGTATGCCGCGTCCAGCCTGGCGCCGTTAATTCCGAGGTCACCATCGCCTTGCCCGGCGGCGGCACGATTGCGGCCACCGTCACGCGCGATAGCGAGCAGTCGATGGAGCTTGAAGTCGGTGTCGAAGCGACTGCTTTGTTCAAGGCATCCAGCGTGATCATCGGTGTTCCGATATGAATTCCGCTGTGCAACATTTTTGAGATTTGCTAAGCTAGTCCACTTTTCGGGCCTGCCCCGTCCTATGTGGGAAGAGAAATGGAACTGCTAGCAAAATATTTCCTATGCCAGGGGCGCATCAATCGCCGCGCCTGGCTGATACGCATCATCGCGCTTGGCCTGGTCTGCCTGGCCTTCGGCATGCTCGCCAATGAGCTGCTGGGCGATCCTGGCGCCGCAGTCTTTGCAATTGCGTTTACGTGGGGCGCGCTAGCCGTCTCCACCCAGCGCCTGCACGATATCGGCCGCTCAGGCCCGAGTCTTCTTTTGCTGTTGATCCCTGTCCTGGGCCCACTCTGGGTACTGCTCCTGCTTTGCCGCCGCGGCGGAGAAGGCAAGAACCGTTATGGCGATGACCCGCTGTCGCGCCACGATTACCTGCAAGTGAACATCGCAAAGTAAGACTATGCCAACCGTAAACGACGTTACCCAGCTCAACCCGATCAATGTCTACGCCGTAGCGACGCCAAGCACCACGGCGGATTTGCAAGACGCACTGCGCAAGACCAGCCTGCCGATCTCCATCGGCGGCGGCCATTTCAGCATGGGCGGCCATACGGCCAGCCCGGGCAGCCTGCACCTCGACCTGCGCGGCATGAACCGCGTGCTCGAATTCTCGCCGGCGGATCGCCTGATCCGCGTGCAGGCAGGCATTCGCTGGTGCGATATCCAGCGCTTCATCGACCCACACGGGCTGTCGGTGAAGATCATGCAAACCTATGCCAACTTTACCGTCGGCGGCGCGCTGTCGGTCAATGCCCACGGGCGCTACATGGGCCTGGGTCCGGTGGTGCTGTCGGTGCGTTCGATTACGCTGGTGCTGGCCAGCGGTGAAGTGCGCGAGGCGAGCCCGCAGCAGAACAGCGAACTGTTTTACGCGGCCATCGGCGGCTATGGTGCGATCGGCATCATCGCCGAGGCGGAGCTGGAGCTGGTGCCGAATACGCGCGTGCAGCGCAGCAGCGTAAAGCTGGCGACCAAGGATTATCCAGCCTGGTTCGACGTGAATGTGCGCGGCCGCAAGGAAATCACTTTCCACAACGCCGACCTGTATCCGCCGCAGTACACCCGTGCGCGCGCAGTGACCTGGACCGTGACCGACCTGCCGGCCGACAAGCCGCGCCTGCAGCCATTGAATCGCGCCTACCTGGCGGAACTGTATTTCCTGTGGTCGGTGTCCGAATCGCCGTTCGGCAAATGGCGCCGCGAATACCTGCTCGACCCGCTGCTGTACCGGAAGAAGAAGGTCCACTGGCGCAATTACGAAGCGGGCTACGACACCGCGGAGTTGGAACCTTTGGGCCGCACCGAGCGCACCTATGTGCTGCAGGAGTATTTCGTGCCCTGCACACGCATGGACGAATTCGTGCCGAAGATGTCGGCCATCCTCGCCAAGCATCGGGTCAACACGATCAATATCTCGATCCGCCACGCGCTGTCCGATCCAGGCACTTTGCTTTCGTGGGCGCGCGGCGAGACCTTTGCCTTCGTCCTGTACCACAAGCAGCGCACGCGCGACAATGCACGCGAACGCGTCGGCGTGTGGACGCGCGAGCTGATCGACGCCGTGCTGGAATGCGGTGGCACCTACTACCTGCCATACCAGCTGCACGGCACGCATGAACAGTTCCACCGAGCCTATCCGCGTGCCAAAGAATTGTTTGCAATGAAGCGCGAGCTCGATCCCGAATACCGCCTGCGCGGCGCACTGTGGGACAAATACTATGCGCCGACGCTGGACCTGAATCCGGTCGGGGAAGAGGCACGCCGTTCGCTGTTCCATTCCGTGTATGGCAGCGAGCGCGAGGCAGACAAGTTCTACGCCTTCCTGCAGAACATCTTCAACCTGTTCCCGGAAGACCGTTTCCATACCCTGATCCGCAAGGCGACGACCGAGAACCACGACGAGGAAGCTATCTACCGCGCCTTGCAAGCCGGCCTGCCAGGCATTACCCCGCCGCTGTCGCTGCTGCGCTATGCACTGCCTTCGCTGGTGGTGCAGAAGGAGGAGATGGGTATCCAGGCCAAGCGCCTGCTGGGCGACCAGGTATTGAAGGATTACGTCGAAATCGGCACGACGGGCCGCTACGTCAACGCCCTGCGCAAGCACCTCAAGCTGCGCGGCAAGGTGACACTGGTGCATGACAAGGCGCCTGGCTATTCACCTGTCGACATTGTTGAACGCGGCGGCTTGCTGCAGGTTGGTAAATTCGTGCACATGAAAGATTTCGCGCCGATCGACCTGCCGGAGCAAAGCGCGGACCTGGTGAGCTGCTTTGTCGGCTTGCACCACATGGAGCCGCAGAAGCTGGAGCCGTTCCTGGCTTCGGTGGCAAACATCGTGCGCCCTGGTGGCTACTTCGTGGTGCGCGACCATGACGTGAAAGACCGCACGATGGACGATTTCGTCAGCCTGGCGCACTGCGTGTTCAATGCAGGCCTGGGCGAGCCATGGGCCGTCAATTCGTCCGAACTGCGTTTCTTCGCTTCGGTCGACGAATGGATCAAGCGCGTGGAGGCGGCCGGCTTCGAGCACACGGGCGAACGTATCGTGCAGGATGGCGATCCGTCCGCGAACGTCCTGATGGCTTTCAAACGGATCTGATATGCGCAAACTCTTGCTGGCATTGAGCCTGCTGATGGCTTGCCTGACCAGTTCCGCCGAGAGCCCGATTGCGGCGGAACAGCGGCGCAGCGTGGAGCAGACTTTCCTGACGTTCCCGGAATGGTTCCTGGTGCACAGTCCGGCCGAATACGCCCGCTATGTGAAGAAGCATCCGGCCCACAATTTTCCCTTCCTTGGTCACGTGGGCCAGATCTGGACCAGCTACGCAGCAGTGACCGAAGAACAGGTGCGCGCCAAATACCCCAACAATGCCGGCTATCACGTGATGATCGGCGTGATCGGCAGCAGCACCACGGTGGAATACGGCCTGCGCTCGCTGTACGAAAACACGCTTGGCCGCGTGAGCTGGGCTACCGCTTCCGCGCTGACTCCGGAGGATGAATACGGCGCGCGCGTGGCGCAGGACTACGTCGATTTCATTCGCAAGGAGCCATGGTACCTGTACGACTTCAGCGCCAAGCTGAAAGGGTTGTGGGCGGATACGCCGCTGTTCGGGGCGAATATGCTGCGCAAGCTGGAACGGCGCTATGCCTTGACCACCGAGTACCTGGTCAAGGCAGCGTATGGCCAGTTGATCAAGCTCGGCACCCGCGCGGCCTACGAACCGGCCTTGATGACCACGCAGGTGGTGGCGGACCATGAGCCTTACGACCTGGCCGACATGCCAAACGTCAAGCTGCTGCGCATGCTGGACGATGGACGCGCCGTGCTGGAACTGCCACGCTATTACGACTTCCGCCTGGCAGCGACGCGCCTCGGACTGCAGGACGTGCAGTTGCAGGATATTGCCGGCAATAGCGGCGTGATCCTGGTCACGGTGCTGACACGCGGGCAGGGCACTGCAGCGCCGCCGGACACGCGGGTGCTGTTCGAACAGCCGATACTGACCGAGCCAGGGCGCAAGCGGGTGGCGCTGGTGATGCGGGTGGCCGCACTGTCACGCTACCTGGTCGACGCGCCACGCCAGGGTGTGGAAGTCGAACACGTGTATGACTATTAAGCGTCTGCTGGCCTATGCGCTGCTGGTGCTGGCCGGCAGTGCGGTCGTGCTGGGCGCAGTAGCGGTATGGCAGGCGGAAGCACGTCAGACCGGCGATCGCGAAGCGCTTGCCCCGAAAGGAGGCGAGTTTGTCGACGCGGGCGATGCGCAAGTGTTCATGCAGCGTTCTGGCAGCCGGGAGGCGCCGGCTGTGGTCTTCCTGCACGGCACCGGCTCGTGGAGCGAAACCTGGCGGGCGTCGATGCAGACGGCCACCAGCCTGGGCTACCAGGCGATTGCATTCGACATGCCGCCATTCGGCTACTCGATCCCGCCCGCATCCGGCGAATATGACAAGCAGCAGCAAGCAGCGCGGCTACGCCGGGCGCTGGACAATGCAGGCATCCGCCGCGCAGTGTTCGTAGCGCATTCTTTTGGGGCCGCCCCGCTGATGGACGCTTTGCTGTCGACGCCGGACGAGGGCAGGGTACAGGCCCTGGTGCTGGTGGATGCCGCGCTGGGCCTGGACAAGCCGCAGGAGCCCGGCGACAGTATGCTCCAGTCCATCCTGCGCTGGCGCTGGGTCAGCCAACCCCTTGCCGCCGGCTTGCTGACCAATCCGGCGTACACCGAAACGCTGCTGAAAAGCTTCGTCAGCGAGAAAGAAAAAGCCAACCCTGCCTGGCAGAAGATCTACCAGCAGCCGCTGGCATTGGAGGGCAGCTATAGGCACGTCGCTGCCTGGCTGCCGGAATTGCTGGCGCGGCGTGGTCATGCGGCCAGCGATTTCCCGGATGCGTATGGCCGGATCGACTGGCCGGTGACCTTGCTGTGGGGCGAAACCGATACGATCACGCCCCTTTCGCAGGCGGAAAACTTGCAACGCCTGATTCCCCGCGCGCAGATCGTACGCATCCCGCGCGCCGGGCATATTCCCCAGATCGAGGAGCCGGAACTGTTCCAGCAAGCGTTGGCACGCATCCTGCAGGATGTAAAGCCGGGCCGCTGATTGTCCTGCTGGCGTCAGCCTGTTTCGCCTTTGTCTCCTTGCCGGTTGCCATTGCGCGCGGTTTGCCGGCTCTCGCCTCCTTTGCGCCCGATTTCCGCCATGTGCTCGCGGTTGCGGCTCACCACTTCGCCGCCTTTCTGGCCGGCGCGGCGCGCTTCTTCCGAGGTGAATTCATGCGCCGTACCCTTCTGGTGCGCGGCCTGGCCGCCCTTGCTGGCAATCATGCGCTGGGTTTCCTTATCCATCGCCGCGAAGCCGCGCTTGCCGTTGCCGATCCTGACCTGCTCGTCCTGTGTAGCCATGATCCACCTCCCTCAATTGCCCAAGAATCCGGGCGCGGGCCCGGGCCGGAAGCAGCGTCGTGGCTGCTTCTTGGGCTTTGAGGGAAGGCCGGCAGTAAAAGTTCAAATTATTTTTGATGTCATGAGCCAGCCTGTCCGGTGGCAGAGCGTTCGCCTTCCGCTTCGGCCGTATTATTGCCGCGCACGGGTGTGGCGCCGAAGTCATGCTCCAGTTCTTCCTTGCGGTCCTTGAGCTGTTCGCATAGTTCAGCCAGGTTGGCATCGCTTTGCCGCACTTTCGGGAACATTTCCTGTTCTTCCTCGGTTACGTGGTGCTCCACGCATTCACGCAATTTCTGAACCGTGCTATCGAGCTCGCCGTCGCCGGTAGCCATGCCGCGAATGTGCTCGACCAGCTCCTTGATGGTGCCGTGTTCTTCCAATGCTTCATCGACTTTTTCCTGCTCGCCGGTTTCGGCACGCACGGCGGGATAGAAGATTTCTTCTTCGATCGTTGCGTGGATAGTCAGGTCCATGCAGATTTGCTGCGCCAGGTCATGCTTCAAGCCCTGGTGCGAGGCATCGCATTTTTCAAACTCGCGGAATAGTTTTTTGACCTTGTCGTGGTCGGAGGTGAGGAGCGCCACGGCATCCTTTGCCGTGGCGCTTTGATTTTGCTGGCTCATGCTGGCTCCTTCGCTGCATCGGTTGGGCCGCGCAGAGGGAGCCGCAGGGGAGGGGCATCAGGCGACTTGCAGGACCAGCTTGCCGAAGTTCTTGCCTTCGAACAGCATCGTCAGCGCCTGCGGGAACTTCTCGATGCCCTGCACGACATCTTCCCGGCTCTTGATCTTGCCCTCCTGCAGCCATTTGCCGAGCGCGGCAACGGCTACGTGGTAGCGGTCAGCGTAGTCGAACACGACCATGCCTTCCATGCGCGCGCGGTTCACCAGCAGGGACAGGTAGTTGGCCGGGCCTTTGACCGCGGTCGTGTTGTTGTACTGCGAAATTGCGCCGCAGATCACGATCCGGGCCTTCAGGTTGATGCGCGTGAGAACGATATCGAGGATGTCGCCACCTACGTTGTCAAAGTATACGTCAACGCCATTTGGACAGTGTTCCTTCAGGCCGGCACGCACGTCGCCGCCTTTGTAGTCGATGCAGGCGTCGAAGCCGAGCTCGTTGACTACGAAGTCGCATTTCTCCTTGCCGCCGGCAATGCCGACCACGCGGCAGCCAAGCTGCTTGGCCACCTGGCCGACCGTCTGGCCGACAGCGCCGGCCGCGCCGGACACGACCACGGTTTCGCCGGCTTTCGGCTGGCCCACTTCCAGCAGGCCGAAGTAGGCGGTCATGCCGGGCATGCCGAGGGTGTTGAGCCAGGTGGTTGCCGGAGCCAGGCGGGTGTCGATCTTGTGCAGGCCGGCGTGGCGGTCATCCGCGGCGCCCACCCAGTACTGCTGCACGCCAAAGCCGCCGCCGACCTTGTCGCCGACAGCAAAGCGCGGCGATTTGGAAGCGACCACTTCACCCAGGCCGCCGGCACGCATCACTTCGCCGATGCCGACCGGGCGGATATAGGACTTGGCGTCGTTCATCCAGCCGCGCATGGCGGGGTCGAGCGACAGGTAGAGCGTTTTGACCAGCACTTCACCGTCGGCCAGTTCGCGTACCGGCTCTTTGGTGATTTGCCAGTCGCTGTCCTTGGGCAGGCCGACCGGGCGGGCGGCGAGGCGGAACTGGGTGTTCTCCATTTTTGCTCCTTTTTTGAAATAGTACGGTCATTCTATTCCGGATTTTGGCAACCGTGGCAACGTTCATGCGACAATACCGTCCCGCCAACGACCAGAAAGTGCCATGAATCACCCAGAATACATCCTCACGCTCTCTTGCCACGACCAGCGCGGGATCGTCCATCGTGTATCGGGGTTCCTGGCTGAACATGGCTGCAACATCATCGATTCCGCCCAGTTTGGTGACGCGGAAACGCAACGTTTCTTCATGCGCGTGCACTTTGCGCGCGAAGACGCAGCGTTCAGCGATGCCGTCCTGCGCGAGGATTTCGCGCGCGTGGCGGAATCCATGGGCATGGAATGGGCGCTGCACGACGCGCACGCCAAGCCGCGCGTGATGCTGATGGTGTCCAAGATCGGCCACTGCCTGAATGACCTGCTGTTCCGCTACAAGAGCGGGCTGCTGCCGGTGGAAATCCCGGCCATCGTGTCCAACCACATGGACTTTTACCAGCTGGCGGCCAGCTACAACATCCCGTTCCACCACCTGCCGCTGGCGACCGGTGCGCCGGAAGAAGCCAAGCTGGCGCAGGAAGCGCGCATTACGGAGCTGATGGATACCCACAAGGTGGACCTGGTGGTGCTGGCGCGCTATATGCAAATCCTGTCGCCGTCGATGTGCAATCGCCTGAAAGGGAAGGCGATCAATATTCACCATTCCTTCCTGCCCAGCTTCAAAGGCGCCAAGCCCTATGCTCAGGCGCACAAGCGCGGCGTGAAGCTGATCGGCGCCACCGCCCACTTCGTGACCGGCGACCTGGACGAAGGTCCGATCATCGAGCAGGACGTGGAACGCGTCGACCACGCGATGGATTCGGATGCGCTGACCGCGATCGGCCGCGACGTTGAATGCGTGGTGCTGGCGCGCGCTGTGAAATGGTTCGTCGAACACCGCATCCTGCTGAACGGCGACCGAACTGTAATCTTCAAATAACAACTAATGGCACTGAAATCTACGATCTACAAGGCGGAACTGTCCATCGCGGACATGGACCGCAATTACTACGCAACCCACATGCTGACCCTGGCGCGCCATCCGTCCGAAACGGATGAACGCCTGATGGTGCGCATCGTCGCCTTTGCGATCCACGCCGATGAAGCGCTGGTGAACGCCAAAGGCATCTCCGATACCGAGGAGCCGGACCTGTGGCAGATGGACCTGACCGGCGCGATCCAGCTCTGGATCGAAGTTGGCCAGCCGGACGAGCGCCGCATCCTGAAGGCGGCGGGCCGTTCCGAAAAGGTGATGGTGTACTCCTACAGCTCCGCTTCGCACGTGTGGTGGAAGCAGCTGGCCAGCAAGATCGACCGCGCCAAGAACGTCAGCGTGGTGAACATCGACGCCGAAGCCAGCGCCGCTCTGGAAAAAATGGCGCAGCGCTCGATGCAGCTGCAGTGCACGATCCAGGACGGCCAGATCTGGCTGACCGACGGCACCACGACCGTCGAAATTCCACGCGAGGTCTGGAAGGCCTGATCCGGCGAAAAGGTGGCAGAATGTGAGCATCATGTTGCGCTACCTGGTCGCCTTTCTGTTCATCGCCCACGGGGCCGCTGCCCAGGCGGTGACGCAGGCCGAAGTCATGGCCGGTTCGGCGAAACTGTACCGCGAACAGATCGAGGGCTTGCGCCGGGGCTATCGCCTGGACGATGATGAACGTTTTGGTGCACGGGTGGCAGCACTGGCGCGGCCATTGATCGACCAGGCGAAGCGCGAATTCCCGGAGTCCGCCGCGTGGGACTGGGAGCTTCACACCACCACCGACGGCGATGCCAACGCCTTCGCCATGGCCGGCGGCAAAATGCTGGTCAGCCGCGCTTACGTCGACGAACTGGCCCTGAACGACGCGGAGCTGGCCATGCTGCTGGCGCACGAAATCATGCACGCGGTGCTGCGCCACAACCTCAAGGAATTCGAGGAAGCGATGCGGATCGAGCCCGAACGGGCGACGCAGCCTTACGCCGAGCTTGAGCACGACATCGACCACGATAATGCGCTGATGCGCAAGCTGGCCAGTTTCAACCAGCAGCAGGAATTGGAAGCAGACCGTGAGGGCCTGCGGTTTGCGGCGCGCGCCGGTTGGCAGCCGCAGGCGCTGGTCGTCTATTTCCGCAAGCTGGCAAAGCACAGCCATTACCCCAATTTCGATCGCTTCGACCATCCTTCCCCCGCCAGCCGCTGGCGCGCGGCCCGTGAGCTGGCTGCGCAAATGGAAGCGTCCCGCTAGGCTATAATGCCCGCCATGCATATGAAATCGTCCACCCGCCTGCGCTGGATCTGGATCGCGTGTTTCGCCATCCTGATGAACGCGCTCGCCCCGGCGATTTCGCATGCAGTCAACGGCAAGCCTCGCACCTGGGAGATTTGCCTGAACGACGGCACACGTGTGACCGGAGTTGGCGAACTCGATTACGCCACCTTCGTCGCCGTCACCAATCGCAGCAAGCTACAAACCCCGGCGCAACCGATGGCGCAGATGGACATGGAGGATTGCTCCTACTGCCTGCCGCATGCGGGCTGGTTTGGCCTGCCGCCATCCGATCTCGCTTTGCCCCTGCCGCTGGACGGCACAGCGCTGCGCCCAAACCTGTTCTACCAGTCGCCACAACCACTGCCAGTGTGGTCGGCGTCCAATCCGCGAGGACCGCCTGCGCACGCCTGATTTCGTCCCCCATTTAACGAATCAAGGAGTGAAAAATGAAAAAGCAGATCTTCGCGTTCGCAATGTCGATCGCCTTCGCCGCTTCCGCTGCGGCTCAAGTTACCGTGCGCGAGCCATGGATTCGCGCTACCGTGCCGGCCGCGCAGGCTACCGGCGCTTTCATGGAACTGGTTTCCAAGCAGGATGCACGCCTGGTCGAGGTACGCTCGCCGGCGGCTGGCATTATTGAGATCCACCAGATGTCGATGCAGGGCGACCGCATGATGATGTCGGCTGTCGACAGCCTCGACCTCCCGGCCGGCAAAACCGTGGCGCTGGCATCCGGTGGCTACCACATCATGATGATGGACCTGAAGCGCCAGATGAAGGCGGGTGACACCGTCCCGATGACGCTGGTCATCCAGGGCAAGGGCAAGAAGCAGGAGACCGTGGAAGTGCAAGTGCCGGTCAAGCCGCTGTCCTACACAGCTCCCAAGCACTAAGGAGCACGCCATGAAAAAATACCTGATGGCCGCAGCGCTGCTCGCGGCAACGTCTGCGCACGCCCATATCTCGCTGGAACAGCGCGAGTTTGCGGCGGGGAGCTACCAGAAGCTGGTGTTCCGTGTCGGGCATGGCTGCAATGGCAGCCCCACGGTGGCGGTCAGCATTCGCCTGCCGGAAGGGTTTGCGCCGATGCGGCCGATGCTGAAGAATGGCTGGAGCATCGAGCGTACGCCCGACAGCCTGACCTGGCGCGGCGGCCCGCTGCCTGACGACTTCTACGAGGAGTTCGTCATGTTCGGCAAGATGCCAGCGGCCGGCAGCCATACCTTCAAGATCGTCCAGTCATGCCAGTTTGGCAGCGCGAGCTGGGACGCTGTTCTCGAAACGCGTTAAGGAACGGTCATGAAACTCCAATACAAACCGCTGGCCGCAATGCTGGCGGCGATGGGCTTCGCTTGCCCGGTGCAAGCGGATCATGTGGTGACGATCAGTGGCGGACGCCCAACTTCGCTGCCCACGCAGATCCCGACCACGATTGAGGGCATCACCGGGGCGCAGGTCGAGGACCGTATCAACGCTTTTGACAGCGAGGACGCCTTGAAGTACCTGCCAAGCCTGAACGTGCGCAAGCGCTTCATCGGCGATTACGACCATGCCGTGCTGGCCAGCCGTGCTTCCGGCACCGGCAATAGCGCGCGTTCGCTGGTGTATGCGGATGGCATCCTGCTGTCCAACCTGCTGGGCAACGGCGCGAGTTATACACCGCGCTGGGGGCTGGTGACGCCGGAGGAAATTGAACGTGTCGATGTGCTGTATGGCCCGTTCTCGGCGGCATACGCCGGCAATTCGGTTGGTGCCGTGGTGGACTTCCAGACCCGCATGCCGAGCAAGCTTGAGGCACATGCGAAGCTGTCGTGGGCCAGCCAGGAGTTCGGGCAGTACGCGACCGATTCGCGCCATGCTGGGCGCCAGTACAGCGCATCGCTGGGCGACCGCGCGGGGGTGCTGTCCTGGTGGGTGAACTTGTCGCGCCTTGACAGTGACGGGCAGCCGATTGCCTTCGCCAACAAGCTGTTGTCTGCCGGTGTCACGCCCAAGCCGGGCGAGCCGTCCGGTGTGCCGGTAACCGGTGCGATTGCAGACCGTAACCCGGCCGGCAAGGATTGGTACATCCTCGGCAGCACTGGCCAGGTGAATACGGTGCAGGACCACGCCAAACTGAAACTGGCTTATGACTTCTCTCCAACGCTGAGGGGCAGCTATACGCTGGGTTGGTGGCAGAACGATGTGGTACGCAGTGCCGAGTCCTACTTGCGTGATGGCGGCGGCAATACGGTGACCAGTGGCGCAATCAATATCGGCGGCAAGCGCTTTACACTGTTGCCATCCGACTTTGCCGGTGCGCGCGCCGAGCTGGAGCATGTGATGCACGGCCTGTCCCTGAAGACGCACGGGCGCGGCAGCTTCAATTGGGAAATCGCCGGCAATGTTTACGACTACTCGCGCGACCTGGCGCGGGTACCGACTGGAGGCGGGCAGGGCAACCTGACTGATATGGGCGGCAGCGGCTGGAATACGCTGGCGGTGCGGGGCAACTGGCGCGCAGGTGCTGCGCATCAGGTGGAGTTTGGCGTCCAGCGCGAGAGCGCCAAATTGCGTACGCACGTGACCAGCGTGACGGACTGGATAGCGGGGGAAGGGGGCAGGCAGGTATCGACCTTCAACGGCAATACGCGGCTGGAAAGCCTGTACGCGCAGGACACCTGGCGCCTGGTTGCCGACTGGAAGGCGACGCTGGGAATGCGTCATGAAACCTGGCGCGCCTATGGCGGCGAGATTTCCGGTTCGGCCGGCAAGCTGCTGCCATTTGGCGGGCGCCGCGAACGTGCCTGGTCGCCGAAAGCGGCGCTGGCGTGGCGTGCCGGCGAAGCCTGGACGCTGAAGGCTTCCGCTGGCCGCGCGGTGCGCAATCCGACGGCCGCAGAACTGTTCCAGGGCTCGATCGTGGATGACAAGATCGTCAACACCGATCCAAACCTGCGCGCGGAAAAATCGTGGACCAGCGAGCTGACAGCGGAACATGAGACTGAGCGGGGCAGCATGCGCGCCACGTTGTTCGGCGAAGTCACGCGCGATGCCTTGTACTCGCAGCCGCTGACTGCCACTGTCAACACCGTCCAGAACGTCGGCAGGATCCGCACGCGCGGGCTGGAGCTGTCGCAGCAGGCGGATGACGTGCTGACGCACGGGCTGACGCTGCAGAGCAGCCTCACTTACGCGGACTCGGAGATTGTCGCCAATGACGCCATGCCTTCCAGCGTCGGCAAGCGGCAGCCACGCGTGCCGAAGTGGCGCGCCAATATGCTTGTGTCGTACCACACCGGACAGCATTGGACCGGGACGTTTGGCGTGCGCTACAGCGGCAGGCAATACGGCACGCTTGATAATAGTGATCCGAATGGTTCAACCTATATGGGCGTGTCGGATTACCTGGTCGCTGACGTGCGCCTGCGTTACCGGTTCAATCGCCAGTGGACTGCGTCGGTCGGCATCGACAACCTGAATGGCGAAAAATACTGGGCCTTCCACCCATACGCCCAGCGCACCGTCAGCGCCGATCTCAAGTTCGACTTGTGACACTTGCCAAGTCCACGACGCCCCGCAAGCCGGGGCGTTTTTCTTTGCGCTGCGCCAAAGCCTTGCATCGCCAGATTTCTACAATTGAGTGATGCTATTCAAACATGACTCCGCGCTTAAGCTAGTATTTGGCTACCCCGAACTGGTGCAATCGTTGCTTGAGCTCGTGCCGGAATGCCCGGCCTTGCGTGCGACCGGATTCGAACGTTTGAACTGCAGCTTTATCAGCAGTTCAGAGCGCCAACGCAATGCTGACATGGTCTGGCGTGTCTGGTGCCAGGAATCCTTCTTCTATCTTCTGATCGAGTTCCAGTCGACAGTGGATCCGCAAATGACGCAACGGATGCGAGTCTATTCAGGTCTTTTGTCGCAGGATCTACATGCCCAGCATAAAAACACGGAACCTTTTAACCTGTTGCCTGTCGTAGTCTATTCCGGGTGCCGCAAGTGGACTTCGGCCAACGCAGCGGTCCTGGCGTGGCTAAAACCTTTGCAGGAGGAAAAAGTGTATGTGCTGATAGACGAGGAGTCCGCTGGCGATTCCATCATCGGTGATGTCATCCGCCTGGTGCGCGCTGACACACTTGATGACGTGTTGCGATCCCAGAAAGCCCTGTTGGCCTGGCCATTGGCAAGTGATGGGTTACGGCGGGACATATTAAAGGTGGCCGGTGAGCGTATGACGCTCTTTGGCTCGAATCAGGAGGCAATCATGAATGAACATGTTCAAGTGGAAGGGCGCAGGGAGTTTACAGAAGAGGAACACGCCCTCATGCGGGAATATATCCTGGATGTCTATAACGCGGCTAAGAACATCCCCGAGTTTAAGCGGGTAGCCGAGGCGCGGGCAGCGGCCAGGCGTGAAGGTCGGGAAGAAGGACGAGCAGAAGGAAGGGAAGAAGGCAGAGAAGAAGGCAGAGAAGAAGGCAGAGAAGTCGGGCGAGAGGAAGGGCGAGAGGAAGGGCGAACTGAAGTGTTTCGCGCAGTGTTAACTAAAGCGTGCAATCAGCGCGCTGGCGCTGAGCGCTTTGCTGCACAAATCGCATGTGCCGATTTGCGACAACTTGAAAGCTGGTGGGACAAACTGATTGCGGACGGAAACCTGGAGGAACTGTTGGGGGAAGGTGGCCCGTGAAGCTTGTGGCGACACGGGCCGGGACAAACTCTGTTCAGTTCGGGGCGCCAGCCAGGCGCTTCACGCTGCCGGAACCCATAACACTTTTGGTAATTTGCGGCTCGCCGTAGTAGCTCACATCGCCCGAGCCGGCCACGCTGACGGACAGCGCTTGCTTGGCCCACACCACCGCCTGGCCCGAACCGCCAATGCTGACTGCGGCTTCGCGCGTCGCCAATTGTCCTGTGCTGACCTTGCCTGAGCCGCCAATCGATACCTTCAGCTTGTCGGCAGTGCCGGTCGCCTTCAGGTTGCCACTGCCGCCCAGGGAAACGGTGACGGATTCGCCTTCGATATTGCGCAGGTTCATGGAGCCTGAACCGCCGACATTGAACGACAGCTTGCCGCCGCGCAGGCCTTCCGCATCGACCGAGCCGGAGCCGCCGACCGAAATGCGTTCCAGTTTCTTGGCAGTGATGACCACCTTCAGGTTGCGGGTGTCGAACTGCAGGTTAGGACGGATCGGACGGATTTGGAGGGTGCCGTCTTCGACCACGGTTTCGATCAGTGGCAGGATGTTGTCATCCGACTCGATGCTCACGCTGTCAGCATTGCCGATGCGGACTTCGACACTGCCGGGCAATCCCAGGCCCAGGCCGGTGAAGTTGGCAGCTTCGCGCGTCTGCTTGGCGATCTTGCCATTGCCCTGCACCCGTTCGCCGGCAAACCATCCCAGCGGAGCGGCCGATACCACGGCAACCGGGGCAGCGACAGCAAACACCGAAGCAGCGACCAGGGCATTGCGCATTGCAGCAGACATCTTCATCTTGTATCTCCTCTGTGAATCATTGTTCGATGGTCACATCGTATCGAAGCCGACGGCAAGACGCCGGCCCGATGCGACAGGACGCTGCCTCGCGGGAACAGAATGCAAATGGCGGGGACAGGGCGTCGCTCCTGTATCATCTCGCCCATGCTTACAATCATCATCAAACAGGGCAAGGAGAAGTCCATCCTTGTCGGCGATCCCTATATTTACCTGTCCGCCATCGAGCGCGTCGACGGGCGTCCTGCAGAGAAGAACAAGCCTGGCGCTACTGCCACGGTGCTGTCATCGTCCCGCAAATTCCTGGCCCGCGCCGCCTATAACGCCAAATCGCAGATTGCAGCCCGCGTCTGGACCCTGCGCGAAGACGAACCGGTTGACCATGCCATGGTGAAGCGCCGCGTGCGAGCCGCCATCGCCCGCCGCATCCATTCCCTGCAATCGGCGCGTCCCGATGAACTGGTGCCGATCGTGCTTGGCGATGAAGATGGACTTTCCGGCCTGCTGGTGCAAAGCTACGGCGGCAAGGAGGGCTACCTGGTCTGCCAGTTCCAGTCTGCCGCAGTGGAAGCGTGGAAGATCGGCATCGTGCAGGCCCTGATCGCCGAAACTGGTTGTCAAAATGTTTACGAGCGTGCTGACAAACTGATCCGGGAAGGCGAAGGCCTTCATGTAAAGTCGCGGGCGCTGGCGGGCGAGGAGCCACCGCAACGCCTGACGGTAACCGAGCGCGGCCGCAGTTTTCCTTACGATATCCGCACCGGATTTGAGTATCCGAAATAAATGTTGTTCACCAGCCACTTTCATTCTATTAAGCAAATGCAATAGAATCATGCGAACCAATTGGAGAGCACAGGCACTATGGAATACTCGCAAATTCGCACCCTGACGTATATCGAGAACGAAGACCACCCGGTCTTTGGCACCCTCGTCGAGCAAATCCTGCACCTGTTGAATTCCAAACTGGTCTTCTCCGACATCCTGATTCACCAGAACAGCCCCTTGCTGTTGCGCCAGCCAAAGGGCCTGGTAGCCGTGACCGATTCACCGATCACGCGAGAAGAGCTGGAAGAATTCTTTGAAGTGGTGGAACCGAACTGGCGCGAACGCATCCAGGATCGCGCATTCGACCGCGCCATAGACCTGCATACCGCCCGCATCCGCGCCAACTGCTTCAGCTTCCAGGGCAAGAAGCGCCTTGGCTGCGTGATCCGCCGCTTCCCGAAAGAGCCGTTGCTGCTGTCTGGCCTGGGCCTGCGCCCGTCGGAAGAAAAATTCGCCCAGCTCTCGAGCGGGCTGGTGCTGATTATTGGCGACACTTGCCAGGGCAAGTCGACCACCATCGCTTCGATGCTGGACGACATCAACAAAAACCGTTCGGGCCACATCATCACCATTGAAGATCCGGTCGAAACGCTGATCCCACAACGCAAATGCGTGATCACCCAGCGCGAAGTGGGCTTTGATGGCGACGTCGAAACCTTCGACCTGGGAGCCAAGGATGCGCTGCGCGAACGTCCGGACGTGATCGTGATCGGCGAAATCCGCGACGCCGAAACCGCGCACGAAGCGCTGGCGCTGGCCGAATCGGGCCCGCTGGTGCTGGCCTCGCTGCACGCCCGCTCGACCGAGCTGGGCCTGCAAAAGATGATTCGCCTGCTGGGCAATACCGAGCCACAACGCCAGGCGCTGGCGCACGCCCTGCGCGGCGTGCTGTGCCAGGCGCTGATGCCGGCAATGGATGGCGACCGCTACTACCTGGGTACCGAAAGCCTCACCGTCAATCCTGAAGTGGCCGCCGTGATCGAAAACGGCAACGTAGCCGACCTGCGCAACGTGATGGAGCACAAATCCGCGCCAGGCTGCTACACGATGAACGAATGCCTGCGCAAGCTGCTGGCAGAAAAGAAAGTCAGCGTCGAAGACGCCCGCCACGCCACCACCGACCGCCTCGGCTTCGCCGACATGCTGTAACCACAGCCGAGCCCGTGTCACACCTTGGGGTCACACCCCAACCGGGACACGAGCTCAACTGATAACGGATGGGTTCGTGTCACACTTGGGGACTCGGCGTCCCCGTGGTGACCCCAGGGTGTGACACGAGCTGATCCGTATTATTCCAGCGGCACGTTGCGGTAGCGGTTGACTGTGGTGCTTTCTACTGGTGGGGCATTGTTGCCCCAGGCGGCGCGCAGGTAGGACACTACTTGCGCTACTTCCACATCATTCAGTGAATGGCTGAACGGCGGCATGCCGTAGGGGCGCGGGTTGCCTGCCGTACCCGGGGCGAAGCCGCCGTTCAGCACGATGCGGATCGGGTTCACTGCTTCATCCATTGTGAGTGCGCGGTTGCCGGCCAGCGGCGGGTAGTGCGGAGCGATGCCTTCGCCTTTTTCGCCATGGCAGTCTGCGCACGCTTTGCTGTAGATCTTTTCGCCGGCTGCCAGCCAAGCCGCCGCTTCAGGTTCTTTCGAGCGTTCGTAGGGTTCGCGATGGCCGCTCTCGTTCGGCAGCGATTTCAGGTACACGGCCATGGCTCGGGCGTCTTCGTCGCTCAGGTGCTGCAGGCTTTCGCGTACAACTTCCGCCATCGGGCCAAACACGGTCGCGCGTTGCGAGATGCCGGTTTTCAGCAGGTCGGTGATGTCTTTTACTTCCCAGTCGCCCAGGCCGGCTTCGCGGTCGGAGGTGAGCGATGGCGCATACCAGCCCAGCACCGGAATCAGGCCACCCGACAGGCCTTTGTCGCTGGCTCCCAGGGCATTGCGTTCGCTGTGGCAGGCGATGCAGTGGCCGGGACCTTGCACCAGGTAGGCGCCGCGGTTCCATTCGGCTGACTTGCTGGCGTCAGGCGTGTACACGGCGGGCTTGAAGTAGAGGGCGCGCCATACCGCCAGCATGGCTTGCTGGTTGTAGGGGAAGCGCAGCGTGTGCGGCTGGCTGGCCTGCTTCACCGGTGCGATGGTCTGGAAGTAAGCATACATCGCGTCCGAGTCGTCGCGCGTCATCGCGGTGTAGTTCGTGTACGGGAACGCGGGGTAGAGCAGGCGGCCGTCCTTGGCTTTGCCATTGTGCAGGGCATTCCAGAAGTCGTCGGCGCTCCAGTTGCCGATGCCGGTTTCCTTGTCCGCGGTGATGTTGGGAGAGATCGCATTGCCGAACGGTGTTTGCAGGGCGCGGCCGCCGGCAAAGGCGGCGCCGCCGCGCGTGGTGTGGCAGGCCATGCAGTCGGCGGCCTTGGCGAGGTATGCGCCGCGTGCGACTTTTTCGGCGAGCGGCATATTCTTCGAGGCGGCACTTGGCGCCGGGCCAGTGTCGTGCTTGGGCCAGATGAAGCCGACTGCTGCGACGATCAGCAGCAGCGGCACGGCGAGGGCGATTTTCGTATTGCGCTTCATGATCTGTTCTGTTTATTTGGGAATGCCGCCGCATTCCATCGGCAGTTGCTTGGGCAGGGATGTCGCAGGACGTGCATTCGGATCGGCCGGCTGCGCGGCCAGCCAGCCGGAGACGGCAGCGACGTCGGATTCGCTCAGGCGATTGGCTACTTCGGCCATGCAGTCCGGAGCGTGCGCCTTGCGTTTCTGGTTGCGCCAGGTCCCGAATTGCGCGTTGATGTAATCGCGTGGCAGGCCAATCAGTCCCGGAATGGCAGGGGCTACGCCGGTCATTGCATCGCCATGGCAGGCCACGCAGGCCGGCACTTTGCGCGATGGGTCGCCCTGATGCACCAGCACGCGGCCGCGTTCAATCATCTGCGGTGTGGCGCTGGTGGCCGCTGGCGGTGGGTAGGGGGCGTGCTGTTCGGAGAAGTATTGCGCAATCTCGCGCAGGTAGGTGTCCGGCAGCTGTTCGACCATATAGGTCATCATCGGGTACTGGCGGCGGCCTTCCTTGAAGTTCAGCAGCTGGTTATACAGGTAGCCGGCTGGCTTGCCTGCGATGCGCGGGAAGAAGGCGTCTCCTTGCTCATTGGCTTTGTGGCAGGCGATGCAGGCTGCGACGCGCTGCTCGACGGTGTCCGGCAGGCTGGCCGGGGCGGCCAGGGCGGAGGTGGCCACAAGCACGGCACTAAATGAGAGAATGCGTGGGAGAAGTCGCATGATGGATCCGTTTTTCTTGTGATGGGTCAAGGATACGCCTGCGGGATAAAGAATAACAGGCTCAGAATGGCCTGGGAATGAGGGTATCAGTTTGAAGCTTTACGAGGCGCTAGCCGACGAATTGGCGGAATTGATGGCGTCCGGCGTCCTGCGCCCGGGCGAGAAGCTGCCTTCTGTGCGACAGCAGCAGGAGCGGCGCGGCGTCAGCCCGTCCACGGTATTCCAGGCGTATTACCAGCTCGAGGCGCGCGGCCTGATCGAGTCGCGCCCGCGCTCGGGATATTACGTGGCATCGCGCCGTTTTACGGCGACGCCGGAGCCGGAGGTGTCGCGGCCGGATGCGGCTTCCACGCTGGTTGACGTCAGTGAGCTGGTGTTCCAGGTGCTGGAGGCCAGCCGCGAGCCGGGCAATGTTCCTTTCGGTTCAGCCTTTCCCAGTCCTTTGCTGTTCCCTCTCGATAAGCTGGGGCGCGCGGTGACGGCCAGCATGCGCCATATCGACCCGTGGAGCACGATTGCCGACCTGCCGCCCGGGAATGCCGAATTGCGGCGCCAGATCGCCTTGCGCTACCAGCTGGATGGCTTGCAGGTGTCGCCTGACGATATCGTGATTACCAATGGTGCACTGGAAGCGCTCAATCTCTGCCTGCAGGCGGTGGCGCGGCCGGGGGATACGGTGCTGCTGGAGTCGCCGAGCTTCTACGCCGCTTTGCAGGCACTGGAGCGCGTTGGCTTGAAGGCGGTTGAGGTAGCGACGCATCCACGCGAGGGGATTGAGCTGGGGGCGCTGGCTGCCGCGCTTGAGCAGCACAAGCCAAGCGCTTGCTGGCTGATGACCAGCTTCCAGAATCCGCTTGGCAGCTTGATGCCGCCGGAGAAGAAGCAGGCGCTGGTTGAATTGCTGGCGGCGCACGAGGTACCGCTGATCGAGGACGACGTGTACGGCGAGTTGTATTTTGGCGCGCAACGGCCGGCGCTGGCCAAGCGCTTCGACAGCAAGGGGCTTGTCATGCATTGCAGTTCGTTCTCGAAGTGCCTGGCGCCGGGCTTTCGGGTTGGCTGGGCGGCGGCAGGGCGCTATGCGCGGCAGGTGGAGCGGCTCAAGCTCACCACGTCGCTGGCGGCGGCGATGCCTTCGCAACTGGCGCTGGCCGAGTACTTGAGACAGGGTGGGTACGAGCGCCACCTGCGCCAGCTGCGCGGTGCGTTGGCCGGGCAACAGCAGCAGATGCTGGCGGCGATTGAGGCGCATTTCCCGGCGGGCACGCGGGTGACGCAGCCGCAGGGCGGGTATTTTCTTTGGGTGGTGCTGCCCGAGTCAGTGGATGCGCTGGAGTTGCATCGGCTGGCGCTGGGGCAGGGGATCAGTATTGCGCCGGGGCCGATGTTCAGTGCGAAGCGGGAGTTTCGTAACTGTATTCGGCTGAATTACGGGCATATCTGGGATGGGCGGCAGGAAGCTGCGATTGCGATGCTTGGCATGCTGGCCAAAACCGGTAACCCAGCCGGGTGGCCGTACCCGCCTGACCCGCAGGGTCAGGCACTGTTACGCGGCGGTCGCTGGCCAGGTGCCTGACCCTGCGGGTCGGGCACCGGTTTGCCGGTTTTAGGACGCTTGGGCGGCTTGATCGGCGGCAGCACGTTGCCGATCCCGATCCAATGGCGGTACACGCGCAATGCGACTTGCGCATCGTCAGCTGCATACAGGATCTGCTTTTCGTTCAAGCGCGGCGCCGCCCAGTTGGTGGTCGAAATCTTCTTCGACTTGGTCAGCGCCTGCCCGAAATACTTGGCGACGGCACTCTTTGCGCCCAGGTCATTCTTCTGACCCGGCACGCGCAGCACCACGCCCAGGTCCACCACTTTCAGCGGCTCGATCCCGAGCTTGGCGCGCACGCGCTTGATATCGTCAGACAAGCCAAAGCCGATCTTCAGCGTCATGTCCGATTCAAGGATCGCTTTGACCGTGGCCAGATGGGGAAAGGTATCGCCGACCTGGAACAGCCAGGCATGCCGGTCGTCGGCAAACTGGATCAGGTGCGGTCCATCCGAGCTCTCGCCCTTGACGAAGGTGGGTTTGGATTCGGTGTCGAAACCAATGGCATCCGCCGCCAGCAAGGCCGCTTGCGCAGCCTCCGCATCGGCGGCGGTTTTTACGAGCCGGACGTCGGCCAGCCGGATGCCTTCGTAAGGAGGCAGCTCGGGGACGGCTTCTGGCGCGTCGCTCATTACTTCTTGGAGAATTTGGCGGTCAGCGCCTGCAGCTTCTCCGCGCGGCGGCGGTCGGCTTCCTGGGCAGCGGCGGCTTCGCGCTCGGCTGCGCGTTCGGCCTTGCGGCGTTCCACTTCTTTCTTGTAGCGTTCCGCCAGGGTTTCCTTGGCGTGCTTGCGGTGTTCGTCGGTGACTTCGGCGCCGGTGCTGCCATCCAGGTTGTAGCGGACGGTGGCTTTTTCCATCGCACGCAGGTAGCGCTGCGAGGAGGTGTGGATGCCCAGGGCAGCGCGCATCAGCTTGCGGTTAAGCTCCGGCATCGCGGCGATGAGCTGTTTGTCGATGCCGATCGACAGCGGCAGGCTGTCGCGGAACGGGGCATACTGTTGCTGCAATTGCTTGAGCAGGGCGCGTGCGGAATTGGGAGCGGCAGGTGCGGCGGCTTGGCCTTCGGCCGGCTGCTGAGGGGTAGTGCTAGTGTTCATCGACTTCATAGGTTAATCAAGAGCCGCCAGCATACCACGACGCACGTTCCCGGCGCATTGTGTTTTCGCTCATGATGTGGTTTTGATATCGAATTAATGGGTGCAGTCCGGCCTGAAACCTTGTATAATGACAGACGCACCAAATGCAGGACGGTGCGAATTCAGTTTGGTAAAGAGTTTTCGGCCGGGGCCGCGCTGCCCTGTGAAGTCCAGTTCCAGGGCATGTGCCCTCTCTAATCACTGAATCATCGGAATCGAGCCCGGTCACGCGGGCTTTTTCTTTTCCCGATTATCCCTGAAACCGGGCCATCGCGAGCCTTCGATAAGTGCACCTTCGGGCGCGCTGAGAGAGATATTGAATGACGAAACCTAAGACCCTGACGTTGTCCGCCAAAAAGTCCACTGGCTCCTCCACTACCAGCGCTCCGTTGGCTGTGCCGAAAACCAGCCTTTCGTATGTGATCGACAACGCTCAAGAGGAAGCAGGAAAAGTCACCGTAGTAAAGAAATCCCGCCGCCTCGCTGCCGTGCCGGCCGTGGAAGCGCCAGTGGAGGCCGTTGCCGACGAACCGGTCGCCAAGACCCGTGCCCGCAAGACTGCTGCCGCCAAGCCGGTGTCGCTGGCTGTCGTCGCTGAAGAAGCGCCGGCTGTGGCGCCTGCAAAGCGCGGCCGCAAGCCGAAGGCTGCCGAACCTGCGCCAGTGACTGTGACGACCGGTCCTGCGGCCGTGACCGAAGTGCGCGACGCAGCAGTGCTGGCATCGATCGACACCTCGGGCTACCTGCTGCCGCAAGTGAAGGTGCCGGGCCGCCGCGGCCGCAAACCAAGCGAATTCACCCCGGAAAACGATGAAGTGGCGGCACTGAACGCCGTGGAACGCGCCGAACTGAAGGCCGCTTCCAAGGCGCGTGAGCGCAAGGCCAAGGGTATCGACGCTTTCGGCATGGCCGATGGCGCCAATGCGGAGGAGCTGGAAAAGCGCCGTACCCAGTTCAAGAACCTGATCAACCTGGGCAAGGACCGCGGCTACCTCACTTACGCCGAAATCAACGACCACCTGCCGGAAAACATCGTCGATCCGGAAGCGATCGAAGGCATCATCGCGACCTTCAACGACATGGGCATTGCCGTCTACGAGCGCGCGCCGGATGCGGAAGCGCTGCTGTTGTCCGATAACGTGCCGACCGCCGCCAGCGACGATGAAGTGGAAGCTGCTGCTGCCACCGCGCTGTCCACCGTCGATTCCGATTTCGGCCGTACCACCGACCCGGTCCGCATGTACATGCGAGAAATGGGCGCCGTCGCGCTGCTGACCCGCGAAGGCGAAATCGAGATCGCCAAGCGTATCGAAGGCGGCCTGCGCGACATGATCCAGGCTATTTCCGCCTGCCCGACCACCATCGACGAGATCCTTCTGCTGGCCGAGAAGATCGCGAAGGACGAGATGAAGGTCGACGACGTGGTGGACGGCTTCGTGGACCTGAACGAAGACGCGCCTGCTCCGGCGCCTGCCAAAGTAGTGGCTGCCACTGATGATGAAGAGGAAGAAGAAGAGCTGGACGACGAGGAAGAAGACGGTGACGTCAACGGCGGCGCCGCCGGCTACTCGACCGAACAGCTGGCGCAGCTGAAAGAAGATGCGCTGGCCAAGTTCGCCCTGATCTCGACCCAGTACGACAAGATGCGCAAGGCCGCCTACGGCAATGCTGCCTACGTGAAGGCGCAGGACATCATCTCCAACGAGCTGCTGGGCATCCGCTTCACCGCCAAAGTGGTGGAAAAGCTGTGCGACACCCTGCGCGGCCAGATGGAGCAGGTTCGTTCGATCGAACGCGCCGTGCTGGAACTGTGCGTGAACCGCTGCGGCATGCCGCGCGCGCACTTCATCAAGGTCTTCCCGGGCAATGAAACCAACCTGGATTGGGTGGACGGCGAAGTGGCTGCCGGCTATCCATACAGCGCGGTGCTGGGCCGTAACGTCCCTGCCATCAAGGAACTGCAGAACAAGATGATCGACCTGCAGGAGCGCGTCGCGCTGCCGCTGGCCGACCTGCGCAAGATCAACAAGCAGATGGCTGCAGGCGAAAAGCGCGCGCGTACTGCGAAGCGCGAAATGACCGTGGCCAACCTGCGTCTGGTGATCTCGATCGCGAAGAAGTACATCAACCGCGGCCTGCAGTTCCTGGACCTGATCCAGGAAGGCAATATCGGCCTGCTGAAGGCGGTCGACAAGTTCGAGTACCGCCGCGGCTACAAGTTCTCGACCTACGCAACCTGGTGGATCCGCCAAGCGATCACGCGTTCCATCGCGGACATGGCCCGTACCATCCGCGTGCCGGTGCACATGATCGAGACCATCAACAAGATGAACCGCATCTCGCGCCAGATCATGCAGGAAACCGGTTCCGAGCCGGATATGGCAACCCTGGCGCAAAAGATGGAAATGCCGGAGTCCAAGGTGCGCGAGATCATGAAGATCGCCAAGGAGCCGATTTCCATGGAAACCCCGATGGGCGAGGACGGCGATTCCCAGCTGGGCGACTTCATTGAAGACAACACCACGCTGGCGCCGCTGGATGCAGCGCTGCATGCTTCGATGCGCAACGTGATCAAGGAAGTGCTGGACTCCCTGACCCCGCGCGAAGCCAAGGTGCTGCGCATGCGTTACGGCGTCGAGATGTCGAACGACCACACGCTGGAAGAAGTGGGCAAGCAGTTCGACGTGACCCGCGAGCGTATCCGCCAGATCGAAGCCAAGGCGATGAGCAAGCTGCGCCAGCCTTCGCGTTCGGACAAGCTGAAGACGTTCCTGACGGAGAAGTGATCAAAACGGAGGCCTCGGCCTCCGTTTTTTTTGCCCTGGCGCCGGAGCTCACCGCCTGCCGCAATTCAGTACTTCGCGGGCACGCCTGCTCCCGGCAGCGCCTTCTGGATGAAGTCGCGCAAGTCGTCGTTCGATTTCACCAGGTCTTTCGCGCGCAGGTACATCATGTGGCCGCTGCGGTAGCCTTCAAAGCGCATGCGGTCTTTCATGCGGCCGCTCGGGTCGAGCTGCCACATCGTGTACTTGGCGTCGAAGTAAGTGGTGGCGCCGTCGAAATAACCCGATTGCACCAGCAGCTTCAGGTAAGGATTGGCGGCCATGGCCTGGCGCAGGTTCTCGCCAGTATTGTCGTCCTTGTTGTCCCACGGGTGCACGGGGCCGAACATATTGTAGGTAAGATCGGTCTTATAACCCAGCACGTCGCGCAGGTAATAGTTGATGGCCGGCGTGAAGGAGTGCAGCCAGGAAGTCAGTTCGGCGTTGTAATCGACCTTGTCGCCGGCATCCTTCTTGTCGATACCGAGGTAGCGCGAATCGAGGCGGCCGATCGTGTAGCCTTTGTCGCGCAGCAGTTCCTTCCAGAAGGTGCCGACCGGTACGCTCAGGTTGTTCTGCAGGACTACCTTTTCAGGCAAGCCCGAAAAGTGCGCAACCTTTGCCGCAACGGCATTGCGCCGTTGCGCGTCGAGGAAGCCGCCATTGGCCAGCGCCGGGATCAATTCATTCACCGCAAACGATTCTGCCTCAGGGAGAACATCCTTCAAATCCTTCTGCTGCAAGTCGGCTGGCAGGGCTTTCTGGTACCACGCGGCGGCGGTGTAGTAGGGCAGCGACAGCGCCTGGCCCACCGGGCCGTCACGCTTCAAACCCAAGCCGGTCGGGGAAACCAGAACTACGCCGTTCAGGTACATCCAATGTGAATTCTGCAACTCCAGCGCCAGGCCTGAAACCCGCGCGGTGCCGTAGCTTTCGCCGATCAGGAATTTTGGCGAAGGCCAGCGGCCTTCGCGCGATATGAAAGCCTGCAGCCAGTCGGCCAGGTATTTGATATCGGCGTTCACGCCGAAGAAAGTGGCGCGGTCGGCCTTGGGATCGAGAATGCGCGAGAAGCCCGTGTTGACGGGATCGATGTAGATGATGTCGGCAACGTCCAGGATGGAGTTCGGGTTGTCCTTCACGCCGTAAGGCTGGACCGGGTAGCCTTCCGAATCGATGTTCAGCACTTTGGGGCCGGTGTAGGCAATGTGCATCCACACAGACGCCGAACCGGGGCCGCCGTTAAACGACAGCACCAGCGGGCGGCGCGATTTGTCGCTGACATCGCTGCGCTGGTAATAGGTATAGAACAGCGAGGCGATGACCTTGCCGTCTTTGTCCCACACAGGCTGGGTGCCGGCCGTGACCTTGTATGGCACAGGCTTGCCCCTGATCGTGACCGTGCTGTTCTTGCTGACGGAAGATTCAGCCTTCAGCGTGCGGTCAAAAGCTTTTGTTTCGGCCGGGCGTTCGGCGGCAGAAGGAGTTTTGGCGGCGGCGTCGGCTGCCGGCTTTTCCTGGGCATGCACGCAGCTTGCGGCAAGCATCAGGGCTGGAAGGATGCGGACGAATGTTTTCATCCGGCGAGTATTGCATAGAAAAAGCGTGCCGCAGCATTGGGCGGCACGCGGGAAACATGCCGTTACATAGCTGGCGTGGTTTTGGGCTTCAATGCGGATGCCGGCCGCGCGATCGCATACATTTCCCAACTGATCTGGTTCAGCAAGGCCAGCTTGTCCTCACCCTGGCGGTAAAGGTCGAAATGGGTCTTGCCGTCCATGAAGCGGAAATCAGACCTGGCATGCAGGCCGTCCAGGACGGCCTGCAGCTTGCGGGCGGAGCCGTCCAGGTAAAAGGAATCAGCGGTGCCCACGATGACGTGGATCTTGCCGTCCAGGTCGGCCTTCAATGCGGGCCAGTCGCGCTGCACGCGTTGGGCGATGTCGAAGTGTTCGCGCCAGTAAGCGACAACGTCCTGGTCGACTGCGCCGGTGTCCCGGTCGAACATGGGCAGCGGCCTGCCGTCGTGGCCGCGCGGCGAGAAGACCCATTCGATCGATGCGAGCTGGCCACCGTAGCTGCCCAGCACGCGTTCAAGCTTGGCGAACTGCTCGAATGTCCCCAGGACTTTGTCATGGTCGCGCACCAGGGGATAGGCGCTGCCGTCGGGCTTGCGGAAAACATTGGCCTGCGGTGCGTACAGGTCCACGCCGCTGAAGTCATGGAAGCTCGATGCGTCCGGCGAAGTGGACCATGTGCCGCCAAACAGTTTGGGATACCGTGTTTGCAGCCAAAGCGTAGCCCAGCCCCCCGACGAGTGGCCGTTCAGGAAGCGGCCGTTGGCCGTGGCATCCATGCGATAGAGCGATTCAAGGTGGGGAATCAGCTCGGTGGTCAAGGCCAGCCCCCAAGGACCGTTGTTCACTGAGTCGGCAAATTCGTGTGTGCCCGTGGGGCTCGATTCGTCCAGCATTACCCAGATCATGGGCGGCATTTTTCCGCTGTCCATGGCCCCGTAAAGTTTGGCCAGCATCGGCACCAGGTAGGCGGCGTTACCTCCAAAACCATGGGTGAAGTAGACCGTGGGATACTTCTCGCCCGGCTTGGCACCATATCCTGGCGGAGTCAGTACCCAGCCATGCATCTTGACGGGACGTCCCCAGAATGCGCTCAGGGAAGGACTGGTGTAATCGATAGGTTTGGCGTGCGGACGGGCGGCTTGCAAGGCCTTCTGTTCCTCGGCGGGACCGGATTCGCGCAGCCACGGATCGTTATCGGGCAGCAGCGTCGCCAGCCGGATTGACGGCACTTCGGCCGCGGGCAGGCGGACTTTGACCACGTCGCTTATCCAATCGCCTGCGCCTCGGCCACTGTAGTTGTAGCTGTGATTCACATCCAGCACGGCCTGGAAATAATAATCGCCGGGCGGAAGCTCGGAGTACGGCTTGGGGAACGCGATGTCGCCGCTATTCATTGTGACGCTTTGCCCGGGCTGCAGCCAGCCGATCTCCTGTGCCGTGACCGTCGTTGCAGTGGCCTGGAAAGGATCTGCATCGACCTTGGTGACCTGGCTGGATTTTCCCTTCGATTGCTCCAAGGCCTCCGCTTCGGCGGCCTTGGCTTCGCGAGCAAATATCAGCAGGCGGCCCTGCGCCGCCTGCTGTGCCTTGGCGTCCAGCTGGATGCTGAGGGATTGCCTGCTTGCCGTGGCAGGCGCCTGCGCATTTGCCGCGCCGGCCAGCGCCAGGACGAAAGAAAGCAGGGTAGCGCGGCGCATCATGCCAGCGACAGCATTTTCATGCCGAAGTCGAAGCCTTTGCGGAGGTGGTCCCGCACTTTGAATCCCGCCACGGCGGCGATGATGGCCAGGAAACCGAGGGTGAGCCAGTCAACCGGCTTGAGGCCATGGTCCGGCTTGGCCGAATCGACGGCGCCGGATTTCAGCACATGGCCGGTATAGGACGAGCCGATCACCATTCCATCTTCGGTGATGTCGCGCGTCAGGTAAAGGCTTTCGTAGCCGGAGCGCACCTGCATCCGGCCGTCCTTGTAAATGAAGGTGTGCGGGGCGTCGTGATCCTTGATGCGCACAGTGCCGACGATGTCGCCGTGGTTGTTGATGCCGTTGGCGAAGCTGGAACCGTGAGCAATCATGGCGCCCAGGTCGATCATGCGTCCGTTGTCATACATGAAGGCATGCCAGCTGCGGTTCTCCATTTCGGATGCGCCGACTACGACGCCGTGGTCATTGATGCCGGTGGCGACACTGACGCGGCCGCCCAGCGTGGGCAACTCGATCATGCCGCTGCCAGGCTTGTAGAGGAAGGCGCGGCGGTAACCATTCGATAACTGCGCGGCGCCGACCACGTAGCCGTTACCGTTGATGGCGGTGGCGTAGCTGTTCTTGCCGCCGAAGGTGCCCAGGTCCAGCATGGCGATGCCGGTGTCGACGAAGGCGTGGTAATTGCCGTCGGCCGTATCGGCGTAGCCGACGATGTGGCCGGACTGGTTGATTGCGGTGCCGACGCTGCTGCTGCCCCCGAGGGTGCCGAGGTCGCGCATGCCAAGTGCTTCGTCGTAGCGGAAGGCGTGCCAGGCGTTGTTTGCGGTGAGCGCGCCACCGGTGATCACGCCCTGGTTGTTGATGGCGTTGGCGGTGCTGTCGCTGCCGCCAAGGGTACCGATCTCGATACGGCGGCCTTGAGACATCAGCACTGCGCGGCGGCGGCCATCCTCGTCCTTGATTTCGCCAACCCATTCGCCTGCCGCGTTAATGCCCGTCATCGTGCTGGATTCGGTTTTTCGTTCCCCCATCGGGCCGGCGGCACAGGTGGTGGCGAAGGGCAGGGCCAGTGCGATGGCCAGGGCAAGCGAAACAGGCTTCATAGGCAGTCTCCGGGGGAAGAGTGTAATTTTCTCCGGAGACTATACGGGAATATTGCTAGAAAATATTCACAAATTGTAATGCTTAGACTTTACGCACGAATTCCGATTTCAGGCTCATGGCGCCGAAGCCGTCGATCTTGCAATCGATATCGTGATCGCTGTCGACCAGGCGGATGTTCTTTACCTTGGTGCCTTGCTTGATCACGCCGCCGGAGCCTTTTGGTTTCAGGTCCTTGATCACGGTGACGGTGTCGCCATCTTGCAGGATATTGCCGGCAGCGTCTTTGTAGACGCGCGCAGTTTCGCCGGCTGCGTCGGCCGCCTGTTTTGGCCACTCGTGGGCGCATTCAGGGCAAACATAGTTATCGCCGTCTTCGTAGGTATACTCGGACTGGCATTTTGGGCAGGCTGGGAAATTAGACATTGGAACTCACATGCAAGAAATGGAAAACCCGATCTGGGCCGCGCTGAACAGCGCACAGCAACATTTTAACATTCCGACAGGTGCGGCTTGCCGCTACCCGGCCGCCGTGGCGCCATTCATTGCGGTTGCCGAAGCCGGTGTGGCCTTGTCCGCGGCCGACCTGGAAGGCGTCGGCGAGGGCTATTACTTCCTCGGCGCCATGCCTGAATTGCCGCAGGGCTGGTCGCTGCAGCCGCTATCCGGCGTGCTGCAAATGGTGTACGAAGGCGGCCCGGTGGCAGCGCCGGATGCGGAGGCAATCCGCGTCCTGGCCGCCGACGATCCGGCGATGGTGGAGCTGACCAATATCGCCTTCCCCGGTTACTTCCGGCCGCGCACCGGCGAGATGGGGAGGTACGCCGGCATCCACGATGACAGCGGCCGGCTGGTAGCCTTGAGCGGGGAGCGCATGGACCTTGGCCACATGCGAGAAGTAAGCGCGGTTTGCACGCATCCCGAATTCACGGGACGCGGCTATGCGCGCAAGCTGGTGGAATTCATCATGCACGGCATGCAGCAGCAAGGCGTGCGCCCCATGCTGCATGTGGGAGCGGCCAACGCTCGCGCCCAGGCCTTGTACCGCTCGATGGGATACGTGGCAACCCGCGAGTTGCCGCACGCGCGGCTTATTTGCCCGGGCTGACGTTGCCGATGCCCTTGGCCGATTTGTTGATGTGCTTCGGGTTGCCGTAGTAGGTGAAGTTGCCCATGCCTTCGACGATCAGGTTCAGGGTATCGCTGGCGTAGAGGCTGATGTCGCCCATGCCGGTGAAGTTGACGTCGGCGCGTTCGGCTTTCAGGTCCTTGAGGTTGGCCTCGCCGACACCTTGCCCTTTCATGCGCAGCAGCTTGACCTTGCCGCTGGCGTACAGTGCACCGGCGCCTTCAAAGCTGATGTCGATGCGCTCGCCGTTGATGTTGGTGACGCGCGATTCGCCGGCGCCCAGTACGCGGAAGCTGGTCAGCGCCGGTACGGTGACGGTGATCTTGTCGCCTTCTTTCACGTTGACCGGGGCTTTGTTGGTGTTCTCGTAGACCACGCGCAGTACGCCGCCTTCGACCACGGTACTGACTTTGTCGATGTATTCCTTGCGGCCGCTGACCTTGACGGACTGCTCCTTGCCAACGTCAACATAGACGCTGATCGGTCCTTTGACATTGATGCCGTAGAAGGTGTCGAACTTGCGCACCTGGTCGTCGGCCAGGGCGAGGGAGGGGAAAAGCAGTGCAGCTAACAGCGTCAAACGGAACATACGATCTCCTCAAATCAGAGCGCATGATTATGACTTAATTATGGCCTTTTTGCTAAGCGGGCCCGGATTTTTCCGGGCCCTTTTGCCGGGAGGTGCTTAGCCGGTGTTGCGCAGGCCGGCGGCGACACCATTGATGGACAGGTGGATGCCGCGGTTGACACGCGGGTCTGCCCGTTCTTCTTCATTACCCAGCGCGCGGCGGCGCTTGATCAGTTCCACCTGCAGGTGGTTCAGCGGATCGAGGTAAGGGAAGCGGTTGGTGATGGAACGCGCCAGCAGCGGGTTCCCTGCCAGGCGCTCGCGGGTACCGGTGATCGATTCCAGGCAGTCGAGGGTCTGGTGGTATTCCTCGGTGATGCGCTTGAAGATGCGTTCACGCAGTTCCTTGTCCGTCACCAGTTCTGCGTAGCGCGAGGCGATCGCCAGGTCGGTCTTGGCCAGCACCATGTCCATGTTCGACAGCAGGGTGGCAAAGAACGGCCAGTGCTGGAACATGTCGCGCAGCTGCGCCGTGCGTTCTTCCTTGTTGCCGGCCGCGATCCAGGCGCCGATGGCGGAGCCGAAACCGTACCAGCCGGGCAGCAGCAGGCGGCATTGGCCCCAGCTGAAGCCCCAAGGGATGGCGCGCAAGTCTTCGATGCGGCGGGTCGATTTGCGGGAAGCCGGGCGCGAACCGAGGTTCAGTTCCGCGATTTCCGCAATCGGGGTGGCCGCGAAGAAGTAGTCGGTGAAGCCCGGGGTCTCGTACACCAGGTTGCGGTAAGCCTTGTAGGCCAGTTCGGAGATCTCCGCCATCACGGCTTCGAAACCGGCCAGGCGCGGGCCGTGGCAGGCGTCTGCCGGCGGCGGCATCAGGCTTGCTTCCAGGGTCGAGCACACCAGCAGTTCCAGGTTGCGGCGGCCGATTTCAGCATTGGAGAACTTGGAGGCGATGATTTCGCCCTGTTCGGTCAGGCGCAGCTGGCCGTTGACGGTGCCTTTCGGTTGCGCCAGGATCGCTTCGTAGCTTGGACCGCCGCCGCGGCCGACAGTGCCGCCGCGGCCGTGGAACAGGCGCAGCTTGACGCCGGCCTTGGCGAAGATCTCCACCAGGGCCAGTTCGGCCTTGTACAGTTCCCAGTTGGAGGTCATGAAGCCGCCGTCCTTGTTGGAGTCGGAATAGCCCAGCATGACTTCCTGGATATGGCCCTGCTTGGCGATCAGCTTTTGCACCATCGGCACGGCCATCAGGGCTTCCATGATGCCGGCGGCGCGCTGCAGGTCGGGGATGGTCTCGAACAGCGGGATCACCATCAGGTCCGAGGTGCGCTCGCCGTCTGCGTCCTGGCGCAGCAGGCCGGTTTCCTGCTGCAGCACGAACACTTCCAGCAGGTCGGAGACGGTCTCGGTGTGCGAGATGATGTAGTTGCGGATCGCCCGTTTGCCGTAACGCTGGCGGATTTCGCGTGCGGTGCGCAGGATGGTCAGCTCGGAAGTGGTTTCATCCGAATACTCGATGTAGGGCGAATACAGCAGGCGTGGTTGCGCTAACTCCGCCAGCAGCAGTTTGACCTTGGCATCTTCGTCGAGCGACGTATAGTCGGCCTGCACGCCGGCCTTGGCGAACAGCTCCGCCAGCACGCGCTCGTGGATGTCGGACGACTGGCGCATGTCCAGCGACGCCAGGTGGAAGCCGAAGATGTCGGCGGCGCGCTTCAGGGTGGTCAGGCGCGGGCGGGCCAACATGGAACCGTGGTTGGCGTCCAGCGATTCGATCAGCACCTGCAGGTCGGCCGAGAAATCGGCTGGACACGGGTAAGGCTCGGCGTGGCCGACTTCCTTGCGCAGGATGTTGGTCGCACCCAAGGCGCGCGCGGTGCTGGCCAGGCGGGCATACATGCCGATCAGGGCGCGACGGTAAGGCTCGTCGCTGCGGTGGTCGGAGGTGTCGGTCGAGGCGTCGGACAGTGCTTGCAGCGCAGGCGAGCAGCCAACCATCAGGGTCGACACCGACAGCTCGGCGCCCAGCGCGTGGGTCTCGTCGAGGTAGAAGTCGAGGATGGTGGTGGCCTGGCGCTCCAGCGCGTGCTGCATGGTGCCGGCATTGACGTTCGGGTTGCCGTCGCGGTCGCCGCCAATCCAGCTGCCCATCTGCACGTACGGCGCGTCGATCGCGGCCGGGGCGGCGCCGTAGTGCTCGGCGATTTCGGTCTCGATATCGTCGTACAGGGCCGGCAGTTCGCGCAGGAAGGTGATGCGGTAGTAGGACAGGGCGTTGTCGATTTCGTCGGCCACGGTCAGCTTGGAGTAGCGCAGCATGCGGGTCTGCCACAGCGTCGCGATACGGGCGCGCAGCATGTGCAGGTTGGCAGCGCGTTCCTTTGGCGTCAGCGGCAGGTCGCGCTGGGCCAGCAGGCGAGCGATATCGTGTTCCGCGTCCAGGATGGATTTGCGCTGCACCTCGGTCGGGTGGGCAGTCAGGACGGGGCTGATGAGGGCTTCCTTGAAGAAGCTGGTTACGGTGTCCAGTTCGACGCCGGATTCTTTCAGCTTGTCGAGCGCAAAGCTGATGCTGCCTTTTTGCGGCGCCGAACCGGCCAGCAGGTGGGCGCGGCGGCGGCGGATGTGGTGCTGGTCTTCCGCAATATTGGCAAGGTGGGAGAAGTAGGAGAAGGCACGCACCACCGTAATGGTCTGTTCGCGTGTCAGGATCTTCAGCATGCCGTCCAGTTCCTTGGCGGCGCCGGCGTCGGCTTCACGCCGGAAGCGGACAGCGGTCTGGCGAATGGTTTCGACGACGGCGAATACTTCCTCTCCTTCCTGTTCCCGCAGGACGTCGCCCAACAGGCGGCCCAGCAGGCGGATGTCTTCTTTCAACGGCGCGTCTTTATCGGCGCTCTGGTTTGCTTCGTCTGTTGCACTTACTTGGTTTGCCATAGTTAATCAGTCAAAAGATAAGAATGGTCGTGCAAAAGGCTTGTGGCCGCAGTCTGCATAGGGGCGCGCATGCTAGAATTTGTGGTCCCAATCATGCGCAATAAACTGGTGAACGCCGGTTTGGCGCTAGCAACAGCGAAAGAACTGGTTTTGAATACTCCTGAAATGGCCCAACAGCTCCCTTCCAAATTGGTGATCGCTTCGCGCGAAAGCCGCCTCGCCATGTGGCAGGCCGAACATGTCCGCGCGCGCTTGTCTCAATTATATCCGCAGTGCAGCATTGAGATCCTGGGCATGACAACCCGCGGCGACCAGATCCTCGATCGCGCGCTGTCGAAGGTGGGCGGCAAGGGGCTGTTCGTGAAGGAGCTGGAAGTGGCGATGGAGGAGGGCCGCGCTGATTTGGCCGTCCATTCGCTGAAGGATGTGCCGATGGAGCTGCCGGAAGGGTTCGCACTGGCGGCGGTGCTGGAGCGCGAAGATCCGCGCGATGCCTTCGTTTCGAACGATTACGCCTCGCTGGCCGACCTGCCTGCCGGCGCCGTTGTCGGCACCAGCAGCCTGCGCCGCCAGGCCCTGATCTCGGCGCGCTATCCGCATCTGGTGATCAAGCCTTTGCGCGGCAACCTGGATACCCGTCTGGGCAAGCTCGATCGCGGCGATTACGCGGCCATTATCCTTGCCGCCGCCGGCCTGAAACGCCTCGGCCTGCCGCAGCGCATCAAATCGCTGCTGGCGCCGGAAGACTCGCTGCCGGTCGCAGGGCAGGGCGCGATGGCCATCGAGATCGCTGAACGCAGCGATGGCGTCGACCTGAAGGCCATCCTGGCGCCGCTGAACGACCTGCCGACCGCGCAAGCCGTAGCGGCCGAGCGCAAAGTCTCGAAGGTATTTGGCGGTTCCTGCCAGGTGCCGCTGGCTGCTTTCGCCACCGTTGACGGCGGCCAGATGCACCTGCGCGCCATGGTCGCCACGCCGGACGGCACCCGCGTCGCGCGTGCCGAAATCACCGGCGCCGCTACCGAGGCCGAAGCGCTGGGCGCCAACGTCGCCGAACAACTGCGTGCCCAGGACGCCGAGGCCATCCTCGCCGCCTGCATCGCCGAACAAGCCGACGCCATGAACCCCAACGCCGCCCCGTCGGCCTAAGTCCGGCGCCCGTGCCAGCCACGCCCCGCGCCCCCCGCAAACCAGGCTCAGACCCTTGGGTCTGACCCAGATTTACCGGTTTTGAATGCCGCGTCCAGTCATCCTCACCCGCCCGATCGCGCAGGCCGAGCCCCTGGCCAGCCGCATCGGCGCCCTCGGCCGCCAGGTGGAGGTGTTGCCACTGCTGGAAATTAGCCCTCTACCGGACCAGGCCCCATTGCGCGACGCGCTGGCCGGCCTGGCAAGCTACCAGCTGGTCGCTTTCGTATCGCCAAACGCGATCGATGCGGCCTTCGCCTACATCCCTGCCTGGCCCAAAGGCTTGCAGGCCGCCGTCGTGGGAGAGGCCAGCCGGCTGGCGCTGATCGCAAAAGGCGTTCCGGCGAGCCAGATCGCCAGCCCTGCCGACCCGGCCCAGAGCGACACCGAACACCTGCTGCAAGCCCTCGACCTGGCGGCCCTGCGCGGCGCCAAAGTCCTGATCGTGCGCGGCGAAGCCGGGCGCGAACTGATGGCCGACTCCTTCCGCGCTGCCGGCGCTGAAGTCACCGTGCTGCCAGCCTACCGCCGCGCTGTACCGCAGTTGACGCCGGCGCTGGCTGCTCGCCTGACTGCGCTTGCAGGCGCGCCGGGCGGGGAGGGAGCCGACTGGATCATCACCAGCTCCGAAGCCCTGCGCGGCCTTGTCGGGCTGCTAAAAGAATTAAACAAGTTGACAATCGTTGCATCTTTGCAACATCACCACCTGATCGTCCCCCATCCCCGCATTGCTGAAACAGCAAGAAATTTGGGTTTCCCGAATGTGACTCTCACAGGATCAGGCGACGAACGGGTGCTCGCCGCGTTACAATCACGTCCATGAACGATTTGCCTAACCAAACTGATAACAAAGACGTCCCGCCAAATCAGCCAATTGCGCCGGCCGTCGAGACTCCAAATGCCGCCCAGACTGCGCCAGCGACCCCGCCGGCACAGGAGCGCGACGCGCTGCGCCAGCCGCTGACCATCGCCGTGGTGGTGCTCGGCATCCTGCTGGCCGCGCAAGCCTTCTACTCTAAGAACCAGGTATTCCGCCTGCGGGAAGAGATGGCGCGCCGCCTGCAGCAGGGCGATTCGCTGAATGCGCAGACCAGCCAGCTGGCCAAGAATGTCCAGGAAACCGCCAAGGAAATCCAGCTCAAGGTAGGCGTGCTGGAGAACCGCCAGCAGGAAGCCCAGGCGCAGCAGCTCGCACTGGAGCAGCTGTACCAGGACATGTCGAAGAACCGTGACGAGTGGGCGCTGGCCGAGATCGAGCAAGTGCTGTCCACCGCCAGCCAGCAGCTGCAGCTGGCCGGCAACGTGCCGGGCGCGCTGATCGCGCTGCAAAATGCCGACCGCAGCCTGTCCCGTTCCGACAAGCCGCAATTCATCACCATCCGCCGCGCCATCGCCAAGGACATCGAACGCCTGAAGGCGCTGCCGAACGTCGACAACGTCGGCCTGGCCGTGCGCCTGGATAACGTGATCGCCCAGGTCGATGGCCTGCCGATGCTGTCCGACGCCAAGCCAACCCCGCCGGCTCCAGCGGAGCGCAAGCAGCATGCGCCGGCACCGGCCAAGGCAAAAGCCAAGGGCGCAGCAGCCAAGGACACCGCTTCCGCCCCTGCAGAAGATGAAGACAGCTGGGGCAACCGCCTGAAGAGCGTATGGCAGGACTGGAGCAACGATATGTGGTCGGAAGTATCGACCCTGATCCGCGTGCGCCGCGTCGAAACGCCGGACGCCATCATGCTGGCGCCGGAAGAAGCTTACTTCCTGCGCGAAAACCTGAAACTGCGCCTGCTGAACGCGCGCATGGCCCTGTTGTCCCGTAACGAAGCCGCCTTCCGCGCAGACCTGCTGGCCGCGCAGGAATCGCTGGCCCGCTACTTCGACACCAAGACCACCCAGACCAAGACTGCACAGCAGCTCCTGCGCCAACTGCAGGGCAGCAACCTGCAGATCGAAATGCCGACGCTGGCCGATAGCCTGAACGCGGTGCGTAACTACAAGGCGAAGCCATAATGCGTCTCTTCATCTGGCTCGTTGTGATGATGGCCGCGGCCATCGGTATCGCCGTGACGGCACGTTTCAACCCGGGCAATGTGGTGCTGTTCTATCCGCCATACCGTGTCGACCTGTCGCTCAATTTCTTCCTGGTGCTGCTGGTCGCAGCCTTCCTGCTGGTGCATTTCCTGGTGCGCGCCTTCAATGCCACCGTCGACATGCCGCGCAAAGTGGCGGCCTACCGCCAGAACAAGCGTGAGCGCGACGGCAACAAAGGCCTGCGCGATGCACTGAAAGCCCTGTTCGAAGGCCGCTTCGGCCATGCCGAAAAGGCCGCGCTGCGTGCCGCCGAACTGCCGGAAAACGCTGGCGTCGCCACCCTGATCGGCGCCCGCGCCGCGCACCGCATGCGCCAGCAGGCCCGCCGCGACCAGTGGCTGGCCCGCATTGCCAGCGACAACAGCATGAAGACCGCGCGCCTGATGACCGTGACCGAACTGCTGGTCGACGACCACCAGCCGGAAGCGGCGCTGGAAGCCGTGCGCGAACTGAATGCCAGCGGCACCCGCCATATCCATGCCCTGCAATGGTCGCTGAAGGCCGAGCAGCAAGCCAAGAACTGGCCGGAAGTGCTGCGCCTGGTGCGCCTGCTGGACAAGCACAAGGCCCTGCACCCGGCCCTGTCGGCGCGCCTGCGCGAACTGGCTTACGACGACCTGCTGTCCGATAACTCGCACGATGCGGAATCGCTGCAGCGCGTCTGGAGCACCATCCCGACTGCCGATCGCCTCAAGCCATACGTAGCGTGCCGTGCCGCCACCGCCCTGAATGCGCGCGGACTGCACGACGAAGCGCGTGTGGTGTGCGAAGAATCGCTGGCCGCCAATTGGGACGAACGCGTGCTGCGCGCCTACCGCGACGCGGCCGCACCTGTCGGTTCCGCCGCGCTGCTGGTGCAGATCGAGCATTGTGAAGGCTGGGTGCGCGAGCGCCCGAACGACGCCGAACTGGCTCTGACCCTGGGTTCGCTGTGCCTGAAGCAGAAGCTGTGGGGCAAGGCCCAGCGCTACCTGGAGCAAGCCCTGTCCGATGCCTCCGAATCGCGCATGGTGCGCGAGTCCCACCTCAAGCTGGCCCAATTGCACGAAGCGCTGTCCCAGCCCGAAGAAGCGGCGAATCACTATCGCCAGTGCGCCTTGGCTACCATTCTCTAACAGGCTATTTCGGCCAGCGCTGGGCGCTGTGCAAGAGGCGCAGGATCGTTATCCGACCTGCGCCGCTGATTTTGTACACTGCAATGTATTTGGTCCGCCCGATTACCAGCTCACGGGTGCCTGTTAGCCGGCCTGGCCGACCCAGTTCGGGGAACTTGGCCAGGCGGGAAATTTCAGTTTCGATAACTACGGTTAGTCGCAGGGCTGCCTGGAGATTGGCGCCCAATAGTCTCCGAACAATCGCCAGCTTTGTTTTGTTTGCCGCTGGCGACCATTCGATTTGGCTCATTTTTTCTTGCGTGATGCGATGCGCGCTTCGATTTCGGTGCGAAGATCATGCAATTCTTGCATGGCGACATCATGCGGAATCCATTCTGTCGTCGGATCGTCTGCCTCGCGCAGTGCGGCTTCGACCTCTTCTCTGAACCACTGGTCGTAGTCGGATTCCTGCTCAGCTAATTTCTCGGGATCTTTCGGGCTCATGGCTAATCCTTGCAAGGAAACTCCATTTTACGCCGCGCCCGGCGTATCGGCTTGCGTTGGATCAGGCTATAATTGCAAGGTTAGACTGTCCAAAAATGCATTAATCCGAGGAAAACATGAGCCTGAACAAAGTACCGGCCGGTAAAGACCTGCCGAACGATTTCAACGTGATTATCGAGATCCCGATGAACGCGGATCCGATCAAGTACGAAGTGGACAAGGAATCCGGCGCCATCTTCGTCGACCGTTTCATGGGCACCGCCATGCACTACCCATGCAACTACGGCTACATCCCTAACACCCTGTCCAACGACGGCGACCCGGTCGACGTGCTGGTGATCACCCCATTCCCGCTGATCCCAGGCGTGGTAGTGCGTTGCCGCGCCATCGGCGTGCTGAAGATGACCGACGAATCCGGCGAAGACGCAAAAGTGCTGGCGGTTCCAGTCGATAAGATCCTGCCTATCTACAAGCACTGGCAGAAGCCGGAAGACCTGCAAGACCTGCGCCTGCAGCAGATCCAGCACTTCTTCGAGCACTACAAAGACCTGGAGCCAGGCAAGTGGGTCAAGGTTGAAGGCTGGCACGGTCCGGAGGAAGCCAAGAAAGAAATCATGAACGGCGTAGCACAAGCCGCCAAGCAAGAAGGCTGATCTCAGGCCTGATTGAAGAAAGCGCCCCACGGGGCGCTTTTTTTGTATAGTCGTTGCGTGCACCCACACAGGGAGGACGCAAGATGGAAGGATCATTGTCGATCTGGGCGAAGACCGCCCCCATCGCCGCCACGCCTCAACTGAGCGGCGAACTGCAGGCAGACACCTGCATCATCGGCGGCGGCATCGCCGGCCTGACTACCGCATACCTGTTGTCGCTGGAAGGACAGCGCGTCATCCTGCTGGAAGCGCGGCAGTTGGGCAGCGGGGAAACCAGCCGCACCACAGCCCACCTGGCGCCACCGGATGAGTGGTACCACTGCATCGAACACGACTTCGGCTCAGTCAACGCGAGGCTGGTCGCCGCAGGCCAGATGGCCGCCATCGACCAGGTGGCCACGATCGTTGGCAGCGAAGGCCTGGAATGTGAATTCGAGCGGCTCGACGGCTATCTGTATTCAGCGACTGCCGATCCCAATGAGATCCGGCGTGAAAGCGAAGCTGCCACGCGTGCCGGGCTGGAAGTCGAGTTGCTGCCGCAGGTGCCCGGACTGCCGTTCGAAAGCGGGACTTGCGTGCGCTTTGCCCAGTTGGCGCAATTCCATCCGCTCAAATACCTCGACGGCCTGGCAGCCTGCGTCCGCCGGCGCAACGGCCGCATTTTCTGCAACAGCCGCGCCATCGGCATCGACAAGGTTGGCGACAAGCTGCATGTGAACACGGCCGGTGGCCGCGTGCTGGCAAACGCCGTGGTGGTGGCGACCAATACGCCGTTCAACAACCGCGTGGTCTTGCATACCAAGCAGAATGGCTATCGCACTTATGTGATCGGCGTCGAAGTGCCGCGCGGTTCGCTGCCGCACATGCTGCTGTGGGATACCGGCGACCCCTACTATTACGTGCGTCTTGAATCGAGTGGCGCCAGCCCGGGGCACGAAATACTGATTGTCGGCGGCTGCGACCACAAGGTCGGGCAGGACCATGACCCGCGCCATCGCCACGAACAGCTTGAAGCCTGGGTGCGGGAGCGCTTCCCAATGGCAGGGGCGGTAACCCTGCGCTGGTCGGGCGAAGTGATGGAACCGGCGGACGGACTGCCTTTCCTTGGCCGTAATCCGATGGATAACAGCCAGGTGTACGTCATCAGCGGCGACTCCGGCAACGGCATGACGCACTGCACGCTGGGGGCGATGATCGTGCGCGACCTGGTAATGGGGCGCGAAAATCCCTGGGCCGAGTTGTACGATCCGGCGCGCAAGCCTTACCAGGGCATGCGCGATTTCATGCAGGAGCAGGTCAACACGCTGGCACAGTACGGTGACTGGCTGCGCGGCGGGGAGGTCGATTCAGCGGTGGAGATCGCACCGGGGCAGGGCGCCATCCTGAACCGCGGCGCCAAAAAGCTGGCGGTCTACCGCGACGATGACGGCGGGCTGCATGCCATGTCGGCCGCCTGCACTCACTTGGGCTGCGCGGTGAACTGGAATCCGGCCGAGCGCTCCTGGGATTGTCCCTGCCACGGTTCGCGTTTTTCAGCCGATGGGTCGGTATTGCACGGCCCTGCCAATACGGCGCTGGCAGCGGAAGAACTGGACGATGACGAGGCAGGCATCCAGCCGGTGCCGGGGCAGCATGGCAGCAGCCACCGCGCACCGCGCTAACGGCGGAAGGGCGTGTGCTCGTTCAGTTCATTGAGGTAGTCGTCGATGCCGCCTGTCTCGCGCTCCAGGAAGCGCTCTACCGCGTCGCTGAAGGCGGGGTGGGCCAGCCAGTGGGCCGAATATGTTTTCTGCGGCAGGAAGCCGCGCGCCATCTTGTGCTCGCCCTGGGCGCCGCCTTCGAAAGTCTTGATGCCGTTGGCGATGCAGAATTCCAGCGGCTGGTAATAGGCCGTTTCAAAATGCAGGCAGGGGATGTGTTCCATTGCGCCCCAATAGCGGCCGTAAAGCGTGTCCTCGGTGTGGATGACCAGGGATGAGGCTACCGGCTGGCCATCGCGCTCTGCGACTACCAGCAGCAGGTTGTGCGGCATGGTGCGGGCCAGGCGCAGCCAGAAATCCAGGTTCAGGTAGGGTGAAGAACGGTGCTCGGCGTAGGTATTGCTGTAGCAGCGGTGGAAGAAGCGCCAATCCTGCTCGCTTGTTTCATGGCCGCGCAACTGGCGCATGGTGATACCGGCTTCCCTTACTTTGCGGCGTTCGGCGCGGATGTTCTTGCGTTTTTTGTGCTCCAGCGTGTCCAGGAACTGGTCGAAGTTTTCGTAGCCCTGGTTCAGCCAGTGGAATTGCACGCCGGTGCGAAGCATGAAGCCGGCCTCGCGCAGTTGATTGGCCTCGTCTTCTGGCGGGTAGAGGATGTGGGTCGACGATATGCCGGCCACGCTTTGCTGCTCGCACAGGAAGGCCAGCAGGGCCGCGCGAGCCTGGACGTCGCGCGCCAGCAGGCGCGGGCCGGTGACCGGCGTGAATGGGATGGCGGAAAGCAGCTTGGGGTAGTACTCGATACCGTTGCGGTGATAGGCATCGGCCCAGGCCCAATCGAAAACGTACTCGCCGTAGGAGTGGGATTTGACGTAGAGCGGCATGGCCGCAGCCAGGCTCTCACCCTCCCATACGGCGAGGAATTGCGGCTGCCAGCCTGTTTCGGCACATGCGCTGCCCGATTCATGCAAAGCGTGCAGGAAGGCGTGCGACAGGAAGGGATTGCCAGCCGCCAGCCGATCCCATTCGGCAGGTGCGACGTCGGAGAGCGAAGAAATGACACTGGTACGGTATTTCATCCGGCCATTCTAGCCAATTACGGCCCAGTTCGTGTCCCACCATGGGGTCACACCCGAAATGGGACACGGACTCGGGCGTCGGCTGGCTGAGTCCGTGTCCCGAAACGGGTGTGACCCCATGGTGGGACACGGGCTCGGCCGTACGGGGAGGCGGGGGCAATGTTAAAATCTTCGCCATCACCTTTGCCTTGCTGAGCTATGTCGCATTCCTTCCATAATTTGTACAACCATGATTTTGCCCGTGTGGCGGTTGGCGTGCCGCGCTGCCGGGTGGCTGATCCGCTGTTTAATGCGGCGCAGACGATTGAATTGGCGGAGGCGGCTGCGGCAAAGGGGGCTGTGCTGGTGGCGTTCCCTGAGCTGGGGTTGTCGGCTTATTCCTGCGATGACTTGTTCCACCAGCGTGCGCTGCTGGATGGCGTGCTGCAGGCCTTGCAGTCCGTTGTCGAGGCTTCGCGCCGCATTCCGGCGGCGATGGTCGTGGGGGCGCCGCTGCGTGTCGATCACCAGTTGTTCAATTGCGCAATCGTGGTGTCGGGCGGGGTGATTCGCGGCGTGGTGCCGAAATCCTATCTGCCGAACTATGGCGAGTTTTATGAGGCGCGCCAGTTCAGCGCGGCTGATGAGGCGTTTTCCACCGAAATCTCGCTGCTCGGCCAGCAGGTGCCGTTCGGCGCGAACCAGCTGTTCGAGCTGGAAAACCTGCCACTGTTCAAATTCCATATCGAGATTTGCGAGGACGTCTGGGTGCCGATCCCGCCGTCTTCCTTTGCTGCGCTGGCCGGGGCGACGGTGCTGGTCAACCTGTCGGCTTCGAATATCCTGGTGGGCAAGGCCGATTACCGCCGCCAGCTGGTCGGCCAGCAGTCGGCGCGCTGCATCGCGGCTTACCTGTACTCCTCGGCCGGCCGGGGCGAGTCGACCACCGACCTGGCCTGGGATGGCCAGGCGCTGATTTACGAAAACGGCGAAATGCTGGCGGAGTCGGAGCGCTTTGCGGAAGAGTCGCACATCATCTTTGCTGACGTCGACCTGGAACGCCTGTCGCGCGAGCGCATGCGCACCACCACTTTCGGCCACTCGAGCCGCCGCCACAAGGCCGAAGTGGCGCAGTTCCGTACTGCGCGTTTCCCGGTCGAGCTGCCGTCGCATCGCGTGCTGCCGCTGGAGCGCAGCGTGGCGCGATTCCCGTACGTGCCGTCCAATCCGCAACTGCGCGACAAGCGCTGCAACGAGGTCTATAACATTCAGGTCAGCGCGCTGGTGCAGCGCCTGTCCTCGTCCGGCATCAAGAAGGTGGTGATCGGTGTTTCGGGCGGCCTGGACTCGACCCATGCGCTGCTGGTCTGCGCCAAGGCCATGGACCGTCTGGGCCTGCCGCGCACCAATATCATCGCGGCCACCATGCCGGGCTTCGCTACCAGCTCCCGCACCCTGGACCAGGCGCGCGCGCTGATGCAGTTCGTCGGCTGCACTGCGATGGAAGTGGATATCCGTCCAAGCTGCATCCAGATGCTGAAGGACCTCGGCCACCCCTACAGCGAGGGCAAGGAACAGTACGACATCACGTTCGAGAACGTGCAGGCGGGCGAACGCACCAACCACCTGTTCCGCATGGCGAACCATCACAACGGCATCGTAATCGGCACCGGGGACCTGAGCGAGCTGGCGCTGGGCTGGTGTACTTACGGCGTTGGCGACCACATGTCGCACTACAACGTGAACGCCAGCGTGCCGAAAACCCTGATCACGCACCTGGTGCGCTGGGTGGCCGAGAGCAAGCAGTTCGGCGACGTCAATTCGAGCGTGCTGCTGGCCGTGGTGAATACGGAAATCAGCCCCGAACTGGTGCCGGGCAAGTCGGGCGACACGGCGCCGGCGCAGGTGACGCAGGACTTTATCGGTCCATACGAGCTGCAGGACTTCAACCTGTACTACACGCTGCGCTTCGGTTTCGCCCCGGCCAAGGTGGCTTTCCTGGCGCACCATGCCTGGCGCGACCGCGACGTGGGACAATGGCCGGAAGACGAGCATGTCGTGCGCAACCAGTACGAACTGAAAGACATCAAACACAACCTGGGCATCTTCCTCAAGCGCTTCTTCCAGACTTCCCAGTTCAAGCGTACCTGCGTGCCGAATGCGCCGAAAGTCGGTTCCGGCGGTTCGCTGTCGCCGCGCGGCGACTGGCGCGCGCCGAGCGATTCGGAAGCTGCAGCCTGGCTGGAAAACCTGAAGACCGTGCCTGACGCTTAAACCACTATAAGGAGAACGCAATGAAGCAAATTACCGCCATCATCAAGCCATTCAAGCTGGACGAAGTACGCGAATCGCTGGCCGAGGTGAACGTGACCGGCCTGACCGTGACCGAGGTGAAAGGCTTTGGCCGCCAGAAGGGCCATACCGAGCTGTATCGCGGCGCCGAATACGTGGTTGACTTCCTGCCGAAGGTGAAGGTGGAGGTGGTGGTGGACGACAGCGTGGTCGATACCGCTGTCGATGCGATCATCAAGGCGGCGCGCACCGGCAAGATCGGTGACGGCAAGATCTTCGTTCAAAACATCGAGCAGGTGATTCGTATCCGTACCGGCGAGACCGGTCCCGATGCGGTCTGATCAGGCGTAGCGGACGCAGTCGCGGCCTGCATTCTTGGCCGCATACAAAGCCTGGTCGGCGCGTGCCAAAAGCGTGTCCGGCCCGGTATCTCCCGCCTCCAGGCAGGCAATGCCGATGCTCAGCTTGAGCGGCACGGCCTGGCCGTCATGCTGCACTTTCAGCGCTTGGGTGCCAGCCCGCAGGCGCTCCGCAACGATTTGGGCTTCATTGATTCCCGTTGAAGGCAGCAGGATGGCAAATTCCTCGCCGCCCAGGCGCGCGGCCAGGTCGCTGCGCCTGCAGGCGGTGGCGCAATGGCGGCCGATGGCGATGATCGCGCGGTCGCCGGTCGGGTGCCCAAAGCTGTCGTTGATCGTTTTGAAGTGGTCGATATCGATCATCAGCAGCGAGAGCTTGTGCCCATAGCGCCGCGAGCGTTCAATTTCCATTTCGGTGCGCGCCATGAACTGGCGGCGGTTGGCGATGCCGGTCAGGAAGTCAGTGGTCGCAATCTCCTGCAGTTCCCGGTTGCGGTCGTCGATCGTTTTTTCCAGCTGCAGGCTTTCCACTTCCAGTGCCTCGGCCAGTGCCTGCAGCGAAGTGCGCGCGTTGTCGCTCTCGATGCGGAACTGGGCCGCGATGACCAGAATGGTGAGCCCGCCGCGCAGCAGTATGCCGATCGCGGCCATGTCTGCCGTACCGGCTGCCGCGACAAGCAAGTGCCATGCAGCGTCGATGCCGAACAATGCGCACAAGATGGCGCGGCCATTGCGTGGTGCGTGGCGGGACAGGAATGCGATGCCTGCCAGCAGCAGGGGAATGCGGATCATCGCGCCGGCGATGACTTGCGCGTGATCGCCCGCACGGCTGGCCAAGGCGAAGAGCAGGGTGGTCGCCACAAGGAATCCCAACCATGGCTGTGGTTTGAGCAGCCAAGCCGGCGAAACCTGCATGTAGCGCGCTGCGCCACGCAGCAACAGCATGGCATTGGCTGCGATCAGCACGTCGGGCAGCACGGACGTCAGCGCTGCCGGCAATTCGCCGCGCATGCCGGCCAGTATCCAGGCGACGCCCTGGCATATAGCTGCCATGCTCCAGTTCGAGCCCGCCGAACGCCCGCCACGAACTGCGTGCAGGCCGATGAAGGCGATGCCTATCGCCAGGCAGGCGATGCCGAGGGTCAGGTCGCAAGTGCCGAGGTGCAGGGTATTCAAGCTGCCTCCACGCGGTTGCGGCCGCCGTTCTTGGCGCGGTACAGCGCGGTGTCGGCGCGCGCCATCAGGCTCTCCATCGACGTGTCATGCGAGTTGAGCGCGGCAATGCCGAAGCTGGCCGTGACCTGGTGCGGAACGCCGGAGAGCGCGGGCGGGATGGCGGTGATGGCGCGCCGTAGCCGCTCGGCTGCCAGGCGGGCTGCAATGGCACTGGTTTCAGGCATCAGCAAGGCAAATTCTTCGCCGCCCAGGCGGCCTGCCAGGTCCACGTTGCGGGCATTCGATTGGCAGGCCTGGGCAATCACTTGCAGCAGCTTGTCGCCTGCGGGGTGGCCGAAGCGGTCGTTGATCCGCTTGAAGTGGTCGATGTCCAGCAGCAGGAGCGTCAGCGGCAGGTGGTAGCGGCGGGCGCGTTCGATCTCGTCGTTGCCGCGCTCCATGAAGTGGCGGCGGTTGGCGATGCCGGTCATGCTGTCGGTGGTGGCTTGCCTGGTCAGCTCCGCGGTGCGTTCGGCTACCACGGCCTTCAGCATGTCGCGCTTTTCCTGCAGCTGTGCGGCGCGGGCAGCCAGCTCGTCGCGAATCTTTTCGCTCTCCAGCCGGAACTGGAAGGCATTGACCAGCACATGCAAGATGCCGCTCACGGAAACCATGACGGCAAACGAGGAGCCGCCTTCCAGGAAGGTGTCGACATGGCCTGTCGAAAACACCGCTGCGCCAAGCCGCACCACGCTCCAGGTGGCAGCCAGCGCCAGGATGTCGACCAGGTAGCGCGTGCCAGCGGGCAGGCCCGGGCGCTTGGCCAGCATCAGCAAGGTGGCGCAGTAAAAGGCGGCGCGATAAGCTGAAACCAGTTCGATGCGGGCCTGCACGCTGGGGTGGCCATAACTGAACCAGGCGAAGCCGGCGATTGCGGCGCCGACGCACAGGGCGTAATAACGGTCGTTGTAGCGAGCCCCAACCAGCATCGCCGTGCCGCGATGGATGAAAACCAGGCTGACGACGGAAAGCGTGTTATCGGCGACGGTTCCGATGTAGTCGGGGAGAGTGGCGGAATTGGCAACGAGCAGCGCTGCAGCACCGCCGGTCAAAGCCGACATGGCCCATTGCCCGCCGGGCGTGCCAGCCAGGGAGCGCCCGTGCAAGCCCCTGAAGGCGCAGGCAATCAGGATCGACAGGAAGCCGACCAGGCTAGTTGCAGTAGCGACATCAAAGGTAAACACGGACAGGCAGGCGCAATTTAAAAAGTTGCGCTATTGTATCAGTTGTTTCCTTGTGGTAAGTTTTAACTTTCCAATTGAAAGTTAATTAGCGATAGCCCTAAGGGCGGCTGATCTTGAGGTCGAAGCGCCAGGCCAGCAGGCGCATCACGGTGATCAGGCCGGCGCTGGACCACAGGGCCACGTCGTCCGAGACCTGGGTGTATTGCAGCGCGATGTAGAACCAGCAGCCGAAGAAGGCGCAGATCGCATATGGTTTCCCGTCGCGGAACACCATCGGCACCTCGTTACAGATAATGTCGCGCAGCACGCCGCCGAAAATACCCGTCACTACGCCCATCATCACCGCCACGAAGATCGGCATGTCCGCCGCCAGTGCCTGCGCCACGCTGGCCACGGCGAACAGGCCAAGGCCGACCGCGTCGGCGATCACGATCAGGCGTTCGGAAACGATGTGCCGGATATGCTTGAAGAAGGGCGCCGCCAGCAGGGCTACCACGAACAGCAGGATCGTATATTCCTGGTGCGCCACCCAGAACAGGGGGCGCTTGTCGAGCAGGATGTCGCGCACGGTACCGCCGCCGAAAGCGGTGATGAAGGCGACGATAAAGACGCCGACGATGTCCATGCGCTTGCGGCGCGCTTCGATAAATCCTGAGAAGGCCCCAACCAGGATTGCTACGACCTCAATGATGGTGATCAGGGAAACGGCGGGGACAATTTTCATGAGGCGCAGATTAGCATCCTGATAGCAAAACCTGCAAGCAGGGGCTAATCAGCGCTGGGGTGCGAGGGCGGAACGCAGCAGCACCATGATGGCGCCTTCGCCGCCTTCTTCGGCGCGGGCCTGGCAGAAGGCGATCACGCCGTCGGTCTGCACCAGCCAGGAATGGACCATGGATTTCAGCACTGGCTCGCCGCCGCGCGAACCGAAGCCGCGGCCGTAGATCACGCACACGCAGCGGTAGTTGCGGCGCCTGGCTTTGAGCAGGAAGTCGTCCACCGCCTGGCGCGCCTCGTCGCGGCGCTTGCCGTGCAGGTCCAGTTCATCCTGGACCGGCCAGTGGCCCTTGCGCATCTTTTTCATCACGTCCGGGCCGATGCCGGGCGCGCTGTAGTTCAGCGCAGGGACTTCTTCCATGTAATGGTCGACGTCGAACATATCCGACAGCATCGACTCGCGCAGCACGGCTGCATCGTCCGCCGCCTGTTCCTCGGCCGTTTGCGGCTTGCGCGGGCCGGATGGGGCAGGGCGGCCCGCTGCGGCCGCGCCCTTGGCAGGCGGCGGCACGTAGCGGTCGGACGGTTTCATTTTCTGCACGCCGGCCATGGAGGACTGGAACACGTTGGCAGCGGCGGCAGCGGCCTTGGCTTGCCGGGCGCGCTCCTTTTCCTCAGCCTCACGCTGCTCTTGCTGTTCCTTGAGCTGTTTGCCCAGCCCCTTCAGGTCGGCGAAACTTTTCACTCTTGCGCTTCCAGGTAGCGTTGCGCGTCCAGTGCGGCCATGCAGCCGGTGCCGGCCGAGGTGATGGCCTGGCGGTAGATGTGGTCCTGCACGTCGCCGGCAGCGAACACGCCTGGCACGGAGGTGGCGGTGGCCATGCCTTCGGTGCCGGTGCGGGTCTTGATATAGCCATCCTTCATTTCGAGCTGGCCTTCGAAGATGCCGGTGTTCGGCTTGTGGCCGATGGCGATGAACAGGCCGTGCACCGCCACGTCGGTCAGGCCGCCGTCGTTGTGCTTGACGGTGATGGCGTTGACGCCGGACTGGTCGCCCTTCACTTCGTGCAGGGTGGAGTTCAGTTTCAGTTCGATCTTGCCTTCGGCGACCTTGGCCATCAGGCGGTCCACCAGGATAGGCTCGGCGCGGAACTTGTCGCGGCGGTGTACCAGGGTGACCTTGGTGGCGATGTTCGACAGGTACAGGGCTTCTTCAACAGCGGTATTGCCGCCGCCGACCACGGCCACTTCCTGGCCACGGTAGAAGAAGCCGTCGCAGGTGGCGCAGGCGGACACGCCGCGGCCCATGAATTCCTGCTCGGTCGGCAGGCCCAGGTACTGGGCCGAGGCGCCGGTGGCGATAATCAGGGTGTCGCAGGTGTAGGTGTTGCTGTCGCCGATCAGGCGGATCGGTTTTTCGTTCAGGTGCGTGGTGTGGATGTGGTCAAACACGATTTCGGTCTTGAAGCGCTCGGCGTGCTGCAGGAAGCGCTGCATCAGGTCCGGACCCTGTACGCCCATCGGGTCGGCCGGCCAGTTTTCCACGTCGGTGGTGGTCATCAGCTGGCCGCCTTGCTCGACGCCGGTCACCAGCATCGGGTTCAGGTTGGCGCGCGCAGCGTAAATGGCGGCGCTGTAGCCTGCAGGACCGGAGCCGAGAATCAGGACTTTGGCGTGTTTGGTAGTAGTCATATGCGGATTCTTTACCTAGTTGGAGTGTCTGGTATATGGAGGCGGACAGGAATGCGACAAGTCCAGCCCCAAGCAAACCGAAATTATATGCGAAGCGTGCATTTCACATGTACCGTGGGGCCGGTTTGGCTTGATATGCCTTAGAATAAGCGCAATTATGGAATTTTTGCCCCCAAGCAATGAGTAAAAAGAGTCAAGGATCGACTTCTGGCAACGTTCGCAAGACGATTGAACGGCCACCGGTGCCCAACCGGTTGATCCGCCTGCTGTCGGAGGCGCGCTGGTTTGCGCTGGCTGGGGTGTGGCTGTACCTGGTGCTGATACTGGCCAGCTTCGATCGCGCAGATCCCGGCTGGTCGCACAGCAATGACGTCGCTCGCCTGCACAACCTGGGCGGCGCAGTGGGCGCCAAACTGTCCGACGTGCTGCTATATATCTTCGGTTTTTCGGCCTGGTGGTGGTGCATCTTCCTGCTGCATTACGTCTGGCGCGGCTATCGCCGGCTGACCAATAAATGGCTGCTGGATAAGGAAGAGGATGTGCCGCACCAGCATGAAGGCCTGATCCGCTTCATCGGTTTCTTCGCCCTGCTGATCGGCAGCATGGGGCTGGAGTTCCTGCGCCTGCATTCGCTGAAAGTGCAGCTGCCGCTGGCCCCGGGCGGCATCCTGGGCAATTACATCGGCCATTTCGCCCATGTGGCGCTGGGCTTCACGCCGGGCACCTTGCTGCTCCTGCTGCTGTTTGCCACCGGTTTCAGCCTGTATTTCCACGTGTCCTGGCTGGCCGTGGCCGAGCGGATCGGCGGCGCGATCGAGATGACCGTCGACTGGTTCCGTGCCCGCATGGAGGTGCGCGAAGACCGCCGCCACGGCGACGTGGCCGTGGTCAAGCGCGAGGAGAAGGTGGTCAAGGAGCGCGTCAAGCACGAGGAGAAGCATCCGAAGCCGGCCGACCTGCCGCCGGATGCGCCGCCTGCGCCTATCGTCAAGATCGAACCGCAGATCACCCAGGTGGTGCAGTCCGAGCGCGTCATCAAGGAAAAGCAGGGCACCCTGTTCCAGGAAATCGAGAACACCACGCTGCCGCCGTTGTCGCTGCTTGACGATGCGCCGCCACAGCAGGAAACCGTGGCGGTTGAAACGCTGGAATTCACCAGCCGCCTGATCGAGAAAAAGCTGTCCGACTTTGGCGTGGAAGCCAAGGTGGTCGCCGCTTATCCGGGCCCGGTCGTGACCCGCTACGAAATCGAGCCGGCCACCGGCGTGAAGGGTAGCCAGATCGTCAATCTGGCGCGCGACCTGGCGCGTTCGCTGTCGCTGACTTCCATCCGCGTGGTGGAAACCATCCCCGGCAAAAATTACATGGCGCTGGAGCTGCCGAATCCCAAGCGCCAAATCGTGCGCCTGACCGAGATCCTCGGCTCCAAGGTCTATAACGACAACCATTCGCCGCTGACCGTGGCGCTGGGCAAGGACATCGCCGGCAAGCCGGTGGTGGCCGACCTGGCCAAGATGCCGCACCTGCTGGTGGCGGGTACTACCGGTTCCGGTAAGTCCGTTGGCATTAATGCCACCATCCTGTCTCTGCTGTACAAGGCCGACCCGCATGATGTGCGCATGATCCTGATCGACCCGAAGATGCTGGAAATGTCGGTGTACGAAGGCATTCCGCACCTGCTGGCGCCAGTGGTGACCGATATGCGCCAGGCCGGCCACGCCTTGAACTGGGCGGTGAACGAGATGGAACGCCGCTACAAGCTGATGTCCAAGCTGGGCGTGCGTAACCTCGCCGGCTACAACGCCAAGATCGCCGAGGCGGACAAGCGCGAAGAAAAGATCCCGAATCCGTTCTCGATCACCCCTGACTCGCCGGAGCCGCTGGAAAAACTGCCAACGATCGTCATCATCATCGACGAGCTGGCCGACCTGATGATGGTGGTCGGCAAGAAGGTGGAAGAACTGATTGCCCGTATCGCGCAGAAAGCCCGTGCGGCCGGCCTGCACTTGATTCTGGCGACGCAGCGCCCATCTGTAGACGTGATTACGGGCCTGATCAAAGCCAATATCCCGACGCGTATTGCATTCCAGGTATCGTCGAAGATCGACTCGCGCACCATTCTTGACCAGATGGGCGCGGAAACGCTGCTGGGCATGGGCGACATGCTGTACATGCCGCCGGGCACCGGCCTGCCGATCCGCGTGCATGGCGCCTTCGTGTCGGACGATGAAGTGCACCGTGTCGTGAAGCATTTGAAGGCCCAGGGTGAACCGAACTATATCGAGGGCATCCTTGAAGGCGGCACGCTGGAAGAGGGCGGCGGCGACGGCGCCATGGCTGGTGCTGGCGGCGGCGGGGACGGCGAGGCCGACCCGATGTACGACCAGGCCGTGCAGGTCGTGCTGAAGCACCGCAAGGCATCGATCTCGCTGGTGCAGCGCCACCTGCGCATCGGCTACAACCGGGCCGCGCGCCTGTTGGAACAGATGGAAAACAGCGGCGTTGTATCGGCCATGCAGTCGAACGGCAACCGCGAAATCATCGCACCTACCGCGTCGGCGGAATAAGGAATTCTATGAAGTACTCCAAGTTGATGGCGGCCCTGGCCGCCGGCCTGCTGTTCGCAGGTTCCGCCAGCGCTGCGGCGCTGGACCAGTTCAAGGCTTTCGTGGCAAGCACCAAGGCCGCCAAAGGCGAATTCACGCAAAAGGTCGTGGCGCAGGGAAGCAAGGACAAGCTGTCGTCCGGCAGCTTCACGTTCGCCCGCCCGGGCAAGTTCATCTGGACTTACACCAAGCCTTACGACCAGGTGCTGCAGGCCGATGGCGAGCAGCTGTTCATCTACGACAAGGACCTGAACCAGGTTACCGTGCGCAAGCTGGGCGATGCACTGGGTTCGTCGCCGGCCGCCATCCTGTTCGGCTCCAACGACCTGGAAAAGAACTTTGCCTTGTCCGAAGCCGGTACCCGCGACGGCCTGGAATGGCTGAAAGCCACCCCAAAAGCCAAGGACTCCAGCTTCGAGCAGATCCAGATCGGCCTGAAAAACGGCGTGCCGGAAGCGATGGAGCTGAAAGACAGTTTCGGCCAGACTTCCATCCTGTCGTTCAAGAAGTTTGAAAAAAATCCAGCGCTGAATGCAACGTCCTTTAAATTTGTCATGCCCAAGGGCGCAGACGTCATCAACAATTAAGGCATGATGACGCAAGACCTGTTCGCCCCCGAGCCTACCCCGCCACTGGCCGAAGCACTGCGCCCGCACAGCGTGGCGGACGTGATCGGCCAGAGCCACTTGCTGGGCGAGGGCAAGCCGCTGAACTTGCTGTTCAAGTCCGGCAAGCCGCATTCCATGATCCTGTGGGGCCCGCCGGGCGTGGGCAAGACCACGCTGGCACGGCTGTCCGCGCGCGCTTTCGATTGCGAGTTCATCGCGATTTCGGCAGTGCTGGGCGGGGTCAAGGACATCCGCGCTGCCATTGAACAGGCGGAGCAGTTTGTCGCCAACGGCAAGCAGACCATCCTGTTCATCGACGAGATCCACCGCTTCAACAAGGCGCAGCAGGACGCCTTGCTGCCTTACGTCGAATCCGGCCTGGTGACGCTGATCGGCGCCACTACCGAAAACCCATCGTTCGAAGTCAACTCCGCATTGCTGTCGCGCGCCCAGGTCTATGTGCTGAAGGCGCTGACGGAAGAAGAAATGCGCCAGCTGCTGGCCCGCGCCAAAGAACGCGCCATGCCGGACCTGGACTTCGACGAGCTGGCCATCGACACCCTGATCGGCTATGCCGACGGCGACGCGCGCCGCTTCCTGAACCTGCTGGAGCAGACCAAGACCGCCGCCGCCACTGCGCGCACCAACAAGATCACCGGCGAATTCGTGCAGAACGCGCTGACGCTCAATGCCCGCCGCTTCGACAAGGGCGGCGATAATTTCTACGACCAGATCTCGGCGCTGCACAAGTCGGTGCGCGGCTCCAATCCGGACGGAGCGCTGTACTGGTTCTGCCGCATGATCGACGGCGGCGCCGATCCGCGCTACCTGGCGCGCCGCATCGTGCGCATGGCGTGGGAAGACATCGGCCTGGCCGACCCGCGCGCGCTGACCATGGTGAACGACGCAGCTGAAACTTACGAGCGGCTCGGCTCACCGGAAGGTGAGCTGGCGCTGGCCCAGGCTGTGATTTACCTGGCAGTTGCGGCCAAGAGCAATGCCGGCTACAACGCATACAACGCCGCCATGGCCTTCGTCCGCCGCGACAAGTCGCGCGAAGTGCCGGTCCACCTGCGCAATGCGCCGACCAAGTTGATGAAGGAGCTGGGCTACGGCCACGAATACCGCTACGCCCATGACGAGCCGGATGCCTACGCCGCCGGCGAAACCTATCTTCCCGACGGCATGGCCGAACCGGGCTGGTACCAGCCGGTCCCGCGCGGACTGGAATCGAAGATCGCCGACAAGCTGGCTTTCCTGCGCAAACTGGACGAAGAAGCCCGCAAGGGTTAATTGCTTGACATCGTAGGACGAGTGTCCTACGCTTGTCGGCATGAACAAACAGCCGACCAGCACTCGCGAACGCATCGTCGAAACAGCCGACCGGCTGTTCTATGAGCACGGCTATGGCCACACCAGCTTCGCCGACATCGCGGCGGCGGTGGAGCTCTCTCGCGGCAACTTCTACTACCACTTCAAGACGAAGGACGAGATCCTCGAGGCGGTGATCGAGCTGCGTCGGCAAAAGACGCAAGCCATGCTCGACGCCTGGGCTGCGGAAGCGCCGCAGCCGGCTGCCCGCATAGGCCGCTTCATCGACATGATGGCGATGAATGCGCCGGCCATCCGCCGCAACGGCTGCCCCGTCGGCACGCTGTGCACCGAACTCGCCAAGCTTGAACACCCCGCGCTGCCACAGGCGAATACCCTGTTCACGCTGTTCCGCGATTGGCTGCGCGTGCAATTCGAGCAGCTCGGCGCCAAGGCCGGTGCCGATGGCCTGGCCATGCACCTGCTGGCACGCAGCCAGGGTATTGCCACGCTCGCCAACGCCTTTGACGACGGTGCATTTATCAAGCACGAGGTTTCGCAACTGCACAAATGGCTGCACGCCATTGCCAAATAGAGGAGGAATCATGTTTGTCGTATCGCTCAAGTTGACCGGCAGCCGCGAACAGGCCGCACCGTGGATGGCCGCACACAAAGACTGGCTGCAGGCCGGGTTTGACGATGGTGTGTTCCTCGCAGCGGGCAACCTGCTGGGGCAGCCGGGCGGCGGCATCCTGGTGCACGGACTGGAAGAGGGCGCCGTACGCGAGCGGCTGGCGCAAGACCCATTCGTTGCCAACGGACTGGTGGAGGTGGGACTGACCGGCTTTACACCCGCCAAGGCTGATGCTCGCCTGCAATTCTTATTGCCGGAGTAAGAGAAGCCCTTAAGCGAACCGTTTACATTTCTATTGTCCAACGTTAGGATGTTGTAAATATTTTAACGGAGGGCGGAATGGCGGAGCGGCTGACAGTCGATGGAGTGACCGTCCATGTGGATGGTGAAGGCGAAGACGCCATCATGATGATCCATGGCTGGCCTTACGACCGCAGCCTGTGGGACGCCCAGGTTTCCGCTTTCTCCGCCAGCTACCGCTGCGTGCGGTTCAGCTTCCCCAGTCAAAGCGGCAAGGGCAGCCATACCATAGACGAGGTATCAAAACTTTACGCCGACACCGTGCATGCCGTGAATGGCGGCCGCCCGGTGATACTGATGCTGAGCGATTGGGGCTGCGTCTTCGGCTACCAGTTCGCGCTGCGCTACCCGGAGCTGGTAAGCCGGGTGATCAGCGTGGGCATCGGCGGCTCGAGCCAGATGACTTACCGTGCCTCACTGGACTGGAAAACCCGCCTGCGCCTGGCCTTCGCCCACCGCCGCCTGAAAGCCTCCAGCAGCAACAGCCGCGCAGCGCGTGAAGCTTGCCATCGCCTGCAACTGCCCCATGCGATCACCTGGCTGCGCGCCACCACGCCGGCCGCAGGAGCGCTGCCGTTCAAGCTGCGCTGGCCCATGCTGTATATCTATGGCAGGCGCAAGCCGTTCCCTTTCCACACCCGCAGCTTTGAAGCGGCCGTGCAGTCCAAGCCGGACAGCCGGGTCATCGCTTTCCGCAGCGGCCACTGGGTCATGCGTGAACAGCCGGAAGCCTTCAATAGTGCCGTGCTGGGCTGGCTGGAACAGGTCCGCACGATTTGAAGCTCGTTTGCACCGCGGCGGGTTCGGTTTATAGTGTCGGATTCGCAATTTTGCGTTGGTGCAACGGAACTTTATAAATGAAACTCTTCAAGGCCACACTCCTGCTGTCCGCTTTGGCAGCACCTTTCGGTGCATCTGCCGCCGACCGCCTCTACCTTCAAACCCCGGTGCAGATTGCTTCTGGTGCTTTTGTCCCGCAAAACGTCAAGAGTGAATGTGAGCTTGAGAAGCATCTGGTTGATGATGCGTCCAGCCAGATCGGTAAACGTTACGGCCGTGTCGAGTTGGCGGGTAGCCACGACGACGTCGGCAACGACAAAGTCGTCAAGATTACGATCACTAATGCCTGGGGCGCTGGCGGCGGCGGATGGTCGGGGCCCAAGTCGTTGCAGGTCCTTGCTGAACTCAAGCAAGGCGATACCACGCTATCGTCGGCATCGTTCCGCCGCACCACAGCTGTTGGCATGTTCAGAGGCACCTGTGGCATGTTCCATAAGGTGACCAGGGAGCTGGGCGAGGACGTAGCCGAATGGCTGAAAGATGGCGCTCCTTCGAAGGCCGCCCCTGTCGAGGAAGGCCAGAAGGCCGCTGAATAAGCGGTTCGCAGGCGGCTGCAGGCCGGGGAATCTGCATTTCATCCCGTGATTTTTGCGCTTCGTCGCAAGTGCAAGGCAGGGCAGGGAGGCTTTAGGTACAGTGTAACCATGGAAGCACGGAAGTAGTTCAACACTGACCTGAAGGAGAACATCATGAAAGCCCTGAAACACATGGAAGCGA